>Ga0183096_1002254_pt1 | contig 13641 bp, 15 predicted proteins | sample Biomet5_FD_127791 | JGI IMG/M metagenome (GOLD analysis project Ga0183096, IMG submission 127791) | Microbial communities from bioreactor (seeded with sewage sludge) at LBNL, California, USA - Biofuel metagenome 5 (version 2) (version 3) | ecosystem: Engineered > Bioreactor > Anaerobic >... | reverse complement strand
ATTCTACTGTCGGAGGTTTTTCTTTTCAAACGCTAAAGCTGGCTGTCGCTCCACACGTAAAACGTGTGGTTTTTTCTACGATAAAAAAAGCCGCCCTTCCAACGGAAAAGCGGCCAAAAATCCTGTTATCATACACGCTCGGCGATATCCAGTATCAGCCGCTCGGTTTCCTCCCACCCCAGGCACGGATCGGTGATGGAGCATCCGCGCGCGTTGCCGCCGATCTCCTGCCGCCCCGGCAGCAGGTAGCTCTCGATCATCAGCCCCTTTACCATCTTTGTCAGCGTGCTGTCGTAGCGGCGGCTGTGCAGCACCTCATGCGCGATGCGAGGCTGTTCCTCAAAGCGTTTCTGTGAATTGGCGTGATTGGTATCCACCACGATGGCGGGGTTGGCAAGCCCCATGTCGCGATACGCCTGAGCCAGGCCGATCAGGGTTTCAAAGTGGTAATTGGGCAGGCAATGTCCGTTTGAATCCACCGCACCGCGCAGCACGGCGTGGGCATATGGATTGCCCGGCCCCCCCCCCCCCCAGCCGCTGTAAATAAACCGGTGCGGCAGCTGCGCCGCATAGATGGCGTTCAGCATCACCGATATGTCGCCGCTGGTCGGGTTTTTCATGCCCACCGGCGCGTCCACGCCGCTCGCTGTCAGCCGATGCAGCTGGTTTTCCACCGAACGCGCCCCCACCGCGTGGTAGCCCAGTACGTCGGAAAGATACGCAAAGTTCTCGGGATACAGCATCTCATCCGCGGCAGGCATGCCGAATTCAGTCAGCGCTTTGATATGCAGCCGGCGGATCGCCTTGATGCCCGCGCTCAGGTCGGCGGCCTTTTCCGGGTCTGGCTGATGCACCATGCCCTTATAGCCCTCGCCTGTTGTGCGCGGCTTGTTGGTATAGATACGCGGCACCAGCAGCAGCACGTCCGCAACACGCTGCTGCACCTTAGCCAACCGCCCGATATATTCCAGCACCGGCTCCTCGCTGTCCGCGGAGCACGGGCCGATAACCAATACGAACCGGCTGTCCGCGCCGCGAAAAACCGCACGCAGCTCATCGTCCCGCCGTTGCTTGATAAGAGCGATATCCGCAGCCAGCGGCAGTTCCTTTTTGATTTCTTCCGCCGTGGGTATTTTCCTGATCCTGTTGAATGACATCCCTTTATTTTCGGCTCCTTGTCTGTCTTTGCCGTTATTATACCACCGGGCCCGGCGCAAAACCACCCCTCCCGGCAGTCATAGAACGGTTCTCCTGATACTATACATATTTCGAGGTGGTATGCGATGAAGAAGCTTTGGATCGCGGCAGGCGCCGCCGCGCTGGCCGCGCTGCTGTGCGCCTGTTCAACAAACGTAAAGAACCCGCTTCCATCCGCGGGAAATGCCACGCCGGAGGTTTCCGCATGCGTTTCGGACTACTTCCCTGTTCACAGCAATTCGCGCCTCGTCTATCAGGGCGAAGGCAATGACTCCGCCTCGTATGAGGTGTGCACCGACTATGCCAGGGACGGCCGGCAGCAGCAGCGGATCATCACCGACGGCACCATATCCGTTCGCGTAATCGACACGTCGGAAAACGAAGCTGCCGTGGTATTCGCGCAGGGCGACACGGCTTACCGGCAGAACGTACTGGACCAAACGTCCGGTACGCCGGAAACGCTTCTTCGGACGCCGCTTATAGCCGGAACCGCGTGGCTGCCGGACGGTCCCCGTACCCGCACGATCACCGGAACGGGCATGCGGCTTGATACGCCGCTGGGCGCATACGACGCCATAGAGGTCACAACCGAGGGGCCTTACGGCAAAACGATGGATTATTACGCCAAAGGCATCGGGCTCATCAAGACGTCCTGCGTTTCGGACAGCGGGTCGGTCACGTCCGTACTCGCAAAAATTGAGGAGGGCGTGCCTTTGGTGCAGACCGTCCGCTTCTACTTTCCGGATGTCGAAACAGGCCAGCTGCGTTACGGCGACAGGGACGTCCGATTTTATACCAATGACTCGACCCGCGACGTGTTGGCAAAGGCGTACAGGGAGCCGGCTCCAGATTATCTGGGCCAGGTTTTTTCTTCAGGTACGCAGATCAACAGCCTCTATCTCAATAAAGACGGCATGGTATATATTGATTTGAATAAAGCCTTCCAGAAAGAGATGAACGCGGGCGCGGCTGTTGAATCAATGATACTGCAATGTGTCGCCAATACCTTTGGCCACTACTACGGCGCAAGCCACGTGCTGTTGACGGTAGACGGGCAGTCCTATGATTCCGGCCACATCTCGTTGGCCCCCGGCGAGTCCCTGACCGTGGACGACGCCGATGTCAATGCCGCCGCAGCGTGGGCAGAGGGCGAATAACACGCTTTCAAAAAAACAGCCGGGAAGTTTTCCGGCCGTTTTTTTAATTACCTTGTCATGCGGTTAAGCTGATACCGCACGGCACATTCCAAATCATCGTAATTTCGGCGATCCTTCGCCGGCGCCAACGGCTGCTGTCTGGTATCAGTGCTGACATCGATCCGTGTTTCAGAATCACCCTCGGGCGTCAGGGATACACGGATATCTTCGCCCCGAGACCACAGGGTGACGCTGATGCTGGCTTCAATAGTCCGGGTTGCTTCGTCAGTATAACGGACGCTCATATTCGGCATCCCGGCAAGTGCGTCGACGCACGCCATGTACGCACAACCAACCGGGCAGCTCAAACTAAACGAGAATATTTTTTCCCATTCGCTGTCAGGCATCGCCAATTCACATGAATCTCTCGAAGCGTTCCGCCTTGGCTTTACAGATAGGGCAAACGCGCGGCGGGTTGGTGTTCGCGCAGAGATAGCCGCACACCGTGCACCGGTACACCGGGTATTTCAGCGCCGCAGCGGGTGCGCCGGATGGCTCGGTTTTCTCAGTCACAGCCTTTCGGGCCTCTCTGGGGGGCCGCCTTTCGGGCACCTGCTTCGTCGGCACGCCGTCCGCCACGTACAAAGCGCAGAAGCACGCGCCATATTCGGCCAGATCGTCGTCACGGTAGACGCACGGGCAAACGATATCCATATTCTCCTCCGGCGCCCCATCGATCAGCCGGCACGGGCAGATCTCCAGCCCATAGCGGTCGGCGTTTGTCACCAGCCCTTCGGCAAGGTCGGCCACAAAGCCCTCGTCCGGATTCAGCTTATACCCGCCCGCCGCCGCGTCCTTTTTCAGCGCTTCCAGCCTTTTTTGCACCCGCTCGTCCATGGCTACCTCCGCACCAGTTCGGCCAGCTTTTCTTCATCGTAGCCGATGATAGCCGCCCCATCCACCACAATGGTGGGAAAAGAGCCGGCTGGGTTATGTTTGAGCTGTTCCTTGCGCACAGGCTCCGTCTCATTGGGGTCCAGCCGGTCCACGTCGATATAGGCATATTTGATTTTGTTTTCGTTAAAGAAATTCTTGGTCTTTTTGCACCAGCCGCATGTGCTGAGCGCATAGATCCTGATCTCACCGATATCCCGTCCATCTATCTCAATAAACTGCGCCATAAAGTAGTCCTTACCCTCTCTTGCTTTTTTTCATATTTTACCTCAACCCGCCTTTGTTAACAAGTGTTTAAGCCGATATCAAACAACTCCGGGGTGAACAATCTCTTAAACGACTGATAAAGCGAGGACAGAAAGCATGACGTTATGAAAACCGTATCACAGTCTCATTGCCCCTGCGGAAAGCATGCCGCCCATAACCCCCGCATCGCCTGCATACCAAACAGAGTGTTGCCGTATATGCCGTTTAAATCCGGGGTCATCTCCGCGCCATTGCACAAAACCGCTGCCGCCGCTTTGCGAGCCGGGTCGAGCATCGCGACAGCCAGCGCGCCCGCCGCCCGTCCATAATGGCCGATCAGCGTCTGCGGGGCAATGTCATTGTGGAATTGCAGGTTCAGCCCAACGCGGATAACGCCGTTGTCGAACTGCACCGCGCACATTTCCTGCACAGCTTTCCCAGAAAGCAGCCGCACCCCCCGCGATTTTCCGCCGTCCAGCAACGTCTGCAGCACTGTCAGCAAATCCCGCGCGCGCATATATCCGTTTCCCTGTGGGGCCCTGTAAGCCTCACCCACCGGCAGCGCGCATAATTCCCTCTTGGTCTCCTCCGTCTTTTCCGCCCTTTTTGCGTCCAGACCCGTACCAAAGTCCGGTGCCGCCACTTCTGCTCCGGACAACTCCCCGGCGTCCAGCGACGCGTCATCCAGCCCCAGCGGAATGAATAGCCGTCTCCTTACCAGTTCTGCGAACTTCATGCCGCTGATACGTTCCCCCACCGCGCCCATCACGCCTGTGCCAAAACTTGAATAGTCATAACGCGTACCCGGCCTGTCAGGCAGCCAATTATCCGGGCTGTCGCCACGACCGCCCGGCTTCAGCACCTCGCTAAGCCGCCAGGCAGGAAGCTCGCCCGTCACAATACGGGCATAGCTGCCTCCATCCGTCAGGCTGCTGGTATGCGTCATTAGCTGTCTCAGCGTCAGCGGTACATCCGGCCAATGCGGATTGCGCACCCGATATCCCAAATAGTCGCCGATGTCCGCGTCCAAATCCGCTTTTCCTTCGTCTGCCAGCGTCAACAGCGTCATCGCTGATATAGGTTTGGTAAGGGACGCCATACGAAAAACAGTACCCGCCGTCGCCGGCAGGCCGTTTGCCTTATCGCGCAGCCCCAACGCTCCTTCAAACACCAGCTTCCCGTCGTTTGACGCCGCAGCCGCAAGGCCCGTCGCCTTATACTTCGCCGCAGCATAGGCCAGCGCCGCCATTGCCATCTCATTCATGTCATAAACCCCTCCTGGAACTTAAGCATATCATGGCGCTGCGTACAAGACAAACCCGATCAGTTGCGATAATCCATAACATTTTTACATTTAAACAGTTTCCAGCCATAACTTTGCGATTCAGAACTTATTTCAAAACTTATAATATGCCCATTGATACTCATTTCGCATGTTTTGCCTGATGTCGGGAAAAAATAACGGCAAGTATATCAAGAGCTTTCTATCAAAACGACGAGAGCGACGAGGAGATTATATGTTCAGACTTCTGTATAGAAAATTGCACGTAGCTTGTGCCAAACAACAGAATAAAGAGCCGTCTCCCGAGGAACGGCGTCTGAAAAAAGATCTGGATAAAAACATCGATGCGATCAAACAAACACTGGGCGACAGCGCCGATATCAAGCTGCACGACTTCTGCTTCGGTACGGATAACAAACTCGGCGCTTTGCTCTACGTGGACGGACTGGTCGATTCGGAGTATCTCACCAACGCGATCATGCGACCACTGATGGAGACCTGCGCCAAGACCCCCACGGCATGTGAAGTCAGAAGCGCAATCCTTTGCGCGGGCGATGTGACCGAAACGTCTTCTCTGGATGCATTGATTGAAGGCTGCCTGTCCGGAGACACGGCTTTGATGCTCGACGGGGAACCTCACGCGCTTATCATCAGCACCAAGGGCTGGGAAAAGCGCAGCGTCACAGAACCTCAAAGCGAAGCGGTCGTACGAGGCTCGCGCGAGGGGTTCACGGAAAACTTCCGAACCAATACATCGATGTTGCGACGTCGAGTTAAGTCGCCCCAACTCCGCATGGACCATATGATTATCGGCCGAAAAACATTGACCAACGTATGCGTAGCCTATATCAACGGCGTCGCGCCATCCGATGTGATCAACGAGGTCAAACGCCGTCTGGAAGCGCTGGACATCGACTCCGTGCTGGACACCGGCTATCTGGAGCAATACATCGAGGATGCTCCGTGGTCTATATTTCCCACAGTCGCTTATACCGAAAAGCCGGATGTAGCCGCCGGACGGATACTGGAGGGCCGCATCGCCATCATCGCGGACGGAACGCCGTTCGTTTTAACAGTTCCCAAACTGTTTATCGAGAGCTTCCAGACATCCGAGGATTATTACATGCGTACGTTGCAAGCGTCGGCCACCCGGCTTCTCAGGTTCATAGCCTACGCTATTGCAGCCTTCGCACCCGCTCTCTATATCGCGCTGACCACGTTTCATCAGGAGTTGATCCCCACAACGCTGCTCATCACCATCGCCGCCTCGCGCGAGGGCACACCCTTTCCGGCTTTTATCGAGGCACTCATCATGGTGCTCGCTTATGAAATTCTCCGCGAAGCCGGCGTCAGGCTGCCGCGTCCCGTGGGTTCAGCCATCAGCATCGTGGGCGCGCTCATCATGGGCGACGCCGCCGTATCGGCCGGCATTGTAGGCGCCCCGATGGTCATTACCATCGCCATCACCGCCGTGGCCGGCTTTGTCGTCCCGGATCAAACCGAATCGGCGGCGTTTATGCGGCTTATTTCCATGCTGGCCGCCGCATTGCTGGGGGGCTATGGCATCGCGTTCGTATTTTTGGGCATGCTTATCCATCTGGCTTCTTTGAAATCATTTGGTGTGCCATACTTTACAGCTGTCACGTATTCACGTGACCAGCAGGATACCTTTGTCCGTATGCCGCTGTGGATGATGCATGAGCGTCCCGGAGACATTGCGGAGGGCGATATAACGCGGCGTCGGACGGGAATGCCCCCTCCTACAGGGGACATGGGAGGGCAGTCCAAATGAACAAATGGCGCACCGGCTTACTATGCTTGCTCATCCTGCTCGTTGCCGTTATCCCCGGCGGCTGCTGGGACGAACACGAGATCAACACTTTATCCATCGTTTCAGGCGTTGGCATCGATCCGGGTGAATCCCCTGGCGAATTCGACGTTATCGTACAGATTCACAAGGTCACAAAGGCGAATGAAGCTGAACCGGAACAGCCTTTCCTGCTGCTGGACGCGACAGGCAAGAACGTTCTGGAGGCGCTGAATGAGATCAACCTCAGGAACAACCGCAACCTCTTTCTTCATGAGAATCAGGTCATCATAATAAGCCAGGACCAGGCCGCGCTGGGTATCCGTTCTTTGCTCGATATGTTCCTTCGCTATCATGAGACTCGGCTGGAGGTATGGGTCATCATTTCCGAGTGCCCCGCAAAGGATATCCTTCAAATCAAGCTGGTGCAGGAGCCGGTCACCGCGAGCGCATTGGCACTGATGATACAGGATCAAACAAAGATCTCACCCCAAATGGGCGCGAATATGCTCCGTGTAACTTCTGCCCTGCTTGACGCCTCAAAAGCTCTGGTTGTGCCGATGATAGGGATTACGGACGAGTTCGGCTCCAGCAAGATCATCATAGATGGCAGCGCCGTCATCGTTTCGGACAAAATGGTGGGCCGCCTGACCAGAGATGAGACGCTAGGCTTCGCCATCGGGTCCGGTCCAATCAAGAGCGGTGTGTTGGAGGTGACTGCCGAAAACGGTTCGGCAGTCCTGTACATCAGCGACTCCAGTGCTTCAATGAAAACATCGTGGGCAGACGACCATATGCAGGCGGACATATCCGTCGACGCCACATTATCCGTGGCGGAAATCACCGGATTCGAAGGGGATTCGTTGAACGACGTATTTAATAAACTCGAAAGCGGAGCGGTCAACCACATGGTTGAACTTATCTCCAACACGTTTGAGAAGTCTTGTGCGTTCAACGCCGATATTTTCGGCATTGGGAGCTCATACAACCGTACTCATCCAAAGTCATGGAATGCAATTAAGGCCGACTGGCGCAGTATATATCCCAAGACTGTGCTCAACGTTTCCGTGAGAGGCAGGTTGGTAGAGTCGGGGAAAATTTCGGATGCGCTGACCATGAAGGGGGAGGAATAAATGGCTTTTAAATTCTACCGTATTCCCCTGCTCCAAAATATCTTTCCCGCTGCCGTATCCACCCTGCCGGGGAATGCTGTATTGCATCTGCCATCACCGATTTCGTTGCAAAAAGATGGGATGAACATTCTAAAAAGAGTCAATATTGAGAGCCATGCGCGGAGGCAGCATAAAGCGTTTCGGTTCGAGGATGCAGAGCCATGATCGTCACGTTTCTGTTAGTTGGTTTAATCGCTTTTTTTGACCTGAAGCGTGCCTACAAAAGCTGCCCAAAAGGACAAGCTGTTGCTTTAACGTTACTGTTTGCGGGCATATTGATCGTGTGCATGCTGACAGCCGGTGGAATACAAATAAAAAGCCCTGTTGTGATCGCAGGCGATCTGATGAAAAGCATCGGCTTCAGCTATCCCCCGCTTGAATAGCCGTTTCCTCAGCATCGGCGGGTGCCGTCCGCAAAATCAACACCGAACAAGGAGGTCGCTATGAAGCTCGAATCCGGCCAAATCACATCGTCTCAATACATGCTCTCAGTGGCTTGTTTTATTCAGTCTGCGGCGCTGCTATCATCCTTTTTTACTCCAATCACCCGGCAGGATTCATGGCTTGTCGTGATTTTTGGAATGGTTGCCGCCATACCGGTATTGCTTGTTTACTCCGGCATTATGTCCAGTTTCCCCGGAAAAAACCTCATCCAGATCTGTAACGAGGCGTTCGGCCGCGTCGGCGGCGCCATCATATCATTGATGTTTATCTGGTTTTTTTTGACGCTGACGTCGCTGCACACGAGAGACCTTGGCATGCTCGTCCGGCAAACCGTCCTCGTTGAAACTCCCACAGTCTATACAACATCCCTTTATATCATTCTTTGCGCTTATGCTCTCCTGAAAGGAATCAAGGTGGTTATGCGCTATGCGTTCGCTTTTGTCATCATATCGTTTCTTTTGACGATTGTATCAATACTGCTGACGCTGAATATCATGGACGCCCGGAATTTTCTCCCAATGTTGACCCTGCCAGCCATAAAGTATGTTCAGGGGACAAATACTGTTCTATCGATACCGTTCGGAGATCTGATTGCTTTTCTGATGGTGGCTCCAAATGTCTCTCAGGGTAAGAAGCGCAAGCGTTTTTACCTGTTCAGCGGGTTCCTGCTCGGCAGTGCTACAATCTTTGCTGTGGTCGCCCGCGATACGGCAGTGCTGGGAAGCGTTGGAGCTCTGTTTTCATCACCATCGTTTGAAACGCTGCGCTTAGCGAACCTGTCCAATATGCTCAACCGCATGGAGATACTGTTTATCGTCGTGCTTGTCATTATGCTCTTTTTCAAAATTGCGGTGCTGTATTATGTGACGGTCCTCGCAACCGCGCAGCTCTTTGGCCTGAAGTCATATCATCCGCTTGTGCTGATGTTGGGCGCTTTGGTCATCGCTTATTCCGTATTCGTCTATCCGGATGAAACGGTGCACGCCGCATCGGGCAGGGAAATCGTCCCGATATTCTGGCTGCTGTTTGAATTCTTTCTGCCATTGCTGCTGCTCATCGTCGGGCGCGCCCGAGGTTTGCACAAAACACCCCCGTCCAAGGAGGCTGCCTGAAGCTTATGATCTTTGTTTTTATCCCAGTCGCCTTGATTTCATATTTCAACCTGAAGTGGGTCTATCAAAACTGTAACAAGACGCAAGCCGTTTTTATCACTCTGCTGTTTGCAGGGACTTTGGCTGTATGTATGATGACAGCCGCCGGCGTGCAGCTGCAAAGCATGGCCGCGATGGTTGGGGATCTCATGAAGAGAATGGGTCTGGCTTATCCGCCTATGGAATAACGTTTTGCCAGAGCTATTAAACTAATGGAGGAACAGGTGAAGCTTGAATCCGGCCGTATCACAACTTTTCAATATATGCTCTCAGTCGTGTGTTATATACAGTCTTCAGCGCTGCTGACCTCGTTTTTTACCCCGATCGTCAAACAGGACTCATGGCTCGTCGTCCTGTTTGGTATGGCCGTATCTCTGCCGGTTTTACTGGTTTACGCCGCCATCATGCGCAGTTTCCCGGGTATGAGCCTCATAGAGATCTGTCAGACCGTGTTCGGGAAGGCGGTCGGCTCCGTCGTTTCTCTGATATTTATTTGGTTTTTTTTGACAGTGGCTTCTCTGAACCTGAGCAATTTCGGCTCGTTTATGCGTCAGGCTGTGCTTGTGGAAACACCCACTATGGTGGTGATCATCCTAATGATTGTATTATGCGCTTATGCCGTTGAAAAGGGGCTCAAGGTGATCACCCGTTATGCACCCATTTTTGTCATTCTGGCTTACGCGCTGACGCTGCTGGGAATTGCCCTGACGCTGAATATAATGAATTTCGATAATTTTCTGCCAATGCTGAACCAACCCATAAGCCGCTATATACAAAGCACCAATATCATTATGACCGTCCCGTTTGGCGAGCTTGTCGTGTTCCTTATGATCACCCCCCATATTTCCCGCGGAAAAAGGAGAAACAGCGCATACCTCTGGGGCGGTTTTCTGCTCGGAGGTACGACGCTGCTGTTTGTCGTTCTGCGGGATACCGCAGTACTGGGCAATGTCGGGTCGATGTTTGCCATCCCTCCTTTTGAAACGCTGCGGTTAGTCAACCTTGGGAGTTCCTTAAACCGCCTTGAAATACTCTTCGCGATCTTACTCGTCATCCTGTTGTTCTTTAAAATAGCGTTCCTTTATTATGTTACGGTGTTGGCGTTTGCGCAGTTATTTAAGCTTAAGACCTATCACCCGCTGGTTTTAATAGTAGGTGTGATGATTATCGCGTATTCAACGATATATTCGTATCATTCTACCGTGGTGCGGGCGGCGCTTATCCGTCAGGAGCTGGTCATTATCTGGCTGCTTTTTGAATTTCTGCTGCCACTTGCGGTGCTTATCGCCGGGCGCGCACGCGGTCTGCATAAGCAAGCCAAAGCCGGGCAGTCCGAACAATAACGCTTAATCTGTTCTCCGCGGCGGCTTCCTTGACGCGCCGGTCATCCCCCCGTATAATGGGGCTGTCAGAGGAGGATAATCACATGCCATATATCCAGGTGAACATATCCCAAAAACTCAGCGATCTGCAAAAAAGCGCGCTGACTACCCGGCTCGGCGAGCTGATCACGCTGATCCCCGGTAAAACCGATGCGGTCACAATGGTGGACATTTCTGATGGCCGCTCAATATGCAAAGGCGGGCATCCGATAGACGGCGGTTTTGTGGATCTGAGACTGTTCGGTACCACCGAACGGCCCGCCAAGGAAGCTTTCACTACGGCGGTTTTCCAGGCCATGCAGGAACTGCTCGGCATTGAGTCCGATAAGCTGTATCTCAACATCCTGGAGCTTGACAGCTGGGGTTCGCACGGACGGCTGAAGTAAAGCGGGCAGCGCCAGTCTGCGGATATCGCGGAAAGTTGCAAATCGCTTTATTTTACCGGTCTGAGTGATTGACAACCGCATTTTACCGTGATAATATGTTTTCAATTATTTGAAACGCGATGACGAAGACGCAAGGTGCTTGAAGCCAACCACAGAGAGCCTCGGAGGGTGGAAACGGGGCGGAGGCGGCGCAGTTGCTATCACTTCCGAGCGGCGGTTCCGACAGGTAGGAACCGGACGGGTTCTGCGCCGTTATACGCAGCAGACTTGTTGGAGTCTTGACTAAGAGGGCCGGTGTTTTCGGCCAAGCTGGGTGGTACCGCGGAGCATGCTTCGTCCCATAAGGGGACGGGGTTTTTTTATTTACCGGAAATATTAACACAAAGGAGTGATTCTTTAAATGGATGAAAGGCTTAAGCTGATTGCCGAGCGCTTAAAGGCGCTGCGGGAGATCATGGATGTGACCGCAGCCGATATGGCGGCGGCGGTTGGAATGGACGAGGCGTCTTACCTCGAATATGAAACGGGTAAAAACGATTTTTCCTTCTCGTTCCTGTATTCGGCGGCGGGCCGGCTGGGTGTGGATATCGTGGACCTGATGACGGGCGAAACGCCCCGGCTTTCGGTGTGCTCGTTCATTAAAAGCGGCGAGGGCCTCAAAATGGAACGCCGGAAGGAATATAAGTATGAGCATCTCGCCCCCATCTTCAAAAACAAGAAGATGGAGCCGTTTCTCGTGACGGTGGAGCCCAAGGACGTGGACGCGCGCTCACACATGAACGCGCACGAGGGCCACGAGTTCGACTACGTGCTGGAAGGCTCAATGACGCTGTTCATCGACAACCAGTCGCTGAAGATGGAGCCGGGCGACGCAGCTTATTACAACGCGAAGCACAAGCACGCCATGCAGGCAGAGGGCGGCCCGTGCCGTTTCCTCGCCATCATCGCCAAATAAGGGAGACATCAGATGAGGATATTCGAAAAATACGCAAAAGCAAACTATACCTCCTACGAGGATTTCAAAGAGAACTTCAAAGTCACTGTACCGGAGCGCTTCAACTTCGCTTACGACGTGCTGGACGAGCTCGCGGAAACCAAGCCGGATAAGACGGCGCTGTACTGGACGCAGGACACCGGCGCCAAGCGCATCATCAGCTTCGCCGAGATGAAGCGGCTGTCCGACAAAGCCGCGAACTACCTCTCGTCGCTCGGCATCGGCAAGGGCGACATGGTCATGATCATCCTGAAGCGCGACTGGCAGTTCTGGCCCACGATCATGGCGCTGCACAAGCTGGGCGCGGTCACTATCCCCGCGACGCACCTTCTGACCCCGAAGGACATCACCTACCGTGTGAACGTCGCGGACGTCAAGGCGATCATCTGCACGGAATCCGGCGAGATCAAGGAGCACGTCGAGAACGCCAAAAACGTGCCGACGCTGAAGTATAGGCTGCTCTGCGGCGAGCGCGAGGGCTGGCTCAACTACGACAAAGGTATGGAGGGCGCGAGCGATAATTTCGTCAAGCCCGCGCCGGAGAACCTGCCGGAGAACGACGACATCATGCTGCTTTACTTTACCTCCGGTACCACGGGCATGCCCAAGATGGTGGCGCATTCCTTCACCTATCCGTTGGGACATATCGTCACCGCGGTGTTCTGGCAGAACGTCGACCCGGACGGCATGCACCTGACCGTCGCCGAAACAGGCTGGGCCAAATCCGTATGGGGCAAGCTGTACGGCCAATGGCTGGCTGAGACGGCGGTGTTCGTCTACGATCACGAAAAGTTCAAGCCGGCGGAAATGCTCAAGGCCATCTGCGACAACAAGGTAACGACGTTCTGCGCGCCGCCCACGATCTACCGGTATTTCATCAAGGAAGACCTGCACAAGTATGATTTCTCCCACATCAAATGGGCTTCCACCGCGGGCGAGCCACTGAACCCGGAGGTGTTTTACCAGTTCCAGGAAGCGACCGGCCTCAAGCTGATGGAGATTTACGGGCAGACGGAGTTGTGCGTCACGGTGGGCAACTTCCTCTGGATGGACCCGCGCCCCGGTTCGATGGGCAAGCCTTCGCCGCTGTTCGACGTGGATATCGTCAACGAGAATGGCGATCCGTGCAAGTGGGGCGAGTCGGGCGAGATCGTGGTGCGCACCGACAAGGGCGTGAGCCCCGGCATGTTCCTCGGGTATTACCGGGATGAAGAGTTGACCAAAAGCTCCTGGCACGACGGCATGTATCACACCGGGGACGTGGCGTGGAAAGACGAGGACGGTTACTACTGGTATGTGGGCCGCACCGACGACGTGATCAAATCGTCCGGTTACCGCATTGGGCCGTTTGAGGTGGAGAGCGCGCTGATGGAGCACCCGGCGGTGCTGGAGACGGCGATCACAGGCGTGCCGCATCCGGAGCGCGGCCAGGTGGTGAAGGCGACGATCGTGCTGGCGAAGGGTTACGAAGCCTCCGACGCGCTGGCGAA
>Ga0183096_1002253_pt1 | contig 13650 bp, 12 predicted proteins | sample Biomet5_FD_127791 | JGI IMG/M metagenome (GOLD analysis project Ga0183096, IMG submission 127791) | Microbial communities from bioreactor (seeded with sewage sludge) at LBNL, California, USA - Biofuel metagenome 5 (version 2) (version 3) | ecosystem: Engineered > Bioreactor > Anaerobic >... | reverse complement strand
CCATCGGCGCCCATCATCTCGTCAATGTTTTCCAGCCGTGTTTTCCCTTCCTCGGACTGATCGTTCTCGTATTGCGCGCGCAGCCCGGTCTCCTGGATCAGGTGGGAAACGAACTCGCTCAGCTTCATTTCTTCCGATTCTAGAACCAGCCGGTTCATCAACTCACCAAATTCATGCACACATTTGCGGGGACGTGCGGAAAGTGATTCCGGCACGTCGATCAACGCGCTGAACAACGGCATTTCTTTATCGCCGGCATAACGGACCAGTTCCTGAATAGTGCTCTCTCCAATTGCGCGTTTGGGCTGGTTGATGATCCGGCGCAGGCTTACGTCGTCGCTGGGATTCACGATGCAGCGCAGATAAGCAATGACGTCTTTGACTTCCTTGCGGTCATAAAAACGCTGTCCGCCGTAGATGCGGTAGGGGATACCCGCCCGCATCAGCATTTCTTCCAGAACCCGGCTTTGCGCGTTGGTGCGGTACAATACCGCCATGCTGCCGTAGATGTCACCCGAAAGATGAAGCTGCTGCATCCGGTCGCAAATCCAGGCGGCTTCCTCCCGCTCGTCCCCGGCACAGAAAAGCTTGATGGTTTCGCCGGCGGGTTCTTCCGTCCAAAGCGATTTATCCTTTCGGCTTTCATTATGGGCGATCACCTGATTGGCAGCGTCCAGAATATTAGCCGTGCTGCGGTAATTCTGCTCCAGCTTGATCACCGTCGCATCCGGGAAGTCTTTTTCAAAATCCAGAATATTGCGGATATCCGCGCCGCGCCAGCCATAAATTGACTGGTCGTCGTCGCCGACTACGCAGAGGTTCCGGCTTTTTTGCGTCAGCAGTTTTACCAGTGAATACTGCGCGAAGTTGGTATCCTGATATTCATCCACCAGCACATGGCTGAAACGCTGGCGATAACTTTCAAGCACCGGCGGATGGTCGGCAAACAATTCCAGCGTGCGTACCAGCAGATCGTCAAAATCCAGTGCGTTCGCGTTTTTCAGATGCAATTCGTATTGGGTGTACACATCGTGGATCTGCTGGCTGTGAAAATCCCGCGGCGATTTTTCAAACCACTCGTCCGGAGTGAGCAGTTTGTTCTTCGCGTCGCTGATCTTCCAGCGCAGTTCGCGGAGCGGCAACACTTTATCGTCAATATTCAGGCGCTTGATCACGTCTTTTAACACGCTGGCCTGATCATCGTCGTCATAAATAGTAAACGAACGGTTATAGCCAAGTTTTTCGATATCGCGACGTAAAATTTTCGCACACATCGCGTGAAAAGTACTTACCCATACATCATCCGCGCGTTCGCCGACGAGTTTGGCGATGCGCTCCTTCATCTCTTTAGCCGCTTTATTTGTGAAAGTAATGGCGAGAATTTGCCAGGGCTGGATGCCGTGGTCAATCAGGTTGGCGACGCGAAAAGTGAGCGCGCGCGTTTTACCGCTGCCCGCGCCCGCTAAAATCAAAACAGGCCCGTCCAGCGTTTCGGCCGCTTTTCGTTGTTGTTCGTTGAGCATATCCAAATTCATCGTTCTAAACCTCATCCCTGTTGCGTCCGTAAAAAGTCGGAGCCGTTAATCCGGGTCGATTTCCTTCAGCACATGTTTGTAGCCATCCGCCCCATAAAGCAAAGAACGGTTGACCCGGCTGATGGTTGCTGTGCTGGCGCCGGTTTTATTGGCGATCTCCTGATAAGTCACCTTATGTTTCAGCATTACGGCGACCTCAAGGCGCTGGGGAATACTCTTGAGCTCTTTCACGGTCAGCACATCCTCGCAGAAGCGATAGGCGTCTTCCATGGTGCGCAGGGAAAGCAGCGCCTTCATCAGCAAATCGGTTTGCTCGTTCTGCACCTTTGGCGTAAACATGGCCCATCCTCCGATCCCTTTAACAAAATGAGACCCGCGCAAAGCGGTGCGACGGTAAGAACCGGCGTTTCCTGCCTGTGCGGTCATCCATTCCCTATCCTGTATGAATTATACCACAGAAAGCCTTCAAAGAAAAGCGGAGAAACATCACGCTTGCTTAACGTCGCTGTTTCAGACATGCGAATAACAGCCTGAAAAGCCTGATTGCGGAGGAGCGGAGGAGTTACTGCGGGTTGATATTCTGGGCATTATAAGTACGGTGAAAACAATACAGATCAAAGCGGCCCGATCTTACTGGCGATCAGGCCGCACGAAGAAATTGAAACAGGAAGATCGGATGAGGTGCTTCTCCAATGTCTGCGACCAAACAGAAGAATTAGGAAAGCCTGTTCTTAAAATCCCCGTATCCGAAGGTGCGAATCATCCGGATGGTTCCACCGTTTTCCCGCAGATAAATACCGGGAAGCCGAATCCCGTTAAAGGTATTATTCTTCACCATCGTATAGATCGCCATATCCTCGAAAACCAGCGTATCTCCGGGTTGCAGTGGACGATCAAACGTATAGTCGCCAATCACGTCGCCTGCCAGACAGGTAGGGCCTGCCAAACGATAAAGGTGCGGTTTCTCACCGGGCGACCCGGCTCCACGGAGAGGCGGACGGTAAGGCATTTCCAGAACATCTGGCATATGGCAGGCAGCGGAGGCATCCAGAACGGCAATATTCATTCCGTTTTGCACCACGTCCAGCACGCGGGTCACAAGCACGCCCGCGTTCAGCGCGACCGCTTCGCCGGGTTCCAGATACACGGTCACACCGTATTTCTGCCGGAAGGCGCGTATGCGCTCCACAAGCGACGATATATCGTAACCAGGTCTGGTAATGTGATGCCCTCCGCCGAAATTGATCCATTTCATCCGCGGAAGCCATTCACCGAAATTCTCTTCCACAGCCGCAAGCGTGGTGCTAAGGGCGTCGAAGCCCTGCTCGCAGAGCGTGTGGAAGTGGAGCCCTTCGATTCCTTCAAGCAGATCGGAGCGGAAATATTTCTTCGTTACGCCCAGCCGCGAGCATGGCGCGCAGGGATCATACAGCGCTTGTGCTTGCGTGGAGCATTCCGGATTGACGCGGATCCCGCAGCTCGCACCGGATGCAAGCGCTTCTTTCCTGAATTTTTCCCATTGTGAGAATGAGTTAAAAACGATGTGATCGCAGAGGGAAGCAATCTCGGGAAACTCATCCTCGCGATACGCGGCGGAGAAAACATGGGTTTCTCCGCCCATTTCAGTTTTTCCCAACCGCGCTTCATACAGGCCGCTGGCTTCCGTACCGGCCAGATACCTGCCAATAAGCGGATATGCCGCGTAGAAAGAAAACGCTTTTTGCGCAAGCAGAATGTTGCAACCTGATTGTTCGGATACCGAACGAAGGATTTGCAGGTTGCGCATCAATTGAGATTCGTCCACCACATAACAGGGTGTTGGCAGTCCGAACAGTTCCGCTGTGCCCATCAGTCCACCAGTACCGGAGCGAAGTCTTCGATCCACGGCAGCCCCCAGCGGTTGAGCGCTTCCATGAAGGGATCGGGATCAAACTGTTCCATATTCCAAACGCCGGGCTTGTTCCATGTCCCGTTCATTACCAGCATCGCGCCGATCATCGCCGGCACGCCGGTGGTGTAGGAGATGGCTTGACTGCCGACTTCGCGATAGCAGGCCTGATGATCGCACACGTTATAAAGGGCATATGTTTTGGGCTTTCCGTCTTTCAGCCCCTGAAAAATGCAGCCGATGTTGGTCTTGCCGACCGTGCGGGGTCCCAGACTGGCCGGATCAGGCAGAACCGCCTTTAAAAACTGCAACGGCACGATCTTCTGACCTTCAAAATCGATCGGCTCGATGGAGGTCATGCCGACGTCCTGCAGGCACTTCAGGTGGTTTAGATAGCTCTGCCCGAAGGTCATAAAAAAGCGGATACGGCGGATTCCCTTCAGGTTTTGGCCCAGACTTTCCAGCTCTTCATGGTGGAGCAGGTACATGTCCTTCCTGCCAATCTGTGCGAAGTCATATTCCCGCTTGATCTCCATCGGTTCCGTTTCCACCCAGTGCCCGTTTTCCCAGTAACTACCTTTGGCGGTCACTTCTCGGATATTGATTTCCGGGTTGAAATTGGTTGCGAAGGGATAGCCATGGTCGCCGCCATTTGCGTCAAGGATGTCCAGATAGTGGATTTCATCAAACTGATGTTTTTGCGCATAAGCGGAAAATACGCCTGTAACCCCCGGATCAAAACCACTGCCAAGAAGCGCGCAAATCCCCGCCTCCCGGAATTTTTCACGATACGCCCACTGCCAGCTGTATTCAAACTTCGCGGTTTCCGGCGGTTCGTAGTTCGCGGTGTCTACATAATTCGTTTTCGTGGCCAGACATGCGTCCATAATGGTCAGGTCCTGATAGGGGAGCGCCAGGTTCAGCACCACGTCCGGCTGAAAATCGCGAATCAGCGCGATCAGTTCGTCCACATGATCGGCATTCACCTGCGCGGTGCGGATTTTCGTATTGCCCCCGGAAAGTTTGGCTTTTAACGCCTCACATTTGCTGATTGTGCGGCTGGCAATCAAAATCTCCTCAAAAACATCGCTGTTCTGGCAGCACTTGTGAATGGCGACAGAGGCTACGCCGCCGCATCCGATTATCAAACATTTTCCCATGGTCATTCTCCTTTCATCTGTAAAAGCAGTTCACGAACCAGCTTGCAGGCGACGGCAGTCGAAGCGCCGCTAAGGTCGTAATGCGGGGATAATTCCACCAGATCGCACGCGATCAGATTCACACGGTGCAGTTGAAGCAACGCGTTCAACAGTTCCGAAAAAGATACGCCTCCGGCTTCCGGCGTGCCTGTGCCGGGAAGGACGGACGGGTCCAGTACATCCAGATCCAGCGTGAGATAAACAGGCTGATCCGCAAGAGAACACAGCGTTTCTTCCCACCCGGACAGGTCGAAACGGTGCAGACAGGTATGCTTATCAGCAAATTCAAACTCTTCCCGTTCTCCGCTGCGGATTCCGAACTGATGGATGCGGTCATCGCCCGTCATCTCCCAGATGCGCCGCAGCACGCATGCGTGCGACAGGCGCTCGCCCAGATAGTCGTTACGCAAGTCGGTGTGCGCGTCCAGATGCAGCACGCGAAGGTTCGGGTATTTTACCATGGCCGCGCGAACAGCGCCAAGAGTTACCAGATGCTCGCCGCCCAAAAGCACTGGTCGTTTACCATCCCGGAATACTACGGCTGCCGCCTGCTCAATCAGGAGAAGCGCTTTTTCCGTATTGCCAAAGGGGAGGTCAAGATCACCCACATCGCATACCGCAAGTTCGGTCAGATCGCGATCGCAGTAAGGGGAATAGGTTTCAATTCCGTAGGATTCGCCGCGTATGGCGGAAGGGCCGAAGCGCGTGCCGGGCCGGTATGAGGTCGTTCCGTCGAAGGGAGCGCCGAAAAGCACCAGCTCCGCGTCCGAATACTCAGCCTCACAGCCGAGAAAAGTATGTACGTTCTTATTCAACTGGTTTCAGGTCCTCCTCTACGTAGGTTGGCAGGCAGAATGCGCCTCGGTGTAATTGGGTGTTATAGTATCGGGTACGGATGCCCAGACGGTTCCAGGCTTCGGCCCGCAGATTCCGGAGGGGATGCAGTTCCGGTGAGGCAAACCCAAACAGCCAGTGACCGGAAGGATAGGTGGGGATATGTGCCTGATAGACCTCGGCAACGGAGAAAACGCCATGTATTCTTTGATGCGCGCTTCGCATGGCTTTAGCGTCCTCCCGGTAAAACGGGCTTTCATGCTGATTGACTAAAATCCCTTCCGCAGTAAGCGCATGAAGGCATCCGCCGTAAAACTCCCTGGTAAACAGCACTTCGCCTGGCCCGGACGGATCTGTGGAATCCACAATAATCAGATCATAACGGTTCTCTGTATGCCGTATCCACTTCAGGCCGTCTACCTCGTGGATAGCGACTCGCGGATCATTAAAACCACAGGCGGTTTGAGGCAGGTACTCCCGACATACCGCAATCACACGGCGGTCAATCTCTGCAACGTTAATGTGCTCAATTGTCGGATATTTGATCAGTTCACGTGCAGCGCCTCCGTCTCCGCCGCCGACAATCAATACTTTATGGATGTCCGGGTTGACCGCCATAGGCACATGGGTAATCATTTCGTGATAGATAAACTCATCACGCTCGGTCAGCATCAGCACCCCGTCCAGCGTGAGGAAGCGGCCAAATTCCGGCGAGTCGTATACGGCGATTCTCTGGTAATCGCTTTGTTCCACATGCAGTTGCGCGTTTACCCGGATCGAAAAACGCACATCCGGGGTGTGATATTCGCTGTACCATAAATCATCCATGTCTGTTTTCCTCCGTTACAACGTTCAGCCGAGTAATATCCATGGCTTCCGGGCCAGTCAGCAGGCAGCCTTTCGATTTGGCATACCCAATATAATCAACGATCTGCGGGGTGATGCGCTCGCCAGGTGCCAGAACCGGTATCCCGGGCGGATAGGCCATAACAAACTCCGCGCTGATCCCGCCGATACACCCGGTAAGCGGCAGGCTTTCCTTTTCCGCGTAAAACGCGTCCTGTGGTGAAAGCGCAACGTCCGGCGCAAGATACTCGCTTTCCCACAGACCTTTCCGATCACGTTTGTACAGCCTGCGGATATCGGAAAGCGCGCTGATCAGCCGCTCGACATTTTTTGTCTTGTCACCTACGGATAAATAAGCGAGGAAATTGCCAAGATCGCCAAACTCAACCTGAATATCGTACTGGTCGCGCAGAATATCGTATACTTCAATCCCGGCCAGCCCAACGGAGAGGGTATTAACGGATAATTTCGTTACGTCAAAATCAAAAACGCTGTCTCCGTTGATCCGTTCCCGGGAAAAGGCATAATAGTCGCCAAGCAGGTTGATTTCCTCCCGCGCGTATCGGGCAAAACGCTTCACCTTATCAAAAAGGGCAACGCCGTTCAGCGCAAGGTTACGACGGGATATGTCCAGACTGGAAAGCAGGAGATAACTGCCGCTGGTCGTCTGGGTCAGGTTGATGATCTGGCGAACGCGATCCGCGTTCACACCACGCCCGCAAAGCAAAAGAGAGCTCTGCGTAAGCGATCCGCCGGACTTATGAAGGCTGACAGACGCCATATCCGCGCCGGCTGCCATGGCGGAAAGCGGCAGGCCGTTGCCAAAGTAGAAATGCGTGCCGTGCGCTTCGTCCGCCAAAACGCGCATACCCTGTGCGTGCGCCAATTCCGTAATCCGTCGGATATCGGAGCAAACGCCGTAATACGTCGGGTTGTTCACCAGCAACGCTTTAGCATCCGGATGGAAATGCAGGGCTCTCTCCACAGATGAAACCGACATCCCCAGCGTAATGCCAAGCTGCTGATCGGTTTCCGGGTTAATATAAACCGGTATGCCGCCACAGAGCACCAGCGCGTTGATGACGCTTTGGTGCACGTTGCGCGGGAGGATAATTTTTTCACCCTTCTTTACTGAGGAAAGAATCATCGCCTGTACGGCGGAGGTGGTGCCGCCCACCATGAAAAACGAATGCGCGGCACCAAACGCTTCGGCGGCCAGCGCTTCTGCCTCTTTGATCACGCTGGTAGGATGACACAGGTTATCCAGCGGTTTCATGGAATTGACGTCTACGCTCAGGCACTGCTCCCCCAAAAAATCCGTCAGCGCGGGGTTACCCCGGCCGCGCTTATGGCCCGGAACGTCAAAGGGCACAATTCGCTCATCACGCATGGCTTTCAGCGCCTCGTAAAGCGGCGCGCGCGTCTGGTTCATCAGCGGTCAGCCTCCTGATAGATATTGGTGCCGCTGAAAATCTCCAGCATTTCACGACGGAGAGCGTTTGTAATGCCCAGCCGCACCTGTGGCTTGATCTCATAAACATCGGCGTTAAACAGGTAGTTTTGCAGCACGATGTCCTTAATCAGCATCCGGGTGTGAAAGATATTGGCCTGATAAACATTGATATCCATCGCGTCGTACTTTTCCAGCGTATTCCGGTCAATATAGTCCTGGATAGAGGTAACGGGATGATCCATAAACAGTTTTTTTCCGGTTACGTCCCGCGTAAATCCGCGCACTCGATAATCCAGCGTAATAATATCCGAATCAAAGCTGCCCAGTAAAAAATCCAGCGTGGAAAGCGGGGTGATTTCCCCGCAGGTGGAAACGTCAATATCCACCCGGAAAGTAGCGATGCTTGTTTCAGGATGGTATTCAGGATAAGTGTGAACCGTTACATGGCTTTTATCCAGATGCCCGACCAGCGTTTCCCCGGCGCGTTTCTGGCCATGCTTTCCTCGGCGATGAGGCAGGTTACGCTTGCGCCCTGCGGTTCGTAATCCTGCCGGGAAATATTCAGCACCACAGCGCCGATCATCCCAGTCAGTTTTTCCAAAATATCGGTCAGTCGCTGAGAATTGTACTGCTCGTTGATATAGCGAATATAATCCTGCTGCTCACGCGCTGTTTTTGCATAACAAATATCATAAATATTAAAGCTAAGGGATTTCGTGAGGTTGTTAAAACCGTATAGTTTCAGTTTCTCTTCCATGGGTTTCCCTCCGCAACATCGATCAAATCAAAAAAAGATGCGCCCTTTTACAAGGGCACATCCTGTTTAACGATTATGCATACACGAGCGGGGACATGGAACGACATAGTTTACCGTCGTTTCGTCCGTCCGGCTCCTGCGAAGCATATAGAGTCTATACAGTAAGAACTTACTTTTACTACTCTTTTGACCGTTTTACAAGCGTGTACCCAAGTACACTTGGTTATGAAGTAACCAACTGGCTATTCAGTAGCCAACTCATAAAATTTGCGCTTTCGCGCAATCAAACGTGCGGGACGAACCCCACACTCGGCAGTTGACCCGGCTGTCCGTAAGCCTTTGGTTTCCCGGGAGGGAAACGGGTCAGTAAGTTCTTGCCGCGGGAGCGGCACGAAACATGCGTATCATAATATAGAAGTGGGGGAATGTCAACGTTTTTTTTGACCGGCTCATACGTGGCAGGACGCGGGCGAAATATGGGTGAACGAATATAGAAAAACAAAAAAGTGAGCCGCCTGAACGAATCAAAGCAACCCACTATGGCAGGGGCAGAAGGACTCGAACCCTCAACAAAGGTTTTGGAGACCCACGTGTTACCATTACACCATGCCCCTTCGGAACACGAGTGCAAGTATAACGGATTTGAATTTGAATGTCAAGCGTTCTCCGGCCTGCCTGTTAAATTTTGATCCGTGAGAAGGAATGGGTAAACATGCCGTCGAAAGCTAAAACAAGAACTAACGTTTGCGTTTGGAGGGATGTAGCGATGAATAGGGGACTTGGGATTGCCCGCTGTGGACTGGCGTGTTGCCTGTGCAGCGAAAGCGACCATTGCAGAGGCTGCAACAGCGGGGATTGCCCGGATAAGGATTGGTGCGAAAACCGGAATTGCTCCCGGCAAAGGGGGTTGAACGGTTGTTATGAATGCACGGAAACGGAATGTCGTAAAGGCTTGCTGCAAAAGATCAAGCCTTATGCCTTTGTGCGTTATATTCGTCTGCACAGCATCTCGGCGCTGATGGATTGCCTTGAACGAAACGAGAAAAACGGGGTTGTTTACCATCGTTCGGGAATCACGGGAGACTACGATGACTTTACCAATGTGGACGAGCTGCTTGCATTTATTGAAACCGGAACCGTCAAAAAATGAAGTGTTTCTAATTTAATAATCAATGTTCCCCGGTGCAATCACAGAAGGGTTGCTCCGTTTTTTATAACATTGTATACAAGATCGTTTTGCATATTCAATACAGCGAAAATACAAATTATGGCTTGAAAGCAATGATAGCCTGTATTATCATCAATTTATCCTTCCGATTCAGCCGTTACCGTGTCAATCGGGAAGAAATAAGGGAATAAGGAGACTAACACAATGAGAAACATGGCCAACAAGCTAGTCGCTCTTGTGCTGTGCCTTACGCTCGTACTCACCGTCGGGAGCTTCGCTACTGCCGAAAGCAGCGGCAAAGTGCTGAAGGTGCAGATCGAGACTGAAGTACAGTCGTTGGATCCCCAAGTAGCCACGGATGGCACTTCCTTCGAGGTTATTGCAGATTTTACCGACGGTCTTTATCAGATCGCCGCCAGCGCCGCCGCTGTGCCTGCTTTGGCTGCCGATACTCAGGTAAGCGAGGACGGCCTTACCTATACCTTTAAAATTCGTGACGACGCGTACTGGTCCAACGGCGATCCCGTTACCGCCGACGACTTCGTATACGGCTGGCAGCGCGCCTGCGATCCTGCGTTCGCGAGCGAGTACGCCTACATGCTCACCGACATCGGTCTGGTGAAAAACAGTGTAGCCGTGAACAAGGGCGAAATGCCGGTAGATCAGCTGGGCGTGAAGGCGATCGATGACAAAACGCTGGAAGTGCAGCTGGAAAGCCCAGTCAGCTTCTTCGCCAGCCTGATGTATTTCCCGACCTTCTACCCGGTCAACCGCGCCTTCTGCGAAAAGTGCGGCGACAAGTTCGGTACCAGCCCGGATACCGTGCTCTCCAACGGCGCGTTTATCCTGACCAGTTATGAACCCGCAGCTACCAGCTTTACGCTGGAAAAGAACCCCAAGTATTTTGACGCTGCCCGCGTGCAGCTGGATGGCCTGAACTATCAGGTGATCAAAGACAGCCAGACCGCCCTGCTCAGCTACCAGAACGGTGATCTGGATGTGGTAACTCTGTCTGGCGATCAGGTGGACCTGGTGCAGGACGATCCGGAATTTACCACGATGAACGCCGGTTACCTGTGGTACATCACCGTGAACCAGGCGGATTATCCCGAACTGGCGAACGTGAACTTCCGCAAAGCGCTGGCTGCGGCCTATGACCGTGACGCTATCTGCGCCTCCATCATCAAAGATGGTTCTGTGCCCGCAACCTTCGCGGTGCCCGAACAACTCGCGACCGGCCCGGACGGTAAAGATTTCCGCGAAACCGCCCCGACCTATGAAGGTTTTGATAAGGATTCTGCCGCCAAGTTCTACGCCGCCGCGTGCGAGAAACTGGGCAAGAAGGAATTCAGCATCACCCTGCTTGTGGAAGACGATCAGATTGCGCAGAACATCGCCGCCTTTATCCAACAGGAATGGCAGAACACTCTGCCTGGCGTAACGGTGGAACTGAAGGTGGAAACCAAGAAACAGCGTATTCAGGACATCCAGAACGGCGATTATGACGCATGCCTCACCCGTTGGGGACCGGACTATGCCGACCCGATGACGTACCTTGGTATGTGGATTACCGGCAACAGCAATAACTATGGTCTGTGGAGCAACACCGACTACGATACCATCATCAAACGCTGCGTAAGCGGCGATCTCGCCATGGATCCTGCCGGCCGTTGGGACGCGCTGCATCAGGCGGAAAAGATTATCATGGATAATATGGTGATCCTGCCTGTGTACCAGAAGTGCAACGCCATGATGGTGAAGAGCACCGTAAAGAACCTCGAGTGCCACTCCATCGCCCTGAACCGTGTCTATAAAGACACGACCATCGAGTAATCCCAGGCAATCCATGGAAGCCGCGCAGTGTCCGTTCGTGGCCGCTGCGCGGCTTTTTCCCCTTGTTGGAGAAACCACCTCACGAGAGGGGCGCACGCCATGCGACGGTATATCATCAAACGCCTGTTAATTTCCATTGGTACAATCTTTGTCGTGATTCTGTTGCTTTTTATTCTTTTACAGTTGATGCCCGGTTCGCCTTTTAACGATGAAAAATTGAACGTGGATCAGCGCGCCGCGCTGTATGAAAAGTACGGTTTGGATCAACCGCTGATTATACAGTTCTTTAAATATGTCGGTAATATGCTTCGGGGGGACTTTGGCGTTAGTTATACGATCAGTAAGAACACGCCGATTACCCAGCTGCTGCAAACCAGGCTGCCCATCAGTCTGAGTATTGGCGGCGAAGCGGTGTTGCTGGGAGCGGTCATCGGGTTAATTTTAGGAATCGTCGCCGCGATCTGGCATGGAACGGTGTGGGATACTATCGCTACGATTGTATCCGTTATCGGCGTAAGCGTACCTTCGTATGTATTTGCGCTGGCACTTGCCTATGTGTTCGGCTACCAGCTCAACTGGTTTCCGCTTCTTTATGATATGAAAATCCCCTTGCAATCCTCGGTGCTTCCCAGCATCGCGCTTTGTATGTTTACGATTGCATCCATCGCGCGCTTTACCCGAAGTGAAATGCTGGAAGTCCTCGGGAGCGATTATATCCTGCTTGCGGAAAGTAAAGGGGTGTACGGGCCGAAGCTGATTGTGCGCCATGTGCTGCGCAATGCGCTGATCCCAATTGTGACTGTCCTTGCGCCGCTGATCGTCGGCCTGATGACCGGCAGCCTTGTCGTAGAGAAAATCTTCTCCATCCCGGGCATCGGAAGCCTGCTGGTAACCGCTATTCAATCCAACGATTATAACGTCGTGATTGTCTTAAGCTTTATCTACAGCGCCATGTATATCGGTATCATGTTAGTGGTGGACATTTTGTACGGCGTTATCGATCCGCGCATCCGCCTGAGCAAGGAGGGCCCGCATGACTGACATGCAGAATAATGCCTATATTTCGTTTTTGCCCGGGGATTTTGAATTAAAGGGTGCGGAAAACACCAAACTGGACATGAATTTTGCCAGCCAGCGTTTTTGGAAGGAAGCCGCCATGCGCTTCCGCAAAAACAAAGGAGCCGTTTTCAGCCTGATCACTATCCTGCTGGTAATCCTGCTGGCCATATTTGGTCCGATGATTTCCCCATATACATACCAGCAGCAAAACATCAAACAGACCAACTGGGCGCCGCGTGTGCAGGGCCTTGAAAATCTGGGGATTTTCGATGGTTCGGAATCGCTCAAAACATCCACCGGTACAAAACTGAAAAACGCCTATGTTGTGGATAAAGAAACCGGTGCGAAGAACGATACCTATTACTGGTTCGGTTCCGACGCCCTGGGGCGTGACATCTGGACGCGAACATGGACGGGAACCCGCGTGAGCCTCTATATTGCCGTAGTTGCGGTATTGATTGATATGCTGATCGGCATGAGTTATGGGTTGATATCCGGTTATTTCGGCGGAAGGGTCGATTCGGTTCTGCAGCGGTTTGCAGAAATCATTAACAGTATTCCGACACTGGTGATCGTTACGCTGCTGATGTTGATCATGAAACCAGGACTGATGACCATTACCATCGCCCTGATGCTGACCGGCTGGATCGGGATGAGCCGCATCGCGCGCGCGCAAATGCTGAAACTGAAAGAACAGGAATTTGTGCTGGCAAGCCATACGTTGGGAGCTACCAATTTCCGAGTGATCTTCAGTGAAATTTTACCCAACATAATCGGTCAGCTGATTACTAACACCATGTTTTCGATTCCTAACGCGATTTTCACCGAAGCGTTTCTGAGCTTTGTCGGTCTTGGCATTCCCGAGCCAATGTGCTCGCTGGGGTCGCTGATCAGCTATGCTTTCAAGAGCTTCACCACGCATCCCTTCCAGATCGTTCCGCCGGTAATCGTGCTGGCGTTATTGATGCTTTGTTTCAACATGCTTGCGGACGGCCTGCGTGATGCGCTGGATCCCAAAATGAAGGAAATGTGAGGAGGCTGTGGAGATGCAGAAAGACCATCTGATTCTGTCCGTTTA
>Ga0183096_1002251_pt1 | contig 13662 bp, 10 predicted proteins | sample Biomet5_FD_127791 | JGI IMG/M metagenome (GOLD analysis project Ga0183096, IMG submission 127791) | Microbial communities from bioreactor (seeded with sewage sludge) at LBNL, California, USA - Biofuel metagenome 5 (version 2) (version 3) | ecosystem: Engineered > Bioreactor > Anaerobic >... | reverse complement strand
CGGCTACTGTCGGATTGATAGCGGCGGCGGCATTGTTATTGATGAACAGCGAAAACTTCATTGACTACAAAAGTTTCCTAATCTTTGGCGCAGCTTTCATTCTCACATGGAAATTCAAAGTTCATCCTATACTGATGATTCTCATTGCAGGCATAGCCGGCATTATTCTTTATTGGTGATTTAACTGATTCAATACTTGGAAGTGCCACTTCCAAAAGCATCTCCTATTACATCTTCCAAAAAGCTCTTTCCAACACATAACAAACATCCGGAAATTCGGCAAGCCTAATTAAGTACGCTAGCTACATTTCCCGGTTTCCACTGTTACATATTCTATATTTAGTACAATAAATACTTACTCACCAGGATTTTAGCCTCAAATCTTATATCTTAATGAATACGATAATGAATCCAATCGACATCTTCCAATACAGGCTGCCGTAATTCTTTTCTTTCTTGTGCTATTAACAAATCAGACATTACCACCATATTTATCTAAAATTGATTTTACTGAACCTGACTGTAATAGTAGCTTGTTTGCTTGCTCATAACTAATTCCAAGTTTATCAACCAGTATATGAGTACCACGATCAATAAGTTTTTGATTAGTTAATTGCATATTGATCATCATATTGCCTCTTACACGTCCAAGCTTGATCATTACTAATGTAGAAATCATATTCAGGATCATTTTTTGTCCTGTACCTGATTTCATGCGTGAGCTGCCTGTAACAAATTCGGGTCCAACAATCATTTCTATCGGAATATCCACTTCAGCAGCCATTGGTGAATTCGGATTACTGCAAATACAAGCGGTCAAAAGGCCATTAGAATGTGCCTTATATAATGCACCAACTACATAAGGGGTAGTTCCGGAAGCGGCGATCCCAATAACAGTGTCTCTTTTGTTGATATCATATGTCAATAGTTCTTCCCATCCACAATTTGGGTCGTCTTCAGCATTTTCTACAGCCGAACGTAAAGCGACATCTCCACCAGCAATCAAACCAATAATGTGCATAGGGGATACACCAAAAGTCGGCGGAATCTCAGAAGCATCCAGTATGCCCAAGCGTCCGCTTGTCCCGGCCCCCATATAAAAAATGCGCCCACCCTGCTGCATACGAGGAATTAACAAAGAAACTAATTTTTCTATTTGCGGAAGATTCTTTTGAACTGCTAATGCCACTTTTTGATCTTCCCTATTGATATCCTTCAGTAATTCACCAAGGGATTTCTTTTCCAAATCGTCATACAATGAGAATTGTTCAGATATTTTGATAAATGATATATCTTTATTATTCATTTATTGATTGATTGATTGATATGATAATCAATAAGTCCTTCCATCGGATTTTGGACAATATTTCCTAGCAGTATGCCACACTGCCTAGCTGCTATAATCAGCGAACTCTTAAAATGAAAGGCGACAGAACCGACAAGGTTCGTACAATAGTGTTGGTAATCATAATGTTTTACATTACGATTAAAAAAATCACAAAAATTATCAACTACAATTTGTTGTACTTCAGGGACATCAAGATGTCCTTTTATAAATGGAGCCAAACCTGCCAGAAAACGATTGGGAAACGGTTGTTTGTAAACACGTTCTATTATTTCAGCTATAGAAAGATTATATTCACTAAAGAAAGTTTCTTTAAGCTCATCATTAATCATATCCTTCAATAAGTTACTTACAAAGCGTCGCCCTAATGAGTCGCCTGCACCTTCATTTCCTAAAACAAAACCTAATGCCGGAACATTTTTTACTATAGTTTCCCCATCATAAAATCCCGAATTTGAACCTGTACCCAGAATGCCAACAATGCCTGCTTCATGTCCACAAAGACAGCGTGCTGCACCCAAAAGATCAGAATTAACTTCAACCAATTTTGCCGAAAGACAACATTCTATTCTTTTTCGCACAATCTCAATTTTTTCTATAGTGCATCCGGCACCGTAAAAATAGACTGCTTTAACTGATTTATTACCCAAATGAGGCAATAAACTGCTCGACAACTCATTCTCGATTTCATTTTCTGGCTGAAAGTAAGGATTCATCCCTTTTGTTTTGAGTGAATACAATAATTGATTGTTTTCAATTATACTCCAATTGGTTTTTGTTGAACCACTATCTGCTATTAATATCATATCGTTTCTTTTAATTGCTTAATACGCCCTTGCCCGATACTCACAATCCATAATCCGATATAGACAAACAGAGCATTGAATATCAAAAGTTCATAGCTGAAAGAATAGCCGCTAAACCATTTTTCTGAATTTTTTTGTAGAATAAAACAAAGAATTGGAGCAGTGATGGCTATATACGGAATGTAGATGTCGCGAACTCTCCTTTTACAAAGGATACCAAAAGCAAACAAACCAAGAATTGGGCCATAAGTATAACTAACCAAAATATATACAGCATCAATCACGCTCGTATTATTAAATATATCAATGATAATAATAGTCAATCCCATTAATATAGCCATTACAATATGTACATATTTACGGATGCGTGTAATCTGATTATCGCTTTTATTATTGGTTTTTAGAATATCTATTGTGAACGATGTTGTCAATGCAGTCAACGCTGATCCGGCATTGGAAAATGCAGCTGAAACAAGTCCTACAATAAACAAAATACCAACGATAGTTGGAAAATATCCTCCCGTTGCAATCATAGGGAAAAGTTCATCGCTCTTAGCTGGATTCTGAATGCCATTTTGAGAAGTGTACATAAATAACAAAACACCCAACATTAAGAACATCGTTATCACGATAAACTGCAACAGAATGCTTATCAACAAGTTTATCTGCGATTCCTTAATGTTTCTACAACTCAAATTGCGTTGCATCATATCCTGGTCTAAACCATTCATGGCAATCATAGTAAAAATGCCAGCCAAAAACTGTTTAAAAAAGTATTGTTTGGAATTGACATCATCAAAGAAAAATATTCGCGACAAACTGCTATGATAAATGGTCGAACATATTCCATTAAAATTAAGGTGCATACTGGACGCAATATAATAAATGCAAAGAACAACAGAAATGATAAGACACAATGTTTTCAACGAGTCTGTCCAAATAAGCGACTTTACGCCACCTTGAAAAGTGTAGAGCCATACAACAAAAATCGATATAGCCACATTTACACCAAACGAAATATGCAATGACTCAAATACCAACATCTGTAAAATCAAACAAACAAGAAATAGTCTTACTGCAGCACCTAAGATTTTCGAGATAAAAAAAAACCAAGCTCCAGTCTTATGAGAACTTGGCCCAAAGCGATTCTCAAGATATCCATAGATTGAAATCAAGTTCATTCGATAATAGAGTGGTGATAAAATATAAGCAATAATAAGCTGTCCCACAATAAATCCCAAAACCATTTGCAAATAGGAAAAACAATTGGTGCCAACCATTCCAGGTACAGAAACAAATGTAACACCTGAAAGGTTAGCTCCAATCATAGCAAAAGCTACAATGTACCATCGAGACTTTCTGTTACCGATAAAAAAACCTTGATTGTTTGACTTTTTTCCTGATATATAAGAAACTAAAAACAATACAATGAAATAGAAAATAATTATAATCAATAAAATACTTGAATCCATGTGTTGAAAATTTTAAATGCATTACAACAAGAAACTCCCAATACCCAAAGTCCTTATAACATATCACTAATTATTTTGGTACAAATTCAACAACGCATGTACTGCGTGGCATCATCGAAAGTTCCACTTGTATCTCATTATCATTATATGACTTTAAATGAGTGCGATTTGTAGCTGTAATTAGATAAATATCTCCTTCCTTCGGCAAATCATATTCGAAGGTTTCCATAGAAAATTTAGCCATAGCCTTTTTGCTACTAATATTCGCTAAAGCTATCCCCACACAGCCATCAGAAGCTTTCCATACACCTGAATATAGAGTTGGAACAGTCTCTTTATAACTGGTCACTGTATTCCCCTCACGACCTGCATAAATGGATATCTTTGAAATGTCAATATTGATTGTAGAAGATTTGATTACGGGCGAACGATAATACACACCATTTAGCAAGTATTTGAGAGCTTTATATCGTGTCTTAGCTAAATCCAACAAAAAATCAATTTCTGCTTTTCTACTTTGAGCCAAAAATGAGTGATAATTGGCAATAGTCGGTTGCATTCCCCAGACAAAAGCACGAGACTGCTCCATCAAATATTGAGAATTATAATTCTTAGAAAGCTCGGTTTCTTTGTTTTTAGGGCTATATTTAGTAGGCCATTTTTCATCATAAGGAGGATAGACTAAAGAAGAATAGCTGCCATAGGTAATGGCATAATCATGGTATACAGCCTGATACAGTGGTATTGGTTCGGAATTGCCAACCCCTGCATATCTTTCACGACTGGGATCCAATGTCAAGAATAAATCAAGATAAGGAATCCAGTCTTCACCAGAACCTTCTCCGGCAAGAATTGTTTGTGTCTGATCAGAAATCCTGTTTCTAATTAATGATGTTAGTTTTCCAAAACCGTTCACCCAATAATTACCACCACCCACTTCATGATCATGGGATGTATCATAACATCGGTTGTTCATGCAAGCTTGGTCCATATATACACCATTTGTATGATAGTTATTTATAACTGTATCACAGAGAGTCGAATATTTGTTTTGCCAGAAATCAGTGGCCATACACATCGGAGTCAGTGATTTATTGGTGAAAATATTAAATGTATGCGAATAATCTCTGCCATCAATTGCCTTTGCCGAATAAAGCTTGGCATTCTCTTTTATCCAGCTGCTAGTAGAATTCCCCCACTGAAAAGAATTCATATAAACAATACAATGTACGCCTTCATATTGGGCATCGGAAACAGCCTTAATAAAAGATTCTCTTCCTTCGCGAGGGGGAATGTATTCCGGAAAATAATCATCATAAGAACAATTATGCCACCAATGCCAATAAGCATTTACAGGAAGACCTAATCTCTTATTCAAATCTATAGCTTCGGTCAATACATTTGAAGAACGACCCCTGTTCCAAACCCATAGAGCTGTTTTGGGAAGCCATTCAGCAATCTTGCCATTTTTGAACCGACTATCGCGACACCATTTTTGATGAATACCCCACTCCCTATACATTTTTGCTGCCGTTATCCAATCTCCATCAAAAGATCCAATGACCGCCTTATATTTGGGTGAATAAGCATCAATCTGATCATCATAAGAGGGCACATTCGTCATGCTATACGTCCTGTACTTTGTATCAAAAGCCATAGAAAAATCTTTTGTATACGACATTGTATCATCGCATGAAAAATAAAGTCCATCTGTTTTCTTCTGGCTATTATACAATGCTATTAATTGCATAGAAAGTCCACCGGGACTATTCCATGAATATGTACGAGGCACCATATTCCCTTTTAATACAGTCGCAGGATGATGAATTAGATTCCCCAACCATGAAGCGACAGCCAAATCTTCATCCCCTAAATCTTTAATTCCTTGCAAAATAGGAAATTGCACCTTTTCAATATGACATCCTTTTATCTTATTTACTTGAATATTCCAATACGACAACGCTTTATTCTTATCAAGAGAGACAGAAACAATAACTTCGGGTCCTATCTTACCAGCCGCCTGCTTCCATTCCATTTCTATAGATAACGGACTTGTTTTGGTCAGTATCACTCGAGTCGGTATGTTCTTAATATCTGCCTGCCCTTTAGCTACAATCAATTTCCAAGGAACGCCATTTATAGCTTCTTGGTCAATATAATTATAAGAGGTCTTTACATTCTTAAATGATACTATTTTCCCTGATGCTTTATCAAAACCCAATTCTACATTTTCATTTCTAATAGAAATGACGGAAACCTTCGAATCGAAATTATTACTACTATAGCAATAATTTGATAAAAGCAATAGAATAACAATATTTACATATAAATCTATTCTTTTCATCTTAATAAAATTAATATTATTATAACGGTATAATACGAGATATTATAGTAGATTTAGGAGATAAAACAAATTTAATTATAAGTGTTGAATTATATTTTATATTGCCTTCTATTTGATCAATATCTTTTGTTCTATTTTGTGAATAGCAAATAGAAACTAATAGACATAATCCAACTATTGAGGATATTACATATTTTATCTTCATTATTCAATAATTTAAAAAATAATAAGCTAGCAGACCAATTTTGATCTGCTAACAAAAACTATTAGTAGCCTGGATTTTGCTCAATCTTAGCAGATACATTTGCTTCTATAAACGATTGAGGAATTGGCCATAGTCCATGGAAATCCTGTATTTCAGAACTATTCAATGAATTATATTTACGTACTCTCTCTACTAATTTGCCTACTCTATGTAAAGTAATTCTTCGCGGCTCCTCATAAACTAATTCACGCGCTCTCTCATCCAAAATATAATCAATAGTAACATCTGCAGGCGCGACCGGTTTAGCTTTTGCTCTTTCTCTAACTTGATTAATATCTGCAGCAGCCTTTGTTTTATCACCTGCCATTAGATAAGCTTCAGCTCTTAATAAATAAGTTTCAGCTAATCTAAATACATAATCATCTCGATATGTAGAACCGCCTGTAGATTTTAATGTCTGCAGATCTTTGTCTATATAAAGAGCATCAGGATGCTGTCCAGGAGTAGTAATCTTGCTTGGATAAGGATACCAACGCCATTTTTGAGCAATCTCGGTAGGACTCGGGTATTGTACAGAACTCTTTCCAAAATAAGCAGATTTTGGATTATTGTATACAAAATCACGAACAATATTATGTGGTGCGTTACGAATATCATTATCCCAATCGCTTTGCCAAAGATCATTCAACCACCAATCTGTATTTCGCATTAAAGAAACTCCACATCCTCCAGAATCATAATTCGATTGAGGTGTCTGAATAGTGCCTTCATTTCCATCAGGATCCTTAAAAGTCATCCACGCCACAGGACCGGCTGTCCGTTCCAGAACATTAGCTCCTTCTCCACGAGTAGACCCGGAGACAACCCATGTCCCTGTAGAAGATAAACCGCCTCCATTTGTATCAACCTCATATTGGACAACCCAAAGAGCTTCTTTATTTCCAGAGGACCTATTCTGATTGTTAACTCTAAATAAGTCCCAATATACGTCACCATCTTGTTTAAACTTTAAATAAGGATCTTCTGGCTTTTGTGTAGCCATGCTTCCAAATCTTGAGCGCATCAAATCTGTATTTTGGTCATTTATTACTACAGTAGCTGCATCAATAGCTTTTTGATAATCTCCTAATGAAATATAAGTCTCAGCAAGTAGATGATATGCTACAAGATTTGATACTCTACCATCTCCTGTACTATTAATATCAGGCAAGCCAGTACAAGCATCCGTCAAATCAGATACCATTTGCTTTAGCACGTCTTCTTTGCTGGCACGTGTATAATCTGTTTTTGCTTCAGAAACTTCGTGCAAATTTAATGGAACGCCACCAAACAGATACACTAAGAATCGATAACCGAATGCCCTCATAAACTTTGCCTCTGCCACATATCGAGTTTTTTCAGCATCCGTTAACCGAGAATTATCAGCCCTATCAATAATAGTATTTGCATTTGAAATCAATTTATACCACATATTCCAGTGTTCTTTAACTGTCGAATTGGTGGGGATCAAATAAACGGAATGACCGCCAAAACGAGTTGAGTTTAATTGAAATCTTCCATCTTGCGCAATATCAGTACTCACCCAATAAGGAGACCCTCCATAATTTGTACCAAACAAATTACAACGTACATGACTGTAAAGCTCTGTAACTGCACTTTCAAAGTTGTCCTTAGTGACATAAGAATTATCTGGAGTATAAAAATCCAAAGGTTTTTCTTTTAGGAAACTATCTTCATTACATGAAAAGAATAAACACAGGATAACTGTCAATATTATAGTTCGAATATTATTAATAGTCTTCATTGTAAATACATTTTGTTAAAATGAAACATCTAATCCAACATTAAAAGACTTCATGACAGGATATGCATCCGAGGTACCAATCCCCTGATTAGTTTCAGGGTCCCACCCATCCCAATTAGTTATGGTAAAAAGATTCTTGCCACTTACATAAACTTCCAATGCTCCAATACCTAAAAAATCTACTAATGACTTATTAAAGTGATAAGACAAAGAAATATCTTGCAAGCGGATAAAATTACGTGACTGATATTTTGAAGCCATAATTTTAGCCATTTTATAGTTCTGAGAATATTTGGCATTTGGATTATTTACAGACCAATAATCTTCATAGGTAAAATTATTGGCATTAGCTAAATTACCTGTTGAGTTATACATCGTAAAACTCTGTTCTCCCAAATAGCCATTATGGCCTCCTTGTATCGTATTAATAAAAAATTTGAATGACAAATTTTTATAATTCAAATTATTCTGGATGCCCATCATATAAGAAGGTTCCGTTTTACCTAAAAACGTTCTATCATCTGCAGTGATACCTTCTTTCCCATCTATATCTACAATTCTGTAATTTCCAGGATTATACCCTGTGGGAATTTCATCTCCTATTTGGTATATTCCATTAACCTTATAACTGTATATAGCACCAATAGATTTTCCAATAAACAAATTACTTGAGACTAGATCATCTTCTTTGCCATCTCCATTACTATCTCCTAGCAGATGAGTGATTTTATTTCTATTAGCTGAAAAATTGACATTAAAATTCCATGAAAAGTCTTTAGCATTTATTGGGCTAACTAGAATATTAAATTCAAGACCGCTATTTTGAATTTCTCCAACATTACTTCGAATAGTAGAAAACCCAGTAACCTCAGGAATAACCCTATCCCATAACAGATTATTTGTTTTTGTTGTATAATATTCTATACTACCTTTGATTTTACTATTCAAAACTGAAAAGTCCACACCAAAATTAAAACCTTTAGTTTTTTCCCACTTAAGGCCATTATTACTTAATGATGTAATTGCTTGTCCAATCGAAGTAGAAACTCCATCCCCAAAAGTATATTGATAATCAGTCAGAGCACTCACACGGGCTAATGAGCTGTATCTTGAAGTTTGATTACCATTCTCGCCATAACTAGCTCTCAGTTTCAAATTATCAATTTGTTTGATTTTAAAAAATGGTTCATTTGATATTGTCCATCCCAAAGCAGCAGAAGGGAATATAGCAAATTTATGATCTGAAGAAAAACCACTATAACCATCACGCCTAACAGTTCCCGTCAATAAATATCTATTTTTATAATTATAATTGACTCGCCCCATTTGATATAATTGACTTTCTTTCCAAGCACTGGATGTTATGTGCTGAATTACTGCTTGTTGTAGACTATTATAAGAAAGGACTAAATTGCTATATTGCTCACCACTTGCAGTTGACGTATCATAATTTGCTTTTCTATAACCATATACAAATGTTGCGTTCACAGAATGATCTTCAAATTTGTTTTCATAACTTACGATATTATCCAAAGTCTCTTCATGAAAATTTGTATGATTTTTACTTGCTGATCCCGTCAAGCTAGCTCCATATACATTACTATTATTATAATCAGTCCAATTATAAGATTGATTATAATTGATTCTATACTTTAGCCCTTGTATCCATGGTACTTTTATTTCTCCATAAAAGATAGCTGATATCCGATCACGAATGTCTTTATTATCAGATTGCATATCCAGAAATGGATTCAAATGAGTTGTACTTGCACCCTTAGGGTATATTTCTAATTCTCCTGATTCGTTATATGGAGTTACAAAAGGACTCGTAAGAGAAATACTAGAGAAAGAAGAACTCACTCCTGAATAATCCGAAAAAGAACCAAAAGCATTAATTCCTATTGAAAGCCAATTCTTAAATTCATTATTTAAATTTATACGAGTAGTGTATCTTTTATAATCATCATTTTTAATCATTCCATCAACTTTAGTGAATCCTCCAGACATATAATACGAAGTCTTACCTGTTCCACCACTTAGACTAACAGAATGGTTAGTAGAATAAGCATTACGGGTAAGTGCATTCCACCAATCAAAATCCACCCCATTTTCAATGCCTGTGAGCAAATTTGGAACAAGTTCAGTCTGATTATAAGTAAATGACGGATTTGGAATTGTATAATCTGGTGACAAATAAGCTTTATCATAATATATCCCTTTTATTTTTTCCAAATTTTCTTGAGCGCTCAACAATCTATAATTCTTAGTAGGACTTTGAAAAGACACAGAACCGGAATATCGAACTGTTGGCTTATCAGCGATTTTCCCGCTATTAGTAGTTATCAGTATTACGCCATTCGCGGCTTGAGATCCATAAATAGCTTTACTACTAGCATCCTTTAAAACATCAATCGACTTTATATCACTAGGATTTAAATCATTAAGGTTTCCTGAAAAAATAATTCCATCCACGACAATCAAAGGACTAGTATTACTCGTTAATGTATTAACACCTCTTATTTGAATTGATACATCCTCTCCTGCCTGATTTGTCTGGGATATCTGAAGGCCAGGAACAGAACCTTTTAAGGATTGAATAACATTTACATTCTGAGATTCTTTAAAAACCGACAAATTTGCAGAAGAAACTGAACCTGTAAAATCACTTTTCTTCATTGTTCCATAACCAACAACCACTACTTCTTGCAAATTTTGAGTATCTTCTGCTAGTCGAATATTAAAAATCTTTTGATTTTTTGCAGAAATTTCTTGAGTCACATATCCTATAAATGATATTTGTAATAAAGAGTTTTGAGAAATATCCAAAGTAAATTTTCCATTTGCATCTGTAATTGTCCCGTTTGTTGTTCCTTTCTCTACAACATTCGCACCTATAATGGGTTCGCCATTTTTATCAATAATGGTACCGTTAATTCTTTTATTCCCTTGCTGAGCGATTGAACCCGATTCTTTCCTTTCGCTCTTCTTATAAAGAAGAATATACTTATTATCAATTGAATAAGTAATATCCGTACCTCTAAACGCTTCATCCAAATAGGTTTCAATCTTTCCGGATTTCTTATAAAATGAAACAAACCTATTTGTATCCACTTCTTTGTTTCGAAAGACAACTAAGTAATCTGTCTGATGCTCTATTTGGTCAAGAAGCTGCCCCACAGAAAGCACATTTGCGTCGATGTTGATCATGATATTCTGCGCTCTTGTGATATTGTTTATCGCTAACAATTGAAAGACACCGACAAAGAGCAAAATTGTAGTTAATCTCATAATTCTAAATAATTCTTTAGTGTGCTCCTTTTGCACAACAAATAATTGCAACAATATTTTAAAATTCATATTTTTGTATGCGTTAGGTAAATACTAGGAATATACTAATAGTGTTTGCTTTTTTGGGCGGTGGATGCTGGTACCATTCACCGCCTTTTATTCGGAAGGGCAAAAAACCGTAGTAATCTTATAAATGTGTTATCATAGGCATTCCTTTTTATTATTATACATAATTCTATATACTCAATCTTATTTCATTTGTTTTCTCATTTTTCCGGATCTTAAATTTATGAATCTGTTGTATCATTCTAAGAATCTCATTTAGCCCATCACTCTGACGAAACTTACCAGTGTAAACCCAAGAAGAAATAGATGGATCTTCAACAACTATTTTTGTATCATAATAAAGTTCAAGCTTTTTCAAAATATTACCCAAAGGTTCGTCCGTAAAACTATAGATACCTTTTATCCATAGGAACTGATCTTTATGAGTGATTGCCGTTACGGACATCAAAGAACCTTTAACTGTCACTTGCTCGTTTGGCTTTAAGATAACACTCTTCATTTTATCTGAAGATAATACCTGCAATGAGCCCTCTATCAAGCTGGTCTTCAATTCATGTTCATTCGAATAGCTATCGACATTGAACTTGGTTCCCAACACTTTCATATCAACACCTTGCGATGTAACAATGAAAGGTTTTCGTGGATTTTTGGTTACTTCAAAAAAAGCCTCACCTTCAATTGATACTCTACGTTCTTTTTCGCTAAATGTGATAGGATATGTAATTGTAGTCCTAGAATTCAACCATACACCTGTGCCATCCTGCAAAGTCAGCTTTATCCTCTGACCTGCTGGGACATACAAGGTATTTACAGTTGATGCTGATAGTTGTTTTGAAAAGTAATGAGCAGCGTTCCACCATGTTCCGCCAACAAGTAATGCAATTATCGCTGCATAACCGACAACACGAACAACCAGCATCTGCAGTTTCTTTGTTTTCAGCCGTGAGCGGAAAAGATTCAGACCTTGCCGGTCGGCTATTTCGCTATTCACGATGCCAGAGAGTGAAAGCAACGAATTCATATTCTTATATTCAATAAACTGTTTTCGCAACTCTTCGTCACTTTCAATCTGCCTTAATAGTGCTAACCTGCCGGCAGAATTAAGCTCTTTCTCAAAATATTCCAGTATACGTTCGTCCATGATTTTCTTATATATAAAGTAAACACGCGAATGAACTAAATCCGGTATAAGCAAAAACAAAAAAACACACTTTACCGTTTGTGCAGAAAAAGATCATAATTATGAAAGTCCTTCTATTTAAAGGAAATAAATGAAAAGAAACAAAGGCATATAATCTTTTAGTTCTTCCCTCAATTTTTTATACGCTACTTTCATGTGTGTTTCGACAGTATTTATAGAAATATTTAATTCTTCGGCAATCTGCTTCTGTTTTTTCCCTTGTAGCTTATTCATAATAAAGATTTGCCGACACCGTTCAGATAGAGAATCAAGTGCATGATTTACAATTTTTTCAATATTGTCTTCGCCAAATATCATATCATCAAATTCTTTCAAGGCATTCAGATTCATCTTCAAGGTCAAATTATATTCCTCCTGCATCAATGTCATCGTTTGGTGTTCTACCGTTTTATGCCTCAGATAATTAAGCGACTTATTTTTGATGGACGTAAAAAGATAGGCCAGCAGGTTAACAGGCATATCTAATAATTCCTTTCTTTCCCATAGTTCTGTAAACACGTCTTGCACAAGATTTTCGGCATCATCATCTGCGATGACATATTCCTTGGCAAAGTGTTTCATTTTTGAGAAATAAGAAAGATACAATTTTTCAAATTTGTCTTTACTGCTTTGATCTTCAGTGATTATCACTTTAGTTCGTCCCATTTTAATATTCGCAAATATAGAAATTCCATCCGACTTAAAACAATAAAAGATAAAAAAAGCTACGTCTAGCTGTCCAACTATGCCTGAATTAACACTTCCATACTAATCTCCCACTCCATCCAGCCTTTGTTTCAAATATTTTCTTTATCACATAATCTGTTGTACCTTTGCAATCACTATGAAATATAACAATCGCCATCAAACTATTATGCGGATGAACGAATGGGGTGGAAAACACGTGCCATTTGTGTTTTTTATCAATTATCAACAATCGAAATGCTTTATAGAAAAAGCTGAAAACATCAACAATCAAGAGATATTATATGAATTTGAAGGAGCATCCAATAACATGATAGACGAAACTGAAAAGACGTACATCTTGAAAAACATGATGTGGAAAGCTTTTCCTGAATCTTTTGATAAATACCTTGCTTCTTTCAAGATAGTGAAAAGTAATTTGCTGAAAGGTAATAGTTATCTTACCAA
>Ga0183096_1002247_pt1 | contig 13668 bp, 12 predicted proteins | sample Biomet5_FD_127791 | JGI IMG/M metagenome (GOLD analysis project Ga0183096, IMG submission 127791) | Microbial communities from bioreactor (seeded with sewage sludge) at LBNL, California, USA - Biofuel metagenome 5 (version 2) (version 3) | ecosystem: Engineered > Bioreactor > Anaerobic >... | reverse complement strand
CGGAAACGTTCTTTCACGAAGAACTGCGTCACTGCTTCACGCCCATTCTGGTCAGTCACCGCCATCTTCTGCCGGTCATTTGGATCGCGCCCGATGGGTGCCTCGATGGTTCCCTGGTCATGGGGGATGACGCCGTTAACGATGCATAGGTATCTCCTGTTCATCGTCTTATCCTTAAGCTGATCTGATAGTGAATGGTGTGCCAGGTCGTTCTTAGCCATGACGATGAGCCCGGTTGTGTCTTTGTCGATGCGATGGACGACACCAGGACGCATCACGCCGTTGATCCCTGATAGATCGTGGCAGTGATAAAGGACGCCTTCCACCAGCGTCGGCTCCTTTGTCGAGGCAGTGGGATGGACGATCAGGCCCCGAGGCTTGTTTATTACGATGACGTCATCATCCTCATAGCGAATGTCGAGATCCATCTTGATGGGGGTCAGGTTATAAGCCTGAACCTCGGGGATTGTGATGGTCAGCTCATCGCCCGTCTTGACGCGATATGAGTTCTTGACCGGTTCACCGTTGATCTCGACCAAGCCCTGCTTTATCAACTGCTGCACGCGCGTCCTTGTCACCGCGGCATGCTCCATGGCCACCCTGTCGATACGGGTGCCGTTCTCCTTTTGTTCTATGACGGCTTGGATGTCATTCATCTTTTTTCTTAGGCTCCTTTTCGACCATGATGGCGACCACCAGCAGCGCGGTGCCAACCGACAGGAAGCAATCCGCAATGTTGAAGACCGGGAAATCGTAACCGAAGATGAAGAAATGAAGGAAATCGACCACCGAGCCGGTTACGGCCCGGTCAAGCATGTTGCCGATGGAACCGCCCATGATCATCACCAGTGACGCTTTGGTAAGTGGACGGCAGCTGTTGCGCATCAGGTATCGATAGATGACCACGCAGACGGCAATCGCCATGATGACGAAGACCCAACGCATGGATAGTGCCGAGAAAAGGCTCCAGGCTGCCCCCGTGTTGCGTACGAAGGTGATGTAGAAGAAGCCGTCTATGACCTCGATGCTCTGGCCAAGTTTCATGACGCTTGCGATATATATCTTGGCCAACTGGTCGATGACCACGATCACCGCCCACAGCATCCAATCCTTCTTGTTCATTTTTCCCACCTGCTCCACTCGATTTTATCATACATGGCTTGTTTTATAAACTGGCATTGACTAGAATTGAGACATGAACAATCCTGAAGGCGCTAGCTTTATACACCGTTTCTTTGGTCATCTGCATACGATCGACAAGCACCGTTTCATCGTCATGCGGCTCTGTTTCAAGATGGGGCTTTACCGTCAGGGGCTGGCCCATGACCTTTCCAAATATTCTCCATCGGAGTTCTGGCCCGGAGTCAGGTATTTCCAAGGTGATAAGAGCCCTATCGTGGCCGAGCGCCGTGCGCTGGGCTACTCCTACGGCTGGCTCCACCACAAGGGACGGAACCCTCATCATTGGGAATTCTGGACTGACCGCATCGGAACTCGCGATGACGCCCGCTTGATCGTCCGTGAGATGCCCAAGCGCTATGTTAAGGAAATGACCTGCGACCGCATCGCTGCCTGCATGGTCTATCAAGGCTCCAGATACCGCCCCGACAGCGCCCTGAACTTCCATCTCCAGTCTGCGGAAAGGAAGTTTTTGCCAGCGGCCACCGACAGCATGCTGACGCGTTATCTGACCATCGTCGCCGATAATGACCTTGACACCGCCATCCGAATCATCCGCCAGGATTGAAAACCTGAGAACAGGCATCATTCTATCGTCTAAAAACAAGGGGTTCGGACCATCTTGTGGCCAAAACCCCTCTTTTGGGGATCATACCGCTGAAGCTTTTTCTCAGTGGGTCTGCTCACGAACACCCAACAGCTGATCCTGCAGCTGCTGGTTGAACTGGTTTACGTATAGCCTGTAATAAGCCTTCTTTCGAGCCATCAGTTCGTTATGAGTACCCTGCTCGACGATCCGCCCGTCATTAATCACCAGGATGAGATCGGCGTTGACGATGGTAGACAGACGATGGGCCACGACGAAGCTCGTCCTTCCTTTGAGGATGCGCGTGATGGCGTTCTGAATGACCTTCTCGGTTTCGGTGTCGATGGATGATGTGGCTTCGTCGAGGATGAACAGCCGTGGGTCGGCCACCACGGCACGGGCGAAGGAGATGAGCTGCTTCTCCCCCGTTGAAAGCCGTCCGCCGCCCTCGCCGACCTCGGTGTCGTAGCCTTTCTCCAATTTTTGGATGAAACTATCAGCATCGACCAGCCTGGCTGCCGCCTCTATCTGCTGGTCAGTGGCATCAAGTTTGCCGTAACGTATGTTCTCGCGCACGGTCCCGCTGAATAAGTGTGGCTCCTGTAGAACGTAGCCGAGGTTGCTGTGCAGCCATCCAAGTGAACGCTGACGGTATTCGACACCATCGATCAGTATCTCACCGCTGACAGGCTGATAAAAGCGGCTTAGTAGGTTGACGATGGTACTCTTGCCGCTGCCGGTCTGCCCGACTAACGCGACGGTCTGCCCCTTGGCCACCTTAAGGTTGAAATCCTTGAGGACCGGTTCCTTGACGTTGTAGTAGAAATCGACGTGCCTGAACTCGATGTCGCCCTCCAAGGACGGATAGTTCTCAACCTTAGGCTGCAACGGCGTGCCGTAGCGGGCGATGACCTCGGGTGAGTCCACGATGTCGATGGGGGTTTCGACCAGCGATATTATGCGTTCGGCACTGGCTTGGGCCATCTGGAGTTCGGCCAGCAGCCGTGCAATCTGCCGCAGTGGTTCGAAGAACTGGCTGGCATATTCGGTGAACATCAGCAGCGTTCCGAACTCCATCGTCTGCAGGATGACCTTATTGCCTCCATACCACAGAATGAACGCACTTGATATCGCCGACAGTCCGATGACGATAGGCATGAACGATGAACTGAAGATTGCCGCTTTGATTGAATGCTGACGCATGTCGGCCGTCTTGGACTTGAACTCGGTCAGGTTGGCGTCTTCCAGCACCAATGTCTTGGTGGTCTTGGCCCCTGAGATACATTCACTGAAGCCGGACGTAATGGTGGAGTTTATCTTCCTAACCTCGCGGTAATTCTTGAGGATGCGGATCTGGAACCACATCGAGACATAGGCCAGAACCGGTACCACGCTAAGCACCAGCAACGCCAGTTTCCAGTCGACGGTGAACATGACGATGCTGGCTCCAATCATAGTGCACAGGCCCCAGACCAGATCCATCAGCGACCAGGCCAGAATGTCAGCCAATCGCTGAACGTCGGATGTCAGCCGAGCCATTATCCAGCCGGTGGGCGTCTTATCATAATATGAATATGACAGCTGCTGCAGACGGTTGAAAGCCCTTGTGCGGATGTCATAAGAGAAACCAGTCTCGATACGTCCTGACTGCATGGCAAACAGGTATACCAGCAGGCCGCTGAATAGAGCGAAACCGAAATAACCAAGTCCATACCAAAGCACCTGGCTGGAAACTACCGGCTGGGTAGCGAAATAATCGATGGCGTATTTGTCCATGATGGGACGCAGCACGTCGCATCCGGCGACCATGATCATATAAAAGAACAGGATCCACAGGTTCTTCCGACGCTTGCCTAGCATCTTTATGATCTTCTTCCACAGCCCCAGATCCAAAGAATCGGTGTTGTAGCTCTGCTCTTCGAATTGAATCTGACTCATGCGGCCTCACCTCCATTGTCCAGGGCCGTCTGGATTTCATATATGCGCTTGTACAGTCCGGGCCGCTTAACGAGCTGCTCATGTGTCCCGTTTTCCGAGATATGGCCGTCTTCCAGCACGATGATGCGATCAGCAGACTGCGCTGAAGAGACACGATGGGCGATGATGATCGTCGTCAGCGACTTTGACAGCGACTTTATGGCGCCGCGTATGGCGGCGTCGGTCTCCGTGTCGACGGCCGACAGCGAATCGTCGAATATCAGTATCGGGCAATCGTTGATGATGGTGCGTGCGATGGCGATGCGCTGCTTCTGTCCGCCAGACAGCGTCACCCCCTTCTCACCGACCAGGGTATCATAGCCTTGATCGAACTCCATGATGACGTCACGTATCGCCGCCACTTGCGCGGCTTGTTCGACCTTTTTGCGCGGAACCGCCGGGTTGGCAATGCGGATGTTGTCATAGATGGTCTTGGAGAAGAGGTAAGGTTCCTGCAAAACGATGCCGATGTTGCGCCTCAGATATCGTTTCTGAATGGTCTTAAGCTCGACGCCATCGATTTTGATCGAACCGCTTCCATATTCATACAGACGAGTCAGCAGATGTACAAGCGAACTTTTTCCGGATCCTGTCGGACCCATGATGGCCACCGTCTCCCCTTTGTTTATATGGAATGAAATGTCCTTCAGCACGGGTGCGGTACCGTCATCATACTGGAACGTAACGTTCTTGAAATCGATATCCCCATGGATGGGCGGGGTCACGCCGGTTTCCATGTCCTCGACTGGCTCCTGAAGTATCTCATTGATCCTTTCAATCGAGATGTTCATCCGTCCCATGTCGGAAATTATCCGTCCCAGGCTGCGCATCGGATACAGGATCATCGACTCATAAGATATGAATACCGATAAGTCGCCGATGGTGATCCGACCGGCGACGGCTTCATAAATGCCGAGCACCACCGTCAGTCCGATCTGCGCCATGCACAGAAAGTCGCTCGAGCCCCACTGGGTGCCAAGGTGGCGGATCAGCCCGAAGTTGGCCTGGGTGAACTTGCGGTTCTTCTCTTCATATTTCTCTATCTCGTAGCGCTCACGATTGAAGGCACGCACGACGCGCAGGCCGCTGAGGTTCTCCTGTGCCACACTTGTCAGTTCACCTTCAGCCTCATCGACTTTGCGGAACGTTTCCTGGATACGCTTGAAGAAGTAGAACGACACCCCGAAAACCAATGGCAACGAGATGATTGAATACCAGGCCAGCCGCACGTCGATGCCGAACAGGATCCAGCTGGCAAATACGGCGATCACGATGGAATAGAACATCTCAGCCATCTGACCCGCCAGAAACCGACGGATGGTGTCGACGTCCGACGTGCACCGCTGCAGAAGATCGCCGGACTGGGACCTAACATGATAGCTGTACGGCAGCAGCTGCATGTGGTCATAAAGGTCATTGCGGATGTTCTCACATGTCTGTTCAGAAATCTGGCTGTTCAGCTTCCCGCGCAAAAAGATCGCGAGACCGAGTATGATGTTGGCCCCTACAAGCACCAGCCCGCCGATCCAAAGATTGTCATGCAGCCGGGCGACGCCACCCAGTGCCGCAGCCAGCCAAACGAAAAGTCCGCTGGTGACCGGCTGGCCATGGATGACGTTATCAATCAAAAAGCTGAACATGAGAGGTGTGAAAAGGTTCATCGCAACATATACCAAGACGATTATAAAGACCGCCAGTTGTTTCCAGATGAGCGCTCCCATGTATTTCTTCAGGAATCCGATTGTTTTCATAAGTTCCCCCTGTCAAAAAAACAAGCCGGCCAAAGCCAGCTTGCGAACCTCTCCGCGGAATCACCCTTGCTTGGAAACGTAGGCTTCCAGCGCGCGGGCGATCTGATCAGGACACGACGTGTTCTTCGAACCGCAGCGGATTCCTTTCAGCTTGCTAATGACGTCCTCGATCCTCATCCCTACTAAAAGATGGGATATCCCCTGCAGGTTGCCTGAGCAGCCGTCGGTGACCTTGAGATCCTTGACGATGCCATTCTCGATCTCAAAATCGAACCGCGACGAACACGTCCCACTGGGTCTGTAAGAATACTTCATCTCTTCATGCCTCCTTAGGCAGCCGATTAAGCACCTGGTCGGACAGGTATCCGGTCAGCATCCCGGTTGGCACTGACAGCAGCCACATCACAGGCAGATAGCCGATGAGATAGATGCTTGACCAAATAACGCAGATAGCCAGGATCTGCCCGAGACAATGGGCCGCGCTTGACAATATGCACAGCCCGATTGTAGACAGCTTCGTAAGCCTGCTGGCCGCTATGACCATCAGCGTGCTCAGTAAGACGCCAGACAGACTAAGCCAAAAGCCTGTGCCGAATATTGTACCACGTAATAGTGAGGCCAACAAGACTCTTAGCAGATTGACCGTCAGCATCTCGCGATATCCATAGCGGCGCATCGCTAAAATGCCAACGATGTTGGCCAATCCGAGTTTGACGCCCAAAACCGGCAGCGGCAGCTGCGGCTCAATGATCTGCAGCACGATGCCGATGGCCAACAGTAGAGCCAGCGAAACCCATGTCTTCAGTTTCATCCGATGATCACATCCTCGCTGCCGCTTCCGCCATTCTCGATGACGACCACAAGGTCGTTCGGCAGGCAGATTATCGGGGTGTTGGAATGGGAAACCCAGCCTTGGATGGAGCAGAGATGATATGGTGATGTCTCCTTCTCGACACGAACGGCGCCGTCCTTGACCTCGATAGTCACCTCGCCAAGGGTAGCCGTGACAGTATATGTGCCGTCGACGGTCATATCGATGCGCAAGACTTCCTGCTGCTTGTAGGTGACCACCGCCACCTTTGTCCCTCCGGACTCAGCCGTGCCTATCCCGAAATACATGACCGCATATAATATGGCGGCCAGCACGACCAGCACTGCCACCAGTATGATATCGCTCTTATTCATCAGCTTGAACAGTTGATTCTTTTTCATTGCTTCATTATACACTCATTCCAAAATAACAAAAGAAGGGATGCACCCTTCTTTTGTCTGTGTATATCGACTTCTGCTTACTTGGCTTCGCCGATGGCAGCGATGACGGCAGTGATGATCTCGGAGGTGCCGATCGTGCAGACCGTGAGGACATCGGCATCGGTGGAATGACCCTTCTCATCGAAGGTCATGGCCTTGACATCATCCAGCGTCTTGCCAACCAGGTATTTCTCCAGACCTTCGACCTGCTTGTACCAATCGCCCTTGTCGCTCTTGATGCCATAGTCATCCTTCAGGTCATCCTTGAAGGCCTGCTTCTTGGCATAATACTCGTCGATATCGATCTTGGAGATCTTGTCATCGGTCATCGTCAGGTCGACGGTGATGTACGAGCCGTCTTCCATCGGCTCGCCTTTGTAGCTGGCCGTCTTCTCGACCGGGGTCGCAGGAGCAGCGGTGCCGCAGCCAGCCATCAGCAATACTATCAACAGGCTAATAAGAATCTTTTTCATGGGTTCATTTCCCTCCCCAGGCTATACTTTTATCATAAAAATATAAAAAAGTACAGAGGGTTGCTTAGAATTCCATCGTCGCATGGATGGCGCGCGACCAGCCTTCTAAAAGTTCCTGCGACTGACCGACGGTCATCAGTGGTTTAAAGACTCTGTCGACGGCATAATGGGCCTTCAATTCCGCTTTGCTAGGGAAGACACCGACCGCCAATCCAGCCATCATGGCAGCCCCCATCGCTGTCGTTTCAAAGACGACCGGCCGTAGAATCTCCTTCTGAAGCAGGTCGGCCTGGAACTGCATCAGATAGTTGTTGCGGCAGGCTCCGCCATCGACTTGCAGCGTATCCAGCCGTACGCCTGTGTCAGCCGTCATCGCGTTGATGACGTCATAGGACTGATAGGCCAGCGATTCCAACGTCGCCCTTATGAGGTGGGCGGTCGTCGTACCGCGTGTCAATCCGAAGATGGCACCCCGTGAATCCTTGCGCCAGTATGGTGCGCCAAGACCTGTGAACGCTGGGATAACATAGACACCGCCTGAATCAGGCAGTTCCTCAGCAATCTTCTCGGTCTCCGAGGAATTGGAAATCACCTTGAGACCGTCTCGCAGCCATTGGATGGCCGCACCGGCGACGAACACACTTCCTTCAAGGGCATAGGCGACTTCGTCACCGATCTGCCAGCCAATGGTTGTCACCAGTCCTGACTTGCTGTTGACGCGCTCTGTACCAGTGTTGAACAGCAGGAAACAGCCCGTTCCATACGTGTTCTTGGCCTGCCCTTTCTCAAAACACATCTGCCCAAACAAGGCTGCCTGCTGATCACCGATCATTGATGCGATAGGGATGTCGGGTCCCAAGATATCGGTGGTCCCATAGACGCACGACGATGGTTTTATCTGTGGCAGCATCGCTGCTGGTATGTCCCAGATGCTAAGCAGCTCTTCGTCCCACTGCCGGCTGTCGATGTTCATGAGCATCGTACGCGAAGCATTTGTGACGTCGGTCACGTGGCAGCGACCGGCCGTCAGATTATAGGCAAGCCAACTGTCGACATTTCCAAAATATAGTTCACCGGCAGCCGCCCGTTTCTGGCCATCCGGTATCCTATCGAGTATCCAACGTATCTTGGAGCCTGAGAAATAAGGATCTATCATCAGCCCTGTCTTCGCCTTGACAATCTTTTCCCAACCGGCGTCGATGGCCCTGTCGCACAGGTCAGCAGTTTGGCGTGACTGCCACACCAACGCGTCATGGACTGGTTTTCCTGTCCGCCTATCCCAAACGATGGTCGTCTCACGTTGGTTCGTGATGCCGATGCCCTTCACGTCGGAAACGCTTATATGCGCCTTCTCGACGACCCTGGTTATGACAGCCTTTACGGATGACCAGATCTCGGCGGCATCCTGCTGCACCCAGCCAGGCTGTGGGAACGTGTTAGCAATCTCCTGCTGGGCCGTTGCGACGATCTGCAGCGCGTCATCAAAGACGATAGCCCTTGAGCTGGTGGTTCCCTGATCGATGGCAATTATGTATGAAGACATTGTTGTTCCTCCCGATACTTATACTAGAATTATATACCCCAAGACGGTTTTGGGCTCATTGATTTGCTGATGCGCTTTCTCTATAATGTTCTCATGAACGAAACACATCGTTTCCTGCCCATCAGCCATGCCGAGATGATCGAACGTGGATGGGAGCAGCCTGATTTCATATTCGTGAGCGGCGACGCTTATGTCGACCATCCATCCTTCGGGCCGGCCATCATCACCCGAACTCTTGAATCGTTCGGATACAGGGTTGTCATGCTTGCCCAGCCCGACTGGCATCATGACATGCCTTTCATGCAGTTCGGCCGGCCGCGCCTCGCCTTTTTGGTGTCATCAGGCAACATCGACTCCATGGTCAACCATTATTACGTATCCAAACGCCCGCGCAGCTCCGACTTATACAGCGACAACGGGGAGATGGGGCATCGTCCGGACAGGGCGACCATCGTCTATAGTCGTATCATCAAAAGATTGTACCCTGACGTTCCTGTCATCATCGGCGGCATCGAAGCATCTTTGCGTCGCCTGTCGCATTATGATTATTGGCAGGATGCCGTGCGGCATTCGATTCTGGTCGACTCACAAGCCGATCTGCTGCTATATGGCATGGGTGAGACCAGCGTCGCTGAGACCGCCGAAGCGCTCAATAGCGGACTGGACATAAGAGACGTTACCTATATCCGTGGGTCGGCGTATCTGACGCATGACATCTCATCCATAGCCGATGAGACAATCAAACTGCCGTCTTTTGAAACGGTTTGCGCTGACAAGCGTGCTTATGCCAGCAGCTTCGCCATACAGCATGCCAACAGCGACCCTTTCATCGCAAAGACCCTGATCGAACCTGATGGTGACGTCTTCATCGTTCAGAATCCTCCTGCTTATCCGCTTTCGACCCAGCAAATGGACGACACATACGCACTGCCATACATGCGTGCAGCCCACCCCTGCTACCATGACATCCCAGCATTCAAGGAGGTCCGCTTCTCGATTACTGCCAATCGCGGCTGCTTCGGTAGCTGCTCGTTCTGTGCGCTCACCAACCATCAGGGCCGGATCATCTCTCATCGCAGCAAGCAATCTATCGTGGCCGAGGCTCAGCTTCTGAAGGCCGACCCCGAATTCAAGGGTTACATAAACGATATCGGGGGTCCGACCGCCAACTTCTATCAGCCAAGCTGCCATCGTCAACTTGAGCATGGGACCTGCCCCGACCGCCGCTGCCTGTTCCCTAAACCCTGCCCTAACCTGGAGGTGTCACATGCCGACTATCTTGACATCCTGCGATCCGTGGCCGCCCTGGATGGCATCAAGAAGGTCTTCATCCGCTCTGGCATCCGGTATGACTACCTCATGTATGACAAAGACGACTCCTTCTTCCGTCAGCTTGTCCAGCATCACATCTCCGGACAATTGAAGGTCGCTCCTGAGCATATCTGCCCCGAGGTCCTCGATCTGATGGGCAAGCCATCTCGAGACGTCTATCTGAGGTTCACCAGCCGTTTCGCGCAACTCAACAAAGAGTATGGCTTGGAACAATTCCTTGTTCCATATCTCATTTCATCCCATCCCGGCAGCACCATCGAATCGGCCGTCGAGCTGGCCTGCTACCTCAAGAGCATCCACCACATCCCTGAGCAGGTTCAAGATTTCTACCCCACCCCCTCCAGCGCCTCGACATGCATGTATTACACTGGACTTGATCCATTCACGATGAAGGAGGTCTATGTCGAGAAGGATCCTCATCGAAAGAAGCTGCAGCGAGCATTGCTTCAGTACGGCTACCCAGCCAACAGACAGCTCGTCATCCAGGCGCTGCGCATGGCTCACCGTCAGGACCTGATCGGTTATGGGCCCCAATGCCTGGTCCGCCCCGCCGCCGGTCTTGAGACGACACGCCATTGATGATAGAATACTCTGGGAGTTGAGTAACAAAATGAAACGTGTGATTACTGCCATTGCGTCGCTTGCGATATTGGCCCTTACGCTTCTCACCGCGCCGGTTTCGGCTGCTGGCGGCTATGAATATACCATCAGCGGCACTACGACATCATATGCCGACAGCCTTGTCATCTCCGATTTCTTCGTCGCCGGCAAGACCGATGACGACATCTATGGTCTGACATCCCTAACCGGTACCATCTCATACAGCACCGCCGACCTGACATTGATCAACAAGACTGTCGTCAACACCGGATGGCAGATAACCTTCACTGAGAAGAAGGCCGGGACGATCACCTTCACCGCCAAGGCTTCCGCGCAGACCGGTTACATCAAGGCTAGCACCGAGATGTTCAAACTTACTTTCGTCGTCGTCAACGGCGAAGCCAGCACCGTAAGCGTGACCGCCAAAGGTCTCAAGGGCACGGTCAGTTATCAAAAGACAGTCGTCGTCGAGAATCCTGCAACGCCTGAAAACCCCTTTGCCAACCCAACCACGACCACCGAGGATGCCACGCAGGACGTCACGTTCGACAATGTCACCCAGAAGGTCAAGATCGATAAGCTGACCTCGACTGATGCTTATCTTTCGGCAGGCGGATTTGAAGGCACAACGATCGATCCTGCTTTCTCGAAGAAGACAAACAGCTATACCGTAACCGTCCCAGCCGAGGTTTTAACGCTTAATCCAACGATGAAGGCGGAAAACCCCGATGCCAAGGTCGAAATAGGCCAGGAGGTCAATAATCAAATCCTCGTCAACGTTACGGCCGCTGACGGCAAGACGACCAACACCTATCTTTTCACCATCAAGCGCAATTCTTCCGATGCCACCGACCCGAACGCCAGCGGCTCCACGACCGACGTCAAAGGTGCCAATGGTTTCGATACCGGCAGCCTTCTGACCATCGGCGGCATCGGCTTGGCCGGCGCGGCGGCGCTGGCCTTAGGCATCATGCTGCTATATCGCGGTTCCCATGAATGATGCCATTGCTTGTGAATCTTCATATACACAGTCAGGGTGGCGCAAGCCACCCTTTTTATATATAGCCCCCATCTTCAATCCCTTCCCACAATAAAACCTTGGCTTGACGCGTTCTGCGTGTTTACAGCCAAGGTTTTTCAAAACACCCTCTTGTTCAGGCCTTCTCGATAGCCTCGATAGCGGCGCTCATGTCGGGACGCTTGGCTTCCTCGAGTTGACCCTGGTCGCAGGCGGCGGCCAGCTTTGGATCAAGCGGCAGCTGCGCCAGCAGAGGCAGACCCAGTTCGGCGGCCAGGTCCTTGCTGCGCTGCGTTCCGAACAATTCGACCTTCTCACCGCAATGGCCGCAGATGACATAGCTCATGTTCTCAACAATACCAAGGATGGGCACATCCATCATTTCAGCCATATGCACGGCTTTTCGTACGACCATCGATACCAGATCCTGCGGTGTGGTAACGATGATGATGCCATCCATCGGCAGCGACTGGAAGACAGTCAGCGGCACGTCACCGGTTCCAGGAGGCAGGTCGATGAACATGTAGTCAATGTCACCCCAGTTTACCTCTGAGTAGAACTGTTTGACTAGGCCTGAGATTACCGGTCCGCGCCAGATTACAGGTTGATCAGGATCATCCATAATTAGATTCGTCGATACGACTTCGATGCCGGTTAGCGTTGAAGCAGGGGTAAGACCGTTCTGGTCTCCCTGCAGCGGTCCCTGCAGACCGAAGATGCGTGGTATTGACGGGCCCGTGATGTCGGCGTCCAGGATGGCGCAGTTCTTTACCTTGGTCTGCATCTGGATAGCCAGCAGCGATGTCACCATGCTTTTTCCGACACCGCCTTTGCCAGAAGCGATACCGATATGCTTGCGGATATGGCTGGCCGCATTGGGCTTGATCAAAAAATCGGCTTTGGTCATGGTTCGCTGTTCACATTCTTCGTTCTGGCTGCAATTGCTGCAGTCATGATTACAGTTTTCTGACATATGTCCCTCCCGTGCGTGACAATGATATTGTAGCGTCTTTACGCTTCTTCAACAATCGAAATGCTCAATCCTGTTCAACGGTGCTTGGCTCAACCGGCAGGGCAAACCAGAAATCTGATCCATGGCCCAACTCGCTATCTACCCCATAACTGGCGTGATGCAGCTCAAGGATCGTCTTGACAATCGACAGCCCCAGCCCGCTGCCCGTTTCAGGCCGGATATGCTCCTTGTCGACTTTGTAATAACGCTGCCATACCAAGGGTATGTCCTGAGCCGCGATACCCCGACCGCTATCGATGACGTCGAAGCGCACTTTGCCGCTGATGACAGCGGCTTTAAGGACAACCTTTTTATCGGGCCCTGTGTAAGTGATTGCATTGTTCAATAGATTGTAGAATACCTGCTGCAGACGCAAAGGGTCGGCCTTGACGTATACGTCCTCGCTCGGCAGCATCAATATGATCTGATAGCCACCCTTCTCCGTCATCTTTCGGTAGCTGTCGGCGATCTTGGCGACCATCTCGCAGACGTTGACGACCGATAGGCTGATGCCGATGGTACCAGACTGAAGCTTTGAAATGTCCAGCAGGTTGTTGACCAGCATCGTCAGACGTTTGGATTCGTCGATTATGACCTGGACGTTTTCCGGAGTGTTTTCACCAGGGACATCTCTCATTACCTCGCCGTAGCCCGAGATCATCGTCAGCGGCGTACGCAGATCGTGGGAGACGTTGGCAATCAGGTCACGGCTCATCTGATCAGCCTTCTGAAGCTGGCCGACGGTGTAGTTGAGGGTGTCGTTGAGCTCCTCGATCTCCATATAGCCGCGTCCGTTGAACTTGACTGAATAATCGCCGGTGGCCATTATCTTGGCATCCTTGTTGATCTGCTCGATGGGCTTGGCGATTCGACGCGAGGCAATCAGCGAGATTATCAGGGAGCATACCAGCAGGATGATGGAGATGATCAGCAGCTGCCTTTTCAG
>Ga0183096_1002244_pt1 | contig 13679 bp, 7 predicted proteins | sample Biomet5_FD_127791 | JGI IMG/M metagenome (GOLD analysis project Ga0183096, IMG submission 127791) | Microbial communities from bioreactor (seeded with sewage sludge) at LBNL, California, USA - Biofuel metagenome 5 (version 2) (version 3) | ecosystem: Engineered > Bioreactor > Anaerobic >... | reverse complement strand
GCAATGACTTCCCGGCTGAATCGGTTAAGTCCCGGCTTTTGAAGGTCAACTCAGAGCATATCCAGTTCGTTTTTGACTGCCTTGATAAAAACACGACTGAGGTGCGGAACATCAAGCAGTATCTGCTCACAACAATTTACAACGCGCCGATCACTATCGACAATTACTATGCGTGGTTGAAAAGGCTGCAGGTAAGGCTGCCCGCGCTTCTGATCGGCTGGATAAGGTGGAAAATAGAATCCCCAAAAAGCAGGTTCGTCGGCGTACCGTTGATCCCAATACGGGCAGGGTCACGGTGCGCCTTTCCTTTGAGGAAAAGAAACCGCCGTCCAATCATGCGATCAAAGGGGATTGGGGGCGTCGCCCACAACAAGCAAAAGGCAAGGTTGGTACCACCTTGCCCTGCTTGCCGAACTGTTCTTTGCAAAAAAAGTGGGGCTTCGATACCAATTCAACGCAAAATCCTACAAAAGTGCAAATTGTATTTTTCAAAAAGAATAGAAACATCCCTGATCGCATATTTTTTTGTTCCATTTGCCAACGGACCATGCTATACTGGTTGCAATGCAAGTATAATGGTAGCTCTGGTGACATTGATGAAGGAGAAAAAGACGATGGACGTTTGCTACAATAAATTATTTAAGCTGCTGATTGATAAAAACATGAAAAAGTCCGAACTGCGTCTGTCCGTCGGCCTAAGCCCGAACACCATGGCAAAGCTGTCAAATAATGAAAATGTTTCCCTTGACGTCATCGTCCGCATCTGCCGTTTCCTTGGCTGTACGGTGAATGATATTCTTGACATTGTTCCCGGTCCTGATAATGGTACAGCAGATGCAGTAGAATTGCCAAAGAGGGCCTGAACGATGGAGAGAAAAGAATACAGCGCTGGTGCTGTCAAGCTATCATTTTGGTTCATGGAGTTTCGCAAGGTGGCTGGACTGCTAAACAAAGGGAAAACGTTGGATGACATCAAGAAGTTGAACAGCGAAGAAAATATTTTTGGCGCTCCGACAAAAGATCGCGCCGAAAAAATTATGAATACGATTGCCAACCGCATGAACTGCATCCCTTCTTCTTTTTTGCGTATCTTCACGGACAGTGATATTGCTACACAAAAGCTCTTTGTCCTCGCGTCTATATTAGCGAGTGACACTTTGTTTTTTGATTTTGTGTATGAGGTCATTCGCGAAAAAATGATCCTTGGCAGCAATGAGTTTTCGGATAGTGATGTACGCATTTTCTTCAGGAACAAACAGGTTCAGGATGAGAAAGTCGCGTCGTGGACGGATGCAACGATTGCACGTCTTGGAACCAGCTATAAGACCATGCTGTTTGAAGCCGGTATGACCGACCGGGGCAAAACAATCCGAAAGGTTAACAAGCCGATCCTGGACCCGGTGTTTGCCCACTGGCTCGGCGATAACGGGCTGGTACAGATCGAAAAAGCATTGGCGGGGGTTAGATAATGGCAAGTTTGGAAGAACGCCTTGACCAGCTGGAAGCGGCCATTCGCAAGCCCGCTTTCCGGCAAAACAAAGGTAAAGCAAACGAAGTGAATTATTGGGTCTTTGATTATCCGCCTGAGCGCGAGCTTGATGTACGCGCACGGGTTGAATATATGAAAAACAAAAACGCCAAAGGCGCAGATGGCTTTGAACTGGTGGTTTTTGATCTTTACGACCTGATGATGGATCACCTTGAGAGCAAGAAATTCATTGAAAAATGCAAAGAATTCGAGCAGCGAAAAGGCTTTGCCCGTGTCGCATCTGCGGTGCAGCACACTTTGAAAATAACCGATAAGGACAACTTGATCGTAAACTATATTGCAGAACATATCCCCGAAAATGCGGTTGTCTTTTTAACAGGAATCGGGAAATGTTACCCGCTTCTTCAGTCGCCGGAAGTGTTCAACAAAATTCTCTATAATATGCCACAGGAGTATGCGGCTGTTCCGATGGTTTTGTTTTACCCCGGCACCTATACCGAGCAGGAACTTGTGGTGTTCAATGAACTTAAAGAAGATAACTACTATCGGGCCTTCCGCATAGTACGTTGAGGAGGATATGGAAATGCTGATTCGGGAAATGTTTACAAAGCCTATTGACCGAGAGATTCAGGGCGTTATCATTGTCGGGCAGGATGAAAACGCTAATGTCCAGCAGGAGCTGGAGGAATACGTTGTAACGCGGGAACTGCAAAAGCACTTCGCGGATTTCTTCTCTGCCTACAAAAAGGGCATCGTCGGCACAACCCCGAAAATGGGCGTATGGATCTCCGGCTTCTTTGGAAGTGGTAAATCTCACTTCTTGAAGATCCTCTCCTACCTGCTCGAAAACCGCGAAGTCGGCGGGAAAAAGGCACTCGACTATTTTATTGAGGACAAGAAGATCGTCGACCCGATGGTGCTTGCGGATATGAAGCTGGCCGCCAGCACTTCAACCGATGTGGTGCTGTTCAACATTGATTCTAAAAGCGATTCCAATGGCAAAGCCAGCAAGGATGCCATCGTCAACGTCTTTCTGAAGGTCTTCAACGAAATGCAGGGATTCTGCGGTTCCATGCCTTTCCTTGCGGATTTGGAGCGTCGGCTGACCGAAGAAGGGCGCTACGCGGAATTCAAGCAAAAGTTCGAAGAAGAATACGGCTCCAGCTGGGAAAGCTCGCGGCAGGACTTTGACTTCATTCAGGATACCATCGTCGATGTGCTGGAAGCGATGGACTTTATGTCGGAGCAGGCAGCGAGAAACTGGTGCGAAAAAGCAGCCGAGCCCTATCGAATCAGCATCGAGGATTTTGCCAAGCGCGTAAAGGCGTACAGCGACCGCAAGGGAAATAACCACCACGTGGTTTTTCTTGTCGATGAAGTCGGCCAGTATATCGGCGATGATTCCAAGCTGATGCTGAACATGCAGACCGTGACCGAGGAACTGGGCAAGGAATGCTGCGGCAAGGCATGGGTCATCGTGACCAGCCAGCAGGATATCGATTCCATCACAAAGGTGAAGGGCAACGATTTCTCCAAGATTCAGGGCCGTTTTGATACGCGGCTTTCCCTTTCCTCTGCAAATGTGGATGCTGTGATCAAAAAGAGAATTTTGGAAAAGACCGATACCGCGGCGCAGACGCTGCGCCTGCTGTACGGCCAAAAGGCGACGATCATCAAGAACCTGATCGTTTTCAATGACGGCGTGGAGAAAAAGCTCTATGCCGATGAAAAGGATTTTTCCAGTGTTTATCCTTTCGTGCCGTACCAGTTCAATCTTCTCGCGAGCGTCCTGACCTCGATCCGCACGCACGGCGCCTCCGGCAAGCACCTTTCCGAGGGAGAACGCTCCATGCTCGCCATGTTCAAGGAATCTGCCGTGGAATATATGAATCGCACGGAGGGCACAATCGTGCCGTTCCATGCCTTTTATGATGCGCTGGAAAATTTCCTTGACCACAGCCACAGAAGCGTCATTCTGAAAGCGTATGAGAACAGCTTTATCAACCCGGACAAAAAGGAATCCGATGTTTTTGCCGTCGACGTTCTCAAAACACTGTTCATGATCAAATACTGCAACGATATTTGCAACGCGAATGTTGACAATATTACCAGCCTGATGATCGAGAACATCGACGATGACCGCATTGCGCTGCGCGCCAAGGTGGAGGACGCACTGAAGGTGCTGATGCGGCAGATGCTGGTTCAGAAAAATGGCGATGTCTATGTTTTTCTGACGGACGAGGAGCAGGAGATCAACCGCGAGATCGACAGCCAGAATGTTGAGATGGCCGAGGTCATCAACAAAGTATCCGAGATGATCTTTGAGGACATCTTCACGGAAAAGAAATACCGCTATCCCGCGTTCAACGGTCGGTATTCTTTTGGTTTTAATCAGACGGTCGATGACCGTCCGTACAAGGGAAACCAGACCAACGATGTCGGCGTTCGTGTCCTGACACCGGCAAGCGAAGTTGGCACGGACGAAACGACGCTGCGCATGATGTCCGGTCAGGGCAAAGAAGTCCTCGTGGTTCTGCCGGACGACCGCGCCTTTATGGATGAGATCCAGACCTATCTGAAAATCGAAAAATTTCTGCGGCTGAACACCTCTGCCGCCTTGTCGAAATATGAGACGATCAAGGAAGCAAAGCGCCTTGAGATGCGGGAACGCAACAGCAATGCAAAGCTCTTTTTGACGGAAGCCCTAAAGCAGGCTGCCATCTATGTCAACGGTGACCTCGCGCAGCTCAGCACAAAAGATGTTTCAAGCCGTATCAGCGAAGCCCTTGGCCGCCTTGTTGCAACGGTTTATCACAAGCTGCCCTATATCGATACGGCCATGGGTGAAGAAGACATCTGGAAAATGATGCGCACCTCGGCCCAGATGAGCCTTGAACTGGAAAGCGGCAAAGAGCCCAACATCCATGCGCTGGATGATGTTCTTCAATTTGTCGCCATGAACAGTCACATGCACATGAAGACCTCCATGAAAACGGTCAAGGATCGCTTTATGAAAGCACCCTACGGCTTTGTGGAAGATGATGTGCAGTGGCTTGTTGCGCGGCTGTTTAAGCGCGGTGATCTTTCCTTCACGGTCAACGGTGCCAGCGTGACGCTGCTTGACAAAACCGATGATGAGATTGTCAGCCTCATCACTAAAAAAGCAAATGTGGAAAAGCTGCTGATGGAGCAGCGTGTCCGCGTTTCGGACAAGGACAAGAAGATTGCCCGCGACGTGATGAAGGAGCTTTTCCATTCGACTTCCGTCAGCGAAGACGAAGATTCGATGATGAAGACCTTCCAGACCTACAGCCGCAATCTGCTGAATGAGCTGAACGTGCTGGAAGCGCGCTATGAGGAACGCCGCTATCCGGGCAAGAAGGCCATCGATCAGGGCAAAGCGCTGCTGAACAATGTTCTCCAGCAAACGGCACCGATTGAGTTTTTCCATTGCGTTGCGGCTTCTGCAGATGACCTGATTGATTTTGCGGATGACTATGAACCAATCAAGGCCTTCTTTGCCGGTGAGCAAAAAACGATATTTGAGCGCGCCTTGGATATGCTGGCGATCTATGACGACAGCAAAACCTATATCGTGGATGCAGCGCTGGAGGATGCCGTCAGGCAGATGACCGCGATCATTCATGAAACGGAGCCCTATAAGGACATCCCGAAGCTCCCTGAACTGCGCGAGAAATTTATGAACGCTTACATGAAGGTGCTTCAGGTACAGGAAGCGCCCGTCTATGCCGCCATTGATGAGGCCAGAGCGCGCACGTTGGAAGCACTGAACGGAAAGCCCTATCAGCCGCAGAAGCAAGACAACTACATCGAGCAGTTCAGGCAACTGCACGAGGAAGCATCACACTGCAATAATGTTTCTCGCCTGCGTGCCTATGCAGACCGCGCCGAGGCGCTAAAGCTGCGCTTGCTGAACGAAATGGATCAGCTCGATACGGACCTTGCCCGCCAAAAGGCTGAGGAAGAAGAACAGAAACGCAAAGCCGCCGAAGCTAAAGGCGAGGCACCGGCCACACCGGCTACTCCAGCGCCCCCTGCACCGAAGCCGAAAAAGAAAAAGCGCGTTGCGATCAAGGCTGTGACCCTTACTTCCTCCTGGCGGATCGAATCCGACGCGGACATCGATAAATATCTGGACGCACTGCGCAAAAACCTCAAAGCACAGCTGGAGGACGACACTATCGTCAGCATCGAGTTTTAATCACCCGAATGGAGAGAAATTATGAACAAGACAGCCATTAAAAACTTTGCCGTTTGGGCAAGAAACAAGCTGATCGCGGATATTACTTACAAAGCAAGCCTCTTGGGCGTCACGGAAGCTGGTATCAACGCAGCGCTGCCCCAATCCACTAAGGATGTGGAATTTTATGACATCGGCACCAAAGAGCCGTATGCCATTACGGGGGAAGCACTGCGCCAGCGTAAACAGCTGGCGGAACTCATTTCACAAAAGGCAAAAGAATCCGACTATAAAACGGCTTATCGCAGCGTGCTGGAAGAAGTAGCCTATACCTGGTTCAACCGCCTGATCGCGATCCGCTTTATGGAGGTCAACGACTATCTGCCCTCGCGCATCCGCGTGCTGTCGTCCGAAAGCGGCACCAAGCTGGAGCCGGACCTTGTGACGACGCCGTTTGAGGCGGGGCTTGCGTTGAGCGATTACGACAAAGCGGAGATCATGCGCCTGAAAACGGAAAATCAGGTGGACGAGCTGTTCCGGCTGCTGTTCATCCGCCAGTGCAACGCGCTGAACGCCATTCTGCCGAAGCTGTTTGAAACGACCGCCGACTACACTGAGCTGCTGCTGAATGTGTCCGTGACCGATCAGGACGGCGTGGTGTACCATCTGGTGCATGATATTGCGGAAAGCGATTTCGACGTCGTCCACCCGGACGAGGACGGAAAGCCCACAGGTCAGGTGGAGATCATCGGCTGGCTGTACCAGTATTACAACGACGAGAGAAGAAACGAAGTAATCAATATCTACAAAGGGATCGTAAATAAAGAGGATATTCCGGCAGCAACACAGCTTTTTACGACTGATTGGGTTGTACAGTATGTTGTCGATAACTCTCTTGGGCGATATTGGATTGAACGCCATCCCGAAAGCAATCTAAAGGATCAACTGTCTTTTTTTGTGACCCCAAAAGATGGACATATCGAACATTTGAAAGATTCAATAACACCGGAAGATTTGCAGGTACTCGACCCTTGCATGGGGTCCGGGCATTTTCTGGTGTACGCATTTGATGTCTTGATGAAGATTTACGCTGAGTGCGGCTATTCAGAGCGCGATGCTGCAAAGAGTATTTTGGAGCATAACCTGTATGGCCTCGACATTGACGACCGCGCTTTTCAACTGGCGTATTTTGCCGTAATGATGAAAGCGCGGCAGTATAACCGCCGCATTTTGGATGGCGAAACGGATTGTCATGTGTATGCCATTCAGGAAAGCAACGGTATCACGTCCGCACCAATGCACGATATGGGCTTGAGCCTGACCGAAGAGGAATATGGAATTGCTGTGAAACAGGCCATGCGGCTTGTGGAAGAATTCCATGACGCGAAAGAATACGGCAGCATTCTTAATATCACGCCCTGCGACTGGAATTTGCTGCGGCGCTTTGCTGTTGCGCGCACCGAGGAGGAAGGCGGACAGCTTGTCTTTGGCGTCCACGGGGAACAGATCGCTGCACCGCGGCTGCAGGAACTCATCAATATCGGTGAGGTCATGGCGCAAAAATACGACGCGGTTGTGACAAACCCGCCTTACTTGAACAAAATGGATGCGAAACTAAAATCATTCGTAACGGAAAAGTATAAAGAGTATTCGGCTGATATGTTCAGCGTGTTTATGTTCCGAAATTTTGGATTTTGCAAAAAAGATGGCTATGTCGGCTTCATGACGCCGTTTGTATGGATGTTTATCAAAACATACGAACCGTTAAGAAAGTATATTCTGAATAGCAAAGCAATTACAACACTTGTTCAAATGGAATACTCGGCATTTGAGGAAGCCACAGTACCAATTTGCTCGTTTGCCCTAAAAAACGGAAAGTCTGAAAATAAATCTCTTTGCTTTAGACTGTCTGATTTTAAGGGAGGCATGGAAGTACAAAAGCAAAAGGTCCTTGAGGCCCAGGCAAATAAAGAATGTGGTTATTTCTATGAAGCAGCACAGGATAATTTTGAAAAAATCCCCGGTGCGCCGGTGGCATATTGGGTGAGTTTCAAATTGTTAAAGGCATTTGAAGATGGGCGACTGTTGGGCACAATCGCCGATTCAAAGCAAGGATTGGCAACAGGATGCAATGATATTTTTATTCGGCAATGGTTTGAACTACAATTTTCCAATATTGAATTCAATGCGCACAGTATTAACGATGCCAAAAAATCAGAGAAAAAGTGGTTTCCTTACAACAAAGGTGGAGAGTTCCGAAAATGGTATGGAAACAATGATTTTGTAGTAAATTGGGAAAATAACGGATTCTTGATAAGAAATTTTAAGAATGATCAGGGAAAGATAAGATCACGCCCACAGAACACGGACTATTATTTTAGAGAGTGCTTTAGTTGGTCGTTGGTGTCATCAGGGGTAGCGGCTTTCCGCTATAAACCATTCGGGCACATATTTGATATTGCTGGAATGAGCTGTTTCACTAACAATTCATTGGAATATTTGTTGGGGTTGTGCAATTCCAAGATTGTCTTGAAAATACTCGAAATTATTGCACCGACAATAAATTATCAGTGTGGGGACATAGCAAGCATACCCGTACTCGATGGCGGAACAAATAAAAGCATTGTGGAAAGACTCACGAAATCGAATATTGTTACTTCAAAAGCTGATTGGGATTTCTTTGAAACCTCATGGGATTTCTCTGTGCACCCGCTGGTTCGCGGTGAAACCACAGTCAAGGACGCCTTTGCCCGCTGGCAATCCGAGTGCAATGATCGTTTCAACACACTCAAATCCAACGAGGATGAACTGAACCGCATCTTCATCGGCATCTATGGCTTGCAGGACGAATTGACGCCGGATGTTGAGGACAAGGATGTCACCGTCCGCAAAGCCGATCTCGGCCGCGACGTCCGCAGTTTGCTTTCCTATGCCGTCGGCTGCATGTTTGGCCGCTATTCTCTGGATGTGCCCGGCCTTGCCTATGCGGGCGGCGCATGGGACGACAGCAAATATACGACTTTTATTCCCGACAAAGACAACATTCTGCCGATCACCGATGAAGAATATTTCGAGGATGATATTGTTGGCCTGCTCATCGCGTGGCTGAAAAAGGTGTACGGCGAAAAAATGCTGGAAGAAAATCTGGACTTTATCGCCGGTGCGCTGGGCTATAAAGGCAGCACCTCCCGCGAAGTCATCCGCAATTACTTTGTGAATGACTTCTTTGCCGATCACTGCAAAGTGTATCAAAAGCGCCCCATCTACTGGCTGTTTGACAGCGGCAAGCAGAACGGCTTCAAGGCGCTCATCTATCTGCACCGCTATGATGAAAACACGATCGGCAACCTGCGTATCGACTACCTGCACCGCATGGAGCGCGTCTATGAAAGCGAAATTGCCCGGATGCAGGACGTAATCGACAACAGTTCTGCCGCCCGCGAGGTGACCGCTGCTGCCAAGCGCAAGGAAAAATTGCTGAAGCAACTGAAAGAATGCAAGGACTACGACGAGAAGATCGCCCATCTTGCCCTCGCCCGCATTTCGCTGGATCTCGACGACGGCGTGAAGGCCAATTATCGCAAGCTGCAGACCGGCACCGATGGAAAATTCTACGAAGTACTGGCCGATTCCAGCACAATTATGGAAAAGAAGCAGTGAGGAGCATATTTTGAACGACGATAAATTCAATTTGTTGAAGAAAAAGGAAATCTATGAATTTCTCGAAGGAAATGGCCCCACTTTAGTTACATTCGCTGGTGAAAAATATGGGATGCCGTATTGTACGGCATCCCAGTTAAGTGAATTATGCACTGATTTTGGAATTACTGATACTGTTGGCGGGAGCAGGTGGTGCTATGTCGAGGCTCTCCTCACAAATGCTATTGAGAGGAAGCGGTGCGATGAACTATTCCGCCTTATATTTAGCGAGAAAAGATTTGATAATTTGCAGAATATTCCATCGATGAATGATGTTGAAGCCGTTCACAAGGAAATAGTACTTCACGCAATTCAGTATATCAATCAAAGCATTCGGCTATCTCGGCATGAGCTGGTACTTGCTGATGGGCATTTCTATATGGTGGAAACCGGGAAGGCCCCGGTTATTGAGACACCAAAGCTAAATGTTCGTTCAATACCATATGTGCAAGGCCTCCGAGAACGGTGTAATGATGATCTGATGGCTGGCAATTATGATAGCGTAATAACAAAATCGAGGACGATGATTGAAGAAATACTTGTCCAAATTTTAGAGGAAAACAAGTCTTCGGAGATTGCTAAGGGTGATCTCAACAAGCTCTATAATCAGGTGAAAGTTCTTTATGGGATGCAACAATCAAAAGATTTTGATGGCCGAATCAATAGCTTGTTGAGTGGCTTGGAGAAAATTGTACAGGCAGTTGCAGAAATGAGAAATGCAAACAGTGACGCGCACGGTGTCGGGAGCCGAAGAATAGTCATACGAGAAAGCGAAGCAAGGCTTGTGATGAATTCTGCAATTACTTTTTGCGAATACATGATTTCAGGGCATGGAAAATGCAAATAGGAATATTGCGTCTACGGAGGTTTATATGGCCGAACTAAACTTAAAACAGATCACCGACCGGCTGAATGCCGAGTTCACCGGCGACACGCGCAAGCTGGTTTTCTGGTACGATGACCGCGCGGATTTCGCCGAGGACATCGACACGCTGCAGCTGGAAAACGCCAAACTGCTGAAGCTCACACCCGGCAGCCAGTTTGCGACAAAATACTTTTTGGAGCGGCAGGACAAGACCACCAATTACCTGATCTACGCTCCGTTCCCCAAGCCCGATGTGCGGGAAAACCACCTGGAGGACACGATGCTATACTCCAAGCGCTTTTTTGCCGACCGCGCCTCGCTGCTTTCGGTGGATCTCGGCATCGACCAGAAATACAAGCAAGTCATTGAAAAGCACATCAAGTTCTTCGCCAGCAAAGAGCGCACGCAGCGGTTTTATGATCTGGAAATTGAAAATTTCAATGAGGAAAACATCTTGATCGGCCTCATGAGCGCCATCTGCCGCACCCGCACCTGCTCTTTTGATGAAGTTGTCCGCGTACTGCTGACTGATGGCGACTTGCAGGACAACGCCTTTCTGGCGGAGATGGACAAGTACGATCTGCTTCCGGCCTTCTGGAAATTCTGCGAGCAGCAGTTCGGCTACAGCGACAGCAAGCCCACGCTGGAAAAACTCGTCGTCACCATGTTCGTGACCTATGCGGACAAGTACATTCAAAAGGAACTTCCGAAAAGCTGGCAGACCTTTGTTTCTTACAAGCCGGGGAACAGTATCGCGTTTCTGGACAGTCTGATGAATAACTACCTCTATCGGGAAAGTTACGATGCCCTTGCCGCCCATGTGGCGGCTGGCCTCAACGTGGAAACAGCCCTGCAGGACTATGCGCCTGAAACACTGGTGGAATGCGACTGCTTTGTGCAGATCGACGCGATCCTGCTGCGGTGGCTGGTGAAGCGGCTGGAAGCCGAAGACACCGGCGCACAGCTTGCTGGCCATGCAATCCCGGAAATCTGCGAGATGCGCACCAAAATGCACTTCGGCAGCCGGTTTGCCTTTGCGTATGCGCTGCTTGCCAGTGCGCACAGCCTGATTCTGGCGGCGCATTACAGCTGCCCGGATACGTTTAAGGAGATCGTGCAGCAGTATGTACAGCAGGATTGCCTGATCGACGCGCAGTACCGCCGCTTTTATGCAAATTACGATAAGATCGAAAACAGCGCGCCCTTTGAGCAGCTGCGCGATCTGGTCGAGAACATTTACACCAACGAGTACCTTGGCAAACAGCTCCCCCAATGGAACGCGGGGCTGCTTAGCCAGGATGCTCTTTTGGCGCTGCCGTTGCAGCGGAACTTCTATGGCCGCTATGTGCGCGGAAATAAGGACCGCACGGTCGTCATCATCTCCGACGCCATGCGGTATGAGGTTGGCCGCGAGCTGCTGCTGCAGCTTCAGGATGATCCCAAATGCACCGCGAAGATGGAGCCGATGCTCAGCACGCTGCCGTCCTATACGCGGCTTGGCATGGCGGCGCTTCTCCCGCACAAAATACTGGAGCTGACGCCGGACGGCAGAGAGCTGGCCGACGGCGTGTACTGCATGGATATTCCCTCAAGGCAATCCGTGCTGCAGGCCGCGCAGCCGGACAGCTGCTGCGTTCAGTTCGACGAGATCAAAAACAGGAATAAGGCCGCCCTGCGCGAGATTTTCACGGGCAAACAGGTCGTGTATATCTACCACGACCAGATCGACACGCGCGGCGAAAATTCCGAGGACGAGGTCTTTGTTGCCTGCGAGGAAGCGGTTGCCGAGATCGCCGAGCTGATCCGCAAAATCGCGGCCAACGCCAACACGCTCCACTTTATCGTGACGGCGGATCACGGCTTCCTTTATAAGCGCGACAAGGTGGCCGAAAGCGGCAAGATCGGCGGCGTCAGCGACAAAAACAGCATCGTCAAGCGCCGCTATATCATCGCCGACCAGCCGGTCCGCGAGGACGGCGTCTGCAGTCTGAACCTCGGCTATCTGCTGGGCAATCAGGACAGCAGAGCCGTTTCTTTCCCGTGCAGCACCAGCGTGTTCAAGGCGCCGGGCAGCGGCGGGCAGAACTATGTACACGGCGGCTCCTCCCCGCAGGAAATGCTGGTGCCGGTCATCGACGTGCGCATGGAAAAGGGCCACATGGAAACCAGAACCGTGCAGATCATGCTGGTGAGCCTCGTGCAAAAGATCACCAACCTGATTACTTCGCTCGATTTTATCCAGTCGGACCCGGTCAGCGATGTGGTGAAAGCGACCTCGTACCGGCTGTACTTTATCGCGGAGGACGGCGACCGAATCTCCAATGAAAACACCTATGTCGCCGACAGCCGGGAGGCGGACGCGCAAAAGCGCATTTTCCGGATGCGGTTTACCTTCAAAAACCAGAAGTACAGCAAGGACAAGCACTACTATCTGGTCGCCGTGGATGCAAACACCGATCTGGAGCTGTTCCGGCATGCCGTTGTGATGGACCTCGCCTTTGCGGATGACTTTGGCTTTGGACTGTAAGGGGATGGAACGAAGATGATTGACGAAAACATGGATGCGCTGGAGCAAATGCACCAGAAGCTGCGCGATCACTTTGCAGGCAAGATCGTCCGCAAAGACCTGACCAAGAAGATCAAGGAAGGGGCAAACGTCCCGGTCTATGTGCTGGAATATCTGCTGGGGATGTACTGCTCCTCGCAGGACGAAGAAGAAATCGCCGCGGGCGTCGAAAACGTAAAAAAGATTCTGGCGGAGAATTTTGTCCGCCCGGATGAGGCGCAGAAAACCCTTTCCTTGCTGCGCCAGCGCGGCAGCCATACTGTCATCGACAAGCTGACGGTGAACCTGAACATCAAAGAGGACCGCTATGAGGCCGAGTTTTCCAATCTCGGCCTGAAAGCGATCCCCATTTCGGATGAGTATCCGACGAAGTATGACCGGCTGCTCTGCGGCGGCATCTGGTGCATTGTGCAGCTGGAGTATGAGTACATAGAGGAGGACAAGAAAAACGGCACGCCGATCCGCATCCGCAAGCTGGACCCGATCCAGATGCCCCATGTGGACATCGACGAGCTGAAGGCCGGCCGCAAGGCGTTCACGCAGGAAGAATGGATGGATCTGCTGCTGCGCTCTACGGGGATGGAGCCCTCTGTCCTCAGCGTAAGGGAAAAATGGCTGCTGCTGGCCCGGATGCTGCCGCTGGTGGAAAACAACTTCAACCTGTGCGAGCTGGGGCCGAGAAGCACCGGCAAGTCCCATCTATACAAGGAAATCTCGCCAAACTCGATTCTGGTATCCGGCGGTCAAACAACGGTCGCCAACCTTTTTTACAACATGGCAAAAAAGACGGTCGGCCTTGTGGGGCTTTGGGACTGCGTGGCCTTTGACGAAGTGGCGGGGGTCAATTTTCAGGATACAA
>Ga0183096_1002236_pt1 | contig 13723 bp, 23 predicted proteins | sample Biomet5_FD_127791 | JGI IMG/M metagenome (GOLD analysis project Ga0183096, IMG submission 127791) | Microbial communities from bioreactor (seeded with sewage sludge) at LBNL, California, USA - Biofuel metagenome 5 (version 2) (version 3) | ecosystem: Engineered > Bioreactor > Anaerobic >... | reverse complement strand
TTAGATGACGCGTCGGAAAACACTAAAATTTTCAACGCTCGGGCAATCCGACCGTATCCGCCGGCCAATGTGCGCGTCAATGGAGTGGCGTTCCCCGCTTCACTCGCCGATAATTCTGACATTACCGTAACGTGGGACAATAGGAACAGAGTAGAGCAGACCGGAGCAATCGATGATCAAGGTTCTGGAAATTTTCCAGTTGAGGCCGGAACTACTCTGTCAATCTACATATATGACGCCGACACGAGTTCCTTAATTCGGTCTATAACGGGCGTAGCCACCGAACCCAGAACCTGGACGTATTCACTGGCCACAGAGCTATCGGACCGCGAGGAACGCGTGGGGGAAGCCATACGCGTAGAGATAGAGAGCGTGCGCGATGGCTGGGAGTCGTGGCAGCGGTTTGTTGTCCCGGTGCCCGCGCGGTTCGTATCTGTCGGGTGCCTCGCGGCCTCGACGGGTGACATCCTTATCACCAATAACGGCGTTAAGATCGCCTATCAGGAGTAGCCATGCCTACTATTCGCATCACTGCATTACCGGAACTGGCGGAACAGCCGGCCGATGACGATGTGCTCGCCCTGGAGGACATAAGCGCCGGGACCACCAAAAAAGTCACGTCGGCGCATGTCCGGGCAGGGCTCGCCTCAAACGCTGGGTTGTCCGCCGAGGTATCCGCCCGCGAGGCCCATGAAGCCGCCGCCAACCCTCATAGCGGATCGGCGTCGACAACCGCGCTGGGCTTGGTGGATACGGCTGTATCAACCCACGTTGCCCGCACGGACAACCCACACAGCGTCACGGCGGCCCAAGCCGGGGCTATCCCGGCAACGTCCGGTGCGGCGACGCCATATGTTACTGCCGCGTCGGAGACTGCGGCGGGCATCTCTGCGCTGGCCACCTTGACCGAGGTGGTCACGGGCACGGATACGGCCCGGGTGGTCACGGTGGCGGCGGCCCGGCAGGCGCAGATATCCCTGATACGTGACAGCCTGGGGAAATTCCCGGGCATCACGCCACCGAGTCTCAACCTTTTTTGCGGTGATGCCACGGACGACACCGCGCCGGCAGGGACTTTCACGCGATCGACCACCAGTACCAGGCTCGGACAAACGGGCCTGATCGAGACTGTGGGCGCTGGGAGCCTGCGCCGGGAATGGGATGACGCGGGGAACCTGAATGGGTGGAAAATCGAAGAAAACCGTACGAATATGCTCATGTATAGTGAGCAAATCAACACATCGACATGGGCCAAGTCTAATTGTTCCATCACTGCTGATTCTACGGTAGCCCCAGACGGGACTACAACGGCTGATAAAGTCGTTGAAAACTCTGCTGCATCCGTTTTACATTATGTTGATACGGACAAATCATTTACTGTTTCAGCTGGCAGCATAACGTTTTCAATTTTTGCCAAAGCTGGTGAACGTTCCGTACTATATATATATCTTGTTGATAGAACAGGCATTTTGTCTAATTCGATCACCGTAATTGATTTGTCAACCGGAACGATTACTAGTGGTAGTAAAGCAAAAATTATTTCGGTCGGCAATGGATGGTATAGAATATCAATAACCATCACTGCCGCTGCCGGTGTTTTTTATGGCAGATGCTTTCTTAGCAATGGATCTACGACAACATATACCGGGGACGGATCGTCTGGTCTCTACCTCTGGGGAGCGCAAGTAGAAACGGGTTTATTTGCAACGTCTTATATCCAAACAACAACTACCTCTGTGGCTCGTTCATCTGACGTTTGGACGTATGCAGTCTCCACGTCCTGGTTTAAGTCGGCGGCCGGAACTCTGTTCGTAGCCGGTAAAACGGCTCCTGGAGTACCTATTGGATCAAATTTACAATATTTATATCAAACAGATGATGGACCAGACCTCAATAGATTTATCTCAATGCGCGACGCCGGTAAAAATTTGTACTGTGCAGCGCTTGTGGGGGGTGCTGAAACGATGCGGTTTACATTTCCCAATATTGAATCTGATACAAAACTAAAGATTGCCTTTTCGTGGTCCGCGTCTGGATTCTCGGCGTCCATCAATGGTGGTGCCTGTGTCACAACCACGCCCGCTACACTGCCGAGCGGCCTGACAACGCACCGCATCGGCTCGGGTTCAGCGGGGGGGAGTCAGTGGGGGGGGCATATCAGGCATATTGCCTACTTTCCTGTTGCGCTGTCCGATACGCAATTGCAGGCAATCACGCTCTAGGGGGAGATCATGCAGGACTTTTGCTTTAAAACGACGGACCAGGGCTCACTGACCGGGGCCTTGGGGACACTGGGGTTGGTGGTTGACGGGCAGGTGGCGGGCGACTGGCTGTATGTGGGACGAGTCATCAAAACGCCTGGAGTCTACGCAGATGACGGGGCTGAGACCACCGCCCCGGTCTACCACGACGGCGAGTACGCCGTATACCGGGCCACCGACGCGCAAGCCGCCGTCATTGAGGCTGCGACCTGGCCGGACGGGGTCACCCTGGTCGATCCGCCGGCGGGAGTGCCAATGTTCGGTGGCGAGTGGATCGTGCCTGACCTGGACGCGCTCAAAGCGGCTAAGGTCGAGGAGGCTAAAATCGCTTGCGACGCCGTGCTGGCTCCTCTCGGGGCCGAATACGGTCGATGGGAAACCGCGACATGGGACCAGCAGGTTTCCGAAGCGACGGAGCTTATGTCCAACCCGGCTGCGTCGGTGCCCCTGCTCGCGGCCATGGCCTCAGCCCGGGACATGGACGTCGCCGAACTGGCCCAGCGCATCCTGGTCAACCGTGAGGCGTGGTCCGCAATCAGCGGCGCGGTCATCGGGCAGCGGCAAGCCATCTACGATCGGGTCAAGGCGGCTGGAAAGGCGGCGGATGTGCGGGCGATCACGGTGGCCATCTCGCTGCCAACATCGGCCTAAAAAAACAAAAACGCCCCGGCGGCCGAGGGGCTACCGGGGCGTCGTCAAATTTCGCCTCTACGGCGCATCCTGTCCAGTTCGCTCGTGGGCATCAGGCACCACCTCCCTTGGTACGCTTTTCATTTCCATCCAGACTCCACGTTATGCCCCGTGGGATCGGGAGACGGCGTGAAAGCGGGGTGAAAATCAGCATTCAGCGGCCTGTCACGTCGGAGGGCGCGAGTTCGAGTCTCGTCGGCCCCGCCAGAATCACCAAGGATTAATAATCCTTACGAACCCCCGGAGGTGGCCGCCTTCGGGGGTTTTGCTTTTGGTACGCTGTTGGTACGCTTTCTTCCTCCAGACAGCACTTGGAGGTATGGTCTGACCGTCTCCATCCGCCGCACGTACCGCTCGGTGGTGGAGAGCTTTTTATGCCGAAGGATGCCCTGGATCACGACCATGGGCACGTCTGCCTGAGCCAAGATCGAGGCAGTAAGATGCCGTATGGCATGACAACCAAAAGGCTTAACCTTGGCTACATGGCAAATGTCTTGTGGGAAGTCTCTGTTTTCGGTGAAGGGCTTCCCGACAAAACGACCACGGTTTTGGATGAACACCCATTCATTGCTGGCTGTCTGCCGATGGGAGAGAAGGGCGTCGAACAACTCGTCCACCATGGGAACCCATTCTTCCTCCATGGACCCATCCTGGCGCTTACGCGTGGTCAGGCGCACCTGGCGCCTTGAAAAGTCCACGTCCGCCCATGTTAGGCGATAGACCTCACCTTTGCGGGCCGCCAGATAGAGCATGGTCAACAGGATCACTTTGTCTTGCCCAGTGGCTGCGTCCACCGTCGCCCAAAAGTCGGCTTCCGGCGGTACGTATCTTGGCTCCCGACACTCCGGGAACTTGCGAACCAGTTTGAACGGATTCGTTTGCGGGAATCCTTCCAGGTAGTCTATCCCCCAGGCCCAGGCTGCGGCCAAGTTCTTCCGATCTTTGTTGGCCGCATACCCACTGCGGTCCTGAAATTGCTTCTGAAGAAACTCCAGGGCTTGACGCCGAGTAAAGGCGTTGGCCGGTATTTCTGGACGCGTTTTAGTAAAAAATCTCCGAAACACGTTCACTTTGTCATTTGTTGTTTTGGGGGCATAACGGACGCAATAAGCAAGATACTCGTTGGCCCACTCAAGCAAGGAGACCGAAGGGATCGGAGTCTGCTCCGGTTGGCCGTGGTTGAGTTCCCAGGCCGAAGCCTCTTTCCGCGTCTCGAATTGGCGTTGCACCGTCTTCTCGCCGATCCTCACTTGTCCCCGCCATATCGTCTTCCCGCGACGGGTCAACTTGTAAGGCATAGAACTTCCTCACTCTCTCGGATATAAGGTTTTCAAAGAACAGGTGCTTACGGCCGATTTTCACCCCGCCGTACCGCTCGGGATAGCGGGTGACGGTGTCTGGGGCAACCTCGAAAATGTCGGCCACGGACTCAATGTCGAGCTTTTTGCCAAGATCGCCTACTTGCATCTCCGGCCCTTGGGTCTTTGCCAGTTCGACAACATCATGGATCTTGCGCCCGTATTGTTGCCGGTGCTCCTCGCTGGCGAAAATCCAATGCCCCGCGTCATCTTTGGGGCCGATATATGTTGAAGTACGAACGATGAGCCGCGCCAGCACTTTCCGGGCCTTGAGCAGGTTAGGATAGTCATCCGTTGCGTCGTGGACGGCTTGGCAGAAGTCGATGCCGTGCATGCGGCGGCGAAGCGCGATGGAAGGGTGAACGGGGCGCATATCAATCACCTTCCCTGCCGCATGTCGGCCAAAGCCCGGGTCAGATCGAGGCTGGCGCGGATGATGGAGGCATGTTCCTTGCCTTCGGGGAGCCGGGTATTCCCATCAATGGTCGCGTTGTATTTCTTGATCCTGGCCAAGAACACCTTCGCCAATGCTTCGGCCTCACGAAGCGTTTCAAGTCTGGTCATGATTGCCCCCCCATTCCATTCAGCGCGTCGTGGACAAGGCGTACAATGGCCTCCAGGACTTGATCCTGGCCGCGCTTTTCGTCTATTGCCGGGATGGCGGTATCTTCAATCCGTCGCATGTAGTTCTTCAACTCTCGACAGCGAGCGCGCCAAAACTGCATGGTGCGTTCGAGCTGGATGTATTTGAGTTCGGCGTCGGTCATGTTAGTGATCCACTATATCCTTCTTCCCAATCCATAAAGATGATCTTCGCACCACGCACAAATATCATAAAGATTTAACGGCGCTTCGCTTGACACACAGCCCCCGTAATTACCCAGGAGCTTCCTTGCCTTGTCCTTTGCACCATCAATGACGAACAGCGGGGCCTTTTCATCTTGTAATTTTTGCAGATAGCCAACGAACTGGCGATAAGACACAAAGGGTGGCGTCTCAGGCATTCCCCCCCCCACCCTCTTCACCTTCGCGACCCAGATCCAAGGATTGCTCTCCCACGGGTAGCGCTTGCCGTAGCGGGATTCCCATTCCTGGGAGAAATGGTACGTAAGTGGCCCCTTCTGGTAGCTGGGAATATGCCCAATCGGGCAGTCTCCGGTCACCCCCGTAGCCCTGGCGTCCTCTTCCGTGATCTCAGCCAGCCGGCACACCCGCACCCCGACCACCTCTAGCGTGATCCTGGACACCCAGGCCGGCATGGTGACGGGGGAGATAAAGCGGTACGCGCTTGGATTGCCTTGCCAGTCGGCCTTGTAGGTGATGCCAACCCCTCCGGCAAAGATGCGGCATTTGTCGCCAGGAGCAGGGTATGGGACCACCGCCCACGTCTCTTTACAACACAGCCGATCCCCAGGGACGCCGAGGGGGCACTTGGCCTCACGCCATATCCCGTCCTTGCCTTCGCGCATGGGCGTCCCATCTTCTTCGATATCGTGGACGTGGCGCAGAGATACCGGCCTGACGACCAGCCCCAGTTCCCCGCGCAGGGCGGCAAGGACTTCGTGAGGCGAGAGGATGAGGGAGTGGGTGGTCATATCTGCGCCTTCTCGGCTTGCGCCAGGGCGTAGGCGGCGATATGACGATGGCCTTTTACGGGCAGATTTCCACAGTCAGGACATACCTTTCGGACGCCAAGCGGTGCGTTCTCGTAGGTGAGTCCAGCTTGATTGCCCATCCATCCACAGTCAAAACACACTACATCGCTGCCGTCGCGGATGTGCTCCAGGGCCGTCTTGTAGATTGCTTCGAGGGTGGTCATGATGCGGTCCTCCTGTGCAACTTCAACAACGACCACAGCAGCCCCGTGAACGAAGCACACAATGGGAAAGCATAGTCGAAGTAACTGTTTCCGACCATGAACGCCGAAAGGGGGAGGAGGACCAGGGAGAACATGTCGAGTATAAGCCTAAACGCTTTCATGACTTTTGCTCCATCTCGGCCAGGGCGGCGCGGGCTCGGCTCCTCAACCAGGCCCTGTCCCCGGCATCTGGATTTCCGTCCTGCCCATCGCAAAAACCCTCATCGTAAGCATTTTCAACAAGAGCGCCCCATTTTTCCTCCCTCTCCCCGGCCATTGTGCTGGCGTCGGCGGGAGGGGAGGACAGGACAGCGGCAACCGTGTTCGCGATCTGCGCTAAGACGTTATAGGGTCCGGCGGGATCATCCACGCCATCGTCTGCCAAACGCTGACAACGAAGCAACGCCTCTTCCACCAGGCCTTTCGCCTTTATAGCCCTTTTAATATCTCCCTTCAGAAAACTCCAACCCGCAGCTCGATACCCTTCAACAGGGGTTGGAATTCCCAGGGCCGCGAGAGACCCCAGGAGGAGAGAATCCAGTTCGGCAAGCTGGGCTTCCACTCGTTCGGCCCTTTGTGTTAAGTCAGAAATTCGCGTATTTCGTTCGCGGCAGGCGTTGAAAAGCCTTTTATTTATATCTTCTACCCGTTCGGCCCTGGCGATGGCGGCGTCACGCTCAAAGCGGAGCGCCTTTAACGATTCAGCGTAGGAATCTTTCTGTAGGCGCAAGGCTTCCGACTCGCCTTTCCAGAAAACAACCCGCTCTGCCGCTTCCTCCGCCCTCTGTCGCATGGCCGCGTATGCGGCCTTATGTCCTTTGGCCGTGGCTATCCAGAAACGGAAAGCGCGTCGGTATGCAAATGCGTCAGAGAGACGCAGCGGTTCACCTTTGTCTTTATAGAGGTTCATCCCCGTCCCCCTTCGATCTTGACGAGTGCGGCGCGGGCACGGCGAATGTCCCCGACCGTTATTTCCGTCTCGTTGAGTTGGTAGAAGGTTCTGCCGTCTCTGGAGCCTTCATACGGCGACATGCCCAAGGCCGCGAACGGACGCAACGCCTCGCACGCCTCACCCCGCTCCCACACGGCGGCGGCACGCAACTCTTCTGTCTTCTCCGCCACCTGCCTCAAAATATCCCGAGCATTGCGCATTTTATCACGCTCGGCCCGAAGCTGTTGCAGATCATATTTAAGATACCCTACGAGGTCACAGCCAGCGGGGCGCTCCGGCCCTCCTCCGTTGGGGTGAAGTGCCTCGTTCACGCCATTGTAGAGATAATCCCGAGCTCGCACCGCTTCATCACGCTCGGCCGTCAGCCGCTCGACCTCGGCAACAAGCTTCTTGTTTGCTTCCTCTACGGATTTCATGTTCTGACGAGGTTCCCATTGGGGAAGACTCGGATCAACTTCAACAAGTGCCGCATAAGCTTTCTCCGCAACCAACGCGGGCGTGGCCAGGTGGGCATAGGTGCTAATCCAGGCCAAGGCCGCCTGATAAAGCACTGTAGCCTTTTCTTTTTTGTCCAGATCCGCTTGCTTATCAGTGATGTGGTCGGTGAAGAGGACGTAATCGCCATCAGATGAGCCGATCATTTCCGCAGGCGCATATTCCTCTTGATTGTCTATCAAGTCATATCGCTGAATGCTCATGCCTTACCTCCGATCGCCAATAGCATTGCGTGCGATATCTTTTGCCAAGTGGCTATCGCAGTATGGAAGTTTAGAAATAGCTTCCAACGCCTCCGTTAGGCGATCAACTTCGTTGGCGAGGGAAGATTCACGATCCAGGGCCGCCACAAGGTCCGCATTCTTCCAGTACGTCCACGCTTTGTTGTCTTCCCGCCTATGTTCAAAGTCCTCGCATTCACTGGCGATCAAAGCCGATTCCATTCCCTTGATGCCCCATGCCGTGGACATTTCAGGCATCCCGAGGATGCCGCCAGAGTAGGACGAAAAGACGGAGAGATTATCCTTGTATTTGTCATAAATACGACGGTATTCAGCGTGGTCGCACTCTTTCATGTCACCGATGTTGTCAATGCTCATTTCTCACCTCGCGCCGCACGGAGGGCGTTGTTGATAAGCTGCATTGACGCTTCAATGGTTGCGGCGATGGCCTCGTCATCCTCGACCATATTGGAGATAAGTTGCCATTGGGCAAGCTGCTGCTTCAACGCCTCGTACAGCAGCGGAGAGGCCTGGAACAACGTAGCCACGGCTTCAAGTTCGGCAGTGTCAACGGCGATACCGCAGGGCGAAACTCCAGCCAACCAAAGGTTGATCTGTCCCGGGAATCCTCGTCTCGGCTCCGGGTTATCCACCAGCTTGTAGATAGACCGGCCTTCGCGCTGATATGGACCCCGCGTAAACTTTGCTTCCATCCTCTCCCCCAACAAAAAGACCGCCCATTGGACGGTCTGTAAAAGTTCGGCTTCAACCTGGGCACGGTACGGCTAATGGAAGCTCGAAACCATCGTTACGCCCGTTCGCTACGCAGGCCGGCGCTACGCCTCGATACGCTTTTTGATCCAATGCACCGTGCCCAGGCAGAAGCCCCGTCCAACGACGGGCAGGTAGATGTTACTTCTTCTCGCGTATGGCATTGGCCGCCGTCGCAAGAGCCTGCCACGCGTCACGCCTCTCGGTTGTCTCGGCAGTATTTTGCCGCTCCGTGGCTGTGGCCGCGATCTCGATCAATGTTTCGTAGTCGAGCTTCATGTCGCGATCCTTGGTTGATGGTTGTGTATAAAGGCCCCTCTCGCGAAGGGCCGGTCGGAGGCGGGGCTATCGACAATCTGTCGTGTTCGGGTCGATTCCCCATTCCCGGCACAGGGCGTTCGCGCGACCACTCCCGACGCCGAAAGCCAAGCTCACAACAGCCCAGTTCGGAGATTTCGCGACCTGCCTTTTGGCAAGCATCCGTATGTTGCTCACGATGTACCGGCCGCGTTCCGGCCCAATAATAATGTCAACGTCTGGCAATTTCTTTTACCCTCCCTGCTTCGACTTCTCCCACACCCACACACTTGATCCGCAACATGCCGTCCACTTCCCGCGCTTCGGACATGGTCCACGTCTTGACCCATCCCCCACTCTCGGCCGGCACCCTCACGCGAGAGCCCGGCCGGGGGAAGATGGGGAGAGGAAGACGGGTCATTGTAACCATCTCACCCTCCAGGCGATGACATTAAACAGTCCCGCCAGTGCTATGACGAGGCCCCAACCCTGGCCTCCGATCATTCCCGCCAAGTAGAGCGCGACCAGAACGATGGAAAGCGCAACAGCCGACATCCTCATGTTTCCTCACAGGCCGGCCAATTCTTCACGCAGGTTGTCGTCCCTGGCCTGGCAATCCGCTTTGGCCGCTTCCAGGGTCTGGAATTCCTTGATATCGGAAAACGAAATCAACTCGTCGTCAGATTCCCAGGTTGAAAACTGGACTTTATCGTCACGAAGGACAGGCACGATCCTGTAGTAAAACACCGTCCCGTCCTCTTCCTGGTACGGCCCGGGCGCTTCATAAATGGTATTGTCGTAGCGGTCGTATTCTTCAGTCCATTCGAGCATCAGTACCTCCTCCCGTTCGGCTTTTTGAACCGATCTTTATATCCAGGACAGTGCCCCACATGGAATCCGCCACAGAACGGGCAGTGGTACGGAGACGTGCCATTCCATGCCCACGCTTGTGCCTGCTCCATTGTCTCGTGGCGGACTTTCCCCGCGCACGCCTTACGGCGAATGTGGCGCTTGCTGGCCATATGCCCTCCCTCACGCCGCGAAGGGCGTTGCTGACGTGGACGTCCCGGGCAGGCCTCCTAGATTCAGGGATGACCATGGGACGGCGGGCCTGCGCCCGTGCTCATCCACGGCGATTGGCAGCGCCGGCTTCAACGGGTCGGGGTCTTCCCAGGCTTTAGGAGCCGGTGCAGGCTTCGGCTGCGCTCTTGGAATTTCCGTCTGCCCCGGGATGTAGGCGTTCTCCGGGCGGCACGCGTGGCAAACGCGGGAATGGTGGTAGTTCCCGGATTCACTCAGGCGGTGGAATTGGCTGATGTGCTTTTCCTGGCCGCAGACTGGACATATCCTGGTCCGGTCCTTGGTTCTGGCATGGGCTTTGCGTCGCACGTATTCCGACACGCAGGCCGGGTTACCGCAGGTTTTCCCAAACGCTGGATCTCCACAGATTGGACAGGGGTGAGACCGTGCCAACTTCCTGGCCTGACGGTCGAGGATGCTACATTCGTTGGAACAGTACGTTTTATTGGTCGTCATGCGCCCGCAGCCTTCGCGGGCGCACAGATGGGGTGGGTGGTGCGTGTTGGGCATCAGGCGGCCACCTCCATACGGGCCATGGCACCCACCTCATCGGGGCACATCCTGGCCCACAACTCCCGCGTCAGTTCCACGTCCTGACGGCAGTACGCGGCTACCTCATCGATCTTCCCGGCGCGCCAGTAGTCGAACACCTTGGAACCATCCATGCCGGCCGTTTTGCCTTCGATGCCCAGGAATTGAGCAAGGTCGTCAAGCGTCCCTTCGCCCCGGTAGTCCGCGCCAAGCCAGATTTCCCGGAGGTCCACGATCTGCTTGGAATAGCGCTCCCATGGGAAGAACTCGGCCATGGCGGGAATACGATACTTGTAGGCCCGGTGCCGCAGCCAATTGCAGTCGAAAGACCGGCAGTTGAAACCGACGATGGACGGACGTTGCACGTGCCCCAGGTCGGCGCGGAGGCGCGTCCAGAAGTCCACGATCAGGCCTTCCTCGTCATCGCCGTCGTGCTGTGTGGACTGCACCGGTTCGCCGTCTATGGCCCAGCCGATGACCAGAACGCGTCCCTTGTGCGACTTGAGGGATTCGGAACGCCACGCCGCTTCCACGTTCTCACGCTGATAGGCTGCAATTTTGTCCTTATCCTTGTAGTTCGCCGGGACCTTGATGGTAGACGGTTCGGGAGTCGTGGGGCCAGGAATAGTCTCGATATCCAGCGTGACGACGCTAGGCATTGGCGGCCTCCCGGGCGTCTTCGGCATCCAAAAAAGATGCGACGGTTGGGTCCATCCCGCCTTCATCTTCGGGCATCTCGTCCATACGGCTTGTCGCCGGAGCTGGCTTGAGCTTCCCGGACTTGATGGCATCGATCAGCGTGGACGCTTCTTTCGAAAAAAGCTGAGAAAGGTCATTAAGGTCATTAGCCTTGAGGAATCGACGAGCGGCATCCAAGAGGCCCTGTTCGTCAAAGCCGGTGTCACGGGCGACGTTTTGCAGAAATCCGACTTGCTTTTGTGTAGCCTGCTGGCCTGTTTGAGCTGGCTGAGTAGCGTGCTGCGGCTGGGAAGTCTGTGCCGGTCCGGCCTCCGCCTGGGGCATATCCTCAACATCCTGGGTAAAGATATCGGAAGCGGCAGTGGCAGTCAGGACCGCATCCACCATGGCCCGCTTCTTGGCCATTTTAAGGACGGTGTTATAATAATCGGCTGGGTTGTCGTGTTCGACGCGCTCGACAACCACCCACTTCCCGTCCCGCTTCTGCGGTTTGCGGTTGGAACCTCCGAGCAATTCAGGGTCGCGTGTTTCCCAATACTCCTTGGTGACAGCAACGCCCGGGACCACCTCCTGGCGGAAGCGCCACTTCCCTTCCATGGTGGTCCCAACCCCGACGCCTTCCCCGGCGAATTGGCCGGTTAAAATGGACTGGAGCGCACACACAACACGGTATTCCCGGTGGCCGTGTCCCATGTCACGTTCCTGGATTTCGTACTTGGGCGCGAACCGAAACGTCATGGCGAGTTTTTCCGCCCCAGGCTTGAGCAGTGTCGGCTTGTCTCCGCATCCAGGAATAACCCCGTAATGCTCGCCTTTCTTCATGACGCGTTTCATGACGTGCTGGATCAGGTCGACCTGACCGGCGACGTCTTCAACAGCAAGTGCTGTAGCTGTGGGGACCAAACTGGCATGAGGGATGGCAATATCAGTGTTTTGCATGGCTTAATCTCCTTGACTACTCGCACGCGCTTGTGCGATGGGTTGACTTTCTCGTGACCATCGCTTCCTGACGTTCAATCGGATCGATGATCTCATCCGCGTAAGTTTCATTTTCCCCGTCCGCCCCAGTGTTCCAGCGCCGGGGCGGTTCGTTTTTTGGAACATCCATCAGTAGCCCCGCACGGCCAACATGTGCCGATAGCTGGCCAGGACAGATTCAACGAGCATAGTTCCGACGTCCTCGATGGGCATGGCCTTGATGCGCTCAATGTCCGCCCGATCCTGGGGCCGCAGTTGTCCGCGCTCAACGCAGGCATCACGGACGGCGGTGTGCTCGGGGGCGATATAGATAGGGGTTGCGCTCACAATCCACCTCCCGGCCGATGTCCGGCCTCCATGTTGCGGGCTTGCAAATCGTCCATGGGGAGGGGCTCCACGCGGGCGTTGGCCTCGGCTTCGGCCAGGGCAATTTCGCGCTCGCCCTCGGCCGACGGTTCCCATTCCGGGCAGGGCTTGGCGTCCCAGGGGAGCACGATTTTGGTGTTCTCCGGCTTGGGGTAGCCGGCCTGGATCAGACCTTCGACGGCCGCCTCGGTGACGTTTCGGCAGGTGCCAAAATTGGACAAGCACTTGTCGTCCTCCCAGGACTGGCACATGGAGCAGGTGGCGTAGCTGGGGATGTTCACGGTCTCACCTCACACGTCAGAGTGTTGTTGCCCCACAACCCCCGGGGCTCCACGGCCACGTTGGCCACCGCCTCGTGCCGGCGCATCCCTTGCCGGTAGTCACGCCGCGCGTGGCCGAACCAGGCGACGATCAGCACGGCCAGAATGACGAGTGCGACAGCCTGGGCCGCATGGCCAACGTCGTGCCAGCCGATGGGCTGGAGTTGCGGGTGGTACAGCTCGTCATGGCACATTGCGCACCTCTCGCCGTTTGGACCGTTTCCGTTGCTGTTTTCCGGCCCTACGTCGCGCCCGTCTGCGTGCAATGCCCATGGTGGCCTCCCTTAAAATTGCGGCCGGGGTGGTTAGTCCCGGCCGCTGCTCGATTGGTCGCCTCTGCCGCTCCTGGCGTACTGGGGAGATGGCCAGGATTCGTACTACGATGGCCGGGCTTGATACCGGCTGATGACACACGGGCAATCGGCTTTTGTCTTTGGGGAGGTTGTTCGCCTTTATCCCTCTGCCGCCCGTGCTTTGCGTGTTCCCGTTCGCCCCGTAGCCGTCTTTCCGACCAGTCTAGCGTGTCCATCCACGCCGCATCGCAGTACGAATCCTGATCACCTAGCGGCCCCGGCCAATCCGAGGCCGCCTTTCGAGCACCTGGCAGGCAATCCAAACCTGCCAGGGGAGAAACGACGAACCGTGCTCGCCGCTTCTCCAAAGCGCCCCAGGCCGATCCTGGAGCGCTTTGGAACATACCCAACCACGCCTCTACTCATGGCTGGGAGAGATGGAACAAAGGTTGCCTTCGGGGGTTCCCCTGCCGCTCTTGACGGTCTCGCATGGCGGCCACGCTCGCGGGTGCAAACCGCCTCTTTGCTCCATCTCTAAAAAAGCCCGGCCAAA
>Ga0183096_1002234_pt1 | contig 13734 bp, 12 predicted proteins | sample Biomet5_FD_127791 | JGI IMG/M metagenome (GOLD analysis project Ga0183096, IMG submission 127791) | Microbial communities from bioreactor (seeded with sewage sludge) at LBNL, California, USA - Biofuel metagenome 5 (version 2) (version 3) | ecosystem: Engineered > Bioreactor > Anaerobic >... | reverse complement strand
TTTCACATAGTTGAATGAGCGGGATTTAATTATAGGGCAAATATATATTGATCGGAGTGCTAAACATGGCAGAAGTAAGCAGCGTGGCTTTCTTAAAAAATGCGAAAAAAGTTATAAAAGATTTAAGTATCAGAGAACTAATCGAGGAAGCAGTTTGTAATGGGGAAGGAACTTTCGCACAAAACGGTGCTTTGCGTGTAGTAACAGGCAAACACACGGGAAGATCCCCTAATGATAAATTTATTGTTGACACACCTTTAACACATGGTACGGTATGTTGGAGTAATAATAAGCCCTGCAGTCCTGAAACCTTTGCTAAACTTTATGCCAAAATGTCTGATTTTGTTAAGAAGCATAAAGTGTATGTTTCAGATTTAAAGGCAGGTGCCGATGATAAATACAGCTTGCGAGTGAAGTTTATTAATGAGCTTGCTTGGCAGCAATTATTTGTCAAACAACTGTTTATTAAAACCGACGAACCAACAGGAGAAAATGAAGATTTTACGGTTATTTGTCTTCCCAGTGTAAAAGCTGATCCAAAGACAGATGGGACTTTTTCTGATACTTTTATTATCTTGAATTTCGATGAAAAGATGGTTATTATTGGTGGCGGCCGTTATGCAGGAGAAATAAAAAAATCTATTTTCTCTGTTATGAATTATTTGTTGCCAATGCACAAAATTTTGACGATGCATTGCTCAGCTAATGTTGGCAAATGTGGTGATGTAGCATTATTCTTTGGCCTTTCAGGTACAGGGAAAACTACCTTATCAGCAGATCCCAATCGTGAACTTATTGGTGATGATGAACACGCTTGGAGTGATAACGGGATATTTAATATTGAAGGCGGCTGTTATGCAAAATGTGTTAATTTGACGGCAAAAGCAGAACCGGAAATTTATAATGCGATTAAATTTGGCTCTGTTATCGAAAATGTGTATGTAGATGAGAAGACGGGAGCGCCTGATTTCTTTAATACGGAGATAACGGAAAATAGTAGAGTGGCTTATCCCTTGGAATATATCCCTAATTCTAGGATTCCCAGCTGTGCTACTCATCCACGTAATATTATTTTTTTGACTGCAGATGCTTTTGGAGTACTGCCGCCAATTTCTAAACTTACAAAAAACCAAGCGATGTACCATTTTTTAGCAGGTTATACCAGTAAGGTAGCCGGTACAGAATGTGGCGTTACTGAACCACAGGCAACTTTTTCTACAGCTTTCGGTGAACCGTTTTTGCCCTTGCCGCCTCTTACTTATGCCAAACTGCTAGGTGAGCGTATTGCTAGGCACGAAACTAATGTTTATTTGGTAAATACCGGGTGGAGCGGAGGCCCTTACAGCGTAGGACGCCGCATGAAGTTGGAATACACTAGAGCTATGATAACGGCAGCTTTAAATGATGAGCTAGGCAAAGGTGGGTGGAGCAAAACACCGGTATTCGGGTTAGATATACCGAACGCTTGTCCTAATGTTCCTTGTGATATTTTAAATCCTATTAACACGTGGTTTGACAAAGAGGCTTACCATACATATACCAACAAATTGGCTCTTTTATTTGCCGATAATATTAAGAAGTTTCAAGGAGTAGTCACTGAGGATATTTTAAATGCAGGGCCTCGTGTTGATTAATATAACTATAAAAAAGGCTTCTCATATAAAATATGGGAAGCCTTTTTGCTAATAGGGAGCTTGTAAACTTTAAATGGTACAACTTATTGCACAAGCATTTACTTAATCTAACAAATAGGTAATCCCAAGAGCTATTACAGTTTTTTTTTTACATTTATGGTATAATAAGCCATTATGAACAATATATATTGTAAGGACGAAGAAAAAACAGAAAAGTTAGGCCATTTATTGGGTACGCTCTTAAGTGATGGTGATGTTTTGTGCTTGTCAGGAGATTTGGGCGCGGGGAAGACTTGTCTTGCAAAGGCTGTTGCCACAGCCCTAGGGGTTAGTCCTAGTGATGTTAATAGTCCAACTTTTTCCCTTATGAATATTTATAAAGGAAGCAAGCTGGAAATAAAGCATTTTGATTTATATCGCCTAAACAGTGCTGAAGAGTTGGAAGATATCGGCTTTGGTGAATATGTAGGTAATAATGGTGTTACCCTTATTGAATGGGGAGAGCTTTTTCAAGAAGAATTGCCCCAAGAGTATTTACTCGTAAAAATAGTAAAAGAAGAGACCGGCCGCAGGATTTTTTTAGAGGCCTACGGCAGTCATTACAAAGAACTTTGTGAGAAGGTGTGGACGCTTGTTAACGCTGGGAATTGATACAGCGACCAAAGTTTGTTCTGTGGCAATATGCCGCGATGAGGAAATCTTGGCAGCTTATGAAATTAATATGGGCATGACGCATTCAGAAGGTTTAGTGCCCCAACTAGAACAAATTTTTACTCGTACCGGTATTAAGAAAAGTGATATAGAGCTTATGGCGGTCAGCATAGGACCAGGGTCTTTTACCGGGTTGCGGATAGGGCTGGCAACAGCGGAAGCTATAGCCTATAGCCTGAAGATTCCTTTGGTTGGAGTAAATACGTTAGAGGCATTAGCTTATAACCTGCCAATAGAAGGAATCCTCTTAGCACCGATTTTGGATGCCCAAAAAGGCAATTATTATTTGACCATTTATGAGTGGAAGCAGGGCGAAATTCATGAGGTTGATGCTGTTAGGGTTGTGCCTGGTAACGAATTAGGAACTATTTTAGCGGCTTATAATAAAAACGTCTTATTGTTGGGTGAATGTGCAAAATTAGCAGGGGTATTACCTTGTGGAGTAACTTGTGCACCTTGCACGGTTAGCATGCCTAAGGCTACATCAGTAGCTATGTTAGGCATCAAACAACATTTGGGAAAAGAAGATAGACAATATTTCGGCTTAGAGCCGTTCTATATTAGAAGATCTGAGGCAGAAGAATTATGGGAACAACGACAAAAAAATCTAGTAAAATCCGACGAATGACCGCTGCGGACATTAACATTGTGAAAGAATTGGCTAGAGAGCTTTTCAAGGATGAATGGTCGCAGGAAACCTGGCTTACAGAGATAAATAACAATATTAGTTACTATAGCGTATTGGAAATAAACAATGAAATTGTAGGATATGCAGGTTATTGGCTGGTAGCTGGGGAAGCACAAATTATTAGGATAGCCGTTGCTAGCAAGTTGCAGGGCAGGGGTTTAGGAAATTTACTGGTGTCCGATATGATTGAACGTGCCATGAGCCAGGGCGCTCTTGCAGTGAGCTTAGAAGTACGAGAGTCTAATATAGCGGCCCGCAAGGTTTATGAAAAAAATGGTTTTGTGGAAAGCGGAATTAGACCAAATTACTATCAAGATAATAATGAGAACGCAGTCATTATGTGGCTGAAGACAGAGCAAGGGTGAAAAGCAAATGGCAGAGAAAGATATATATATATTGGGCATAGAAAGTAGTTGCGATGAAACAGCGGCCTCTGTTGTTAAAAATGGAAGCGAAGTTTTATCAAATATTATTTCTACTCAAATTTCTATTCACAGAAAATTTGGTGGCGTAGTACCTGAGATTGCCTCACGTAAACATATAGAAAATATTATGCCGGTTATTGATGAAGCACTGGGACAAGCGAATCTAACTATTAGCGATATAGATGCCATAGCCGTTACTTACGGACCCGGTTTAGTGGGGGCTCTTTTGGTAGGGCTATCAGCAGCCAAGGCGTTGGCCTTTGCCAATGACAAATCCTTAATTGGTGTTAATCACTTGGAAGGTCATGTTTTTGCCAACTTTTTATCCGGTGAAAATTTGCAGCCGCCATTTTTGGCGCTGGTAGTGTCCGGTGGGCACACTTCCTTGCTTACAGTAGAAGACTATAATACATTTAAATTATTAGGGCAGACTCGCGATGATGCAGCAGGCGAGGCTTTTGATAAAATTGCTCGTTATATGGGCTTGCAATATCCAGGTGGTCCCGAGATAGAAAAATTGGCGTTATCAGGTAAAAAAGACGCCATAGATTTTCCTAGGCCCTTATTACCAGGCAGCTATGATTTTAGCTTCAGTGGCTTAAAATCCGCTGTTATTAACTACATTCACGGTCTGGAGCAAAATGACAAAGAAGTACCAAAAGCCGATGTGGCAGCTAGCTTTCAAGCAGCAATTATAGAGGTTTTGGTAAAAAAGAGTCAGCTTGCTTTACTGGAAACAGGATTAAAAAACATTGTGTTAGCTGGTGGTGTTTCCGCTAATAAAGCGTTGCAAGATGCTTTGGATATCGGGGCAGCTGAGGTAGGGGCAAGGCTCGTACATCCTACGCCGATTTTGTGTACGGATAATGCTGTAATGATAGCTGCTCGAGGGTATTATATGTATAAAAATAATGAATTCAGTGATTATACGCTCAATGCTAATCCTTCACTAAAGTTAGGCGCTAAATAATAGGCTGGATGCGGTGCGTAATTGTGGATAACTCCTGAGACACTGATTGTATCTAGCTTTGGCTTGTTGATAAGTTGAGCATTGGCTGTGGATAAAAATGGGCACAGCTTGTGGATAGTAAAATACAACCATTAAAAAAAATTGCGTGAGGTAAAAATTTTGACTGATAAATTATTCACTAAAGAACAAATGAATATTTTACGCAGCTGTGCTTCAGGTGCTGACTTAGCAGCAGATATTGCTCATGCACATGTGACAATTTATGTGCCTGACGAGGATCCCAAGAACATCTTGGTTTATGCGCAGGCCCAGCCATTACCCAAATTTGTTGTGCATTCGCCGGGAATGGCGGGACGGGTTATCAGGCGAGTTGAAGAACCTTTGGTAGCACGAGCTTTGCAAAGAGGAGCTTTAGTGGTTGGCAAACGTGAATGGGCTTTAGGAGTATTTGCTAAAACAAAAATTTATCCGCTTTTTGATAGCCACAGAAATTGTTTTGGAGCTGTAGCTTTTGAAATTAGCACGGAACATGAAGCCAATGCCAACGATATTTTTTTGGAAACGGCAATGAAATTTCTGTTGGGTGCTGACCAAAATAAAATGAAAAATGATGAGAATTATAGACGCTTGACACCTAGTGATGGCGTTATGATTGTAAACAAGGATATGATTATTACAGCAGCCAATAATACTGCACATCATATTTTTTTGGTTCTAGGCGTAACAGACTTAGTTGGCCGTAGAACTAACAGCGTTCAGATTAATTGGCCACTGGTTGGTATGGTACTCAAAACAGGTATTGCCGAAGGTAAAGAGCTTTCTACTCAGGGCATTAAGCTGGCTATGCGAGTTATACCGCTTACTTCGACTCCTGATGCTGAAGCTGCTATAGTTATCCTAGCTGATGTTACAGAATTGCGTAAGAAAGATGAAGAACTCTACATTCAATCAGTAGTTATTAAGGAAATTCATCATAGAGTAAAAAATAATTTGCAAACTATTGCCTCGCTTTTGCGGTTACAGGCTCGCAGAACTGAATCTGATGAAGCAAAAAGCATTTTGCGAGACGCGATTAATAGAGTAAATAGCATTGCTTTGGTGCACGAATCTTTGTCACAACAAGATAAAGGCGCAATAAACGTGAGCGTTGTAGCTAGGGAAATTTACCAAGCGATTCTATCGAGTATGGTAGCGCCAGATCTTAAGTTGGAGACAACTTTTGATGTGGATTCAGCTTTTCTCCCTTCAGAGCAAGCAAACAGTATTGCGTTGACACTTAATGAGTTGTTACAAAATGCTATTGAACATGGTTTTAGCGACCGTAAAACCGGTAAACTGAGTGTATCCTTTAAGGCTCATCCCGACGGATACGTTCTGGAAATAACCGATGACGGTATGGGTTTGCCACCAAATTTCAAATTAGGTCAAACCAAAAGCTTGGGATTAAAAATTATACAAACCATGGTGGAAACAGATTTAGGTGGTAGATTTGAAATTTTGCCTAGGGAGCAGGGGACATGCGCTCGGGTAACGGTACCAATGAAAATGGGGGAGCAAACATGGAAAAGTTAAGAGTATTGATTGCTGATGATGAGGCTTTGATCCGACTTGATGTAAGGGAAATGTTGATAGACGCAGGACATACTGTCGTGGCAGAAGCTAAAAACGGTGATGACGCTATCAGATTTGTGCGTGAACTAAAACCGGATTTTGTCATTATGGATGTGAAAATGCCTGGGTCTGATGGTATTAATGCTTCTAAAGTTATTGTGGATGAACAATTGGCACCTGTATTGCTTTTGACTGCCTATAGTCAGGATGATATTGTTAGTAAGGCTAATGATGCCGGAGTATTGGCCTATTTGGTGAAACCTGTACGGGAAGAACAATTGTTTCCTGCTATGGAGATAGCCTATGCTCGTTTTAAGGATATCAAGGCTTTAGGTTTAGAACTAGAAAGTTTGAAATCCAGTTTGGAAACAAGGAAGCTGTTGGATAGAGCAAAAGGAATTCTAATGGATGCTCACGGTTTTACGGAAGCAGAAGCTTATCGCAAAATGCAGCAATATAGCATGAATCAGAGGATTACAATTAAACAATTGGCTGAAGCAATCATATCTGCAGCAAGTAAGAAAAAATAAAAGTTTGCAAGTTTTTTACATTTTTTTGTGTAAAAGACTTGCTTTTTTTATGGAAAATGGGTATCATAAGTTATGTAGTTAGCACTCAAAGTTAAAGAGTGCTAACAGAAAAAATAAAATAATTAAATTTTATAAGCTAGAAAGGGGATTTAAACTATGTTAAAGCCATTAGAAGATTATGTAGTAATTAAACCGATTGTTCAGGAGGAAAAAACCAGCAGTGGTATTTATCTGCCGGATACAGCACACAAAGACAAACCACAAACAGGTAATGTTGTGGCAATTGGTGCCGGCCGTTTGTTAGACAATGGGCAAAGAGTTGCTTCTGAATTGGAAGTTGGACAAACTGTTGTTTTTGCAAAATATGCAGGCAGTGAATTAGAATTTGATGGTGTTGACTATGTTGTTATGAAGGAACGCGATATTTTGGCAATTGTAGAAAGCAAACCAAAAGCTCCTGTAAAAGCTACGACAGCTAATAAAAAACACAGCTAAATATAAAAATAAATACTTAATATATTAAATTGAGGAGATGCTATTATGGCAAAAGAAATTAAATTCAACGAAGAAGCTCGCCGTTCCTTGGAACGTGGCGTTAATGCTTTGGCAGATGCAGTAAAAGTTACATTGGGACCAAAGGGACGTAATGTTGTACTTGATAAGAAATTCGGTTCCCCAACTATTACTAATGATGGTGTTACCATTGCTCGTGATATTGAGTTGGAAGACCCGTTTGAAAATATGGGTGCTCAATTAGTTAAAGAAGTTGCTACGAAAACTAATGACATCGCCGGTGACGGTACTACTACAGCAACCTTGTTGGCACAAGCTATGGTACATGAAGGCATGAAAAATGTAGCCGCCGGTGCTAATCCTATGATTATTAAAAAAGGTATCAAAATGGCAGTGGATACTTTGGTTGCGGAATTGGCTAAAATATCCAAAAAAGTAAGAACTAGAGAAGAAAAAGCACAAGTTGCTTCTATTTCTGCTAGTGATGAAGAAATAGGCGGTTTGATTGCTGACGCTATGGATAAAGTTGGCGATGACGGCGTAATTACCGTTGAAGAATCTAAGACAATGGAGACTTCTCTGGAAACCGTAGAAGGTATGCAATTTGACCGCGGTTATATTTCTCCTTACATGGTTACTGATCCAGACAAAATGGAAGCTGTTATGAGTAATCCTTATGTTTTCATCACTGATCGCAAAATAACTTTGATTGCAGATATTATGCCGGTTTTGGAAAAAGTTGTACAACAAGGCCGTGAACTTTTGATTATTGCCGAAGATATCGAGGGTGAAGCTCTTGCAACTTTGGTTGTAAATAGATTGCGTGGTACTTTCAAGGCTGTAGCTGTTAAGGCTCCTGGTTTTGGCGATCGTCGTAAAGCAATGCTTCAAGATATCGCTATTTTGACCGGTGCTACTGTTATTAGCGAGGAAGTTGGCCGTAAATTAGATAGTGCTACTATTGAAGATCTTGGCAGCGCAAGTCAAGTTCGCGTAACTAAAGAAATGACTACTATAGTTGATGGCGCAGGTTCTAAAGATACAATCGCTAACCGCGTATCTCAAATACGTGCACAAATTCCTGAAACTACTTCTGAATTTGATAAAGAAAAATTGCAAGAGCGTTTGGCTAAATTGGCCGGTGGCGTTGCAGTTATTAAAGTAGGCGCAGCTACTGAAACTGAATTGAAAGATAAGAAACTTCGTATAGAAGATGCTTTGAATGCTACTCGTGCTGCTGTGGCTGAAGGTATTGTGGCCGGTGGCGGAACTGCCTTCTTGCAAGTACAGGCTTCTCTGGATAAATTAGATGTTGTAGGCGATGTTAAGACCGGTGTAGAAATCGTTAGACGTGCTATTGAAGAACCTGTTCGCCAAATTGCTTACAATGCAGGTTTGGAAGGCGCTGTTATTGTTGATGCTCTTAAACGTACGAAAAAAGGCATTGGTTTTGATGCTTTAACTGAAGAGTATGTTGATATGATTAAAGTTGGTATTGTTGATCCTTGCAAAGTTACTCGCAGTGCTTTGCAAAACGCAGCTTCAATTGCAGCTATGATCCTTACTACTGAAGCTCTAGTTGCTGATAAACCAGCTAAAGATGGCGGACCTGCTATGCCTCCAATGGGCGGCGGCATGCCTGGCATGATGTAATTTGTTAGGTATTGACTAGCAGAATATAATGCTTAGTTAGTTTGTAGTAGAAGTAAATGACACTCTGAAAGTGAATTTCAGAGTGTCATTTTTTATAGGCAACTGTTGAAAAAAAACTCATATTATGGTATATTCTAATGATAATCTAAGAAATTTAAACGGAGGGCTTGAGCATGAAAAAAGTACAACACGAGTTGGTTCTGGTTATTGATTTTGGTGGCCAGTATAGTCAGCTTATTGCAAGAAGAGTGCGCGAGTGTGGTGTATATTGTGAGATTATTCCCTATACCTATACGTTAGAGAAAATTAAAGCTAAGAATCCTCAAGCCATTATATTTTCCGGTGGCCCTAATAGCGTGTATGCTGAGAATACTCCAAAGGTGGATGCAGCTATTTTTGATATGGGAGTGCCAATTTTGGGCATTTGCTATGGGCATCAATTTATGGCTCAAACCTTGGGTGGCAAGGTTGCCAGCGCTGGCATCAGCGAGTATGGTAAAACCAGCGTAATGTTACAGCCGGATTGTGTATTGTTTAATGGGCTAGAAGAGAGAAATATCTGCTGGATGAGTCATTGTGACTATGTTGAAGAAGCTCCAATCGGGTTTAAAGTAGTATCGTTAACTGATGAATGTCCGGTAGCAGCTATGGTAAATGATGAGCGCAGACTTTATGGAGTGCAATTCCATCCGGAAGTAGAGCATACTCCTTTTGGCAGAAAGATGTTGTCCAACTTCTTATTTGAAATATGTGGACTTAAGGGCGATTGGACTATGTCATCTTTTGCCCAAACTAAGATTGCCGAGATAAAGGAAAAAGTCGGTGACAAGAACGTACTTTGTGCCTTGTCCGGTGGGGTGGACTCCACTGTTGCCGCAGTGCTGATACACAAGGCAGTAGGTAAGCAGCTTACCTGTGTATTTGTAGACCACGGCCTTTTGCGTAAAAACGAGGGAGACCAGGTAGAGGCAGTTTGTAAAGAAAAATTTGACATGAATTTAATTCGTGTTAATGCTCAAGATAGATTTTTGGGTAAGTTAGCAGGTGTTAGCGACCCGGAAACGAAACGTAAAATTATAGGTGAAGAATTTATTCGCGTATTTGAAGAAGAGTCTAGGAAGGTTGGTAAGGTAGATTACCTTGTCCAAGGAACTATTTATCCTGACGTAGTTGAAAGTGGTACAGGAACTTCAGCTACCATTAAGAGTCACCATAATGTTGGTGGCTTGCCTAAAGATATGGACCTTAAACTTATTGAGCCTTTGCGTGAGTTATTCAAAGATGAGGTACGTGCAGTTGGCGAAGAGCTGGGCATACCTTCTGAATTAGTTTGGCGTCAACCTTTCCCGGGACCGGGTCTTGCTATCCGTGTGTTGGGAGACATTACTCCGGAAAAACTGTCCATAGTCCGCGAAGCTGATGCGATTTTCCGTGAGGAAGTTGCTAATGCCGGCCTAGAAAGAAAGATTTGGCAATATTTTGCTTGCTTGCCTAATATTCGCAGTGTTGGTGTTATGGGTGACTTTAGAACCTATAGCAATACAGTGGCACTAAGAGCAGTAACCAGTACTGACGGCATGACTAGCGACTGGGCACATATACCCTATGAAGTTTTAGACATTGTTTCCCGGAGGATTGTTAATGAAGTACCGGGAGTAAATAGAATAGTTTATGATATTACGTCGAAGCCGCCGGCGACTATCGAGTGGGAATAAGTTGAGTGGTTAGACGGCGCGGGATAAGATATCATTGACATTGTCAGACCTTGCGTGTTGCAAGCTCCATGTACAAGTCTGTACTATCTCGCTTGCAAGCCGCGGTCTTTCGCGTCACTAATACCTTCTACCGCGCCTTAGGTTAGAGTAAAATTGAATAAAAGAAATAATTTACGGCTAGAATCTTAACGATTCTAGCCGTTTTTTAGGTTGAAATTTAAGGTGTTGATGATGTGTTCGCTCTAAACACGAATATGTCAGCTAAAAGGATGGATAATTTTAAACATGGTGTAATTAAAAGTGTTAAAGTAAATTTGCTTTTTCGAGAAAGTTATATTCTTAATGATATATAAAGCAGGAAATTAAAAGTTAATAGAGAAGTAATCAGAATACGAATACTTACGGGGTATTGTTTAGCCAGAGCTGGACAGATTAATTTTGGCAGGGAAAAATGTTTCAGGGGAGAGTTATGATTATGATTTGTAAAAATTGTGGGAATGAAATTAAGGAAGAGGATATTTTTTGTCCCAAATGTGGTGAAAAGAATGTTAAAGAAGAAACGAAGCTGGAAGAATATTCAGATGAGGAAGTATCTGAAAATAATTCATCAAAGAAGAAAAAATATTTTAAAATAATAGCAGGTGCTTTTGTAGGAATACTACTTGTGGTTGCTGGAGGTTTTTGGCTTAAATCAAGCGCAAATACACAAAAAAATAATCATTTGCTTTATATTAAGGATAACGAAATATATTTTTTAGATTTGGATGCTAAAAACCAAAAAACAAAACCAAAACTTATTGCAGAAAAACTTATTTACAAAGATTCTTCCAAATCTTATGGAAGAAGCATCCTTAAAAGATTTACAGAACGTTACATCAATTTTACTTCTGATGGGAAAATAATATTTTATCCTGATAAAAATGAATATAATAATAACCAAGTAGGATCAAATCTATTTTTCAAAAAACTTAAAGAAGATAAATCAGAAGCAAAAAAAATAGATTCAGAGATTACAAAATATTTCATTTTGGATGATGCTAGTAAAAGCAAAATATTTTACTTGAAAGGTAAAGAAAAAAACTTTTATCAAAATGATATGGATGATAATCGGGTTAAAATAGCGACAGATGTTGTTGATTTTTGGGTTAATAAATTGGGAAATAATATTGTTTTTATAACTACGGACGGAGATATATATTCAGTTGATGCGACGGGAAATAAAGATAAAATTGATAGCGCTTCTAAAATAGTAAGTGTTAAAGATAACCTCAGCAGAATTTATTACATAAAAGATAAAATATTATATTGCAAAAATGTAGGAAAGGACCGAGTGAAAATTGCGGGCGATGTTTCGAGCGTAGCAAAGATATATGATAATGGGGAAATTTATTTTATAAAGGCTGAAGAAGTCAAAATAAAAATGATTGATCTTATTGATGATAATCTAAGTGCTAAAGATGCAAATATACAAAAACCAGATGCACCAAAACAGCCTTATCCATACCAATTTAGTTCATGGCAGGCTTACTATAGAGAAAGTGATGCTTATAGGGTTGCATGCAACAGTTATTATGATGCATATAGAAAATATTTAGTTAAAGAGGCGAGAGATTATTTAAGACAAAAATTGCGTAATGAAGAGATGGTTAAAACACAAAAAACATTATGGTATTATGATGGGGAAAATATTTTGAAGGTAGCAGAAGATTTTTCGTATGTTCAATCTACTGGTGATAACGCCGTGATTATTTATAATAACAGTGTTTCAAAAAATAGTAAAAAGGTTAAATTAAGTGATATTCCTGTTTACTCAGATATTTATGAAATTAAAAGTAAAATTTTTGAAAATGAACTAAAATCTTATGTCCGAAATTCATTTGTGGCTATAAAGGGGAAAAACTTTGAGTTTACTGCTGATAAGCCTTCTAATTTCAAGATAAATGCTTCTTCTACTAAAATATATTTTATTGACGACTACAATACTAAGAATAATAAAGGGGAATTATACGAAGTAGCTATAGAAAATGGGGAATTAGGTAAGCAAATTAAAGTTGATAGTGATGTTGCTTCAATGTATTACTTATATATAGCTGGAAATAATTCAGTGGTGTACTACAAAAATTTAAAGGATAATAAAGCTGATTTATATATGGATAAGATTTTTATAGATTCTGACGTTTCAACAGTTAATAGACCGAAGAGAATTGGTGATAGTAAAAAGATTGTTTATTATACGGATTGGAATAAAGATAAACAGTTTGGCATGCTGAAGATATATGATGGTGAAAAAAGTAAAAAAATAAGTTCTGAAACAAATCAATTCTATATATTAAGCGATTTGCGTATTCTATATTTAGACAAATTTGATTCGCAAAAACAAAAAGGTGATATCTATTTATATAATGGCACAGATGAAAAAAAACTAATAGACACCGATGTTACGTCAATTTTATATTTTTATAAATAAAGGAAATTTAAAGGTAGAAAACGAACCCACATGAACAATCAAATTAAAATCATTGAAGAACTTCTCCTAAATTCCATACCAAGTATAAAGACAATTATTTTTGCTGGGTGGGTTTTGCGGTTGAATGCAGGTTATACTTATAGGGCCAATTGTATTTGTCCTTTACAGTTCGATTCCGAGAGTGAGTTTAGTAAAAAGCTCAAGGAATGCGAGAAAATTTTTGAACTGAACGCCATTCCTCCTATTGTAAAAGTGACTGAATTTATGCCCAAAGAGTTGCGCGATATATTGGTTAATAGTGGCTATGCAAAAATTAAAACGGTAAATACTATGTGTGTTCCTTTAGCGGATATAAAAATAAATTCTGCAGAAAAATTGGAGACAATAGCAAAAGTTGATGAGGAATGGCTAGAAGCATCAACCAGGTTAATCGGAGTAATGGGAGAAGAATTGCAAGCTGTCCATCGTTTAGGTATAAGAAATATTGCATATAACAGTATTTTTGTTAAAGCCAAAAAGGATAACAAGGTAATTGGCTGCGCCTACGGAACAATGGAAAGAGGATACGTGGGAATATATGATCTTCATGTGGAGGAGAAATATCAAAATAAGGGATTAGGAACCGCAATTTTTAATGAAATGGTTCAGTGGGGAAAAAGCAATAACGCAAATTATTTGTATTTAATAGTTCACAGTAAAAATGATAATGCCATCAAGCTTTATGAAAAAATGGGCTTTGAAATTATTTATACCTATGATTTTTATAAGAAAGAAGATTCTCTGTATGAAGTCATAGATGGTTAACGAAAGATTATAA
>Ga0183096_1002230_pt1 | contig 13767 bp, 12 predicted proteins | sample Biomet5_FD_127791 | JGI IMG/M metagenome (GOLD analysis project Ga0183096, IMG submission 127791) | Microbial communities from bioreactor (seeded with sewage sludge) at LBNL, California, USA - Biofuel metagenome 5 (version 2) (version 3) | ecosystem: Engineered > Bioreactor > Anaerobic >... | reverse complement strand
TAAAGGGTGTCTTCACGACGCAGGAAAATGTCACCTTCCTCGTCAGCGTCCTGCCATTTCAAATTATAGATTTTTTCATGTCCGCTAGAAGTTTTTAAGCGAAGTCTCCATTTATCGAGTGGTTCCACGCGCTCGGCACCGTGTATCATGAAGAAATAGTAAATCCATTGGCTGAATTTGTCGAGACTGGCAATCGTATCGCTTTGGCAATGCTTCAGCCTTGCTGCAACTTCTTCATCGAAGTTTTCAAGGATAGATTGCCTTGCCTGTACCATTTTTTCGTTAATTTGATCTGCCAGTTCTTCTTGCAGACTATCAAACTCGGCTTGTATTTCTTCGGAGGTCTTGCATTTCTGGTAAATCTCCGATATACGCTTTTCAAAATCAACACCTGATTCGATGGAACCAATGACCTCATCTGAGGAGCCAAACACTCCGCTGAACAAATTAAATTTTTGTGAAAGCAACTCATAAACTCTGACATCGGCAGCATTTTTTCTGTTGAGAAAATTTATAACTACAACATCGTTCTTTTGACCATAACGATGGCAACGTCCGATTCTCTGTTCAATACGCTGTGGGTTCCAAGGCAGGTCATAATTTACAATCAAGCTGCAGAACTGAAGGTTGATACCTTCGGCAGCGGCCTCTGTACCAATAAGGATACTTGCTTGGTCACGGAATTCCTCGACAACAGCGGCTTTCATATCTGCTTGCTTAGAGCCAGAAAGCTTTCCATCGTTCTGATGGCGCTTTTTCCAATCGTTATAAATTCGTTTTGATATAGTATCGCTGTTTGAACCGTTGAGGAATACGATTTTACCGTCGTATCCGTTATCCGAGAGCAGCCGTAGCAGATATTCCTGTGTTCTGCGAGACTCTGTAAAAATTACCGCTTTGCGCTGACCGCCAAGTTCTTCGATCTTGTTAAATCCCTCTTCAAGTGCCAACAACAAATTGTCGCCTTTGGCGTTGCTGTGAATGCTCTTTGCTAATTCCGCATATTCGTTGAGACGTTCCAGCTCTTTAATTATCCCGGCATGGTCATGCTCCAAGTCGGCCGTAAGGACATCGTCTTCAGTATCAGTATCACTATCACTGTCATCCAATTCCTCGTAAGTGTCGAAGTCGCTCATATCAAGTTTGCTCTCAATACCTTTGAGAAGATCGTTGAGCCGGTTGATAAGCGAATTCAATGTGCCGGAAATGGCAAAGGACGATGACGCCAACAGTTTCCTAAGCACCATCGTAATAAGGGTACGCTGACCCTCCGGCAAAGCATATAGCTTATCGGTTTGCAGATACTCCGAAATAAAATTGTAGAGCTTTTCTTCATCTGCAGAGGGGACATATTCCTGTAAAATAGCATGACGGTTAGTGTATCGGACATACTCTGTTACCTGCTTGCGCAGGGTCCGTTTACATACACCGTGCAGCCTGTTCCTTAAATTGCGGTTGCGAATATCCGGGTTCGTTGAGGAAACATACATATCCCTATAAGTCTTAGCATCGCCGAAAATATGCTCATCAATGATGCTAGTGAGGCCATAAAGTTCCATCAAGTTATTCTGTAATGGAGTTGCTGTCAGCAGCAGCTTTTTTCTACCGCTCAAAGCGTTCTTTAATTTATTTCCCATGACATTATTTGGCTTGTATACATTTCTGAGTCGGTGAGCTTCATCCATGATGACCAAGTCCCATGGAATGTTACGGATTTCAAAATCTTTTCGAGCCGCAAAATTATATGAGCAAATGACCACGGCGTTTCTAACCTCAAAAGGATTTAGCATCCCGGCCTTTTTTGCCTTGTTAAAGGATGCTGATTCCATCAACACGGAATCAATGAAAAATTTTTCTGAAAGCTCGCTACGCCACTGCATACGTAAAGACGCCGGGACAATCAATAAAATTCGTCTTTTTCTTTCCGCCCAGCACTGAGCTAACACGAGTCCGGCCTCTATGGTTTTTCCAAGGCCAACCTCATCTGCAAGTAGCGCTCCCGTCGATAGTGGAGACTTAACGGCGAACAAGGCTGCGTCAACCTGATGTGGGTTTAAATCAACCTTAACACCGGACATAGCGGAGGCAAGCCCGTCAATACTCGATTGTGGGCGTTTCAGCACTATTTGTTCGGCAAAATAGCGTGATTGATATGGTGTGTATTTTGTCATCTTTTGTCCTCTATTCTTCATGGGTATCGTCTTCACCGAATTCATTCGGCCCATTGAGATGCTTGGCCGTAATCATCATGAGTTCGCAAAATAGTTTGTCAAGCCATTCCCGCCTAATCAGTTATCTACGATCTCCGCGATGTCCTCCAAGCGGCATCCCAATGTCTTGCATATCTTCAAAAGGACGTCCGTGGTGACATTTTGGCCTTTTCCGAGTTTTGCAATTGTGTTTGAACTGATTCCGCACTGCTTTCTCAGCATTTCTCTCGTCAAATGTCTATCCAGCAAAATATGCCATAGCTTTTCATAACTTATACGCATTGTTTTCTCCTGTTTATATACAGCAAATCGCGGGTTTATTGGTCTTCCGGATTATAGACATCATTCAAAAAACCGTATCTTCCAGCATCTTTCTCTTTGGAAAACTCAACCACATGGATTTCGCCATCCTCACTTTCCTGCGGAATAAACGGCATACGTTTTTTCTGCTCAACCATGATGACCTGCCGCTCGTTGGCGTGATCCAATAGATACTGCACAAAGTTACGTTTAATCGTGTCGCTTTGCGGTATATGTTCCGCTTCCGATAGCTGCGTCAGCGCCGAGTCAACGGCAAAGAAACCAGGCGCTTTTCCATTCTGTTCAATGATATAGCCGCTCATGGCATACGCGGTGATCGTATTGAGTATGCCGCAGAAACCGCCGCCTGCGGAAACCGCCTTTTTCAAGCCGCCGAGTTCAATATCAAAGTTTTTCATATTCAGACGGGCTGTGGTTGCGCCGCCAACATGAGATTTTTTTAATACGTCAATCAGCTTCGTTTCAAACCCATGAACCAGATCATAGTCGTAATACCCAAAGATGTTATACTTCGGATTCTCCGGTTCTTCCTCGGTTTCTTTTTCAAATAGTTCGCTCTTATATTGCATTTCATCCTGCTTAACGACTTCAAGCTCACTGGAGAGCCGCAGGTACTGAAGTTTGCTTTCCAATTCCTGCTTGAATGATGAAAGGCGCGGCTGCAAATCATTCGAAATTGAAGAATCAATCTGTGCCTTCCTGGCTTCAAGGGCTTTTATGGTTTCGACTACCGCTTGCCGCTGCCTGTCTATACTTTGCTGCGCCTCTCCGAGTTCAGACAGATGTACTTTGATTTTGTTAAGCTCGGCAACAGAAGCACTTATATACTGCGGTGTCGGCTTCGTATCTATTTCGCTATCGCAAAAAGGACAATGCCGCTTTACAGATGCCGCTGGCATGCCAGCTCCGCCATCAACAATAAATCCCAGGCGCTTTATGTCAGATTGATACTGGCGATGCAGAACGGAAAAATTGTGGACTACAGTGTTACACTCCGACAGTTTCCCATTCTGCTCGTAAATCTCCGACATGAGCTGCTGGCTCTCTTTAGAAGCCGCGTCAAGCTGCGTTTGTATCGCGGCGATTTCTTTCTGAATATCATCTATAACGGCTCGGACATCCGTATCCCCGCTAGTGGGAAGCATCTTCTCAAGCTCCTCACGTCTGCTGGTAAGCCTGCTGGCCTTGTCGCGGATATATACCGTCAACGCTTTTCTCTTGGCCTTGCTGATTTCGGGATCTTCCGGCTTTTCAAGGTTATTTGCGTCTCTCCCGGTCAGCAAATATAGCAAAACGGCCGGTGACGCGGTTTTCCCAAACCCGCCGGGTGCCATCAGCGCCGATGTTTCCCGTGCGACGTCCGCCTGTCGGATAAAGAACAAGTGGAGCATAGAGCGCCATGTCAGTCTTTGCGTAGCGCCCTTTTCGGAGGAAAGCACCTTGTGTTCTCCATCAATACCAATTAGCTGAAGGAAGACCGTATTGATGCTTTTTTTCGCGTTATTATCCAAGCTGTATGTGTCATGCTCAATGGAAGAATTTGAACCACTGACGGAGATTTTGTTTTCACCAATTTTCCGTTCCAGAATAACGGTTTCATGTGCTGTCCGAAGATAAAGCGTAATCTTCTCATACCCATTGTTATTATCAACGATCTTTGATGGGTGATTTTCTTTGGGCGTGAAGCCAAAAGCGTAATCAATACAGTCCATCACAAGGCTCTTTCCTGTATTGGAAGGCCCGGTAATCAGATTAAATCCCGGATGAAAATCTATGACCGAACTTTTATGTCCACCGCCAGAAACCACCAGTTTTTCAATGTAGAATCTATTCATTCGCGCCCTCCCGCATAGACCGCAGCGTGCGTTGATTGATATCTCTCAGCATGGCGTCTACGTTTGTCGAATTATAGTGCTGGCTTACCGTGCGCACGGCGAGCCGATACTCCCAGGCATAGGAACTCGTAAATGTATGTGAAATTTTCCTGCCAGCGTCACTGATCTTGTAGGTAAATCCCCGCTTACTTGATGAAAAAATGATATTTCCGGCTAAGACAAGCGCCTTTAGCGCCCCCGAAACAAGCGCCTTCCTTGCCGGGAATTCACTAAACCGATAGCTTCCGTATCCGTGCAGGTTCTCATCGAGCAGGCCAAAATCGGCGGCATAAACAGAGATGAAATCAATAGAACATATCTGCTGCTCATCCAGTTCCGCGTTTGGTATCTCGTCCAGCATCAGCAAGATGCGCAGGGACATTTCAAACGGGGAGCCGATCAAAGTTATATCATCCATTCTTTCTCCTTACCCATCTGAGCTTCCCGTCATTGACCAGATGATGGCAAACGCCTTTTTTTATCTTTTCGCTGATCCAATACGGCGACGCGCTTAGAACATAATTTGTTACTGGCAGAGAAGCCGCCTGCTCCATAACGGCCAGCATACGCTCGAATCCGTTATCCTGCTTACGTTTTGCGGTATCTTTCACGCCGTCAAGGGTCTCGCTTTTTAACACATCAAATTGATTTGACAGGCTGCCGTCTCCCAGTTCTAATACCCCACGCTGAATGGTAACAGCGGCGTAAAAATCAATTCGTCTGTCATCTAGGTCGACCGAATAATCCGGATGGGTTGCAAAATCACTGGCGGAGAAGGAAGGCATTCTTTCGGCATCCCCATAGGCACGATATAATTCTTCGATATAGGTCTTTTCATCAGGAGTCGCTTCCTCTGGCTTCAGCACATCCGCTGGCCGAGGGAGCGATTTTATTTTTTCATTAATTTCCGCGAGAAGTGCGGTATCGTAGGCGGAATCCGAAGTGGCTGTGCCATCCTGCGACGGCTTTGCGGCCGTGATGACGCCCAACATGACACTTTCCAACAGTTCCGCGCACGCGTCGGAAAGGAGTTGCTCTTGTGGCTGTATCCCCTGAGAGGCCAACCAGTCGGATACCTTGTCATATGAATCGGAGTCACCCATTCGATCATCGAGCCATTTTGTAAATTTATCTACATCACGATGGTCGTAGACATACTGAGCGTCCTTCACAAGGATGGCGCGTATTCCTTTGACGTACCTGTACTTGGTATCTGGTTTTCTTTTGAGAAGTCCGCAAGCATCCATCGCGGCGTCCGCGACAAAATTTCCGACCAACTCCGTGAAGTAGTCAGATTCACTTTTCCCAAAAGAGCAGTACGGAAAAAGTCCCTGCGCGTAATCAGAAAAAGTCAAAGCATACACCTCCTGACCAGACCGAAAAGCAAGATTTTCATGATTTGTCCGAAAGCGTCCGAGCGCGTCCGCCCAGTCCGATTTTCAAAAGTCCCGGTTTGCTAAGATTTAGTTGTAGCAAGTCAAGAAAGTCATTTTCAAAAGCTATACATTTATTATATCGGTTTTCTTGGCGAAACGCAAGATATTCTGTAGAAAAAGGGAGAGGCCAATGAAGTAAAAAAGTCAGACCACACATCCAAAAGTACTACGAAAATCAAATCTCACAGCCTGAGATGCGCATTAGGGCGGCGGGATACATACAGAGCCAGTTTCTCACGGACAGCCGTGACGGAACCTCTGATGTACCCACCGTGCTACGTCATGCCCATTTTCAGGTGACAAAGCCGGTGTACCTCAGATGCATCGGCTTTTATGTGTCCTGACCGCCAAACCGCTCACCAGGCGGAAAGGACAATCATGGAAAATCAGAAGTCAAACCGTACCCGCAAAATTTACCTTCCTCACACCAAGCAGTGGGTCGAGGTCTCCGAAGCACAGTCCCGCGCCTACTACCGCGACATATGGGCAACCCGCAAACGTGCTCAGAAACACCACCAGTGTATGTGTCCCAAGAGCAAGCATTGGCTCTGCGATGGTGACTGCCTTGCCTGTCAGTTCCATGCCGCCGGGGACAATCTTTCTCTCGATTACACTGTCACCGACGAGGAAGGCAACGAGAAAAGTTGGCTTGAAGATCTTCAGGATGACAGGCCCAGCGCTCAATCCTTGATAGAGGACCGTGAACTGCTGGGCGCGCTTTTCCATAAGTTGGATGAGCTTGATCCGGAAGGACGCCGGATCTGCGAACTTGTCATGCAGGGCCACTCCGAACGCGACTGTGGCAAGGAGATGGGAATGGCCCGGAATACCTTCGTCTATAAAAGAGACAAGCTGTTTGCAACACTTGCCGATTACCTAAAGGATTTCACCTAAACCTCAATGCCTCTCTCCAGCTTCTGCTGGAGGGAGACATCCTTTTTTCAAAAACTTTCTGAGCTTTTCGGCCAAACGGCACTTTGACCTCCATTGGGCAGTGGAAAGAGCAAAAACGACAACCGCTCCTTCCAAGGAGGTGAACGAGATGTACGGAACCGATAACCGGGCACGCACTGCAGACAAGGAACTCATTGAAGTCCTGACTGCAATCAGCGTCGTGTCCAAGCGTCTGGCAAGAAAACTGACCGTACTTGCCAACCAGAGTCAACACATGGAAGGAGGAAAAGCAGATGAGCGATATGGGCGATATGGCTGCAACTATCGAAGAACTGCGGAATGCCGCTGCCGTTATTAACGACGCAGCGAACTGGCTGGCCGAGGCTTTCAGCTCTACGGACGCCACCGCAAAGGCACCTGCTGCAGAACAGGCATTGACGCTGGAAGAAGTGAGAGCCGTACTCGCTGAAAAATCCCGCGCTGGGCATACCGCCAAGATTCGCTCGCTGCTTCAGAAGTACGGAGCAGATAAGCTCTCGAAGATTGATCCCTCGAACTACAAGGCGCTGCTTGCTGATGCGGAGGTACTGGACAATGCCACCTAAAGGACACGCAATACTCTCCGCGTCATCTTCAGAGAGGTGGTTACACTGCCCGCCTTCCGCCCGGCTCTGTGAGAGTTATACGGACAAAGGCAGCGACTACGCCGCCGAAGGAACTGACGCCCATGCGCTTTGCGAGTACAAGCTCCGTATGGCGCTGGGGCTCCCGGCTGAAGACCCCACTGAGAACCTGACCTGGTACAACGAGGAAATGGACGACTGTGCCAACGGCTATGCCGCTTATGTACTCGAACAGGTCGAGGCCGCTAAGCAGGTCTGCGCCGATCCGGTGGTGCTCATTGAACAGCGCATCGACTTCTCCCGCTGGGTGGAGGATGGCTTCGGAACGGCGGACGCTCTCATCATCGCGGATGGCACTCTCAAAATCTGCGATTACAAACACGGACTTGGCGTGCTCGTCCGGGCGAAGGAAAATCCGCAGCTTATGTGTTACGCCCTTGGCACGCTGGAACTGTTCGACAAAATCTACGACATCGACATGGTCAGCATGACCATCTACCAGCCGCGCCGGGACAACGTCAGCACCTTCGAAATGTCAAAGGACGACCTTTACCAGTGGGCTGACGAGGTGCTGAAGCCCACCGCCGCACTCGCGTTTGCAGGAGACGGCAACTTTCTCTGCGGAGAATGGTGCGGATTCTGCAAGGCAAAGAACGAGTGCCGCGCCCGTGCCGAAGCAAATCTCGCTCTGGCACAGTACGAGTTCAAGCTCCCGCCGCTCCTCACGGATGAGGATATCGAAGAAATCCTTGCCAAGGTGGACGAGCTCGTCGCATGGGCCTCCGACATCAAGGAATATGCCATGCAACAGGCAATCAGCGGCAAGGAATGGTCCGGCTGGAAACTTGTCGAGGGCCGTTCCAATCGAAAGTACGTCAACGATACGGTTGTTGCCGATGTCGTTGAACATGCGGGCTATGACCCGTATGAACGCAAGGTGCTCGGTGTCACCGCCATGCAAAAGCTGCTCGGAAAGTCCCGCTTTGATGAGCTTCTGAGCCCCTACATCGAAAAGCCGCAAGGCAAACCCGCTTTAGTGCCGGAGAGCGATAAACGTCCGGCAATGTCAACGGCAGCAGCCGATTTCAAAGAAAATTAAGGAGGACAATCATATGTCTAACAATACGAACAAGGTCAACAACCCCATGAAAGTTATCACCGGTCCCGATACCCGCTGGTCCTATGCCAACGTCTGGGAGCCGAAGTCCATCAACGGCGGCACTCCGAAATACAGTGTCAGCCTCATCATTCCGAAGTCCGACACCAAGACCGTCACCAAGCTGAAGGCCGCTATCGAAGCCGCATATCACGAGGGCGAGTCCAAGCTCAAGGGCAACGGCAAGACCGTGCCGCCGCTGGCCGCGATCAAGACGCCTATGCGCGACGGCGACGTCGAGCGTCCGGATGATCCCGCTTATGCCAATGCCTACTTTATCAACGCAAACTCCGCAACCGCGCCCGGCATTGTGGACGCCGACCGCAATCCCGTCATCACCCGCTCCGAGGTGTACTCCGGCGTGTATGGCCGTGCCAGCATCAACCTGTACGCGTTCAATAGCAACGGCAACAAGGGTATCGCTTGCGGTTTGAACAACCTGCAGCTTATCCGCTCCGGTGAGCCGCTCGGCGGCAAAACGAGTGCGGAGAACGACTTTGCATCCGACAACGACGACGACTTTTTGAACTAAGGAGGAAAACGACTATGACTACATTGCAGACAATTTTAGTAACCGTGCTTATCGCCATTTGGCTTATCTTCAGTGTTGTGTTCCTGATCACCGCAATTCAGAGCTGGATCTACGACCGCAAGCGTGAAAAGCGTGAGCAGGAATCCGCCGCCCGCGATATCGAGTACCGCAAGGAACGCGACAAACGTGAGCAGGAACAGGCTGCCCGTGATGAGGAATACCACCAGAAGCGTATGGAGCAGTTAAATAAGTAAGGTCTGACCCGTGGGTGGTGGGAGCAATCCTGCCACCCTTTTGGGTATCGGAAAGGAACGGTGAAAATGAAAACACTCTCAATTGATATTGAAACCTTTAGCAGTGCGCCGCTTGCCAAATGCGGTGTTTACAAATATGTGGAGGTTCCTGATTTTGAGATTCTTCTGTTCGGCTATAGCGCGGACGGCGGTGCTGTTCAAGTTGTTGACCTCGCCTGCGGTGAAACGCTGCCGGATGAAGTCAAAGCCGCACTCACAGATGAAGCTGTAACGAAGTGGGCCTTCAACGCCAGCTTTGAACGAATCTGTCTGTCCCGTTATCTGGGCTTGCCGACTGGCGAATATCTCGATCCTGCTCAGTGGCATTGCTCCATGATCTGGGCTGCCACAATGGGCCTGCCGCTTTCATTGGAAGGCGTCGGTGCTGTGCTGGGGCTTGAGAAGCAGAAGCTCACCGAGGGCAAAGACCTCATCAAATATTTCTGTCAGCCCTGTACGCCAACGAAGTCCAATGACGGCCGTACCCGCAACTATCCCTATCATGCGCCGGAAAAATGGTCCATGTTCAAGAAATACAACCTTCGTGATGTCGAGACGGAAATGTCAATACAGGCAAGGCTCGCAAACTTCCCGGTACCGGAATCCGTATGGAATGAATACCACCTCGATCAGGAGATCAACGATCGTGGTGTCGCACTGGATATGACGCTAGTCAGACAGGCAATCGATATGGACGGTCGCTCCCGTCAGCGGCTCACCTCGGCTATGAAAGAACTGACCGAATTGGATAATCCAAACTCGGTACAGCAGATGAAGCAGTGGCTTGCAGATAACGGTCTCGAAACCGATACGCTCGGCAAAAAGGCCGTTACGGAACTTCTGAAGATCGCATCGGAACCGCTCGGTGAGGCGCTCTCCCTCCGGCAGCAGCTCGCAAAATCCTCCGTTAAAAAGTACCAGACGATGGAGACCGCCGTCTGCGCAGATGGCCGCGCCCGTGGAATGTTTCAGTTTTACGGTGCAAATCGAACCGGGCGCTGGGCTGGCAGATTAATTCAAATGCAAAACCTGCCCCAGAACCATCTTCCCGATCTGGAACAGGCTCGTGCCCTTGTGCGCTGCGGAGATTTTGACGCGCTGGAGCTTCTCTATGAAGATGTCCCGGACACGCTCTCGCAGCTTATCCGCACCGCTTTTGTACCAAGAGCCGGAGCCAAATTTATCGTATCAGACTTCAGCGCCATCGAAGCTCGTGTCATCGCGTGGTTCGCCAGTGAACAGTGGCGGCAGGATGTCTTTGCCAAGGGCGGCGACATTTACTGCGCCAGCGCCAGTCAGATGTTCAAGGTCCCCGTTGAGAAGCATGGCATCAACAGCCACCTGCGGCAAAAAGGCAAAATCGCGGAACTGGCGCTCGGCTACGGTGGCTCGGTCGGTGCGCTCAAAGCGATGGGGGCTCTGGAAATGGGCCTGAGCGAGGACGAGCTTCCTCCGCTGGTCGATGCGTGGCGGCAATCCAACCCGAATATCGTGAAGCTCTGGTGGGACGTGGACCGGGCGGCGCTTGAGGCTGTCCGCAACAAGCACACCAACAGTACGCATGGCATCGTGTTCTCCTGCCAGAGCGGGATGCTCTTTATCACGCTGCCCTCCGGCCGGAGACTCGCTTATGTGAAACCGCGCATCGGTGAAAACAAATTCGGCGGTCAGTGTATTACCTACGAGGGTGTCGGCGGCACGAAGAAGTGGGAGCGGTTGGATTCCTACGGCCCGAAATTCGTGGAAAACATCGTTCAGGCGACCAGCCGGGACATTCTTTGCTATGCCATGCAGACACTTCGGAATTGCTCCATTGTTATGCACATTCACGATGAACTGGTCATTGAGGCTGATCCGCGTATGTCTCTGCAGGCGGTCTGCAATCAGATGGGTAGAACCCCTCCGTGGGCGAAGGGCCTGCTGCTGCGGGCGGATGGCTACGAGACAAATTTCTATAAAAAAGACTAACGGATTTTCGGCCAAAACGGGTTTTTACCTCCATTGGATAGCAGAGACGGACTAAAGCCCGTCGTGAAAGGAGGCTCCCAATGAGTATCGATAAACGTAATGCTGAAGGCTACATGGACCCGACTGCCTATGAAGCCATGTCACTGATTGAGAAGGAGGAACGCGCACTCCGCGCCTTCCGGCCAATCATCTACATCTGCTCTCCCTACGCGGGAAATATCGAAAAGAACGTAAATGCTGCGCGGGGTTACAGCCGATTTGCAGTGGACAAGGGTTTCATCCCCATCGCGCCGCATCTGCTGTTCCCGCAGTTCATGAACGACACAGACCCGCAGGAGCGTGAGCTTGGGCTGTTCTTCGGAAACGCCCTTATGAGCAAATGCTCGGAGGTTTGGGTGTTCGGCAGCTTCATTTCTCCCGGCATGCAGGCAGAAATCAAACGAGCTAGGTGGAAAAATTACCGCCTGCGCTATTTCACAGAAGATTTGGAGGAGGTACAAGATGTTTGCAATCACTGAAGGTACCCGCCGCATCGGCGGCATTGAGGTTCCTACCTATAAGCGCGAAATCGTAAGCGCCAACATTCTCGAAGTCGAAGCCGGGACGAACGGCTATCAGGGTGGCGACGGCGGGCATGGCAGCCGCACCTATTTTCGCATTAAAGATTTGGCTTCCACGGAAATGGACGCCCATGTAATCAGGGACAAATTCGGCAGCAAAGGCATCGAGGTCACACTCGGCGGCGATTGCGAACTTGAAACGATCATCACGGCGCTCAAGTTTATCACCAAGGTGCTGGAGGACGGCGCGAAGGAGGTGCACGACTGATGTTTACCCTGTATAGCGCCGACATCATCGGCAACCCCGGCAACTGCTCCTATCCCAATAAAAACACCATAACGGACGCAGCCAGCCTGCAGTTCGCGGTATGCCACGACTATGTTTGTGCTGAGTATAAAAACAATTACCGCAACGGTGATAACTTCCTCGGTGCTGACTGCCTCCCGGTCGACTGCGACAACGACCACTCTGAGAATCCGGCTGACTGGGTGCTGCCTGCGGACGTCGCCGCTGCCTTTCCCGATGTCAGCTTCGCGGTTCACTACAGCCGCTACAACATGCGGGAGAAAAACGGCAAGCCCGCTCGGCCAAAGTTTCATATCCTGTTTCCCATCGAATACATGACCGATGCTGCCGCCTACAGCGACATGAAAAAGCTGGTCAACTCAATCTTCCCGTATTTTGATACACAGGCGCTGGATGCCGCACGATTCTTCTTTGGCACGGCCTCGGCAGATGTCGAGCTCTTTCCCGGCAGCATGAATCTGGCCGAATTTCTGGAGAACGACGACTTTGACGCGGATCTGCCGGGCGGCCATCATGCAAGTCTCGTGATCCCGGAAGGCAGCCGCAATGCGACCATGTCCCGGTTTGCCGGGCGGGTCATCAAGAAATACGGCGACAGTGAAGAAGCCTACCAGTGCTTTCTCGACGAAGCGGCGAAATGCACGCCGCCGCTGGAGGACTCCGAACTGTCGACCATCTGGCACAGCGCCCAGCGTTTTTACGCAAGGGTCCAGCAGCAGGCTGGCTATGTGCCACCGGAGGTCTATAACGACGATACCTCCTATAAGCCTGACGATTTCTCCGACGTCGGTCAGGCCGAGGTGCTGACGAAGCACTTCTCCGGGGAGCTTCGGTATTCACCGGCGACGCATTTCATCCGGTACACGGAACACTACTGGAAGGAAACAGAGCCCGGCGCACAGGCCGTCGCCCATGAACTGACCCGCCGGCAATTGGAGGAAGCGACGAAAGACCTGCTGACCGCCGCCAAGAAGCTGACCGACTGCGGAGCGCAGGGCATTCTCGATACGACCTCCAAGGCAAAAGCCGAAGCCCTGTTCAATGATGCGCAGTCCGAAGCCTACGCCGAGTTTCTTGCAGCCAAGGCGTATCAGTCCTTTGCGATCCGCCGCCGCGACTCCAAAAACATCACCGCCACGCTCAAAGAGGCACATCCCATGCTGGAGATCTCGCCGCGTGATCTGGACGCCGACTGTTTTGCGCTCTGTACCCCGGCCGCGACCTATGATCTTCGCAAAGGCATTGCCGGGGTGCGTGACCATTCGCCGGAGGACTACATCACCAAGATCACATCTGTTTCACCCAGCAACAAGGGCGAACAGATCTGGCGGGACAGTCTCGACCTGATCTTCTGCAAAAATCAGGAGCTCATCGACTATGTCCAGATGATCTGCGGGTTGGCTGCCATCGGGAAGGTTTTTGTGGAAGCTCTTATCATCTCCTACGGCTGCGGGCGGAACGGCAAATCGACCTTCTGGAACGCGGTCTCTCGTGTGCTGGGTCTCTACAGCGGCAACATCTCCGCCGACACCCTGACGGTCGGCTGCCACAGGAACATCAAGCCGGAAATGGCGGAGGTCAAAGGCAAACGTC
>Ga0183096_1002226_pt1 | contig 13787 bp, 12 predicted proteins | sample Biomet5_FD_127791 | JGI IMG/M metagenome (GOLD analysis project Ga0183096, IMG submission 127791) | Microbial communities from bioreactor (seeded with sewage sludge) at LBNL, California, USA - Biofuel metagenome 5 (version 2) (version 3) | ecosystem: Engineered > Bioreactor > Anaerobic >... | reverse complement strand
TGGCCATCAAGGCATGGCCTCGATTCTCTTTCGACGCCTGCCCCGGCATCCTAGGGGAGTTTGTGGATCTGGCGACGCGCGACAGCGAAGCCGATCCGGCGGCGGTCTGCATCACCGCGTTGGTGCGATTCGGGGCGGAAGTCTATGGCTACGCGCCTAACCGAGGCCCACACGTCTATGTGGGCGAGACCATCCACCCTCCGCGACTCTTTGCCGTGATCTGCGGCAACTCCAGCAAGGCCCGCAAAGGGACATCCCGTCATCCCGTGGCAAAGCTCTTTGGGCGAGAGCACTGCCTGCCCGCCGACCTGAAGGCATGGGGTGTCCCTTTGCCCGCTAGGGAAAGCGGCGGCCCACTCTCCACGGGAGAAGGGCTGGCCCATCATGTGCGGGACGAAAGCGATGAGGAGCGGGAACGGCGACAGCGCCAGAACCCAACCGAGCCACTCCGCGAAAAGGGAGACAAACGCCTCTTCGTCTCGGACGAGGAATTCGCCAGCGTGCTTGTCTGCATTAAGCGTGAAGGGAACATAGTTTCGATGAGCATCCGATGTTTCTGGGACTCTGGGGACTACGAGCCCCTAACCAAAAATAACCCCATACAAGTACGAGGCGCACACATCTGTATTATCACCCACATCACCATGCAGGAGCTTGCCGTGTGTTTGGGGGAAGTCCAAGCTGTCAACGGCTTCGGTAATCGGTTTCTCTGGATATGCGCCCGGCGATCACGACTGGTTGCCTTGCCATCCAGGATGCCGGACCATGAACTTGCCCCGCTGCAACGCGAAATATGGCGGCTTGTGGGTCAGGCACAGAAACGCTCTGCCATGACCATGACAACACAGGCTCTGGACCTGTGGAAGGCGATATACCCGGATCTGTCCCAGGAGCACACCGGACTTGCCGGGGGCATCATCAACCGGGCCGAGGCCCAGACCCTACGCCTTGCACTGATCTATGCCCTACTGGATGGTCAGGGACACATCGCCGAGACGCACCTCCACGCGGCCCTGGCCATGTGGCGCTATGCCCAGGACTCGGCTCTGTACATCTTCGGAGATCGGGCGGCAGACCCGCTTGAAGATAAAATCCTGGAGGTACTCAAGGCCGGTCCGCTCACAGCCACCGAGTTGAGCACCTCCCTCAGCCGGCATGTCCCCCGTGGACGGCTGCGCCCCCTCCTCCAACAACTCGAAACACAACAGCGCATCACCATCACCAAACTGAAAAACGCAGGCCGCCCCCGAATCATCCTGGCTCTCCGCGAATTAAGCGAAAAAAGCGAAGAAAAAAGAGGTCCGGCATGAACCTTATTTCGCAATTTTCGCTTTTTTCGCCAGCGGTATGTTGCTCTGGAGAGCCCGCGCTCCTCGGTGGTATGGCGCAGAGCCAGCCTACCCGTTGTGGGCACGCGCTGACGCGGTGCCCCCTGCCGGGGCTGGCGAGGGCGTGCCGCCCTTCGAACCCTGCCAGAAACAAAAGGCCGAAAGGCGGTTGACGCCATGGGGAAGAATGCAGAAAGCCGCACGGCCTGGATCAAGCTTCGCGTCACCCCGGCGGAGAAGGAAACAATCACGGCCAAGGCAAAAGCCCAAGGTCAGACCGTGACGGATTTCATCCGCCAGCGAGCCCTGGACTACCGCCTACGCCGAACGATGCTTGAAAAAGAACACGTGCGGCAACTCGCCCGGCTTGGCGCAAACCTGAATCAACTGGCCCGATGGGCCAACACGTACAAAAGTCGGGCAGAGGCAATTCAGGTATTGGCCGCCCTCGTAAGCATGGAAAAGATGCTCAAGCAATACGCGGTTTCAACTGGCTGTGAGTCATCTTCTTCCCTGGAGTCAAACCTCTCCGGAGAATCTCCATGTACATGAAGGTGTTTCCACACGGCCAGGGCTGCGGGGATGGACCGACGCACTATCTGGTGCGCCAGGATTATCCGGGCCGGGACAAGCATCCGCCCGAAGTGCTGCGTGGCGATCCTGAGCTGACACGAGAGTTGATCGACTCCCTGGACACCAAATGGAAATTCACCGCCGGGGTGCTGTCCTGGCACCCGGATGACCACGTCACACCCGAACAGGAAACACGCGTAATGGACGACTTCGAGTCCGTGGCGTTTGCCGGGCTGGAGCCGGACCAGCGAAATGTTCTTTGGGTGAGACACTGCCACGCCGGGCACCATGAACTCCATTTCGTCATTCCACGCGTGGAACTCTCAAGCGGTAAGGCGTTCAATCCCTGCCCGCCTGGGTGGCAAAAACAGTTCGACGTGTTCCGGGATCTTCACAATCTCCGCGAGGCCTGGGCCAGACCGGATGATCCGGCCCGTGCCCGCCTGCGCACGCCGGAACACGCGGACTTGCACAGCGCCCGTCTGGTCCGCTGGGGAAAAACGCCCGGCAAGGACGAACGCGCGGAGGCCAAGGACGCCGTTCACGCCTTCCTGCTCATGAAGATCGAAGAAGGACAAGTCACAAACCGCCCAGAGCTCCTTGCGGCGTTGCGGGAGGTTGACCTCGAAATCAACAGGGCGGGCAAGGACTATATCACCGTCAAAGACCCAGCCAGCGGCGAAAAGCTTCGCCTCAAGGGAGGAATCTATGCCGAACACTGGCAACTCGCTGGCATCTCTGGCCGAGCGCATGCGGGCCAAGGCCGAACAGGACCGGCAGGAGCTCGAAGCCCTGACCCAGCAACAATTCACCGCCTTGAGCGAGAGCTTACGGCAATCATCGGCCGTCGCGCTGACTACAACCGAAGCCGCTATCCAGGAAAAGCTTGGGATGTTGGAAGCGAGCATTGCCTCACGCTGCCAAACCCTGAGCCGTGCGTTCGGCCAGCGGTGGCTGCAAGCCCTTCTTCTGAGCATATCGCTTCTGATGGGAACCACCTTGGGCGGCTGGGGTGTAATGGCCCTGCTCTCACGGAAAGTCATGGCCTTGCAGGACGAGGTTCAGAGCCTGCAAGCGAGCAAAGACGAGCTGGAGAGCATTGCTGGGCAATTGGAAAAACGGACATGGGGATTGAAGCTCCTGGAAAACCAGGATGGACGGTTCATCATTCTGCCGCCGAAGGCGTCGGCCCAAACTGGCTGGACGGTGGGCAAACAGCAAGCTGTGAAATTGGAGTAGACCATGACCGAAATCGAACGCATGCTCACGGAGACCTTGGCTGTTTTGGAGCGGGAGCTACGGCAGAAACAGGAAGCCCATGCCAAGACCTTGCGCCAACTCCAGCAGCAGATTGCCAGCCTGAGCGCCCAGCAACAAGAATCGACGCAGAGCTTGCAACGATTGAGCGAGCTATCCACACGATTGGAGCCGCTCTTGACGCGCTTGAGCTGTATGCTGGTCGGCAAGCAGGTAGGATGAGTCGGTGGCGAAGCCGGGAGAAAGGTTTTGGGCGATAGGACGTTAGTTCAAATCTTGGGAGTGTCCCGAAAACTGTGTAAACGCCCATGGTTGATGCTTCAGCAGAGATAGTCTTTGAGCCTTTCCTGGAAGAAGACCGAGAGCTGGCCCATGATCTCCGACCAGTTCCACGTTCTCACCGTCCACCGCTTCGAGGCCTCGGTGACTGCCAGATAGAGCGCCTTGAACAGGGCGATTTCCGTCGGGAAGACGCTTTTACCCTTCACGGTCTTTCTCACCCGGCTGTTGAGACTTTCGGTGGGGTTGGTGGTGTAAATCAACCGCCGCAGTGCATCAGGATACTTGAAAAACGTAGCCAAGTCGTCCCAATTTCGCCTCCAGGGCATGACCACGTGCGGGTATTGTTTGCCCCACGTTTCCTCGAATTGGGCCAGCGCCATGAGGAGGAGCTGTGTAGATCGAGCGCAGGCAGGTGGCAACCTCCTACGCCAGCGAATTCCTGACCTGATGGACAAGGCAGCGTTGGATCTCGGCCTGGGGATACACGGCCCTGATAGCTTCGGGAAAGCCGGTTAGCCCATCCACGGCGAAAATCAGCACATCGCTTACGCCCCGGTTTTTGAACTCATTGAGCACGCCGAGCCAGTACTTGGCGGATTCCCGGAACTGTCAAACCCTGGGAGTCCCCCGGCAAAGCCGGGGGAGGGACCCGTTATTATTACAACATTATTTTGTCTGGTTGACCTTCGCGATAATATCGTTGGTGATATCCAGCCCGGGGTCAATATACACGTACAAACTCCGTTCCTGGATACCCTGGATGCCTTTCTCTTTGGCATAGTCAGTGAGTATTTTGGTGATCTTCTCGGCAAGGGGCTTGAATCGTTGGGCCTCTTCCTGGTTCACGTCCTGACGGAACTTCTGGTCGGCTTCGCGAAATTTGGCAACTTTGTCCTTAAACTCCTTGAATTTCTGTGATTTTACACCATTAGCCTTGACCTCTGCCTGGAGCTGCAGCACCTCCTGCTCCAAGGCAGCCATTTGCCTTTTCCGGTCCGCGAATTTGGCTTCAATGGCCTTGACAATCCGCGCGCCTTCATCAGATTTTGTCAATATTTCCTTAGAATTAATAACAACGACGGATTTGGTTTGGGCCAGGCAGGGGCTGGCCAGAAAACCAACAACGAGCATGGCGGCAAGGAGCTGCACGCTTTTCATCGAGAATTTTCCTCCACGAAGTTTTTTGTGGCAATGTATGGATACGTTGTGCACACGAAACACGTTGTTCTCATTCCCACGGATCACGAATCACTTTTGGTAAATTCGATAGCCACCACCACTTCCATCTGGTGCGGGGGATTGGGCAGATGCGCAACACCGCGAACGGCATTCAGGGCCGCCTGATCCAGATCGGCATAGCCGCTTGTCTTGCGTACGGATTCCGAGCCGGGCACGACACTGCCTCCCTCGGCTACCGTGAAGGCCACAAAGGTCACGCCCGTCCAGCCCTTGGCCTTGGCCTTGACCGGATACACCAGCTTGTTGCGCACAATGCGGCTCAATTGCGCGAGATATTGGCTCTTGAGCGATGTCTCGAGGGCACCGGGGCTGATCGTTTGCTGCACCCGGCCTTCGCGCGCCTGTTGCCCGGTGGAGGCTGGAATGTATCGGTGCGGCGGCGCAGGCGAGACGGATCGTTTCCGTTGGCGCACAGTAACCGGCTTGAGCGCGCTTTTGGATTCCGTAGGATGCGGTGACTCCTCCGGTGGAACCGTTTTTTCTTCCTGTTCTTCCTGAGATGGGCGACCCTCCGCTTGCCGGGCGGCAGCCGCAACGGTCGCTTGTTGTGCGGCAACCTGCTGCCCGGTGACCATGCCGAAAAGCTCAATCTGCAAGGCGGCTGTCTGTTGTTGCGGCACGGCAAAGTGCATGTGGGCCACTGCGAACATCAGGGCAAACGGCAGGGCATGGATCGTGACCGATATGAGCAGGCCCCGGCCCAAGCTGAAATGACTGCGGCTTACGTTCACGGCCATACGTCCTAACGGCGGGAAGCTTCGACCTGTACGGCAACACGTTGAAAGTGTAACTGTTTCAGTATATCCGCAACGTCAACGAAGCGTTGGAGCTGCACAGTCTTGTCCGCCCGCAATAAAAATGACGTATCACTATTTAAGCCGGTGAGCTGCGACTGCAGTTGCTCGGGGCTTACCGGCTTGCCTTCATAGTATATCAGACCCTGGGCATCAATCTCAATGGTTTGGGGTGGTGCCTTGTCCGCCTCGCTGGGCGTTGCCTGGGGAAGCTGCACAGGGATACGGCCGGATGCGATAAAGCTGGATGTCGTCAACACGATAGTCAACAACACCAGCATAATATCGATGAACGGAATCATGTTGAGGCTATCTATCTGTTTGTCTTCCATGTTCGATATCCCATTTGAGCATTGAAACGCGCATGCTTCTCAGCAAATAATTATAAAAAGATACGGCAATAAGGGCAACGATGAGCCCAACTGCCGTAGCCTTAAGGGCAAGGGAAAGACCAATCATGATTTTTCCAGTGTCAATGGCTTTATCAAGTCCCATGTGATAGAATGTCAGCATGACTCCCAGCACCGTACCCAGCAAACCAAGATATGGTGCTATGCTCGCAATGGTACCAAGGACATGCAAGCGCTTGCTCATTTCCAGTTCAAGCGTTTTTTTGTCATTAACTATTTTTACATCAATGCCGCGATAAAAAAATAGGCGCTCCAGACTGATGCCCAACACTACTACGCTCAACAGCGCAAGCAATCCGACGACGCCATAATCCACCAACCCATCGAGCCATTTAGCCAGTCCCATACGAATTCCTTCCTTCGCCTAAAATGAAAGCATCACTGCGGCACAGACGATGGTCTGCGACTCTTTTTTCAATCCGGCCGGGTAGTCGCCCAGGCCTTGCGCCAGTTGCACTTTGCCTGAAAACAACCCGTAGTTCACATAATAGCCGAGGCCGACGTCCGCCATGTCGCCCAGATGCGGATCCGGGAAGGGACGCTTTTCATAGCTCCAGCCGCCATAATCGACAAAACCGCCCAGCGCGTGCTCCCACTTGAGAATGGACGGGAGCTTGTACTTGAGTTCGGAGTTCAGTAAAAAGCCGTTGTCGCCGCTGACCGTCTCCCTGTATGCTTTTACTCCGCGCAACCCCGTCACGATGAACTGTTCGCTGGAATCGAGATTTTTGCCGAAAGCCTTTTGGCCGCTCCCGGAGACGGCGAACGACCACTTGTTCGTGAGGGCTATGTTCGTCAGAAATTCCACGTTGCCGTACCAAAACCAGCCGTCGGTGTCCCTGGAATCGTCCTCCTCGCGTTCCTCCGCCGACGGGAAGTGGAGATTCCCGCCCGTCACCGAGCCGGCGATCCGCGTGTACACGGGCTTTCCCCAAAGGGTGCTCCACATCTCGTGCGCCAGGCCCAATTTGGCCAACGTGCTGTAGTCGCGCTTGACGTAGTCGACGGCGTCGTAGCGGTCTTGCATGTCTTTGTGCGCGATATCCAGGCTGAGATACAGATTTTGCTTGCCCGAACGGATAAGGGGATAACTGAATGACCCCTGGAAGACATCGGCCGTGCCGTGGGCATCCAGGTCCTTGAAGGATTCGCCCAGTTCATAGGCGGTATGGGCGTACCCGACGGTAAAACGCAGTCCGTTCGGGGTCAGGGGAAAGCTGTAGTTTGCCCCCACGTTGTACAGCCCCGTGTTTTGCGTCAGCAAACCAAAGACGGAAAGTTTGTCCGCGATGCCGAACGGCGAGTTGACGTCGACCCCCGCCCCGAATCGGAACCGACCGGTATAGCGGGACCCCATGTCGTCGCTCATAAGGTAGCCGCCGAACCGCTTGCCCTTGGGCACCTGGGTGAAGACTTCGGTGGTGCCCGGGGTCTGGCCCGGCCCGATGTTGATCGTGGGCATCGCCGCTCCCGGCATGTCGGCGATGGTCAGGGCCGCGCGCTCCAGGTCCGTGCGGCGCACGGGCTGGCCCTCCTGGAGGTTGTCGGCCAAGTTCTTTTGGATGAGCCAGTCGCGCACCAGGGATTGGTTTTCCGAGGTCGGTTTCGCGTAGGTCCCGACCACCACACGGATGATGACGACCCCCTCCGCAACGGATTGCTTCGGCAGGTAGGCCTGGGCCACGGTATACCCTTTTCGCCGGTACAAGTCGGTCACCGCCCGGGTGGCCTCCTGCAACTGGGCCATGGTCAGGTTGCGGTTCCGAAACGGCTCGAGCACCTTTTGGATCTCGGCCTCGGCAAGGTAGGGGGCCTCCTCCAGCTTGAACTCCCGGACGAAGATCGTCGGCCCGTTTTGATCGCCGGGGGCGGCCTGCCCGTTTCCCTTCACGATGTCGGGCTGTTCCTCCTGCGGCCCTGGCGTCGGTCGAGCGCTCTGGACCTCCTGCATGGAGGAACCGATGTTGGGCAATGTTGCCGCGCGGGCCGTCCCCGGCCTGGCCGGGCAGAGGGCAAGCGCAAAAAGGACGACTCCCGCAAGAAGAGAAGGCAACGTTCGGGCAAAGGAATAAGGTTGCATCATTTTTTCCCTGACGAAAATATGTTGTTGCTTGCCGGCAGGAGCGGCTGCCGCCCACATGTTTTCTCTCTGCAAAAACGATCGCTTTCTACTCGGACGGTGCGGCCGTCCGGCGCTTTTCCTTGTCCTGATCCGTCTTGCCCTGCCCGCCGCCTTGCGTACCGGCGCTGCCATCGTCCACGATGTAGGTCACGCCGTCCGCCGTGACGGTCCTGATCCCGGCGCTATACGACGCGGTGTACGCCCCACCCGCGGACTGCTCGCCGGAACCGGAGAGATTGCGGATGGCACTCTCCAGGGAAGGCGCTTGCGTGCTGGCGCTGACCTCCACCGGGGAAACGGAGACGGTCTGGAATTGGCTGGCCTGCTGTTGCTGGCCGTCCGTCACGGATGCAGCTTGGTTGATGAGGTTCGTGCGGGTGGCTTGGGCTGCGGCCTGCGCCTGGGCTTGTGCCTCCGCCTGCGCCTGGGCTTGTGCCTGCGCCTGGGCTTGTGCCTCCGCCTGCGCTTGTGCCTCCGCCTGCGCTTGTGCCTGCGCCTGGGCTTGTGCCTCCGCCTGCGCTTGTGCCTCCGCCTGCGCTTGTGCCTCCGCCTGCGCCTGGGCCTCCGCCTGCGCCTGGGCTTGTGCCTCCGCCCGGGCTTGGGCCGCTTCCGCCTGCGATTGGATATTCGAGCGGACCGAAGACGCGTCCGACGCCGCTGCGCCCGTGGCGCCCTCCGCCGTCGTGGCCGCCTCCTGGCCGGGCGACGCGCCGGTCACGTCCGAAGTGTCCGGCGTCCCCGGCACGGTGTACGAAGCCCCAGACGAATCATACTTGTTGCCAGTAGAAACATCTTCATGGACCAGGGAACCCGTGATGGTGCCCACGTTGGTGCCGGTGCCGGTGCTGGTCACGGTGCCGTAGTTGATCGAATCTGTAACAATATTTCCTCTGCCAACGATGCCGCCGATATAGTCACCAGAGCCCGTGACATTGACATACGAACTGGAATCCGCGATGAAGGCTCCACTGTAGGTATCAGTGGTTCCAGCACCAGGGTCCCCACCATATGTTACGTCACTGGCATATCCCAGGATGCCGCCGACGTAGTTCCTACCACTGACAGAACCATACGCCGTGGAATTGATGATTTTCACGGCATCAGTCACAGTGCCGCCGTTACCGTAGGCTCTACCGACCAGTCCGCCGACATAATCGAGGCCAGTGACGCTGGCATTGGCCCAACAGTTTTCGATGATTCCAAGGTTAATGAATCCGACCAGCCCCCCCACGTAGTTGGACGACGCCGCAGTGATCGTGCCCGTCGCCCAGCTGTTGGTGATCGTATCCGTCGCAGTGCCACCGAAATACCCAATCAGACCACCGACGCAAGTGCCTCTCGTGGAGTTTTTGGGGGGAGTGGAAGTTACATCAACTGTTGAGAACGAATTTGCGACGTCAGACGACACAAGAACGCCGGCGAGCCCGCCTGTGCCGCTCAGGTAGCCAACAACGCCACCCAGGTAATGATAGCCTGTACTCGAGACAGTTCCGGTCGTATGATACGTGTTGTCGAGGTTGGCAGACGAACCGTATCCCAGCAAACCACCGACGAAAGCATAGCCCTTGACGGTGCCGGTTGAAAAGGAATTGGTGAGTTGTACCTTCGTGGACGAGCCCCCGGCATATCCGACAAGCCCGCCCACGGCATACGCGTCATAGTTTCCACTAGGTTTCCCACTATTGGTAACCGTACCCGTCGCATAGACCAAGTCCACCCCTGTCACGATCGATGATGAACTCTTGGTGACTAGGTTTCCGACCAAGCCTCCCGTATCGCCGGTGTTCCCAGAGACATCACCCGTGGCATCGGAGTGCGTGATGTAGCCGCCGGTGAAATAGCCAATAAGACCGCCAAGCGCGGTCCCGGCGGCGTTGGCAGAGACGTCCGCGGAGGAATAGCAGTACGAAACGGTGCTCGCGACAGCAGTATCGCCAGCAATATCCCCAATGAGACCGCCGACATCACTCTGTCCCGCAACAGAACCGGTACTGTAGGCTCCCGTCACGGTCAGTGCGCCCAAAGCTTCGCCGAGCAGGGCGCCGACATACCAGCTGCCACTGATGTTGACGTTCGTGAGGCCGATGTCCCGCAAAACAGAACCGGAGGATGCCGTCCCGATGAGCCCGATGTTATTGGTCGACGCTGCACTAATCGTCAAATTATCGACCGTATGACCAAGTCCAGCCAATGTTCCGCTATAGGTGCTAATCGGAGAACTCGTATAATAGTATTTTCCATTTGCATCAGTTAACGCAGAGCTTGAATATGATGTGCTTGCATCAATATTTGATGCCAATGCGTAATAAACATTTTTTATATCATACAATCCTGTTGATGTGTTACGATAATAACCAGTACCAGTATATGCTGACTGCGTGTCATATAATGCAGTGGCAATATCATAGTAATATTTATAATATTTAGATGATAACAACTGAGAAGATGAAAATATATATGTTCCTCCTGATACAGAATAGTACTTACCGGTTGTTGTGTTATAATCTGGGATGTCATATGTTTGGGTGGCAGTGTCCCACCAATAGGATCCGCTTGCCGAATCCTTGGTTTGCGCAATATCAAACGCCTGCGTTGTTGGGTTCCAATAACACGTACCGGTTGAGCCTGCGCATGTTCCTGTAAGTTTGCTGTCGCTCAAGTAGGTTTGCAAGGCAGCAACATCACTCATGCTGTGAATGAGCGTATATTTTGTGCCGTTCATGGTCAGCGAGGCATTGGCGCCGGACAGCGTGACCGACCCATAGACCGCACCCGTCGGGGCTGTCTGCGCAACAGGAATGCCAGCGGAATTGAGCACCGCGCCCGAATAGTCGGCCGGCGTCCAGATGGTATAATCGGTGCCGTAGTTCATCACCAAGCCGGCATTGGTGCCGGTGGCCGTCAGCGGCGCGTTGATGTTGATGTACTTCCCTGCCGTGAGCGTCGCGGTCGTGTCGCCCGTCCAGGTCAGCGCCGCGTTGACGTCGAGATTGTTGGCGGCATTGGCGTTCAGCGTGGTCGCCCCCAGCGAGGTCGCGCCGTCGAGCTCGATGTTGCCGCCCGTCGACGTCAGGTTCAGTGTCCCGTTGCCGCCGGTCACTGCGCCGTAAAGATTGAGGTTGCCCGCCGCCGTCAGGGCCACGGTCTGGCTGCCCGTCCAGCTCAATGGCGCGGCCAAGTTGATGGCGCCGCCCGCCGTCGCGGTCAGGCTGCTCGAGCCGAGCGCCAGCGCGGTTTTGATGTCGATGTCGGTTCCGGCATTGAGGACGATGCCGCCGCTCGTGCCCGTAGGCGCCAGCGAGGCATTGATGATGATCGCATTCGTGGCATCGAGGGTCAGGGACGTGTTCGCCGACCAGGTGACGCTGTCGTTGACGTCGATATCGCCGTTCGTGCCGGACCCTTGCGTCGACTTGATCGTCACGTTGTTGTTCGCGAGTTGGCTGGCCAGCGCCGTGCCGGTAATGTCCCCGCCGTAGGAGGCGATGGTGAACCCGTCTGGATCAATGGTCCAGGTGCCGGTCTTGCCCTTGGCCGAGGCGGTCGTGATGGTGGCCGTGTCGGCCACCTTCACATGATCGCCGCTGGTCTCGATGGTGCCGCCGTTGCCGCCGTTGGGAGCGGAGGCGTCCAGCGTCCCGGAGACGGTGGTCGTGCCGCCCTGGGCGTTCACCTCGATGCTGCCGCCGGTCAGGTCGGCCAGGGTCTGCGCCTGGACGACGCCGTCCACGTTCACCTGCGAGGCCACGAGGTCGCCCGCCGCCTTGGCCGTCAGAATGACCTTGCCCCCATCGGCGATGATGGCCTTTTTGTTCTCTACCAAGGCATTGAGGGACCCCTCATCCAGACTGACGTTGACCAGCGAGTCACCGTTGAAATTGAGCGTGACCTTTTGCGCGCCGTTTAACGAAACCGTACCACGCTCGGCAACAATAATGCCTTCGTTTTTGACTTGATCGCCGAGGAGGGCAACATAGCCGCCGGTCGTACCGTCGCCCGTGGCCTTGATCACACCCATGTTGATGACTTGCCCGGTCTGTCCATTACCCTGGAAGACGTAATTGCCCTTGAGAAAATCTTCATTCGTGATGTTGAGCGTCGAGGCAACGAGTCCGCCGACATTGACGCTGGCCCCCTGGTTGAAGAGAATGCCGTTGGCGTTGATGAGGTAGACCTTGCCCGTGGCATTGAGCGCCCCGGCAATGATGCTCTTTTCATTGCCGATAACGCGGTTGAGCGTTATGGAAAGGGCGCTTGGCTGGTTGAAATTTACCGTTTCGTTGGCGGCAATGGAAAATCCCAGCCAGTTGATGATAGCTTTATTGGTACTTTGGTTGATGTTGGTCGTCGTCCCGCTCTGATTGATGCTGGCGATACCGCTGACTACCTGGCCTCCAGTAGGAGCAGCCATAGCCTGAAATGGAAAAACGAGTGAAAATATCATGAAAAAAACGGTAAATATTTTCCACTGTGATACACGATTTTCTGACAAAATTCGCGCTATTGACATCGCTCCCCCCCACAACCAATTAAATATATGTATAAAAATAGGCCACCATCCCCTGGTGTTACTTGTCCCTCTGCCCATCTACTATGGGAATATTCCCCTAGTAAAGAGAGAAAATGCTGTCAATGCATCACGGATCTGAAGAAAAGCGTGATTCCATGCTGCCATATTGAGGGAATGCATAGAAAGTTAATGTAATAACCAATAGAATATTCTCTAGTATCCACGTATGAATTTCAAGAGGACGTAGGCGAATTGGCTACTCATATTTAATATTTTTTTTTGGAAAACCCTAGGTCGTGTCGACAGTTATCTAAGCCAGACCACTATTGCCGCCACATGAAGGGATGAACTATAAGCAACGGCCAGCTTGTCATATTTTGTCGCAACCCTTCTGAACTGCTTGTTCTTATTGGACATGCGTTCGATAGCATTTCTTTCTTTGTAGATATGGCAATCATACTTTCGTGGCGTCTTCCGAAGAGAACGAGACCGCTGCACGGCCTGAATCGGATAATAGGGTGTAATTTTATGGAGTTGAAATATATTTTCGAGACCGCTGCACGGTTTAAATCTGATAATAGGTTGTAATTTTATGTGGTTGAAGTATATTTTCTCCATCCGAAACGATGGAGGCGATCATGACCGAACGTACTTCCAAGAAGCCCGGTATTGCCGACTATGTTGCCGCTCACCGCAAACATAAGGATTGCTTCCTGGACGAGATTGATCGCCTCATTGACTGGAAACCGCTCGAAAAAGTGCTTCGCAATAAACTCAAACGAGTGGCCAATGCCGTCGGCAACCCGGCCTACCCGCCGCTGCTCATGTTCAAGACCCTCCTGCTCCAACGGTGGTACAACCTCAGCGACTTGGCGGTGGAAGAGGCCTTGTGTGATCGCCTGTCCTTTGTCCGGTTTACGGGCCTCTCCTTGGACCACGACGAGGTGTCGGACGCCACCACGATCTGCCGTTTCCGTCAGAATCTGGTGGAGCGCACTATCCTCAAGCGACTGCTGGACAAACTCAGCCATCAGTTGGAACGCCGGGGACTGCTCGTCCGCGAAGGGGCTCTTGTCGATGCCAGCGTCGTTTCCTCCGCACGTCGTCCCCTCAAGGTTCTCGACGTGCTGCCCGAGGATCGCGAAGAAGATTCCGGTGACGCGCCCGATGTGACCATCAGCTACTCCGACGATGCCGACGCGGCCTGGCTGCGCAAGGGCAACCGGGCCTATTACGGCTACAAGATTCACGCCGCCACGGACAGTCGGGACG
>Ga0183096_1002225_pt1 | contig 13788 bp, 15 predicted proteins | sample Biomet5_FD_127791 | JGI IMG/M metagenome (GOLD analysis project Ga0183096, IMG submission 127791) | Microbial communities from bioreactor (seeded with sewage sludge) at LBNL, California, USA - Biofuel metagenome 5 (version 2) (version 3) | ecosystem: Engineered > Bioreactor > Anaerobic >... | reverse complement strand
TTTGCAACCTTGTGTTTTTCTTCCGTTGCATTACAATATCTCGTCAGCTCGATATGTACGACTCCAACTAATTTTTTGGAGATTTGTATTGATGAAATTTTCTACACTTTATAGTTTGCTCTCATTTATCACAATTTGATATGCTTTACGTTGCTTATTATAAAAAAACGTCAAATGTTTCATCGACGCTAACATTGTTTTTTTGAATAATTATCCTCCCATGAATCTCTTGAAGTTGCCAACCCCCTTGAGTAATACGGAACGAAGAACGTATGGCCGTTCTGCTTGTTGTCTTTGTCTCCGAGCGGTATGTACTCTCCGAACTTGTCGTTCCGTTTATTCAACGAGTTCCCATGGGTAGTCGGGACAAGCACGGCGGACTTGAACGACATCGATAACACCGACCGATACTGCTTGTAGCGATCGCGCTTCCCCTCCCGCTTCTTGCTATTGTCGACAGCAAGGTAATGGATCGTCCCCACTCCCTTTAATACAGGCTTCTGATCGTCACCGCCACCGGCGTCCGACTTCTGACCCAAAAACACTTCCTTCTTCGTTCCTTCTCAAACTTCCCGATGTTCGACAGTTTCCTCTGAGGTTGAACACATAGATGGAGAAGAACTCCCTCACGAGCGTCTTGCGGATCCTGTCCATGGCGGGTCCCTTCGAGCCATCCATCATTCGTGACGAAACCGATGACGCCCTGTCCCCTGTCTTTGCCTTTCTTGTCCTTGTTCGAGATGCGGTCGGAAGCCCACCGGAAGACCTTGATGTAGAATTCGTAGAGGACGTTCTTGTTTGTGGCTGTTCCTGTAGCGACGTTGGTCTCGGCAATACAGCCTTCCAATCTTTCGTAATGTTGGTTCTGGGCGTCATCGTTGGCGTTGTCCTGCCCGACAAAATAGGGCAGGTCGCCGATGATGACGGTGATGGGCGTCCTTTTCTGAAGGTTCACCCTTCGTGATTTCTGCGGGAACACATCCTCGAGAATGTCGTTCCCTTCCTCGCCAAGCTGAAAGGTATCGGTGATGCAGATGCCGTCGAAAGGCTTGTACTCGAGTGCAAACGAATCGTCTGCCATCAAGGGTTGCCCGTTGGTGTCCTGCGCCTCTTCAGCCATCTTCCGATTCTGTTCCTCAAGCCAGTCATGTTAGACGTTCTCGATGTTGATGAATGCGATGTAGTAGGTGAGAAGGACAATCTCGTTGGCAGCATTCATTAGCCTCAATTGAAAGAAACATCACGTGCAATTCTTTGCAGCTTGCACAGCAACACGAATCCTTTCGCGATTGATTTCAGTCGGCAACGTGCAATCGGCACCAAGAATGAATTTGGTATGACCCATACGTTTGACAAGAGCCTTTGCATACTCGGCTATCTGAGCCTCTGTTCCATCAACCAACAAACCAGAACGGTCATCAAATCCACCAAGAATGGCTTTGTTTCCGAACAGTTTCCGACCTTCTTCAAGAGAAAGGTTATGCTCAAAAGTACTCCAGTTGACTACATCGCCAGGGTAATCCTTATACCTTTCAAGTGCGAGATGGTCCTTGCACATATGCAACACATTGAAACCCTTCCGTCCTTCAGCTGCTTTGAGGATGCCAACATCGCATGGCTTGATGTATTTATTGAACTCTTCATCAGTGAATAATGTCTTTTCGCCACCCAAAGCGGCATAATAGATACCGTCCACACCGGCTTCTAATGCCTTCGCTGTCAGCATCTCCATCGTTTCAGTAATGATGGCAGCACCATATGCGAACGAAGCAGGATCCTCGCGAAGATGGGTCGCCAACAATTGCCGCCCCGTCTCATAGCCATCTGTACCACCCCTGGCATGCCACATTGATGCTACAACACCATGGACAGTCAAGAGAAACACACCAGGGTTTTCCGTCCTATCCATAATCCGCTTCATCATGTCAATCTCATCAACGATAATTTTCGATTTTGCAGTGAAGTGTTGTAACTTTTTCCAATCAGACGCTTTCTTGATAGAAATGTCATGAGGAACAACATTTTCGTTCATCACCTTCATCACGTCAGTTTCTGATTCCTTGAAGAAATCCAAATGGGCTTGCACTGCCGCTTCACCTGTCGCAGCCTCATGAGGAAAATGCAACCAAAATCCGGATGGTATATATTCAGTCTTTTCTCCGCATACAGCAGCAATCACATTCTCACGTCTTGTCATTTCGAACTCCTTACAATGTATCAATAATTGCATCAATGGCAATCAAAGCGAACACATAAGCCTTCATCCCCTTTTCCAACACATCCAAGCTGATATGCTCATCGACTTGGTGTGCGCCTCCCCTCCCCATAGGAAAAAGCCGCGGGGCATGTTTAATCCCAGGACCAAAACCGATCGCATGGGGAAGGTTCCTCGCATAAGTTCCACCTCCCATGGTGTATGGCTCGAGCTCCTCGCCTGTCACATGATTTGCAATGTCAACAAGTGTCTTAACTATCGGTGTATCCTTTGGTAGGTAATATGGTTTTGAATCAGTGATGGATTCCAACGCCCAGCCATCCTTGCCCATTGTTTCCGCCAGTGTTTGCTTGATAATCTCCCCATCCATGGTCACAGGATATCGGATATCCATGGAGAACCATACCTTCCCCCGCTCCTGAGCAAGCATGGTCGCTGAAGCTGTTAAAGCTCCAGACACTTCATCTTCACATGCAATACCAACCAAACTACCGTCGCTTTTCCCGGAAACCCGCAGTAAAGAATGGACAAGCGCTTGATCCTCCCCTCCCAGTTCCTCATTTTCTAACAATTTGTTACATAGAACCGCAATCGCATTCATAGTCCCCTGAGGGAACGCTGCATGTCCTGCCTTTCCAGTGGCCGTTATCGTTCTCCCAAGGAAAGAAACAGAAGCCATCGCTGGTATGGCATTCACCACAGTTCCTGCTTGGAAATTCCTCAAATCACCACAAAGTGCATGGGAAAACGTCGGACGCATGATTCCCTTTTCCCCAAAACAAACGGGAAAATCACAATCAGGGACAATACTGAAATCAGGAACTTCCCCATGCATCTTGAAATATGTGATATCTTGCATGCCCGTTTCTTCACTGCTACCCAGATAGTGTACGACATCATGTTTGAGCTTGATGCCTGACTCTTTCATGAAACGCATTGCGTACATCATGGCAACAGCAGGGCCTTTGTTGTCGGAGACTCCTCGTCCAATCAAAAAACGATCTTTGCGGGTTAGAAGGAATGGTTCATTATCCCATCCGGTCCCTGCCGGCACCACATCGAGATGGGAAAACGCACCGATGGTCCGTTGCGCTCCTCCCGCGCCCTTCATGATGCTTGTGGCGCAATGATGATCAAAGTTCTTCCCCTCAAAACCATACTTGGTTGCAAGTTCCAGCGCCTCATCAAGGGCTTCAGCACACTCCTTGCCAAAAGGGTAAGAATCGGAAGGTTGTGAAACACTCCGATGTTTGACCAACCGGGCAATATCCATGATGAAATCTCCTTCATGTTCTTTCATCCATCGATCAATTCTCAGTTCGATTTCCTTGTCAATAAAAAAATTTTCCATGCCTTCCCCCATCAATGTTGTATAATCGCCTGCAGTTGCATCTTCACTGAACCGATGTCCTTTTCCAAAATGTCGCAGGCAACATCGAGATTATGGTTTTCCAATGCATCAATGATTTGTTCGTGGTATCTGCCTTTTGATTCAGTGTCATTCATCCATGCATATGAGTAATACTGAGCAAAAAACCTAGCATTCTGCTTCAAGACATATTCCAAAGCATGATAGGCATATGAGTTACCGCTCAAAGAACAAAGAAATTGATGGAATCTCTGGTTTCTGAACCAATTTGCAAAGATATCCGTTCCATCAGGTAATTCCTTGTTCCAAGAATCTTGTTTTTCTTTAAGGAGTGTGATATCCGCAACAGTAAGTTTGGAGAATGCCCTCTGCAAATTGCTTCTTTCCAAATCCACACGGAAATCAAGGATGTCAACCATTTCACTCAAGCAACAAGGTACAACCTGATATCCCAGCCTAGGGAGGCTTTTGAGAAAGGAATCCTTGCACATCTCTATCAAAGCCTCTCTCACGGGAGCTTTGCTGACACCGAACCGTACAATCAATGAATTCTCTGTTATGATATCATTCGCTTTGTACACACCTCGGATGACATCAGAGACCACTTGGTCATAAACTGTTGCTTTCAATGATTTAACTGCAACCTTATCTTTCATGCTCGTCTCCCCCAGCCAAGTATTCATCAACCGCAACAACAGCCCTGATGTAAACAAGGAACCCATTCTTTAGCGTCTCCATCGTCGTAAACTCATCAGGTTGATGACCTCTTCCTCTTTCAGACCCAAATGGATTCTCCCTATTGGACAATCCAGGTCCATAACCGACAGCGTGTCGCAACTTCCGGGCATATGTTCCGCCTCCCATGGTGAATGGAGAAAGCGATAGACCTGAAACAGAATTGCTGATGTCCGTCAGCATCCTTATGACAGGCAGGTTCCTATCGATATACATCGGAGGATTGTCTTCAACATGCTCGATGGAAAAACCCTTGGACTCCAATGTTCGACGGATGGAATTCATCATGGTTTTATAATTTGCTGTCACATTGTAACGGATGTTGATGTTTTGATGGAAAATACGGCCCTCAAGCAGAGAATATCCGCCGACATGCGTCAACATCCCTGATTCCCCGTCCTGATACGGCACACCAATGCCTTTTCCGTGATAATCGCAGAAAAGAGATAAAAGCATTTCACAGAAATCCTCATCAACAGGAATCAGCACATGGGTTGCAAGCAAAAAGGAACACAAGACATTCTGTGCGCTCCGAGATCCTTCAGGAAACGCCGCATGAGCGGCAATCCCTTTTGCGGTGATCATGACAGATCCATCCGATTGTGCCTGCAGGTGTATATCAGGACACCTCGACGCCTCTTTTTGCAAGGCATCCATGGAATACAAGACAACAGCCGTCGCCAGAGAAGGGACTGCATTGGATGACACTCCAGAACTCCAAGAGCGAATCCTACTGGAACACCCCATCGACCTCTGGCAATCAAGTATCAAGATACCTTTCTCTCCATAGCACACGGGAAATGATGCATCTGCCACAAGTGAAAACAAAGGCATAGGGCAATGACTGACATACCATATGATGTCTTTCATATCCTTTTCTTCGTTTGCACCGAGGAACTGTTTAATGGTATGTTTTGGCATCCACCCTTGTTGTTTAAGATAGAAAAGCGCATAAAGGACCATCAAAGCGGGACCTTTGTTATCGCCTGTTCCTCTACCTATGATTTTATCTCCGTCAATTGTCATTGTAAAAGGGGAATAGGTCCAACCTGTCCCGGCGGGAACAACATCCAAGTGATTGAAGATGCCTATGCATGAGGAATCCTTCTCATTCCCCCAACTGACCACCTCGCATTGGTTTTCATGGTTGACTACTTGGAACCCGAATCCTCTTCCCACTTCACCAAAATAGGAAAGCACTTCAGCACAAGCCCGCCCGTAGGGATGTTCAGGATCAGTGGCTTGTTCATTGGATACGCTGGGGTATGCAATAAGTCCAGCTAACTGTTCAGAAAAATCCTTGAAATGAACATCCCACCAGCTTCCAGCCATATCGTAATTCATGCCAGTTCTCCTTGCCGACAAAGATGACATGCCACAAAATGTCCTGGGGCCACTTCCCTTAATAACGGATATTCCACTGAACAGCAAGACAGGACAGAATTACATCTTGTGTGGAAATGGCAACCCGATGGCGGATTATAGGGACTCGGGACATCCCCTTCCAAGATGATACGTTCAGATTTATGGTCAGGATCAGGAACAGGAATTGAAGACAACAAACACTTTGTATAAGGATGTAATGGATTCGCATACAGCTCATCTTTTGATGCAATCTCAACGATCCTTCCCAAATACATGACGGCAATCCTGTTGCATACATAACGGATTACACTGAGATCATGAGATATGAACAAATACGTAAGCCCTAATTGCTTCTGCAAATCCAACATCAAATTGAGGACCTGAGCCCGCACTGAAACATCAAGAGCAGAAACCGGTTCGTCACAACAGACAAACTCCGGATTGAGGATTAAGGCTCTCGCTATGACGATCCTTTGCCTTTGCCCTCCTGAAAACTCATGAGGGTATTTATTTATGGATTCCTCATTTAACCCAACAAGCCCCATGATTTTGATGACCTTTTCCATCTTTCCCTCTTCAGATTCATGAGAAAAGACATCCAGAGGTGCTTTAATCAATTCCCTCACCGTCATCCGGGGATTAAGAGAGGCATATGGATCTTGAAAAATCATTTGCATCTTCTGACGAAGCCCTCTCATCTCTTCCGTTGATGCTGTGGCAATGTCTTTCCCTTCAAAAAGAACCTTCCCTCCTGTTGGCTCTGTAAGTCTGAGAATTGCCCTACATAGCGTAGATTTTCCGCATCCTGATTCTCCAACAATTCCGAATGTCTCGCCTTGCCTGATGGAAAAGGAAACATCATCTACTGCTTTCACATATGCCGGACCTTTGGAGAATAATTTTTTCTTTGCCAAAAAATATTTCTGCAGATTCTCAACTTGGAGAATTGGTCTCTGTATTTCTATCATGTAAGCCTCTCCTCTTGATGAGCATATCTCCAACAAGCAACCAACTGTGCTCCAACAAGAAAAAGTGGTGGACGTTCTGTGACGCACTGAGCCATGGAATATTTGCATCGAGTGCAGAAATGGCATCCTTTGGGCATCGACATCAACGTCGGCACAGTCCCTTCTATGGAAGTCAGTCGGACTATATCCTTGTCTGATCGAGGGATGGAAGCCAGAAGACCTTGTGTATAAGGATGCAATGGATTATGAAAAATATCCTTTGAACATCCCATTTCCATGATATTTCCTGCATACATGACCATGATGCGATCGGTCATTTCTGCGACGACCCCCATATCGTGAGTAATCAGCATGATGGAGATATCACTGTTTTTCTTTAAATCTTTCATGATGCCAAGAATCTGGGCTTGGATGGTGACATCAAGGGCTGTTGTAGGTTCATCAGCGATCAACAAATCCGGGGATTGGATCAGAGCCATTGCGATCATCACTCTTTGGCGCATGCCCCCTGATAGTTGATGAGGGTATTCATCAAATCGTTTTTCCGGTGATGGCATCCCCACGTTCTCAAGAATCGTGATCACTCGTTGATGCATCTCCTCATGAGAAAGCTTCTGATGGACCTTCAATGCTTCCATCAATTGCACACCAATGGTCATCACGGGATTGAGGGAAGTCATGGAGTCTTGGAAGATCATGGCTATCTGCTTCCCTCTGATGCGACTCATCTGCTTGTCGTCAAAATGACTTATTTCCGTACCTTCAAAAACAATGGATCCTCGATCGATACGTGAGGTGGTCTTAGGCAGCAAATGCAGGATGGACAGGGATGTCACGCTCTTTCCACATCCAGATTCTCCTACAATACCCAGAGTCTCCCCTTTATCAACATAGAAACTGATGTCGCTGACTGCTGTAATCCATTTCTTTCGAACGAGAAAACTCACAGCCAAGTCGTGCACAGACAAGAGATGTTCCGCCATGTTGTTCCCCTCTATGAAGCATCCCTCCTCTTGAAGGAGGGACGCACAAAACACAGTTTTACTTGACTACCCAATTCCAAACATCCCTGTTGAGCTGGCTGTAATCCTGAACATCAGAGATGCCGTCCACACGAGTGCTATGGGCAAACAACGAATTCGCATAGTACAGGAAGGCAAAAGGAACATACTCCCTCAACAACCGTTGGTACTCGTCATAACACTTTTTCCTGTCCTCAAAGGCAAACACATGCCCGCCTTTGTCTCCTGTGTTGTAGATTGTCCAATCTTTCAATTGAGAGAAATTATTCAAATGGGTCGGACAGAAGTTGATGACACATTCTGAAGGATCAGGAGAACCACTGGAACCAATGAAACCGAGATCATAATCCCCTTTACGGACACGATTGAGGTGAGTGGCGAAATCCGCAGTCTCAATGTTCGCTTTGATGCCGATTGTTGCAAGATTCTGCTGGATAATGACAGCTGCTTGTTCTCTGACAGTGTTTCCTGTCGGAACACTCATCACCAACACTTTATTGGGGTCCCAACCAGCCTGTTTCAGCAACTCCTTGGCTTTCTCAGGATTGAACGGCTCTTCTATTTCCTTGTCATAGTAAATGTTGTTCGGAGCAACTGGACCATAGGCGATGACGCCTTCACCTTGCAACAAGCCATCCACCATCAACTTACGGTCAATGGACATGTTGATGATCCTCCTGATCGCAGGAGTAAGATAAGGCTTTGATGTGTTGATGGCCATGTACTGATATCCAAGAGAAGGAACTGACTGACAGACAAGATTACTTTGCTTTTTTGCCATTGTCCAATCAGCCAATTGCAAGGACGCAACGTTACCCGCAAGAGTATCAATCTCACCATTCATCAAGCCAGCAAGAAGATTGCTCGTAGGTACAACACGGACAACAAACTTGTCCCATTGTGGTTTCTTCAAGTAATAATCTTTGTTCGCCTTGAATTCCATCCGTTCACCGCTGATTTGGCTCTGGTAGATGCATGGACCGGATCCAATTGGAGATTTCCAATAATCAGACTCCCGGATCTTGTCCAATGGCAATTTGCCGAGAATGTGTTCAGGGAGGATATAAAAATCACGGGATTTGTTAAACAAAACGTAATCCTTGTTAGTTGGCTCAGCAAGCTTGAAAACTACGGTATAGTTATCTGGAGCGCTCACCTCAAGGGTGTCATCCCCTTTGCCAAAGCCAGCAAACACACCAAGGTTGTTTTTGCGCAGGGCATTCACACTGGGCGCAGCATACACTTTTGCAGTGAAGACGACATCCTTTGCTGTGACAGGTTCGCCATCACTCCACTTTGAATCCTTGCGGAGGTGGAATGTCATCACCGTTGAATCAGTATTCATCTCGACAGATTCAGCTAAACGGGGAAGATAGGTACCATCTGCCTTGAGATACACCAGTTTGTCGTAAATCAAGTCACAACAAACATCCGAATAAGAACTGGTTGTATCGAAAGGAATGATGCTGTCCCATGTGGAAACCATCGCCAAGGTAATGGTCTTTTCCTTTTGATTTGGCGTCACTTGAGCCGTTGTTGGCGCACTGGTCGCCGTAGTAGCCTGAGCACCTGATTCTTTGTTACCCTGTGCACTGACGAATGACAATGCCAGGATTAGCAAGCATATCAGTACCGTTTTTTTCTGCACAATTCCCATACACTACCTCCAATTAAAATATCAAATAACGACCAAAGAAGCCGTTAAATACTCATCTTTGTATCCAAAGCATCACGTACGCCGTCTCCCAAAAAATTGATGCAAAGCACGGTAAAGATCAGGAGCATACCTGCAGGCAACCACATCCAAACCTTGTTTGACAAAACACTGATTGATTGCGCGTAATACAAGATGTTCCCCCAAGAAGCCACAGGGGGTTGCACGCCCAACCCAAGAAAGCTCAAGGAAGACTCTGTGATAATCGCCTGTGCCGTGCGGAATGTGAAAGCAATAATGACAGGAGCAGATGCATTCGGCAGGATATACCGTAACAATACCGTCCCATTCCGAGTGCCGATGGCCTTTGCTGATTCCACATAGTCTTTTTCCCTGACCGATAGCGTGCTAGCATATATCAACCGAGCAAATTCCGGCCATCCCAACACACCAATGACTACTGTTATAGTAGCGACAGACTGGCCTAGGACTGAGGCTAGGACAAGAATCAGAATCATCGATGGGAATGACATGAAGATATCCGACAACCGCATGACAATCATCTCGAACGGCCCACGGTAATATCCGGCAAGCAACCCCAAAGGAACACCAACCATAAGACTGATTATGGCGGAACAGATCCCAACCGTAAGGGAAATTCTTCCTCCGAACACAAGTCGTGAGAACATGTCACGCCCCACATCATCAGTACCCAACAAGTGTTTCGCCGAAGGAGCGGCCCCAAACGCCATAACATCAAGCGAATACGGATCAAGATGCATAAGCCTAGGAAGGAACACCACTAAAATGACTTCCATGGTAAGGAAAGCCAAAGCGAACACCGCCAATTTGTGATGCAAGAACCTTTGCTTGACATCTTGGAAATATGATCCCTTGATTGCCTGTTTTTTTGTCATGCCCCACCCCTCAGCTATACCTGATTCTTGGATTCAGCAATCCATACAACAAGTCGATGATGAGATTTCCCACAAGAACTGCCATGGAAATGAACACTGTGATTCCCATGATGACCGGATAATCACGAGAATTAATGGAAAGAACCATGAGACTTCCCAAACCAGGCCAAGAAAACAATTGTTCAGTCACTACCGCGCCACCAACAAGGAAGGGAATCATATTACCAATCATTGTCACGATTGGTGCCAAAGCATTACGTAAGGCATGTCTGAACAAAACCCTCTTTTCCAAACATCCTTTTGCCCTTGCAGTACGTACGTAATCGTCTTGCAACACTTCCAACATGCTTCCCCTTGTTTGACGAATCAGCCCACCTACCTGTTGGATGGAGAGCACAATGGTCGGCAAGATCATATGATGGAACATATTTCCAAAACTGTGGGGAATGTTGGTATCATACATTCCGCTACTGGGAAAGAACTTGACCTTCACGGAAAAAAGGAACACCAACACCAAACCTGCAAAAAAGTTTGGGGTTGCAGCTCCAATAAACGAAAGACCGGAAGAGAAGTAATCCCAACCAGAATAGGGTTTGTATGCAGAAACCACACCAAGGGGAATGGCGATGATAATGGAAAGCAGCAAAGAGGACATTGTTATCAACAATGTAGGTCCAATCCGTTCAGCTATACTGTCCCAAACTGGCAATCCCGTTCTGTAGGAGGTTCCGAGGTTGCCTTTCAACAATTGGCCAAGCCATCGTAAATACTGCACATACACAGGCTGATCCAATCCCAAACGAGCTTCTTGGGCTTTCATCACTTCTCCTGTGGCATTTGCGTCATTGAACAACAACTCCAAAGGACTCCCCGGGGCCAGAGAAGAAAGAAAATACACAAGGATGGTGATACCCAGAAAGGTTGGGATGGAAATCGCAATTCTTCGCACTATGTATTTTCCCATATTTGGCTCCCTCTATTTTCTACAGGCCTCAACAGCAACATGAAGCTTGTGCATGTCTTGTTCTGTGGCCAACGTACAATCCGCGCCAACAATAATCCCTTTTCCAGAAAAAGTCTTGATGATGTCTTTTACAGCTTTTTTGATCTGATTATCACTGCCATCGACCAAAACACCTGAACGATTTGGCAAACCACCCAGAATCGTTTTCCCCGGAAAAAGTCTTCTCCCTTCCTCCAATGACAATGGAGCTTCAAAAACGCCCCAATTCACGACATCAGCTAACGGTGCGTAGTTGCGATATCTTTCCATTTCAAGGCCATCCTTGCACATGTGCAGGAAACAATACCCATTGGCATCTTTCACAGCCTGCATGATCTGCATATCCAATGGCGCAATCCACTCAGCAAATTCCTCATCGGTGAAATACCGTTTCTCTGCACCAAGTGAAGCAAAATACACACCATCAAGACCGGCTGCAATGTATCCTTGGGCTAACTCGCACATGCCATCTACAATCCTTTGCATTGCAGCCAGTCCTTCCTTCGGTTTTTTCCTGAGCATCTCAACCAAGAAAATCCTTGCCTCCCCATAAGGCATACCCATCTTTTCCAATGGATGGATACATGAAGCCGTCGTACCATGCAATGTCCCAATTGAGAAAGCCGTGGGGTCAGCTTTATCCAAGATTTCCTTTGTGAACTGAATCTGCTCTTGCATGAATGGAGAATGCAATGTTACAGGTTTGATCCTGTTACAGTAATCATCACCGGTGATGATCGATCCGCACGAAGGGACAAGATTCTCATTCATGATTTTCAAAATGTCCGTATCGGTTTCGGAAAAAAAATCAAGATGAGACTTGATTCCAGCTTCTCCAAAAGCTTTTTCCTTGGGGAAATGAAGAGAAAAACTGCATGGCACATGATCAACTGTTTTTCCATTGATAGCTGCAATCACTCTATCTCTTTTTGTCATGTGATCCTCCAAATATGAACAGTAATATTATTAGTACACATATTAGTACAAACCCAAAATATCGTGTTGTCAACAATTTTTTTGCAAACATGTCATTCGGTTTAAAAATGGAAAGGAAAAGGAACAAACATAATAACCATGAACATGCTTGAAGTATCATCATTTCAATCAAACTTGCGTTTTCTTTCCGAGCATGATGTCAAGGATTGTCCTGTCGGTCGACTCCATGCCGTCCAGTTGGGAGAGGTGGTCCAGCGTGTCTTGCGGGTATTCCCTCCCCGATGATGCCGCACTCCGGGGGCGGGGCGAACCTGCACGCAGGTCATCTTCGCTCCGTCGTATATCACAACCCACAAAGTTCCCTACCATGTTCTTGAGGACCCGCTCTAGCACCTGCCCGTCACCTCCCTGCAACCACGCCAGCACGTACCCCATCCCACTGGCAGTCCTGCCCTTCCTTTCCCGAAAACAAACTTGCATGATGTGAACCCAAAACCATTCCATTCACGTGACGGAATGCGGGAAAAGCGGTTTCGTTCACGTCACCCCTCACTCGATGACTTCCATCTTCATCCATACGCGGCAGTTGCTTGCCCTGTGGGATAAATAACGCTACAGCATCGTTTGTGAATCGTTAACGGAACGTGTGCGTAACGGGCATATCATTAACGCAAATATTTTACCGTTATAATGCATATATATTATCATTACGGACAAATTGTTACTATTGTGATAACAAATCGTTTTAGCATAATGAATTGCATCAGTTTCTGAAATTAATTTCATTGACGTTCTGTGGTGCAAAATTGCGGAAAAAAGAAGAAGACCAATCCGTAAACCCTTATCAGGCAACAAATTGGTCTTCAAATTAAAAAGCGAGAGAGACGGGACTCGAAAAAGTGACCAGGATGTGCTGAATCATAAAATCATACAGAGTAATAAGATAATATAATCCATAATCATTGAAAAACCCTGCCGAAATTGCCATTCCCCACCAACTATTAAGCGATTTACCAAGGAAAAAAGTTTTTTTCCAAAGAAAATCGGTTGGATGGTTGTGAAATGAAACAATGGCGAGGATGGAATTACCAGACTGAACAACCAATATCATAGTATAAGTACTACCTTGTGTTTTCATAGTAGCGAACAATACTCTTGACCATCCTCAAATCTGGATCATTTCTGCAAAACGTTTCTATTCGAAATTTACAGGTGTGGAGACTGCTTTCGATGATCTCTTCGATGCGCTTCCCAAAGTCATCGAAACTTACATAGCATGACATGCGCCGGAAATAGCAAAATCAGAGGATAAGGAATATAAGCATAAGGTGTTTGACGCAAAGGATATTTTTGAAATCTGTTATGGTAAATGATGCTACGGCCTCACGCCCGGTGTGCGTGATGTGGAGGTGAACATGACATACATGGTCTTCGGCTACCAGTCCGATGTTCTCCAAATTTGAAGGTTCATGGGGCAAGAGATACCCCGCCTGCATAAAGAGCTGGAAAGACAACTGGAACGAACTGACATCGTTCTTCGCCTACCCTGTGGAACTGCGAAAGCTTATTTACCCTACCAATGCCATTGAAGGCTTCAACAGACA
>Ga0183096_1002220_pt1 | contig 13823 bp, 10 predicted proteins | sample Biomet5_FD_127791 | JGI IMG/M metagenome (GOLD analysis project Ga0183096, IMG submission 127791) | Microbial communities from bioreactor (seeded with sewage sludge) at LBNL, California, USA - Biofuel metagenome 5 (version 2) (version 3) | ecosystem: Engineered > Bioreactor > Anaerobic >... | reverse complement strand
TTCTTGCTGTACCGCTCAAATCCCGTCGTCATTGCCAGTGTCCGCTGTCTCATTGTCTTCAGAGTCTCTTGACTCAATCTACACAATGACACTGTGGAAAGCAGAGAAGGACTTAATCAGAGTTTCCTTAAGCCAGCTCGACATCGCAAAATGGTCAGGACGCATGGATGTGCGCCAGAACTCAGCATATGACCATGTCAGCTCCGACGAGATGCTGACAATCATTAGGAAAGCCGTGGGCGACAGCTCTCTGATGTTTGGTCCCCTGGGATCAGCTCCGGACCGTCGCCTGATTTCGAGAGACGAGTTCGCTCAACTCAAGGTTCCAACGGCACACGTCACCGAGTTAGGTTTCTGTATTCACGACTTCACGATGGGTCCTTGCGAGATACATCGTGATTGCATTAACTGCGAGGATCTAGTGTGTATCAAAGGTGCCTGCGTCAAAAGCGCACAAATGAAGCGGCAACTCGAGGAAGCTCGCCTGCTCCTCGAACGGGCCGAAGTTGCACAAAGTGATGGCCAATATGGTGCTGATCGGTGGGTTGTTCACCAGAGGGCTACGGTAGAACGTCTCGAACAGCTCTGCTCGATTCTGGACGATCCGTCTATTCCCGCTGGTACATTTCTCACCTTGGCGAGACCGGATGCAACCGGGCGCCCGAGGCTGAGCGGGCGCAGCGCGCTGCAAGGAAAGACGCAACTGCAACTAGTGGATGGGAGGCCTAATGAAGTCGAAGAGGTCTAGAAATCTCGGAGATCAGGATATCCAGACGATTGTGGGCATGCTGGACGGATGGTACGGCCCTCTGACTTGGAATCTTCTGATTGATGCCGTTTACACCCGACTGCACTGCAAATACACGCGACAGACCTTGCACAAGCATGATAGTATCAGAGTGGCGTTCGAGGTCCGCAAGAGGAATCTCCAGGCAGGAGAACCTCAGGTACGCAGGTCAGCACAAGTCCAGAAAGCGCTCGAGCGAATCTCCCGCCTTGAAGCCGAGAATCAGCGCTTGCAAGCAGAAAACGAGCGCCTGCTAGAGCAGTTCGCGCGTTGGGCGTTCAACGCCTACGTGCGCGGGATCGGCGAGAGTGAACTCAATCGGCCGCTTCCCGACATCGACCGTCGGCAGACGCCTGTGCTGGTTCGATCCGCTGGGAGTGGCAAAGGTGACTAGGTGCGGTCGCCTGCCGCTTGCTGCCTGCTGCCTGACCCTGCGAGCTTTGCGAAGCCACTCCTCGGTGGCCTCCCTGAGAAATGTAGCAACATCCTGGTCGAATTCCCGGCTAAGCTCGGTCAGTTCTTCCCACCAGGAGAGTGGAACGTTGAACTGAATCTGCTTCTTCGGTTCCTTTGACTTCCTTTTTAGGGATGCCGGAACCTCAAATGTATCGGCGGCGTTGCCCGCGTCTGCTGCCATGTAATGACCTCCCGGAAGGCTCTGTTGGCAATTGCCAACAGAGCCGTGACAGAGTACACGCGATCATCGCTAGGTGTCCACTGACATTCGTGCTCTCCTCGGCAATCGTATCCGCTCCCTGCGGCGCAAGCATGGCTGGACGCAGGTGGAAATGGCGGAGATGCTCGGCGTTGATCGCAGCTACCTGTCGGAGATCGAGACCGGCAAGAAGGACCCAAGCCTCCGGGTCCTCAAGACGATAGCCGACGGATTCGAATTGAGCTTGTCGCAGTTGCTTCGGGGACTTTAGAGCAAAGCTTCCGCTGAGGCTACCGTCCCGATTTGGGATAGTGAGATACTGGGCCTATTATCGTCCGGTATCGACCGAATGGCTTCCATATCCCCTGCGAGTCGCTCAGAATCGGCGGCACACAGTTCCGTACTTGGTACTTATCTGCTTGCTCCCTTCGTATATTTGTTCGTCACCGCCGTTAAAAGCGAGACAATCTCCGGGTACTCGTCTCTTGCCTTCCGATTTGCAGCGCGTCCCGCTCTGGTCAACAGCGGCCCGCCGGGCTCGACCGACACGTGCAGTTACGACAACTCGAGTCCGGCTATAACAGCGAAGATTCAAAGTTTTAATCTTGTCAAATCATTCTCGGGGTTATAATCAAGGTTTTTCAGAGCTGGATTGTTATTCCAGCCTAAGCAAAGCATCTGGACTGGAGAATTGTCATGCCGCTAGCATGTTCGGAGCCGACCAAGACGGCACCCATCGAGTTTCCTTCGGAAGAATCATCCATGTGGCGATTGTTGCTAGTAAGCTCTGCGGGCCTCTATTTGGAACTTGTTCTGATCCGCTGGCTTGGCACCGAAGTGAAAATCTTCGCTTTCTTTCAGAATCTGTCGCTTATTGTGTGTTTTCTAGGCTTCGGCCTCGGCTGTTTTGGCTCGAAGCAACGCGGTAGCTTGATTCCGTCTCTGGCAGCTACAACCACATTGGTGTTTCTCGTCAACCTCCCAATCGAGGCCTGGCATCGTTTTCTGAAATTGATCTCTTCCGTTCTTTCTTACACACCTGATGCTGCGCTCTGGGGTGGCCTCCATAATCTCTCTTCCGCGGTGTATTTGCAGAGCATCGTTGCATCGGTATTGGTCGTCGCCCTGTTCCTGATGCTTTTGATCATCGCGATGATCCCGTTAGGTCGTTGGGTGGGGTACTACCTCGAAGCAGCCCATAACACCGTGGTGTCCTATTCCGTAAATTTGCTAGGTAGCTTAGTGGGAATCTGGTTGCTTGCTATCCTTGCGTTTATCTGGCTCCCTCCATCGTACTGGTTCGCAGCAGCATTTGTTCTCGTCATGTTTGCACAACCCTTTTCCTGGCGATCCACATTAGTAGCCCTTGCTCTACTCGTGGTTACATTGCTCTCGCTCAAGCCTACGGTGGGGAAATCGGTCTACTGGTCTCCGTACCAGAAGCTCACAGTCGAGCAGCACGACGACCAGCAATACCAGATCAATGTAAACAATGAGGGCTACATGTCGATTGCTAATCTTAGCCCCCAGGCTTTAGCCAAGAATCGACTATTAGCGGGTAACTTCCAAAACAGTTCTTACGACAGTCCTTTTCAGTTCGCTAAGTCTACGGATCGAGTCTTGGTGGTAGGCTCTGGAGCTGGCAATGATGTCGCGGCCGCGCTGCGGCATGGTGCTTTACACGTCGATGCAGTGGAGATTGATCCGCTAATCTCTACCTTGGGAGCTCGCCTTCATCCTGAGCGTCCATATGCCTCACCGAAAGTACATCTAGTCAACAACGACGCCAGAAACTTCATGCGTCAGTGCCGGGATAAATACGACGTCATCATCTTCGGGTTGCTGGACTCGCACACTGAATTCTCCGGTTACAGCAACATGCGAGTGGACAACTATGTGTACACCGAGGAGTCATTTCGAGACGCCAGACGGCTGTTGAATAAAGACGGAATCCTGGTTCTCAAATTTGAAGTGAGACAGCCCTGGACCTGGATCGGACAGCGCTTTTACACGATGTTGGGTCGCATTTTCCCCCACCCACCTTTGACCTACTACGCTGCTCCGGTGGAGGCTTTGCTGAGCGCGACCGTTTTCATCGAGTCTGATTCTCCTTACCTTTGGGAAAGAAGTAAGGATACACATGTGTCAGAATTCCTGAGCGCTCGCCCGCCTGAATTCGCGCTCACTTCTGATAAGGCACCGGCACCAACAACTGACAACTGGCCATACGTTTATCATCATGGCCATTCCATCCCGCGCGCTTATTTTGCCGTCTCTGCTGTCATCCTCATCATTGCGCTCTACATGGTTGGGCCATTCTTCAAACCGAAGGAAAGCAGCGCATGGCAGTTCTTCCTGCTTGGCGCAGGGTTTCTCCTGATGGAGACGCAACTGGTCAGTCGCCTCGCTTTATACTTCGGCACGACGTGGTTGGTGAACTCCATCGCGTTAACCGGGATTCTTACAGTTCTGCTCTTATCCAACTTCTACGTACTCTATCGGCGCCCGAGAAGCTTGAGCATCTACTACGTCTGCCTATGTGCGGCGTTGGTGTTGAATTATTTAGTTCCCTGGAGCTTGATCCCGGGTTCGGGGGCACTGATAGGCATTGTGGTCTGCGCTGCGTACTGTGTGCCCGTCTTCTTTGCCGGAATCATATTTACCGAGAGCTTCCGTCGCTGCGGCGGTAGAAGCGACGCGTTCGGCGCGAACATGCTCGGAGCCGTTGCAGGAGGCTTAGCTCAGAACCTCTCTTTCATCGTGGGAATGGAAGCACTCTTGCTAATCGCTGCCGCCGTCTATGGGGCAGCCGCTATTTTGCAAACCGCAAGGCCATGCCGATTTGTGGCTGACTGAATACTGACGCGTCGATTTGCGACTGCGAAACGCTTTGGAAGATGGATGCAAACCGCGCGGCGCTACATACGTTCGTTAGATTGTGAAACGGGCTAACATGGCTCTATCTGTTTAGGCGATTTCTGTTTGCCATGATCATGGAACGGCGATCTCTGCCCGTCGGTGGCAACGGCGTCAATGTACATCTTTTCTTGGAGTAATCTATGATAGCGCAAGACCTCCTTCAGAGAATGCACAGGCTGAACGAACGCAACCGTGCCGCCTACAAGGGTGGCGTATAGGGTCCCTTTTCGCTGGATTGACGGCGCTCCATACTAGACCACGATGGTGGCTGTGCTATTGGGTTGTTGGCGAAACATCGCGTAGCTATTGAAAAACTCGTTCATCGAGAACGCGTCGAAAAACCTTCGCTCAGAAACGCGTTATAAGCGATGTGCTCAGATTGCGCATACATTTCTGGTCACTATTTTCGCGGTCGTATTTAGAAAAACTGAGTTTTCCAACAGCTACTCGCCATGTAACTCACTATCCTGATCCGCCGCACCAGCGTCCATAGCTTTGGCTCCCGGCCGTGTTGCGCTACTCTGTAAACAAGTGAGGCGCAGAAACGCTCGAAACCTAGCGGTTGTTTCCGTAATTCAGTAATGCATTGGTCGTCCTGATTCTATCCTTCACATTTAACAGATACTTACACTGTGTTTACATTCAGTTGGCAAACACAACCGTTCTAGGGTCGACCTACCTTGATAATGTAAACAAATTCCCAGTCGCGCTCGTCAGTGCGAGCGCGGCTGGAAGCAGGTTGAGACCGCCGAGGTGCTTGGAATACATGGGAGCTACCTTTTTTGCGCTTTCTCGGACTCACGCGATAACCATCCTGCCGGGTAGTACGCTCACCAACAGCGCTTCGCAGTTTGGTATCGTCTCGCGATAGCTGTGAAGTGTTGTTTCTGTGGCGCAACTCGCTGACGAAATCCGGGGTCTCATTGCCCGTGTCGGTCCCGAGAGTAACGCAATGGGATACGGCCCTGCTGATGCCGAGTTATTAAGCCTGCCTCGTCCACCTGGAGCAGTTCAATAGTCTTGCAAAATTCGCGATTTGCCACTACTCTCTCGGCCATGAAAAAACACGGCATCGTGCGATGTGCTCTCGCTGCAGGTATCTTGTGTTTAACGAGTTTCGCTCAACAGCCAACATCCAAACCCGGTGATTTGTCGTCTTTGGGAGGAAGAGGCAAGGATACGGACGGTTTGAAAGCTTTCCATGGGCCGATTGAGAAACAGACACTTGAGAACGATTATTTTCGCCAAGTAATTTTTACTGGCAAACATCTACAGCTTGCGTTGATGTCTTTACCGCCTCAGACAGATATCGGGTCTGAGGTTCACAGCCACACGGACCAGTTCTTCAGGATCGAACAGGGAGAGGCCAAGTTCATTTTTAACGAGAAGGAGGTTCTCTTGGCGCATAGCGGCGATGCCGTAATCGTTCCTGCTGGAACCCGACACAATGTAATTAACAACTCGAAGACGGAGCCGCTGAAAATGTACACACTCTATGCGCCGCCGAATCACCCGGATAAAACCGTGCACAAGACCAAAGCAGAAGCGGCGGAACATCATTAAAGCTTTCATCCCGTCCTTTGCATTGAGTAATGGATGGATGGATGGATGTTTTACTCCCTCTCTGCCCCGCGCACCCGAACACCCATACTGTCAGATGTTGGAGAAACAGATTACGTGTGGGAGTCATTAAACATTAAAGACGAGTTTCGATAGGAACGAACCAGGCCTGCCGTGGCTATTCCTTGGCAGTTACGGTAGGTGAAAGTACTCTCAATGTTGCAAAAATATTCGTGGGGCGCTATTTCGCCAGTTCCCGCGCGCGGGCAAACACTGCCTCAAACATTGCGGTCGTAAGTTTTCCTGTCGCCGTGTTCTGGTTTGATGGGTGGTAAGACGCAAGCAGGGTTATTCCGTTCGGCATCTTGTACTCCGCTGCATGCGCAAAGATATATCCGGTTTTACTCGCGATGACTCCCTGGCTGCGCAGATGGTTGAGGTAGGAATCGAAGGCGACTTTACCCAAGACTACAACGACCTTCAAATTCTTGAGCGCGGCAATTTCGCGGTCGGTGTACTCGGAGCAGTTGGCGATCTCGCTGGGCAGGGGCTTGTTGGCCGGAGGAGCGCATCGGACCGCAGCGGTAATCCACAGGTCGTACAGCTTCATTCCATCGTTGCGGCTGAATGCCTCCGGTTGCGAGGCGAATCCCAGGCGGTACAGCACGGGATACATGAATCTGCCTGATGCATCTCCGGTGAAGGGACGGCCTGTTCGGTTGCTGCCGTGAGCTCCCGGGGCGAGGCCAAAGACCAGAACGCGGGCGTTCTCGTCGCCAAAGCCCGGCACCGGTCGCGCCCAGTATTCGCATTCCAGGTAGGCGCGGCGCTTCTCGCGACCGATGCGCTCGCGGTACTCCGTGAGGCGGGGGCACCGGCGGCAGTTCACCACCTCGGCCTCAAGAATTTTCAATGCACTCTCTTTCATTGCTTTGTGCCCGGAAAGCTCTTGCCCTGGCCAACAAAAATGTGAGTTGAAGAGCTAAGCACTTTTTTTATAGATTGGCCGTAAAAATCGCTTGTTGCACTTTTTTTCGGCCTGCGGTTTGACCCGCGCTCATCGAGTCTCATACACTGAATCGTTCGCAGTTTGCGTTTGCACAGCTGCATTTTATCTCAGTTTAGAAAACGGCCCTGCGGCCGCACCAAATACATCCAAAGCTTAAGGTTATTCCTTTGACAACCAACGATTTGACATCTACCGATACCGCACAAACTGCCGATACGGCACAAAACGCCGAAACCGCACAAACCACCGAAGCAGTCAAGAATCCTTGTGAGCGCGAAGTCTTTGTCGAGATTCCCGCCGAAGAGGTTACCCGTGAGTGGAACGACGTGGTTGCGAGTTTCCAGAAACAAGCCCACATACCTGGCTTCCGCAAGGGCAAAGTACCAGCCAGCCTGATCCGAAACAAGTTTGCGGAGGAGATCAAATCCACGGTCACCGAAAAGCTTGTTCCTAACGCTTTCCGCCAAGAGGCTGAGAAACAGAACCTTACCCCGATCAGCCAGCCTCAAGTGATCGACCTTGAACTCGAATACGAAAAACCTCTTCGGTTCAAGGGCGTTTTCGAAGTGCTGCCATCCTTTGATGTCACGGGTTATAAGGAAATTAAGGTCGAGCAGAATTCGAATGAAATCACCGACGAGGTTGTCGAGAAGGAGATCGATAAAACGCGCGAAGAATGCGCGCTGTACCTTGAGATAACTGAAGATCGCGGCGCCGCAGATGGCGATTTCGTCTCGATGTCACTCAAAAGGCAGGAAGTGGGCAGCACTGCCGAGCCTTTCCAAATGGAAGAAGTGGCGGTCGAAATCGGCAGCGCTCATTCCGACGACACCTTGCTTGGGCTTAGCAATAATCTGCGTGGTGCCAAAAAAGGAGAGAAAAAGAGCTTCGACATAACTTTCGCCGAGGATAGCTCCGACAAAGCGATGGCCGGCAAAACGATGCATTTTGACATCGAGATCAAGGCTATTAAGAACAAGCACGTCCCCGAACTCACTGACGAGTGGGTCAAGGAGCTTGGCTACGAAGAGCTGCAATCGGTTGATGAGCTGCGTGCCCACGCCCACAAGGAACTGGAGAACGAAAGGAAGCGGAAGGGCAAGGACGAAGTGTTGTCGCAGTTGACTGCGAAGTTCCCGATCGATGTCCCCACTGCACTGGTAGAGAAAGCAATCGACCTGTGCCTGGAGCACGGCTTGCGGTCGATGATTAGGCGTGGAATGCGTCCTGAGGACATCAAGAAATTGGATCTGACCCCACTGCGCGAAGCACAGCGCGTGAGAGCGACGCGAGACGTTCGCGCGAACCTTTTGCTGGAGAAGATTGCTGATCTTGAAGCAATCGAAATCTCCGACGAGGATCTTGAGAAGGATATTTCGGCCGCTGCGCAACTCTCTGGGCAGGATGTAGCCGAATACCGCAAGAGCCTTGAGGAAAAAGACGGAATAACGAATTTGCGTCGGCAGAAACGTGCCGATCGTGCGCTGGACCTGCTCTACAAGCAGTCCATCAGTTAGCGTCAAAATGCCCCGCCCTTTTAGAGCGAGGACGGGGCATCGAAGCGGTCTTTGATCAAAATGTTTTGCATTTTAGTGTTAAGGTCGAGCATCGAATAAATCGAGAGCAGTTTTAACCGGGGCTGAGGCAGTTTCTACTCCTCGGTCCGCAAAGGAGCCGAATACTATGCTTGTGCCGATGGTGGTCGAACAAACCAGCAGGGGCGAGCGTGCCTACGACATATACTCCCGGTTACTCAGAGATAATATTATTTTTCTGGGCACTCCGATTGACGACAATGTCGCAAACCTGATCATTGCTCAATTGCTATTCCTTTCAGCCGAAGATCCCGAGAAAGATATATCTCTTTACATCAACTCTCCGGGTGGCTCTATTACGGCGGGCATGGCGATCTATGACACGATGCAGTTCATTCGCAACGACGTGGTTACCATCTGCATCGGGCAAGCCGCTTCGATGGGAGCCATGCTGCTGGCCGCGGGAGCCCCAGGCAAGCGATATGCCCTGCCGACTTCGCGCATATTGATCCACCAACCGCTTATTATGGGAGGCGGGATCTCTGGACAAGCAACGGACATTGACATCCATGCTCGCGAAATCCTTCGCATGCGTGAGTTGATGAACCAGCTGATGGCGAAACACACCGGACAGGTGCTCGAAAAAGTAGAGCGCGACACAGAGCGTGACTTCATCATGAACGCTCAGCAGTCCAAAGAGTACGGTATCGTGGACGACATCATCTACAAACATAATAAGTAGAGACTTTTCCAGGTGCACCGAATACCCGGAGTCTTTGCAACTGGCACATTTGACAAATAGTTAGGGTTAAGGCTTTTACGTTATTGCCAGATTTGCGCGCCCGCTCGACACTGATACCATGGGCGGGCGCGTTGAAAATAGCTTCAATTCCGACAAGAATGTAACGCCAGGTTTTGCGGTTCGATTTTTACAAGAAGTTTTGGCAGTTTTGGTGCAAGAGTTGCGCAGTCTGACTTTGAGGCATAACAGAGCCCACGACCCAGGGCCAGTTAAAAAAGATAACCGGGTTAACCGGGAAACCACTAGGAGATCTTTGTGAGACCCAGCTCTCGTTCCGATGAAGTTTTACGGTGTTCGTTTTGCCACAAGTCTCAAGACGCGGTGGCAAAGCTGATCTCTTCGCCATCCGATTACCCACGCGCTTACATTTGTGACGAATGCGTCGCAGTTTGTAACTCGATACTAGAGGATGACCGCGCCGAGGCACCTAACGCAGCTAGCCCCAACAATCTACCCAAGCCGCAGGAAGTCAAAGCTTTTCTTGACGAGTATGTCATCGGTCAGGAGAAAACGAAAAAGAAGCTCTCGGTCGCTGTGTACAACCACTACAAGCGCATCTACATGAACCGCCAGCGCACGACAGAGGTTGAGCTCTCGAAGTCTAACATTTTGCTGATTGGCCCCACGGGAACCGGCAAAACACTTCTGGCACAAACCCTGGCCAAGATGCTTGATGTTCCCTTCGCGATTGTTGATGCGACTACTCTGACCGAGGCCGGTTATGTAGGCGAGGACGTGGAGAACATAATCCTCAAGCTGCTCCAGGCTGCTGACGGAGATGTTGCACGCGCTCAAACCGGCATCATCTACATCGACGAAATCGACAAAATTGGGCGCAAAAGTGAGAACCCCTCGATCACTCGAGATGTCTCGGGTGAAGGCGTGCAGCAGGCGCTGCTCAAAATTGTGGAAGGCACCGTAGCAAATGTGCCTCCGCAAGGCGGCCGCAAGCACCCGCACCAGGAGTTCACAGCAGTCGACACTACGAATATTTTATTCATTGTGGGCGGAGCTTTCGTTGGTTTGGAGAAGGTAATCGAGCGTCGTATCGGCAAGCGTTCCGTCGGTTTCAAGACGGGAGAAGAAGCTGAGCGAGAGGAGCCTCTCTCGCCTCAAAAGCGCGACAATGACTTGCTCCAGCTTGCCCAGCCCCAGGATCTTATCAAGTTTGGACTGATCCCGGAGCTCATCGGCCGCCTGCCGGTAATGGGCGTGCTGAGCGATTTGGATGAAGCTGCTTTGGTCGAAATTTTGACACGGCCGCGCAATGCCATTGTTAAGCAATATCAGCGACTGTTCGAATTCGAAAACGTGAAATTGAGCTTCTCAGATGACGCTCTCAAAGCGGTTGCTCACGAAGCTCTCAATCGCAAGATAGGTGCTCGCGGGCTGCGCATGATTCTCGAAGAGCTGATGCTTGACCTGATGTACCATCTCCCCGGTCAAAAGAAGATTAAGGAGTTCGAGGTCACGCGCGAAATGGTAGAGCAGCGGAACATTTCCATGCAGCGTTTCGAGAAACAGGCATCGTAAGTCAATGTTATTTTCCAGAGAGCCCAGCCTGAATCGGCTGGGCTTTCAATTTTGAGCATTCCTGAGAAGGACGCTCCCTGCTCTATCGGAAAACCCTTGACTTCTTTTTCGTTCTGGTGCCAGATGCACATGAATGGAAACGTTCCTTTTTCCGCGCATTTCTGAATTCCCGGAGCGGGCTTTCATTTCCGATTCGGCCGCGGCGCTTTTTGATTGATTCAGAATTGCTTGATAATGTCCCATGTTGCCGCCGATATGGGGTTGTAGTAGGCTCGAATTCAATGCAACACGTGAGTCCAGCAGGTCTGCATATATTTGCCAGGCAGCTGGCCACGAGGGGAAGTGAGGCCGAGTGAGCCTGATCAAGGAAAAATTTGAAACCCGCAAGCTGCCGATGATGCCAATCCGGGATGTTGTCATCTTTCCGTTCATGATGACTCCCTTTGTGGTAGGCCGCGAATCAAGCGTGCGCGCGCTCGAAGAAGCCCTTGCCGGAGACAAACGGATATTCCTCGCCACCCAGCACGATCCGGGTATCGATGAACCCAAACCGGACGAGATTTACCAGGTCGGTACGATTGTCAATATCGTTCAGAGCCTGAAAATGCCCGACGGCAACATCAAGGTCCTCGTTGAGGGTACCGAGCGCGGCCGTATTCTGCAGGTTACAGAGACTGATGGCTTCTATATGTGCTCAGTGCGGGTTAACCGCTATACGCCGGAGATCACGCCGGCGGTGGAAGCCACAATGCAGCGCGTCGCTTCGCTGTTCGAGCAGTACGTAAAGCTCTGCCAGTCGCTGAACCAGGAGACCATTGCCGCAACTGTGCGCATGGACGACATCTCGCGCCTGAGCGACACGATTGCCGCAAATCTCCAGCTCTCCATCGAGGAAAAGCAAGAGTTACTGGAGATATTTGATCCTGCAGAGCGATTGAGCCGCATCTCAGACGTGCTCGACATTGAGATCGAGAAGCTCAACATGGATCGCACCATCCAGTCGCGGGTCAAGCGGCAGATGGAACGCGCCCAGAAAGAGTACTACCTCAACGAAAAGATCAAGGCCATCCAGAAAGAGCTGGGCCGCGGCGAAAAGAGCGAATTCGACGAGCTTAAGAAGAAAATCGATGGGGCCGGAATGCCGCCCGACGTTCTTGAGAAGGCCACGCAGGAATTAAAGAAGCTGGAAGCAATGCCGCCCATGTCGGCTGAATCCACCGTCTCGCGCAATTATCTGGACTGGCTGCTGGCTGTGCCCTGGAAGAAGAAATCCAAGGAAATCCGCGATATTGATTTCGCAGAACGCACGCTGAATGAAGATCATTATGGGCTGGAAAAAGTTAAGGAGCGCATTCTCGAGTTCCTGGCCGTGCGTCAGCTTGTAAAGAATCCTAAAGGCTCCATTCTCTGTCTTGTTGGGCCTCCGGGCGTAGGCAAGACCTCGCTGGGCATGAGCATCGCCAAGGCAACTGGACGGAAGTTCGTCCGCATGTCGCTTGGTGGCGTGCGCGACGAGGCGGAAATCCGCGGCCATCGTCGCACATATATTGGCGCGCTTCCTGGTCAGATCATCCAGATGATGAAGAAGGCCGGAACCCGCAACCCGGTCTTCATGCTCGACGAAGTGGACAAGATGTCCAATGACTTCCGCGGCGATCCGTCCTCTGCGTTGCTCGAAGTTCTCGATCCCGAACAGAATTACATGTTTGTCGATCACTATCTGGATGTGGAGTACGATCTGTCGCAGGTGTTTTTCATCGCTACGGCCAACGTGCTGCACACAATTCCGGCTCCCTTGCAGGACCGCATGGAAGTGCTCCGGCTGCACGGCTACACGGAACCGGAGAAGCTTGAGATTGCGCGCCAGTATCTGATCAAGAAACAACTTGAGCAGGCTGGCCTGACGACGGCCAACATTCAATTTGAGGATGACGCGCTTCGCGGAATCATTCGTCACTACACCCGCGAGGCCGGAGTTCGAAACCTGGAACGCGAGATTGGCAATGTCTGTCGCAAGATTGCGCGGTCGGTAGTTCGCGAAGGCGAAAGTTTCTCATCTACGATTACGGCGGAAAGCCTCGCCAACTATCTTGGCGTCATGCGTTATCGCGATACGCCTGCCAACGAGAAGAGTGAGATTGGGCTAGTCACCGGGCTGGCTTGGACCGAAGTGGGCGGCTGCATTCTGACCACGGAAGTCGCAATTGTCGATGGCAAAGGCAAGCTCACCCTGACGGGTAAACTCGGCGACGTAATGCAGGAGTCGGCCCAAGCTGCAATGAGCTATCTGCGAGCACGCTGGCAGCGGCTGGGCATTCCCCGCGACTTCTACCGTAACGTGGACATTCACGTCCATGTCCCGGAAGGTGCCATTCCGAAGGACGGCCCTTCGGCTGGAATCACTATCGCCACTGCAATTGCCAGCGCCCTCAGCAACATCCCGGTACGGCGCGACATCTGCATGACGGGTGAAATCACTTTACGAGGAAAGGTGCTTCCTATCGGTGGCCTAAAGGAAAAGTTGCTCGCGGCCCACCGGGCTGGAATCCTGGAAGCGATCCTCCCGGCGGAAAACCAGAGGGACCTCGGCGAAGTACCGGAAAACCTCCGCAAGGAAATGAAACTGCACTTTGTGGAATCGATGGACGAAGTACTGCAGATAGCTCTGGAACAACCGCTGCCCAGCGTTCCTGAGAGCGCGCCAATCTCTGCGATAGCCCCTCCCACCGAGAGTGCCGAGGCCCGGCAGTAGGCATTGAGATAGCTGGCATGAAGGCCTGCTTCGCGGGCCTTCATTTTTTTCCAGATCACGCTTCCCTGTCGTTCATTTCCCTGTGCGCCACAAACGCGGTGAACAGCGCTATTGTTTTTGTTGACCGTCATCCACCACTGCAATTAGACCGGTTCCTTAAAAGGTATATGCCTGGAAAATGTTGGGAGGTACTCTACTGAGGCTGGCAGTTCTTCCGTGACAGATCAACGATGGCGCGAGCGTATTCCGATGATCTTCGGTGCAAGTTTCT
>Ga0183096_1002217_pt1 | contig 13833 bp, 14 predicted proteins | sample Biomet5_FD_127791 | JGI IMG/M metagenome (GOLD analysis project Ga0183096, IMG submission 127791) | Microbial communities from bioreactor (seeded with sewage sludge) at LBNL, California, USA - Biofuel metagenome 5 (version 2) (version 3) | ecosystem: Engineered > Bioreactor > Anaerobic >... | reverse complement strand
CATTCGGCAAGGGCCTCCCCTGGGGACATACGGCAGGAGCGTTCGTACTGCTGCTGTGTCTGTCGTTTTTCGCTTTTACGACCATACTCGGATGGGACTACTATGCAGAAAGATGCCTGGAATATCTGTCGGGAAAGAGCATGACAGCTGTGATGATATACAGGTGGCTCTACATTGCGGCAGTAATGGCAGGACCGTTCCTGACGCTCGAATTCGTGTGGACGTTCGCAGATATATTCAACGGGCTCATGGCGCTGCCTAACCTTGTTGCTCTGCTGCTGCTTTCGGGCGTGATAGTGGCCGAGAGCAGGAGTTATTTTCGAAGACTGGGAAGCGGGGAACTGCGGGACGGATTCGAAAAGAAATGACCTATGGGCCCGGCGGACTGAGGAGGAAGCAGAAACAGTCTGAAAGCAGATATCAGAATATAAAAACGGCCGGCTGTTTTCAGCCGGTCGTTCAGCTTTGTCTTTGTCTGAAATGCAGCCGGCATGCGTGAGAATGCGTCCGCGGCGTCACTGCCGATTCAGCCGGCCATTAGGCTTTGCTCTTGTCTGAAAACACAATATGTAGTAAAATCGACAGAAGAACATATTGTAGTGTTACCGGGAGGATAAGTCAGTGAAATGTCCGTTTTGTGAAAATGACGATACCAAAGTCATTGATTCCAGGCATACCGAAGAAGGGCACGCCATAAGAAGAAGAAGAGAATGTGAAAAATGCGGCAAGCGCTTCACGACATATGAAAAGATCGAAGAGACGATAATTGTCGTGATCAAAAAAGACGGCAGCAGAGAGTCGTTCGACAGGAGCAAGATCATCAGAGGGATAGTCAAGGCTTGTGAGAAGCGTCCTGTTCAGATGTCGGACATAGAAGCCCTGGTAGATGAAATAGAGCGCGGCATCAACAACACTATGGAAAAAGAAGTCAAGAGCACTTTCATCGGCGAGCTGATAATGGAGAAACTCAGAGATCTCGATGAAGTGGCATATGTGCGTTTCGCTTCGGTGTACAGGCAGTTTACAGATATCAACACTTTCGTATCTGAGATAGAAAAGTTGCTGGGGAGCAAACGCAAATGATGCAGTGACAGCAGGGAGATATAACATGATAAGGATAGCAGTAGACGGGCCCGGAGGCGCCGGCAAGAGCACTATAGCCAAAGCGGTCGCAAAGGAACTCGGAATAGATTATATTGATACAGGAGCCATGTATCGCGCCATCGGATATAAGATGAAGGAAAACGGGATAGCAGCAGATGATGAGAAGGCTGTTGCGGAAATGCTCGCGGATACGGATATCGATTTCGACAGCGGCAATACCGTTCTGGACGGTCGGGTCGTCAATAAGGAAATAAGAACAGCGCAGATATCGGAGATGGCCTCCATGTGTGCTGCTCTGCCGGCGGTAAGGGAAAAACTCGTGGCGCTGCAGCGCGGCATGGCCGCCTCGAAGAGCGTCATCATGGATGGACGCGATATCGGCACTAACGTCCTCAGGGATGCAGAATACAAGTTCTTTATGACTGCATCTCCTGAAGAACGCGCCAAGCGCAGATTTGAGGAGATGCTGGAAAAGGGACAGAAAGCGGATTACGCAGATGTGCTGGCAGATATTAATGCAAGGGATCACGCAGATATGACCCGCGAACTTAATCCTCTCCGGAAAGCGGATGATGCTCTGGAGCTGGATACGACAGGCATGTCGATAGAAGAAGTGATCGCGGCGATAATAAAGGAGATAAAATAATGGCAACAGTCAGACCGTTCAGAGCCTTAAGGCCGGACAGAAAATATGCAAAGGATGTTGTTTCGCTTCCATATGATGTAATGAACAGGCAGGAAGCGGCAGAGATGGCGGCCGGTGATCCGTACAGTTTTCTGCATATATGCAGATCGGAAATAGATATGCCGGAAGATACGGATCCGTATGATAAGGCAGTATACGAAAGGGCCAGGGACAATATCGGCAAATTCATCGATGAAGGGATCATGAAGCAGGACGAAAGTCCTTCGTTCTACATATACAGGCAGATAATGAACGGCAATGTGCAGACCGGGATAGTCGGCTGTGTCTCAGTCGATGAATATCTGGATAATACTATCAAAAAACATGAGCTCACCAGAGTAGAAAAAGAGCAGGACAGGATAAATCATTTTGATATCTGCAATGCCGATACCGAGCCGGTATTTCTTACTTACAGAAAACAGGAGACCATACGCAGCCTGACGGAAGCGGTCTGCGCAGAGACGCCGGAATATGACATAACCGGAGACGACGGTGTCAGGCATATGCTCTGGATCGTCGGTGATGAAGAAAAAATCGGAGCCGTAACAGCAGCGTTCCGGGATGTCCCGTCGCTTTATATCGCCGACGGACACCACCGCAGCGCCAGTGCCTGCGGAGTAGGCGAGAAGAGGAGAAAAGAAAATCCCGGATATGACGGCAGTGAAGAGTTCAATTATTTCATGGCCGTGATATTTCCCGACGAAGATCTCAGGGTATACGACTATAACAGGGTCGTGCAGGACCTTAACGGACTGTCAGAACAGGAATTTCTCATCGCGGCAGAAAACGCAGGATTCGAAGTGAGCGAAGCAGGCACCGCTGCCTGCAGACCAGAAAGGCCTCATGAATTCGGGATGCTGCTGGGAGAAACATGGTATAAGCTCACAGCTTCCGAGAGCATCATACCAGATGATCCGATCGGTTCGCTGGATGTTTCCGTGCTTCAGGATAATCTGCTGGGACCGGTGCTGAGGATAGATGACCCCCGTACGGACAGCAGGATCGATTTTGTCGGAGGCATCAGAGGGATGCACGGCCTGGAGAAAAGAGTAGCCGAAGGTATGGCGGCAGCGTTTGCCGTCTATCCGGTAAGCATCTCATCTCTTATGGATGTGGCAGACAACGGTATGGTGATGCCGCCGAAATCCACATGGTTCGAGCCGAAGCTTGGCAGCGGACTTTTCATGCATATGCTTTAGGCAGGCAGCGGGTGCGGACGGACGCATATCTAAAAAAGGCTGAAGGATATTTGCCATTGTAAGGCTTTTGAAATAATGGTACAATAAAAAGCGGCTTTCTATCGGAAAGCTGTGCAGGAACAGCGCATGCGGCCTGATCGCAAGAAAGGGAAACGCATGATAATAAGAGAATTGCCGGCTGATGAAAGACCCAGGGAAAAGATGATCTCCATGGGGAGAGAAAGGCTTTCCAGCAGTGAGCTCCTGGCGATACTGCTGCGTACAGGGACCAGGGACAAGACAGCGCTGGCGCTGGCTGAAGAGGTCCTGGGATTTGAGGGCGGAGGCCTGAAGTCGCTGGCGGAGAGAACACCGGAAGAGCTCGCTTCCATAAACGGGATAGGCAGAGCGAAGGCATGCCAGATCATGGCAGCTGTGGAACTGGGAGCAAGAATAGCTGCTGCCCCGAAAATGGAGCGGATCAGGATAACCGGTACAAAAGATGCCGTGGATGTGTGCATGGAACGCATGCGGTATTACAAGAAAGAGTTTTTCAATGTACTGCTCATAAATGCCAAGGGCGAACTGATGGCTATGGAAAATGTCTCTGTCGGAGATATCAGATCCAGCATCGTCAATCCGCGGGAAGCATTCAACAGCGCAGTGAGGAAAAGCGCTCTGGCAGTAGTGTTCGTCCATAATCACCCCAGCGGCGATCCTACACCCAGCAGGGAAGACAGAGATGTCACAAAACGGCTTTGCGAAGCCGGTGATATATTAGGAATCAAAGTGCTGGATCACATAATAATCGGCGACGGCGATTTTACGAGTTTCAGGGAACTGGATATGATTTGATACGGAGGAAAAAGAAGTGATAAGTTTTTCAGCAAAAGATATGGGTATCGATCTGGGAACAGCGAATACGCTCATTTTCATGAAGGAAAAGGGAATTATATTGAACGAGGCTTCGGTCATAGCCTATAACAAGGTCTCGCAGAAAGTTATCGCGACAGGGACCGATGCCAAGGCAATGATCGGCAAGGCACCGCAGAACATAGTTGTCGTGAAGCCTCTTCAGGACGGCGTTATTTCCGATTTCGACATGACTGCTGAAATGCTGCAGAGATTCATCGCCAAAGCTCTCGGCGACAGAAAGCCGTCCGGCCTCAGGGTCGTGGTAGGTGTGCCCAGCGGCGTCACCGAAGTCGAAAAACGTGCGGTAGAAGAAGTCGTAAGACAGATGGGAGCCAAAGAGGTTTATATCCTGGATGAGCCGACAGCGGCGGCAATAGGAGCAGGACTCGATATCGACAGTTCGGATGCATGCATGATATGTGATATCGGCGGCGGCACCACGGATATCGCGATACTGGCGCTCGGCGGTATAGTCGTGAGCAGCTCTCTGAGATATGCAGGAGATAAATTCAATGATGCCATCATCGCTTATATAAGGAAAAAGAAAGGTGTGCTGATCGGTACCAAGACAGCCGAGGAGCTGAAGATAAGAGTGGGAAGCGCACTGATAGAGACAGACGGCGAAGGCAAGGAAATAATCAGGAACATGGAGGCAAGAGGGAGAGATCTGATCTCCGGACTTCCCAAGAAATTCAAGGTCAGCAATAAAGACATGGAAGCGGCACTGCATGAATCCATGGATATGATCGTTGATGCCGTAAAGAGCACCGTGGAGAAGGCGCCTCCAGAAATAGCCGCTGATATCGCAGACAGAGGAATGATGCTCGCCGGCGGCGGCGGCATGATCGAGAACCTCGACAAGCTTATTAACGAGCGCACCGGCATGGCGGTCGGGATCGCTGAAGATCCTTACGAAGCTGTAGCGATAGGAACAGGCAAGAGCCTTGACAATATCGAAAAGCTTAAAATATATGCGAATGTAAAAAAAAGATAAATAAAGGTCAGTTTATATGAAATGGATCGAAGAACATAGAATATTTTCAGTCATCACGGGGATCATCGTACTGCTGTTCCTCGTGATACTTGTTTCATATCTTTCTGCAGGAGGAACTACGATAGTGGGCAGAGGAATGCAGAAAGCTATGACAGTCATAGAGAAACCGTTCGCCCAGGTGTCTTCCGGTGTCAGCGATACACTGACGGGTATGGTAAGGTACAGGAGCGTCAAAACGGAAAACGAACAGCTCAAAGAAGAGAATGCAAAACTGGAACGACAGAACGCAGATCTGAAACTGAAAAAAGATGAGCTTTCTGAGCTGAAAAAGCTGGCCAAGTCTTTTGATTTCCAGCCGTATCAGGGTACCGCCGATGATGCTGTGGCAGCAAATGTGATAGAACTGGATTATTCGAGTCCGTATGTCATCTTCACGGTGGATGCAGGAAAAGAAAAAGGAATCAAAAAGGACGATGTCGTGTGCAACGGCGACGGCCTTGTAGGCAGAGTGCAGGAGACCGGCAAGGGCTGGTCAAAGATCGCGTCTGTTTTATCTGACGGAAACAATATCAGCTTCAGGACCCTCAGAAAGGGATCGATAACCGGAGTCCTGAAAGGCAACGGCAAAAACAAGATGACAGGCTATCTGCTCAGCTCCAAAGCCAGGGTCGTAGAGGGAGATACTCTTATCACTTCCGGTGTCGGTATATATCCTAAAGGCATACGCATCGGCAAGGTGGATTCAGTAGAATTCAATGACAATACCCAGCTGAAAATGGTGACGGTCAAACCTGCAGTGACATTCAGGAGCATGGATAAGGTGGCGATCTTTATATGAGTCTGAAAGCCACAGCCATTTTATTTGCGGCGGCGACGCTGTTTCAGATGACACTGGTGGATCTTATCAGCATAGCCGGGCAAGGTCCCAATCTGATACTGTGTCTGACCATAGCGCTTACATTCATGTTCAACAGCGGCTACAAGGCGGCGCCTTTTGCAGTGATCTGCACACTGTTTCTCGATGTCGGCACGGGACAGTACATAGGGGTCGGAGCTTTTACGATATTCATAGTGATGGGGATAATACTTATCGTAAGGAAGCAGCTCAATGTCGATAATATCAAACCGCTTCTGGCAGTCGGTGCCATTGTGACGCCTGTATACGGAGCGATATACTGGCTGATAATGCATATACTAGGCAATCCCATGAGCTTCTGGTACATTCTGCTGCATCAGCCCATATACATAGCATATAATCTTGCAGTCATTGCGATACTGTACTATGCAATGGCAGGAAGGTTAAAAGTTTTGAAACGTCGAAAAGACGGATACGAATATGAATAAGATCAGGATATTACTGAAAAACAACAGACATAATCAACTGATAGCCATACTTCTCGTGCTGGCAATAGTGCTGGGGGCAAGGCTTTTTGTCCTGACTGTGTTCGAGCATGGCACATACAGCAGCGACGCAGACAATCTTTCCACCCGCAGTATATACACCATAGCACCGAGGGGCGAGATCTATGATAAATACGGCAGACTGCTGGCAGGAAACAAACAGTCGTTTACTGTACGAATGTCGAAAAACGGACAGGACAGCAAACAGCTCAATAAAAGCATCAAGAAGCTTTACAAGATACTGAACAAAAACGGAGACAAGTGCGTCGATGAGTTCCCGATCAAGATAAAGAACGGGAAATATTACTATACTTATGATAATGAAATAAAGAGCTGGCTCAAGAAAAAGGGCTTCAGGACCAGCATGACTGCAGAGGAAGCATTCAATGCCATGAGGAACAAGCTCGGCATAGATCCTACGCTTGACAGATATGCAGCGCAGTCGGAGATGCAGACCACATATAATCAGTATCCGCCCATTTCCGTGAGCGATATGGAATATACAGCAGATAAGGAAAAGAAAGAATTCCTCAGCTGCTATTTCGACGATACTGACAAATATGCCAAAATGAGTGCCAAAGAAGTCTTCGGCGAGATCAGAAAAGATATGGATATAGATACGGCCCTTAGTGACAGGCAGGCACGCAAGTATATGGTCATAAAGAACCAGATAGAATCACTGGGATACAGTCAGTACAAACCGGCTGTCATCGCAAAGAATGTTTCTAAAAAGACGGTCATGCTCATTGAGGAGAACAAATCGGCGATCAACGGTGTCGAGGTGGTATCCGAGACGAAGAGGTATTATCCCAACAAGAAGTATGCGTGCCATATACTGGGATATCTGGGCAAGATAAATGAGAGCGCTGCTGCGGAATACGAAAAGAAGGGATATGACAGCAGTGAGCTTATCGGCCAGGAAGGCATAGAGGGAAAGTATGAAAGCACTCTCAAGGGAATCAACGGTGAGAAGAAAGTTCAGGTAAACGCTTACGGAGAGCAGAAGAAGGTCATCAGCAAGACCAGCTCCAAGAAGGGAAAAGATGTATACCTCACGATCGATCTGAAACTGCAGAAAACTGCGCAGAATGCATTGAAAGAAGGAATTGCCGCGATGAGATCCGGCGGTTCTCTTCAGGGCGAATACGGTCCTACTGCTACCAGCAAGGCCGCGCCTAATGCCAAGACAGGTGCTGTTGTTGCGATCGACTGCAAAACCGGAGATGTATTGGCGATGGCCAGCTACCCGGGATATGATCCGAATAAATTTGCGAGCGGCATCAGTGAAAAAGCATGGGAGAGTCTGCAGAGCGAAAATGACAGAGATCCTCTGTCGGCTGCACCGCTGTACAATCTGGCGACAATGAGTACTGTCCAGCCCGGCTCCACTTTCAAACCGGTGACAGCTACGGCCGGACTGGAATGCGGTCTCAATCCGGCTGCATATCATAATGATGCCGGAGCCATCAAGCTCGGAGGTACGAGTTACGGCTGCGTATTGTGGAACCTGACCAAGGGCAAATCGACACATGGCGCCATAAATATGTACAGGGCGCTCGAGGTTTCCTGCAACTACTATTTTTATGATGTGGCAACAGGAAAAGACTGGTCGAGCGGAGGCTCCATGGGATATAAGAAAAAAATCAGCATAGATATGATAACCAACTATGCCAAACAGTACGGACTGGGCAAGGCGACAGGCATACAGCTTGATGAGGCAGTTGTTCCGGTGCCCACGAAAGCGAGAAAAATAGCTGCACAGAAAAGCAACCTTTCCAATGAGCTCTATGCAGCTGCAGAGGAATATTTCACTCCTGAAGTGGCCAACAACAGCAAAAAACTGGCAGCAGACATAGAAAGCATCACGAATCTTATAACGGAGAAGCCCAAGTATGATAATGTGCATGACAATCTGCTTCCCAAGTACGGCGTCAAAAAAAGCAAATGCAGGAAGCTGGCCATTAAGGTAGTATATGACTATGCGCCGCAGACAAAATGGAACACAGGCGACGCCTTCAATATTGCTATCGGGCAGGGCGAAAATGAATATACCCCGCTGCAGATGGCAAATTACATCGCCACTTTAGGCAACCGCGGCGTACACCATTCAGTCAGCGTAGTGAAGTCGGTAGAAGACAAGGGAACGGTATCGAGAGCTGCAGATACGAAGGTAAAAGTAAGTAAAAAGAAATATTTCAATGAGATAATCGACGGTATGAGGCTCGTTGCCGCAGGTTCTGAAAGTACAGTCAGCAAGGTATTCGGGAAGCTGGATTTTGATGTTGCTGCCAAGACCGGTACAGCAGAGCGTTCCGGCAAGGTCAATCCGAAATCTGAAGTGAAATACGTAAAGAACCATCTGTCGCAGATAGATTCGAACCTTTCCTGGAAGCAGGTCAAAAAAGAGATGAAGAGGATAATGAAAAAGTATCCGGATATCTATACATCTCAGGACACTGCCGTAAGAAGAGCAGTGATCAACCTGAGCCACGGCAAGGTAACGACAAAGAAGCTCGATGCATACAAGAGCAGTTATGACGAATTTGCATGGGTAGTAGCTATGGCACCGGCAGATGATCCGCAGATAGCTGTAGCCTGCATGATCCCGCAGGGAATGACCGCGGCCAATGCAGCGCCGATAGTCAAGGAAGTACTCTGCAAGTATTTTGACCTTCAGAAAGAGTATAAGAAGAGCAAGACAAAGATCAAACTCCAGACAGTTGTAGATTAACCGATGTCTGCAGCGGCCGGAAAGGGATTTTTATGGAAACGGGAAAAGTAATATCGATAGTATCAGGAAAGGGCGGGACCGGAAAGACCATGTTCGCGGTGAATCTGGGTGCGGTACTTGCTCTGCAGGGCAGAAAAGTCGCCATGGTCGATATGGATAACGGCCTGCGCAGCATGGATCTGTACCTGGGACTGGAGAACCGTGTTGTCTATAATGTGGTCGATGTCATGTCTGGCATGTGCCGGATAAAGCAGGCCATGATCAGAGACAAACGCTTCAAATGCATGTATCTTATTGCAGCGGCTCCCGGCAGAGATGTACGAGATATGACGCAGCTGCATGTAGAGGTGCTGTGCGAAAAGCTCAAGGCTGAATTCGATTATGTGATAATAGATGCTCCGGCAGGTATAGGAGACAGCATGATGCTGGCACTGGCCGGCGCCGATGAGGCAGTCGTAGTGACTATCCCGGAAGCGGCAGCGGTAAGGGATGCCGATGTAGTTGACAGGATACTGATCGAGGCGGGGATCGAAAAGAAATTCTGCATAATAAATGAGATAGATGCCAAGCTGGTTTCCATGGGAGCTGTTCCCGGCATAGCAGAGATATCTAGAAATCTGAGAATGAACATTGCCGGCATAATACAATACGATGACAATATTTTCATTGCGACAAACAGAGGGATACCGATCGTGCTGAAGCAGGGCACATATATCGAGAAGAATTTCAGAGCTATCACGGAAAGAATAGTATCCGCGCTTGATGAAGATACAGGTAAATAGAAATTTGTGCCGCAGTGCCGGAAGGTAGCCGATATGGTAAGCATAGATGAGGTCCAGCTGATGCTGGATGAAATAGCAGAGAGCCTGCCGCCGGAATTTTATGAAGGCCTCAACGGCGGGATCATCCTTCTTCCGGAAGAGAAGCTGAGTCCGCAGGCAAAGAACAATGATCTGTACATACTGGGAGAGTATCACAGGGGAGGCCCGCTGGGCAGATACATTTCCATTTTCTACGGCTCATTTGCGAGGATGTTCAGCGGCCTGTCTGCTGAAGATCTGAAAAAGAGGCTCGGTGATACGCTGCTACACGAATTCACGCATCATCTTGAATCGCTGGCAGGCGAAAAGGGCCTGGAAAAATGGGATGAAGAACAGATGCGCGCATATCTGGAAAGATACCGGCAGTCGGGCCGCTGCTGAAACTCATTACCGCAGGCGGAACGATGGCAGAGCCGAAAGCAGAATGATGATGATGCGGCGTTGACACTGCCGTATTAATTTGATAGACTGGTCGATGTTGATAAACATACAGGAGGGACGGAAAATGAAGAGAATCAAAACTTTAGAAACAAGGAACCTGGCTGAAACAGCTAAAAAATGCGGATGCGGCGAATGCCAGACCTCATGTCAGTCTGCCAGCAAGACTTCATGCAGTGTAGCAAATCAGAAGTGCGAACAGCAGAAGTAGGAAATGACGACAGGATGTCGCTGTGAGGTGCCCAGGCAGCTTGCAGCGATTTTTTATGGGTAATAATTATGATACATGGATACAAACTCAACGGATACAATATAATCATCGATGTCAACAGCGGCTCCATACATGCAGTGGATGATGCGGCTTTTGATATGATCATGATGTATGAAGAAAAATCAAAAGATGCCGTCAGCAGAGAGGTGTCAGAGAAGTACGGCCTCAGCGGCAGTGATATCGAAGAAGTCTTCGATGACATCGAGGAGCTGAAAAGACAGAATAAACTTTTTTCGACAGACATTTTTTATGACATGGCCGAAGAATTCAAACAGAGGCATTCTGTGCTGAAGGCTATATGTCTGCATGTCGCTCACGACTGCAATATGGACTGTGAATACTGTTTTGCGGGAAAAGGCCATTATCACGGGGGCAGCGGCCTGATGGATGTCGAGACCGGGAAAAAAGCTTTTGACTGGCTGATAGAGAACTCTCCCGGACGGAGGAACCTCGAAGTGGATTTCTTCGGCGGCGAGCCGCTGATGGACTGGAATGTCGTCAAGGAACTCGTCAGATACGGCCGTTCTCTGGAAAAGAAACACAACAAGAACTTCAGATATACGCTGACGACCAACGGCATACTGCTCGATGATGAGACAGACGATTTTCTCAATAAAGAAATGAGCAATGTCGTCATCAGTCTGGACGGACGCAGGCCGGTGAACGACAGGATGCGGCATACAAAAAACGGCCGCGGGACTTATGATCTGATCATAGATAAATTTAAAAAGCTGGCGGATTCGCGCGGACAGAAGGACTATTACATGAGGGGCACGTATACTGCGAACAATCTCGACTTTGCCAGTGACGTGCTTCATATGGCGGATGAAGGCTTCAAAGAACTGTCCATAGAGCCGGTCGTTTCAGATCCGGCGGCGCCGTATGCGCTGAAGGAAGAGCATCTGCCGCAGCTGTTCAGCGAATATGAGAGACTGGCTGCGGAAATGATCAGAAGGCGCAGAGCGGGAAACGGGTTCACATTTTATCATTACATGATCGACCTTGCCGGCGGCCCCTGCATATCCAAGAGGGTATCAGGCTGCGGAGTAGGCATGGAGTACATGGCAGTGACTCCCGAAGGAGATCTGTATCCGTGTCATCAGTTCGTCGGAGAAAAGGATTTTCTGCTCGGCAGCATATATGAAGGCGTTGTGCATCCTGAGATCCTCGATAAATTCAGGAACTGCAATGTATATTCGCATGAAGAGTGCAGAGACTGCTTTGCCAGGCTCTACTGCAGCGGAGGTTGCGCTGCGAATGCATATCATGCGACAGGCAGCGTCAGCGGAGTATATGATCTGGGCTGCAGGCTGCACAGAAAAAGGATAGAGTGTGCGATAATGATGAAGGTGGCCGAACTGGAGGAAAACAGCTGAGCTGTCTGCAGAGGGAAGCAACGCGCATCCGGCATGCAGCCGGCAGCCGGGATATTTCCGGGAGGAATACAGCTTTGCATCGGCAGGAAGATCTGTCATGCAGCGGCAGGATAATCTGTCATGCATCGGCAGAAAAATCAGCTCTGTTTTGATTGACTGGCCACCCGTGATGTGTTAATATTAGCAAAGATATCAAGGGGAGTAGCTTGAAAGCGACTGTACCAACAATCGCGATCCTGAGGATCTGGTGCAGTACTCCGATGTGGAAGTGAGACCTTAGATGCCGTTTTGGCATTTAAGGTTTTTTATATTTACAGCTATGTCCGTCTGTACGGGCCGTGAGGCGGAAAATGTACAGCAGAGCGGCAGATCATATCTATACGGCGGAGCATATCAGCAGACTGCAGGGTGCAGATGAAAGGCAGGTAATCAGTTGGAAAACCGTGATCTGATAGAAAAAGACAAAAATACTGCGGACAATCATGACCATAAACTCAGAAAAGCGATGAAATCCGTCAAATGGCTGCTGTTCTGGATAGGACTGGCCATATGCTTCAATGTGGGCATATATTTCCTGTTCGGTCAGGTGAAGGCGGTTGAATTCCTGGGCGGTTATCTCATGGAACTGTCGCTGTCCATAGATAATGTCTTTGTTTTCCTGATGATCTTCATGAGCTTCGGCATCGCCGAACATGCCCAGCACAGAGTCCTGGGCTGGGGCATAATCGGGGCTATCGTACTGAGATTCTTTTTCATATTTTTCGGCGTCGCCGTCGTCAGCAGATTCGAATGGGTCCTGTACATATTCGGCGTGCTGCTGCTCTTCAGCGGAGCGAAAATGTTCAGACATGACAGTGATGAACAGAAGGATCCGCACGATAGCAAGGTCATAAAAGTCATGAAAAAGATAGTGCCGATGACAAACTATTTCGTCGATGAAAAGTTTTTCGTCAGAGAAGATGCCAGGCGCATGGCCACACCGCTGCTGGCGGTACTGGTGCTGATCGAGACATCCGATATAATTTTTGCCATCGATTCCGTACCGGCGGTAATCTCGATATCCAAAGATCTGCTGATCGTATATTCTTCGAACATATTTGCCATACTGGGTCTGCGGCAGTTGTTTTTCGTCATCGAGCATATGCAGGAACGCTTCCAGTACGTCAGGTACGGCGTGGCCGTGATACTTATCTTCACAGGTCTGAAGATGATAGCGGGCATTATCGATATCCATATATCGACGATCGTTTCTATTGCAGTGATAATCGGCGTCCTGACGGTCAGCATAGCCGCATCGGCTATAGTCTCTTCGCGCAGAGAAAAGAAGAAAAAAGAAGAGGGCAAGGCAGACGAAAAAGAGAAAAAAGAAAAAGAGATATAACGGTTTATATCCGCTGATATAAATGATATAATCATGTTGGAATAAGGAGGGACCATGAAGAATCTTGATGCCGCAAGGATAGCAGAGGCCGTCGAACTTCTTGCCAAAAGGACCAACTACTATCTGACAAAGGATGTATGTAAGAGGATAGCAGAATGCCGTGATGCGGAGACAGATCCGGGCGCGGCGGAGATACTTGATAAAATCGAAGACAATATAACTATCGCAGGAGAGGAGGGTATACCTCTGTGTCAGGATACCGGAATGGCCTGCGTTTTTTTGCGCCTGGGACAGGATGTCCACATATACGGCGGCGATCTGTATGAGGCGGTCAATACGGGCGTAAAGGCCGGATACGAGAAGGGCTTTCTGCGCAAATCGGTAGTCGCCGATCCTCTGCGCAGAAAAAATACCGGCGATAACACACCTGCGAACATCTACGTGGAAATAGTGCCGGGTGACGATCTGGAAATAGTATTTGCTCCCAAGGGATTCGGCTCGGAAAATATGAGGCAGATCAAAATGCTCAAGCCTGCTG
>Ga0183096_1002216_pt1 | contig 13836 bp, 13 predicted proteins | sample Biomet5_FD_127791 | JGI IMG/M metagenome (GOLD analysis project Ga0183096, IMG submission 127791) | Microbial communities from bioreactor (seeded with sewage sludge) at LBNL, California, USA - Biofuel metagenome 5 (version 2) (version 3) | ecosystem: Engineered > Bioreactor > Anaerobic >... | reverse complement strand
GGCCATGCGTTTGATATCTCTGGCCATTAGAATTTGGGGTTTGCGTGGAATGCAATTAAACAGATCTTTCATATCATGTGGCGTAACAATGTCGGTGAAGATATGAACCTCGTTTGCAATTCTGGCCATAAGCTCCAATTTGTAGTTGTCGAATAGACATTCAAAATTGAGAACTGGCGGGATTGGGGTTTGTGGGTCTAGAATGAACCCGTTTTCAAGATGGCTATCTGCCAATAGAACGGATGGTGGCATTGCCATCATACCATTCATCATGTCAATCATCTGTTCAATGCTTTTATCACTGAAGTCTGTCTGATTGAAGAAATACTCTGTTAGAGCTCGGTTATTAAGCAGTAAATCTTCAATCATCCCAATATTGAGATTATGAAGATTTTTACTGTGTGCATCGTCCGCATCATGATGGAAATGGACGTTAATGAAATCTTTAGCAAACCTGACGTAATTCTTTTTCAGATTTACTACTTCGGCCAAGTAGATGACCCTTGCCTTGTGGCAAAGCTTATTTAATCCTGCCTTCCCACAATAAGGTTCCATCTTATGCGTAAGATGGTCCTTCAAATCTCTTTGCAAAAAGAGAGATAGAGAAATGATTTTTTCTCATGACGTTAATAATTTAAAATTAATATATTCTATCGTTTTGATAGATTCTATTTTTGTCTCATTGGTCTATTGAAGTGTTGTGCAATACTCAATATTTCAGGAGCATACGTTTCGTATATTCTTTTTTCTTTTACTGCGCCAAGTGCGGATTTAAGACTTCCTCTGTTCGGCGTTTCACCTTTTACGACAAAGCAGCATGATGTAGCTGCCCAATAGTCTTTGTTGGTAGGAGCGATAGCTGTATCTACAAAGTATGCTAGTTGGCGAAGATCTTTTAGCCAATTAATAGGTTGGTCGAATTCTTCTTTGCCAAATATAGCTAGCATCTGTTGTTCTGTTGTATCAGGGTCCACATATCCTTTTTTAATCAGTGACGAAAACATTGTTTTTATTCGTCGTGAACTAAACGGAGTTTTAAATTTTATGTCCTCGGATGGGCAAAATAAATCTGTGAAGTTTACATCGCTATAAAAATCTAGCATTTCTTGTATTGACTCAAGCTTTGGGTTTGGAATCTGAGTGGTATTCAGCATTTTTATATTCCATTGTTCCTCAAAAAGTACCCATCTACGTCGAAGAGGTATATTAATCCTAGTTCCAATGGCAAAAGCCAATGTCTTTAATTGGGCTCTCGACATGCCTTCTATGGGTTGGAATTTGTAATCTAGGTAGCCGGCTTCTTGTGCGTTGATCATTTCTTTTTCTGCACCAAGCTCATTCAGTCCCATTGTAATATTAAGGTTTCCACCGATAGACTGTTTCAAAACTCTATCAGCTCTGTCTTTCATATCACCCATAAGCGAAGTGTATTCATGAAGGAGTATTTGATGCTTTGAGGTTAGCTTTTCAGATTGTTCATTAAGGTAGTTTTGAAGAAAATCCAGGTCATCAACCTTCTCAATTTCTGCCCCTAATATTGGCTCAGAATGTGAAAGCCAGTATTCATAAACATCGTTAGCCCATTTGAGCATATCAGGCATAAGTTCTGCAATAGCAGATGGAACCAAGTCCATCTGCGTATTACCGTAATATCTTAATTGTTTTGAACTTCTGTTCATGCGTGCTAGTAATATAGCAGCTTGTCCACGGTGCTGTATCATACTATTTTTCTCCTAAATTTGGAATGAGTGATACGGCATCTTGTTTTCTCTTATCAAGCACTTTGGCGTAGATTTGAGTAGTGGCCAACTCTTTATGACCAAGAAGTTTTGATACAGTGTAGATATCTGCACCAAGCGACAACATCATGGTTGCGAATGTATGACGACCTGTATGGAAGGTGATATTCTTTGTAATCCCGGCAGTGAATGCCCACTTCTTCAATTCAAGAATAGTCCAAGCACTATATTTGAATGAACTGAACACTCTGTCGGTTGGTTTTCCTCGTTCGCCCATATATTGAACAGCTTGTTCATTTATATCAAGGTACTCTTGAGCCTTTGTCTTTTTCTGACGGAATACGATACGAGTGAAGCCATCGAAGTCTTGAACCTCTGACCACAGTAGCTTTTCAATATCACTTTTACGTAGACCTGTAAGGCAGGAGAATAGGAATGCTCTTTTAAGCCATGGATACATACAAGGAGTGGCAGTCAGATTTTTTATTTCTTCAACTGTCAAGTAAACACGTTCAACTTCCTCTTGCTTGAAGCCTTCAACGCCTCGCATTGGGTTAAATTGAATAACTCCATCTTCAAAGGCTTTGTTAATACAGCATCTTAGCTTATTGAAATAGGAGAGCTTTGAATTTTGCGAAAGACCTTGAAATACACTCTTATCCTTTTTATGCGTTACTTTATGACTATCCTTTTCTACTGTATTTAGGAAATCTTTGAATCCAAGAACCCATTCTTTGTTTATGTCTTTGAATGTTGTTTTCTCATCAGCATAGATTTCAAGGTATTTTAGACAGCTATGCCAGTTTCCCCAATTACCATCTGAATCGGGAGTCTTGTGTCTTTCTTCACACATGCTTCGATAGAATGATAGGAATGGGGTTTCTTCTGCATAGGGCTTTGGTAAGTCGTATTCAGTTCTAGAAAGCTCCAACTGTCTCTTTGAACGAATCGAAACAGCCAAATTATATGTCTGTCGGTTTTGTTCCTTGTCGGCAGGAGTTTTCTCTGGAATAAGGTACAGCTTCAAGAACTCGCGTGTACGCTTTCCATTGTAATAAATGTCTAGGAAGAGATGGACATTTCCATTGGCCAATTTCTTCTCACGGATTTTCACCGGTTCTTTTTTTTGCACGTTTTTGTCACTACTCATGGTTGCAAACTTTTAATAGTTCATAATCTAAAATGGCCTGTTTTGTCACCGGTGACAAAAATTGGCCTGTTTTGTCACCGATAACCGGGTCTGGTGACAAACTGGTGACAAAATTACGCCCAAAAAGGTAAAACGCCAAATTCTTTAAGATAAAATAAAAAACAAGCCGAAAATCAAGTAGTGTTGATTATCAGCATTTTACTTGCTTTATTAGTGTTTTGTTAGTGCTTTGTTTTCCCCTCAAAAACCCACTTTACTTTCCGATACAGAATTTTGAGAATATGTTTCCTAGTACCTGGTCTGTGGTTACTTCGCCAACGATATCGGAAAGATAGAAGATGCATTCGCGGAGATCCTGAGAGATGAAGTCGCCGGACAGATCGCAAGCAAGGCCCGATTGAACACGGCGGATAGAGTCGAGGGCATGTTTGAGCGCTTCATAGTGACGAATGTTGGTGACAATGATATCGTTCGATGACAGTGCCGGAATATTGGCAACTTGAACCAGTAAATCCTGCAGTTCATGAATATTCGACTTGTGTTTGGCTGAGATACAGATCGATTGGACAAACTTGGGAAGTCGTTCGGAAATGGTTGTCAAGTTTTTGTCGATAAGGTCAATTTTATTAAATACGATGATGAGCTGTTTGCCTTTACAGTGAGGAAAAATCTTGCCGGATAGTTCTTCTATCTGGCGCTCTGCGTCGGATGAATCGATAATCCAAAGCACTATATCTGCCTGGTCGAGCTTGTTGAATGTACGCTCAATGCCGATCGTTTCGATAGCATCATGCGTTTCCCGTATGCCGGCCGTATCAATGAAACGGAACAGGATTCCCTGAATATTCATCGTGTCTTCAATGGCATCGCGTGTGGTGCCTTTTATGTCGCTCACAATTGCTTTTTCTTCATTGAGAAGCACATTGAGGAGCGTAGATTTTCCCGTATTGGTTTCTCCGATGATAGCCACCGGGACACCGTTCTTAATGGCATTACCTGTGCTGAATGAATCGGCCAGATGAGAGATGACGGTTTCAATATGTCCAGCCAGAGTTTTCAGTTCGCTACGATCGGCGAACTCAACATCTTCGTGGTCACTGAAGTCTAACTCCAATTCCATCAGCGATGTGATATGCAGTAACTGTTCACGTAAAGTTTTCAGTTCGTTACTGAATCCTCCTCGCATCTGATTTATTGCCAGCCGATGCTGTCCGGCTGATGTTGATGCAATCAAATCAGCAACGGCTTCAGCCTGACTCAAATCCATCTTTCCGTTCAGAAATGCCCGTTCTGTATATTCACCCGGATGAGCTAGACGGCAACCATTGTCGACAAGCAATTTAATGATTTGCTGTTGAATATATATCGAACCGTGGCAGGTTATCTCCACTGTATCTTCACCTGTAAATGAGTGAGGAGCACGGAATAAGGCGATCAATACATTATCAAGTTCTTCATCATTTTTCCGTATTACGCCATAACTAAGCGTGTAAGCTTTTTGCTTGAACAGATCTTTACCTTTGGTATGTGGGATAAACAGCTTGTTGCATATACTGATGGCTTCGGTTCCGGAGATCCGAACGACCGCAATGCCTCCGGTTCCGGGTGCTGTAGAGATAGCGCAAATGGTATCTTCGTTTATCATTTTAACAGGATTTAAATGCCGCTAAACTGTAATCAGTTCATACGACTGGGTTCCGAGACCAATTTTTTCACCGTGTTCTAGTGCTGCCTGCCACTTGGTGTCGGGATGCAAGAGGTGAAATTTATCGACACCCACAAGATGTTCATGCGGATGTTCTTCAGCCAGCTTGTTGTTTCCGCCAATGACCGGCGCACTGTTTACAAGGTCGACACAAGCTTTGTCCAGAGCAATCGGATCAAAGGAAGCAGCGATACCAATGTTGGAGACGATCGGTGCATCGTTGTGGTTCCAGCAATCACATTCGGGTGAAACGTCCATAATGAAGCTGACATGAAAGTTCGGTTTGTCCAGCAGGATTGCTTTTGTGTATTCGGCAATTTTGCAGTTCATTCGTTCCGAAGTATCCCATGAAGCCAGTACAGCACTGTCATACTGGCAGAGTGCTACGCATTGTCCGCAGCCTACACATTTGTTGTAATCTATTTCGGCTATGTGATCTTCTTTGACATGGATGGCATCGTGTGCGCAGTTTTTTTCGCAGATAAGACATCCTTTACAGTTGTCACGGTTGATAACCGGTTGCGCCGCCGAATGCAGTTCAAGTTTCCCTGCAACGCTGGCACCGCCCATACCCAGATTCTTCAGTGTTCCGCCGAAGCCGGCTTGTTCATGCCCTTTAAAATGAGTCATGGATATGATGATGTCGGCGTCAGCCAAGGCAGCACCGATTTTTGGTGCCTTGCAATATTCGCCATTGATCTCGATTTCGCGACAGTCGGTTCCTTTTACACCGTCGGCAATGATTACCGGGCATTGTGCTGAAATAGGATTAAAGCCGTTCTCCATGGCGCTGTTTAAATGATCCACCGCATTACTGCGCCCGCCGGAATAGAGCGTATTACAGTCTGTAAGGAAAGGTTTTGCTCCCATGCTACGGAGCAAAGAGGCCATACGCGCCACATAGTTCGGACGGATATAAGCCAGGTTTCCCGGCTCTCCGAAATGTAGTTTTATAGCAACGAACTGGTTTTTAAAATCGATCGATGCAATGCCTGCACGTTTCACTACGCGCTCCATTTTGTCTAACAAGTTGCTTGACGGATTGGTACGCAGATTGGTAAAATACACTTTTGCCTTTTCCATGATTGTTCTCCTTGTATGTTTTTGTGATGCAAAGGTAATTCATGATGTACATAATCGCAACTGTGGAAGAAAAATTTATTTTTTTACCTGGGCTTAAGTGTTTTTTGGTTTTTAGGAGCTCATTTTTCTTTTGAATTGGTTAGGAAAGTGATGATGATTTTTTCATGAAAGATCCTGGTTTATGCCACATGATTTTTGATATAATTATGTATCTTCGCAGCAAATATTTTGGATTATGATAGACATAATGAAAAATAGACGGACAATTCGTAAATACGCAAACCGTGATATTTCCGAAACCTTATTGGAGGATTTGCTTGAAGTGGCTGCACAAGCATCGAATACCGGAAACATGCAGCTTTACAGTGTTGTAGTTACGCGTGACGAGGCGATGAAGGCGAAGCTGGCTCCGGCGCATTTCAATCAACCGATGATTACGGGAGCTCCGATTGTTTTGACTTTTTGCGCTGATGCAAACCGGTTCGTTAAGTGGGCGGAACAGCGCAAGGCCGTGGCGGGCTTTGATAATATGCAGACGTTTATTGCCGCCACCATTGATTCGATGCTTTTCGCTCAGTCGTTTTGTAATGCCGCAGAAGAAAAAGGACTGGGCATCTGCTATCTTGGTACGACGACCTATAATGCCGATCAGATCATTGATATACTGAATCTGCCTCGTCTGGTTGTCCCGATTACGACCGTTACAGTAGGTTATCCTGCCGAAGAGCCTGCTCAACCCGAACGTCTGCCGCTGACAGCCGTGATACATCAGGAGAAATACACCGATTATACGCCGGCCTCAATCGATGCTTTTTATTGCGATAAAGAGGCGTTGGAAGTCAACAAACAGTTCGTGAAAGAGAATGGTAAAGAAACGTTGGCTCAGGTATTTACCGATGTACGTTATACAAAAGCCAACAACGAGTATTTTTCAGAAGTATTCATGAAGGTATTGCAAAAGCAAGGCTTTATGTAAGTTAGTAGGAGTGATGGCCGGCTTCCTTGAGTAATTTTATATATACACATTGTAATTATGGAACTAGACAGCGCTACCGATCTGTTTGACGGTGAAAGAATTGAATCAATTATTTTCAACAACGGCCGTATTCTGGATGATAAGATGTTTATATCATCCACATTCGTGGATTGTGATTTTTCTAATGCGGAGATTACAAATTGCGTGTTTAGCGATTGCGACTTTATAAATTGTAATCTTTCTATGTGTAACTTGAAGGGAACCAAGATAGATGATGTCAGTTTTAAAGACTGCCAGCTGATGGGGATAGACTTTACGGTGATGCGATGGCCGAAGATAGCGCGAAAGAAAAGCAAGTTTGCCGTATCTTTTGATCATTGCGTGTTAAACTATTCGATATTCATTGGCATGAATATGTATATGGCGCATTTCACTGACTGTTCACTGAAAGAAGTATGCTTTGAAGAAACCGATTTAGAGAAAGCGGTATTTGATAACGTAGATTTGTCGTCAGCCATATTCAACAACACCAATTTGAGTGGCGCCGACTTGTTGAAGGCAGCTAATTACAATATTAATCCAGGTACCAACCGATTGACAAAAGCAAAGTTTTCATTGCCCGAAGCGATGTCGCTGCTTTATTCCATGGATATAGAAATAATCTGAGAACAAACGATTCTCAATGCGATCTTTGCATTACAGGGGCAATCATAAAGACTAACTTGGTACTACAAATAAAGTTGTTATTGTTTTAAATATTTAGGGGTGTCTTCCAAATAGTATTCGGGAGAACATTCAAAGAGATAATTTAGAATATTCATATGCCCTGCACCAAAGATGACTAAAATTCTATCAGAAGGCTTTGTATCAATTCGTTGAATATTCCTGAATATTCTTAGGTTCCTATTAAACCACCGTCCGGTCTCAAAATCCACTCCGGTATAGTCATAGGGATATGACTCATACTTGAAATGACCTATCAGGTAATTTCCAAGGCTTTTTTCTATGTTCTTCTTACTATTAAGTCGTGATAGTTCAGCAATAATACCCTTTTCCTTATATATACCCTTCGGATTAAACATTTTTGTGGAGTCGGAATGTTCATAAAAACTTTTTTTGAAATTGGTCCATGCTTCACTGTTTTTGTCGTCCAGCAATTTTTCGATTTTATCATAGGATTGACCCCATTCGTCCACACAATATAATGTGCTTATACCCATTTGTTTGGCTAATCGAAATCCAATTTGTTCATATTCACTTCTTTTGAGGTCATATTTTTCGGCTAAATATTCCTGATATAACGAATCTATTTTTTTTTGTGCATCAGGATGCCTCTCAATTACAATAATCGTAGGCTTAAACTTAGCTAACATCTTGACGAGATTAATAATTTCATTCTGATACTTTGGCTCTAAAACATCTATTTGATTGTCTTCTGTGAATTGGATTCTATCCAGATTTGGAAAATTAAAGTGAAAAGTGCCTAATGTCAGAACTGGAATCTTATCCTGTGCTGAAATGGGTGATAGCAGCAGAGTAAACGCTAATAAAAGAAGTATCTTTTTCATTTTTACTTTTTTGATTTTTACAGACAAATTTACTAATAAATAATTCAAAACTTAACGAATTGTCACTTAAACATTCTTTGATTTCTTTCTTCGGTAGACAATGAGCACTTCTGTTATGTATCAAAAATTGATGTTTTAATCTTTGAAAATGCGTTTCGAATGGTTTAGGAAATTCATTCGAATGTACGGACTGTTTCATTCGAATGAAACCTCTGACGCATTCGAATGAAATGATTCTTTCATCCGAATGTATTTCGAAATGCATTCGAATATATTTTTGTGCATTAACCATTTGTTTTATAGTACATTGTGAGTTTAAAAGTCTTTTTCTTGCATAAATGAGGCTGTTTTTTACAAAAAAGCGGAATTATCAAAATACTATGTTTCTCAAAGTCTCTTCAAGTTTTTTCTTTGGAGTAGGTATGTAAACGGAACTTTGCCGTAAAACCTGCTTGTGGTTTATGAAAAGGAGTCGCCCTGTAAATCAAGACGGCTCCTTTCTATGGCATCGGAATAGTGTTGTTAGATGCGGTCTAGAACTTTTTCTATAAGATCTGTCATTGTCCCTTTGTAGTCTGTATTCATGTTTTTTGCCACCCGTCCGGCAATGATGCAGCAAACGGTCATCGCCCTATGTCCCATCAATGCGGCAATTCCGGCAAGCGAAGCGCTTTCCATTTCGTAGTTTGTGATCTGATGTCCGGCGTAATAGAAAGCTTCTATTTTGCGGTTCAGATCCGGATCGGCAAGAGGAAGACGCAGTTGGCGGCCTTGTGGACCGTAGAATCCGTTGGCTGCTATCGTTGTACCACGCAGGATATCACTGCCGGTGATCTGTTCAACAAGAGAATTATCGGCTGTGACTACATACGGTTTAAGCCGTTCGATCTTCCAGTCAAGCTGTTTCAGCAGCTCTTCCTCGAAGGTAACATCGCGTACTTTTTCTGTGTCACCGTAGAAATATAGTACACCGTCGAACCCGATGGATTTCTCCGCTGCAACATATGTTCCTACCGGCGTGAACGGCTGCAGACCACCAGAAGTACCTACACGAACCAGCGTGAGTTGCCTGAAATCAGGACGGATTGTTCGCGTTGCGAAGTCGATGTTTGCCAGTGCATCAAGTTCATTCATCACGATATCAAGATTGTCGCCGCCGATACCGTGCGAAAGAGTGGTGATTCGTTTCCCTTTATAGGTGCCGGTTACGGTATGAAACTCGCGGCTGGATACTTCACATTCTTTTGTGTCAAAATAAGAAGCAATCGTGTTCACCCTGTCCGGGTCACCAACCATCACTACCCGGTCGGCCAGCTGCTCCGGCTTCAGATGCAGATGAAAAGCACTCCCATCTGCATTAATAATCAATTCTGACGGTTCAATCATTGCTTATCCTTTTAATGGCTGTGAAGAGGCTGCTGATGGTTTTGAGATAGCGTCGCGCATGTTTGTGTCAGCTTCAATATTTTTCATTTTATAATAATCCATGATGCCCAGATTGCCAGAACGGAATGCATCGGCCATGGCGCGCGGAACTTCAGCTTCGGCTTCGATTACTTTCGCACGAGCTTCCTGTGCTTTGGCTTTCATTTCCTGTTCGATGGCAACAGCCATCGCGCGGCGCTCCTCGGCTTTAGCCTGCGCAATATTTTTGTCAGCCTGAGCCTGATCCATTTGTAGGAATGCTCCGATATTCTTGCCAATATCGATATCGGCAATATCGATGGAAAGAATCTCGAATGCTGTGCCGGCATCCAGACCTTTGCGGAGTACGAGTTTTGATATCGAATCCGGATTCTCGAGCACGGTCTTGTGATTCTCCGATGAACCGATGGATGAAACGATCCCTTCGCCAACACGGGCTAAAACCGTTTCTTCGCCGGCACCGCCGACCAGCTGCTTGATGCTCGCACGAACAGTGACGCGTGCTTTAGCAATAAGCTGGATACCGTCTTTGGCAACAGCTGTCACGGGAGGGGTATCGATCACTTTCGGGTTGACCGACATTTGTACGGCTTGGAATACATCACGACCCGCAAGGTCAATGGCAGTAGCCATCTGAAACGGCAGATCGATGTTCGCTTTAGATGCGGATACAAGGGCATGAACCACTTTCTCTACATGACCGCCCGCCAGATAGTGAGCCTCCAGTTCATCGCGTGTCAATGTTTTGATACCGGCTTTGTGGGCCTCAATCATGGCACGGGTAATAATATATGGCGGCACGTTACGGATACGCATCAGGAATAGTTGGATGAGCGAAATGTTGACTCCCGAAACTTTAGCCGAAATCCATAACAGAATCGGTACATAATGAAAGAAGATAATGAGCAGCAACACTGCCGCGCCTAAAAGAACGAATGGTAAAATAGTAATTTCCATATTAATTTTATTTTAGGTGATTATTTATTTTTACGTTTAACAATGACATTGTACCCTTCGACACGGATGACTGTCACTTCGGATTTTTCTTCAATAAGCTCATCGAGCGATTTGGCTTCAACAATGATGCCGTTGATGGAGGCTTTGCCGATAGGAGCAAGGCGCGAAACAGTGACGCCTTCGTCGCCCACTTTGATGCCCATGTCCTTACTGGAGGCGAGTTTCGAATCGACATTGGTTTTTAGTGCAATGCGGCTGAGTGATTTGGCCCTCAGCATCCAGATAAAAGCAATACCGAACGTGATCAGTGTGGCGATGAGGGCTATGTTACCGGTCCACCAGCTGAGCTTGTAGGCATAATATAAACCTCCCACTGCAAAGATGAATCCGCCAATACCGGCAACGGTAATACCCGGAAAGAGAAATATCTCCAGCAGGATAAGGATCACGGATGTGATAAGCAAGAATGTGATAATGAATACGGCAAACATATCAGTATAATTTATCGTTTGTTATTCAGATAATTGATCTCAGCATTGCGGGCGTCCTTTTCTAATGATTCGGGTTGTCCGTAAAGATTATATAACTCTCCTTCGGCTTTCAGTATGGTTGTCTTCAGCTGCTCCCGGCTGCCTTGGGCTGCTTTTGTATAAGATGTACGCAAACTGTCGAGTTTGTTTTCCATATTTTTAATCTGTTTGTTTACTGCCATATATTTCTCATAGATATTGCGGGCTTCAGGACTTTTAAATTCATGGAGCGTGTAATAGGTTACCCCGTTGCCCAGCATGAATTCAAAATCTTTCTGAATTTTTTTCTCGCCTGATGTCGACTGCGTGTGAGCCAATCGTACCAAGTCAGCATAGTTTGCACCCGGCTTCCACGAGTCTTTAATAGATGTTATTTCTGCACGTGCACGCTTCATCGACATATCATCGCTCTCGATGCGGCTGTTGTTGCTGTTCGGAATAAACAGGTATACGCAGGCTTTGCCTTCGGGTTGGAAACGGTCTGAAACGAACCATCCTAGGTTTTTCATTTCGTCGTATACGATCATGTAATCGTTGTATATGGAGTTGAAAGGCATACCAAGTTGTTCGGGAGTCAGATAAGTGTCGGAATTGATATTGTAACGTGTAACAAAGAGATCGTAGCCACCGATGGAACCATTGGCTTTTGATGCGTAGTAGATTGTCACGCCATCAGAAAGGACGTAAGGGTAATTGTCGTCTTCCTTGCTGTTTATAGTCATGGGAAGCTGCTTTTCGTCACCCCATTTTCCCATAAGTAGCGACTGGGTAAAGAGACAGTAGTGGTTATCACCCGAAGAATGAGCGTAGTATATTTTGTTTCCTTTCTGGTTCTTATATACGATAGAATTGATATCTTCATTGGTCCCGAAAAATTCCTTGAATGGCATGAGCGATCCGGCTTCGTTGCTCAGCGTATAGGCAGAAAGAAAATGATCTTTGTCGACAACGATGCTGTCGATGATCTGAACATCTTCGACCTTATCCACCATGCGCTGGCAAGTTTTTGAGATTTCTTGTTTGGCTTCCCATTCTGCGGTTTCTTGTTTCTTTTTGGTCAATTGTTCAATATATTCGTCATACATGGCTACAGATTCGTCGAAACGGTAGGTTTTGAAATAGATATCGGCCAGATATCGGCAGGCATTCAAATCTTTGTGTTTATATGCCGTATTGAGATGCTTTTCGGCTGTAGCGATGTCTCCAGTCTCATAACAGCATACGCCATACCACAAATTGTATGACGGATTGCCTGGTACCTGCCGCACAAGCTTTTCGAAGGCCGGCATGGCTTCGGCATACTTTCCTTCGTTGTACATTTTTTTTGCCTGATCAAGGCTTTGTGCAGAGATAGTGCTGCAAAGCATTGCTACTCCTATTGTGTAAAACAGTTTATTTGAAAACCACTTCATTGTTCGATATTTTTCTTATGATATACGGAGTTTCAAAGGTAAGAATATTTTCTGTTGTTCAAACAAATCGAGAGAGAAATATGTAATTTTGTCCCCCTGATTGAGTGAACATATGGCAGCAATAACAACAGATGAACTTCTTTACCGCAAAGTAGAGGAGAAGGTAAAGAAAGCAATATACGATTATGGGCTGATAGCCGACGGCGACCGTATTCTGATTGGTCTGTCCGGCGGTAAGGATTCGCTTGCGCTCGTCGATCTTCTGGGAAGGCGGAGCAAGGTCTACAGTCCGCGTTTTGAAGTGGTCGTGGCACATATCGTGATGACAAATATTCCTTATCGTTCCGACCTTGATTATCTGAAAGCTTGTGCAGACGAGCATGCGCTGCCGTTTTTTGTGCGCGAGACCTCTTTTGATGCTTCCACCGATCACCGGAAGTCACCCTGTTTTCTTTGTTCATGGATGCGCCGGAAAGCTTTGTTCAGTTTGGCAAAAGAACAGCATTGCAATAAGATTGCGCTTGCACACCATCAGGATGATATGCTCGTGACATTGCTTATGAATATGCTTTATCAGGGTTCTGTCAGCACTATGCCGCCGAAGTTGAAGATGACGAAGTTCGATATGGAAATTATCCGTCCGCTTTGTCTTGTAGCGGAAGAGGAGCTTCGCCGTATCGCTGCGTGGAAAGGGTTCAGGAGTCAGATCAAATTGTGCCCGTATGAGACAGCGTCGCGACGAAAAGATGCCGGAATGCTGCTTGCACAAATGGAAGCGCTTAACCCGGAAGCGCGTTACAGTTTGTGGCACAGTATGGAGAATATTCAAACCGATTATTTACCTAAAAAGATAAAATAGAGTTATGCGTGGTATTTCTACAATCATGTTATTGGTCGTATCCAATATTTTTATGACATGTGCCTGGTACGGTCATCTGAAGTTGAAACAACAGTTCAGCTGGTTTGAACATTTGCCTCTCATCGGCGTCATTATATTCTCATGGTGTATTGCTTTCTTTGAATATTGTGCGCAGGTACCAGCCAACCGCATAGGATTCCGTGATAACGGCGGACCGTTCAGTCTGATCCAGCTAAAGGTGATTCAAGAGGTGATTACCCTGGTCGTATTTGTTGGCTTCAGCACGATTGCATTCAAGGGAGAGTCGTTCAAATGGAATCATGCACTGGCTTTTTTGTTTCTGGTCGCAGCGGTTTATCTGGTATTCAAAAAATAAGAACATTTAAAACAATCTGAGTGCTTGATAAGTCTCCTGTATGGATAAAAAATAGC
>Ga0183096_1002206_pt1 | contig 13908 bp, 10 predicted proteins | sample Biomet5_FD_127791 | JGI IMG/M metagenome (GOLD analysis project Ga0183096, IMG submission 127791) | Microbial communities from bioreactor (seeded with sewage sludge) at LBNL, California, USA - Biofuel metagenome 5 (version 2) (version 3) | ecosystem: Engineered > Bioreactor > Anaerobic >... | reverse complement strand
GTTCAATCCTGGCGGAGGAGACGGAGCTGCTCCCCGAGGAGGAGGAGGACGAGCTCCTCGGCGCGATGGAGGCGACGGACGACTTTTCCACCGCGGGTCCGCCGGAGAGAGAGGCCGCCAGCACGATCAGCGCCGCCACGGAGGCCGCCGCCGCGCACCAGAGTATCCTCTCACGTTTGCTCAGGCTCTTTATAAAATTTTTCGCTCTGTCCGTGAGCGACAGGTCGTCGTTTTTTCTGGACATGGCTTCCTCCGTTTCGCGTGCGCGGACACTGTCTGCGCAAAAATATAGCCGGTCAAATGCAAAAGTCTCCGTGCCGCATGAACACGGAGGCTTTTATTGTGTTTTAAACCTTACTTCGAGCTGCTTGCCGAAGAACTCGACGAGCTGGAAGAGCCCGAGGAACCGGAGGACGAACTGCCGGAGGAGCCAGTGGACGAGCTGCCCGAGGACGAGCTGTCCGACGCGCTCTCAGCGAACTGCGGGTACGCCTTGAGGTAGCTGCTCGCATAGTTGCCGGTCTGGATCGGGTTGGCCAGCGGCGTCAGGTCGTGCTGGGCGCGGGCGTCGTCGTAGTTGTGGAACTCGAAGCCGTCCGGGTACACGATGTTGTCGTTGACCTTAAAGTCGGCCTCCGTCTTGGTGGCGTCCTTCTTGTCTATCAGTTTCGCCATGATGACGAAGCGGTAGACCCAGTCGGACTGCATCGGGCCGGCGGCGGCGGTGCAGGTGGAGAGGGTGAGTATCTTGTCCTCGCCCGTCACGTCCACGTTGTAATCGTAAAGCGACTGCGCGCGCATCTTTTCGATGATGCCATTCATGGTCTCCTTGCTGGAGTCCTTCTGCTGGATGTACCAGGTGCCGTCGTCGCTGTAGGAGACGGCGAATATCTCCCAGACCATGTCCTCGTCGGCGGTGGAGAAGAATATATACGGAGTCTTTTTGGCGAATTCATCGTCCTTGAAGTTGAAAAGCTGCGAGAATTTGGGGTCCGTGGGCTCGTCGCCGACGTAAGGGGTGGGCTTGCGGTAGCCGCGGCTGCTGTGTCCGAAGATGACGGTGTTCGCGGACAGCTCGCTCGACTTGCCGAACGTGTTCAGGTAGTGAGTGTAGTAGCAGCTCGCGGGATAGTTGGTGTAGTCGCCTATGCTCTTGCCCAGCCAGTCGGTGTTGTTGTAGGGATAGAGCTTGTTGCCCGCCTTCTGCACCACGGGCTCGTCTATGTCGAGGCCCGGGATGTACAGCCAGCCGACGACGTCGCTGTTCTGGTTGAAAGCGTCCTCTATGTTCTCCACCTGGGACTTGATCTCGACGGTGGGAGCTTCGGATTCGCTGGCGCTCTCGCTCGAGCTCTCGCTGGAAGTGCTCTCCTCGGTGGGGCCGGCCTCCTCGCTCTTGGGCTGACAGGCGGTGACGGCTATGACAAGTATCAGCACCACGGCCGCCACTGCGCAGCCGAGGTAGATGATGAGCTGTCTGTTCGACATGTGTTTAAACTTATTGATGAAATCCCCCATGATTATCCTCCGTTCTTTATTGAAGAAAAGCTAAACAAGTATACCATCAGCGGAACGGTTTTTCAAGAGAAAGGCAGTCGTTCCCAGAATTTTTACAATTTCATGCCGATAAGGAATATATCGCGTCAAATGGCCGCGCAAAAGGCACGCCCGGAGAGCGCCGGCGGCCGCATTAAGGAAAATTCAGCAAAGCGCGGCCACCTGCTCCGACAGCGCGGCGAACTGCGGCAGCGTCAGCTCCTCGGCGCGGGCGTTGGGGCCGAGGCCGGAGGCCTCTATCGCGCGGGCGCACTCCGCTTTGGGCAGGGAGAGGCCGGAGGACAGCGAGTTGGCCAGAGTTTTGCGCCTCTGCCCGAAGGCCGCTTTTATGACGCGGAAAAAGAGCTTCTCGTCCCGCACGGAGACGGACGGCTCCCCCAGCACGGTGAGGCGCATGACGGCGGAGTCCACCCCGGGCTGCGGCACGAAGGAGGAGCGCGGCACGCCGAACAGTTTTACGGCGTCGCTGTAATAGCGCACGGCGGCGGAGATGGCCCCGCACTCGCGCGTGCCCGGAGCGGCCGTTATCCTGTCGGCCGCCTCCTTCTGCACCATGACGGTGATGCTGCGGGCGGGCAGACGGCTCTCCAAAAGGCGCATCAGCAGGGGCGAGGTTATGTAATACGGCAGGTTGGCGCACACCACGAACGGCGAATCGCCGAATTTCTCCCTTGCGAGGGCGGTGAGATCCAGCTCCAGCGCGTCGCCGCAGACGATCTCCACGTTGTCGTGTTCCGCGAGCGTCTCCGAGAGGATGGGCAGCAGCGCCTTGTCCAGCTCCACCGCGACCACCCTGTCCGCCCGTTTCGCCAGTTCCGCCGTCAGCACGCCGATGCCCGGCCCTATCTCCAGCGCCGAGACGCCCTTTTCGGCCCCGCCCTCGCGCGCTATGCGGGGACAGAGCTCCGGGTCCGTGATGAAATTCTGCCCGAGCGACTTTGAGAAGCGGAAATCGTGGCGGGACAACAGCTCTTTTATATAATGGATATCGGAAAGTTCCGGCATGGCGCCCTCCCTGAAAAAAGTTATTTTCGGCTTTGCGGTAAAATTTACAAAAAATCCTTGAAAACGCGCTCCGCGCCCTTTATCATAAAAACATAAATACGGAAAGAGGGTGCGCTATGGAAAGGCGCGACAAGATCAATTACTATCTCGACATCGCGGAGACCGTGCTGGAGCGCGGCACCTGTCTGCGCAGGAACTACGGCGCCATCATCGTCAAGAACGACCAGATCGTGTCCACGGGCTATGTCGGCGCGCCGCGCGGGAGGAAGAACTGCTGCGACCTCGGCTACTGCATGCGCGACAAGCTGAACGTTCCGCGCGGGGAGAGGTACGAGCTGTGCCGCTCCGTGCACGCGGAGGCGAACGCCATCATCCACGCCGCGAGGACGGACATGATAGGCTCCACGCTCTACCTTGTCGGGAAAGAGGCGGCGGACGGCGCTTACGTCAAAGGCGCGAGCCCCTGCTCGATGTGCAAGCGCCTCATCATCAACGCGGGGATAGAGACGGTCATCATCCGCGACGACAGCGAGAATTTCCGCAGCATCCAGGTCAGCGACGCGTGGGTGTCGGACGACGACTCGCTGGACGGCACCTTCGGCTACTGAGCGCGTTCAGGCATGAAACGGCGGCTCGTTTCCATTTTGGGAGCGGGCCGCTTTTGCGTGCTCAGACCGGGATGTCCCGGTGCTCATATATCAGTTTCAGGCCGTCGAGCGTGAGGCGCGTGTCCACCACGTCGAAGATCGGGGCCGCTTTGGCGAAAAGGCGGGAGAGCCCGCCCGTGGCCACCGTTTTGGCGGAGCCGGGCAGCTCGGCCTTTATGTGGTTCACGGTGTTCTCTATGGCGCCCGCGTAGCCGAGCACGGCGCCCGCCTGCATGCTCTGCACGGTGCTGCGCCCTATGGCGACGCCGGGGTCGGTCAGCTCTATGCGCGGCAGCTTCGCGGCCTTCTCGAACAGCGCCTCCAACGAGATCTTTATCCCGGGGAAGATCGTGCCGCCCAGATACTCGCCGGCGGCGGAGACGGCCTCGCAGGTCGTGGCGGTGCCGAAATCGACGATGACCAGCGGCCCGCCGTATTTGTGGTACGCGGCGTAGGCGTCGATGAGCCTGTCCGCGCCCACCTCGTCGGGGCTCTCGTAGAGGTTCTTTATCGGGCAGAAAAGGTTCTCGCCCACGATGTAGGGCTCCCGCCCGAAATATTTGAGCACGGCGCTCGAAACGGAATAGTTCACCTGCGGCACGACGGAGCCGATGACCACGTCGTCCACGGCCGAGAGCGCCCAGCCCTTTATCTCAAAATACTGCGCGGTGAAAAGGCCCACCTCGTCGGAGGTGATGTCCCTTTTCGTGCCGAGGCGGAACACGCCCGCGAGCGTCTCCCCCTCGAATATGCCGAACTCGATGTTCGTGTTCCCGATGTCTATGGTAAGCAGCATCATTTTGTCCCTTCCGTAAGTTCAGTCAGCAGCCGGAGCCAGCGCTCGGCCTGTTTCGCCGGGGTGTGTCGCTCCAGCGCGTAGTCCCGCCCGGCCTTTCCGGCGGCGTCCAGTTCGTCCCCGGAAAAAGCGCGCAGCCTCGCGGCCGCCTGTGCCAGCGCCTTGGGGTCGCGCGGCGGGCAGGAGAGGCCGCACCCCGTTTTCGCGAGTATCGCCGGCGGGGTCACTCCGGCATATATCACGGGCCGCCCCGCCATCATGCGCGGCAGCAGCTCGCCCACGGGCAGCCCTGTCTCCGTCTCCGGCGCGAAGGAGCAGTCCGCCGCCGCGCAGAACGCCTGTCCGCCCGCCGGGGAGAGCCCGTCGAAAAAATAGGCGTTTTGCATGCCGGTGTCCCGCGCCTCGCGCTTTAAGAGGACGTTTTGCCCGCCGTCTCCGGCGAACGCCGCGGCGTATCCGTCGCCAAGCTCCCTTACCGCGCGCAGCAGCGTCTCCGGAAAGGCCGCGCGGCTCATCTCCCCGGCGTAGGCGATGACGAATTTGCCCTCGCCGCGCAGCTTCGTTATGAAGTCCACGGCTGGCAGGGCCTCGTCGCAGGGGCAGCTGTCGTAATCGGGCGCCGCCTCCGGGATAAAGCGCAGCTTGTCGGGCGCGCCCATCCTCTCCATCCAGGTGTCGGCCGTTATCAGCGGCGACACGACCACGTCCGCCCTTCTGACGGCCCGTGCGCGCGCGGCCAGCAAAAACAGCGCCGCCGGCCCGAACCGTGCGAGTTTTCCGGCGCGGATGAGCGAGTCCGGCTCTATCGCCGTCATCTCCCACACGAGCCTGGCGCCGGAGAGGGAGGCGACCTTCGCCGCGGCCCCGAAATCGAAAGGCGCGAGCGACGCCGAGATCACGGCCGCCGGGGCGGTCATTGCCGCGACCTTCGCCGCGTTGTCCCCAAGGCTGCCGGAGAAGCCCAGCGCGCTGCCGAGCCTTAGATGTTCGCCGGGGAGCCGCATCGGCGAGGGAAAGAGCAGGTACGTCACGCCCTCCCGCGTCACGGTGAAGAAGCCGTCCCCGTCTTTGCCCCCGTCGGGCGGAGCGGGGCAGGAGGTCGCTATGCCGACGTTCGCGCCGAGCGCGGAAAGTTCGCGCGCCAGCGCATGGTGCCGGCCGACGGCGGAAAAAAGCCCGCTGTCCGGGCCCTCCCACTCCGGCGAGGCGCCGTGATACCCGGCAAACTGGTCGATAAAAAGCAGGTTCATCTGTTCGCCCTCCGCACTCAAAAGCCTTATACGGCTCTATTTTGCGGCGAAGGGACGGGATTTATGCAGTCCGGCGGGAAAGCCTCAGTTCCCGCCTGTTTTGGCGTCGTCCAGCGAGAGCTCCAGCAGCTTGGAGACGCCCTCCTCCTGCATCGTGACGCCGTAGAGCCTGTCTGCGTGCTCCATGGTGCCGCGGCGGTGCGTTATGGCGATGAACTGTGTCTGCCCGGAGAGCCGTATCAGGTACTCGGCGTAGCGGTTGACGTTGGCGTCGTCCAGCGCGGCCTCTATCTCGTCGAGTATGCAGAACGGCGGCGGGCTGACTTTCATGATGGCGAAATATATGGCGATGGCGACGAACGCCTGCTCCCCGCCCGAAAGCGCGGCCAGGTTCGTTATCTTCTTGCCCGGCGGCTGCACGTCTATGTCTATGCCGGATTCCAGCACGTCGTCCGGGTCGGTCAGGGTGAGCCTGGCCTCGCCCCCGTCGAACAGCTCGCGGAACACGATGGTGAAATGCCCCGCTATCTGCGTGAACCGGTCGGTGAAGATGGTGCGCATCTGCCCGGTCAGGCTCTTGATAAGCCCGCGCAGCTCGTCCCGGCTGTTCTCCACGTCCGTGATCTGGGCCTTTAAAAATTCGTATTTGCCGCTGACCTCTTTGTATTCCTCTATGGCCGCGACGTTGACGGATCCGAGCGCCTTGATCCGGCTCCTCAGCTCCGAGAGGCGGCGGTTGGCCTTCTGCGGCTCCTCTATGGGCGACGCGAACGCCTCCGCCATGGAGTACGTCATCTCGTACTCGTCGTAGAGCTGTCCGATGATGTCGTCGTAGTCCTTTTGCAGCGTGCCGAGGCGCTCCCGGCTCTTGGCCAGCGCCACGGAGGCCTCCTCCCTGCGGGCGACGGTCTCCTTCTGCGCGGCGCGTTCCCGCGTGCTCTCCGCCTCGAATTCGCGTCTCTGCGCGTAGAGCGACTCTATCTCCGCCTGCGCTTTTCTGACCTCTCCGGCCAGACGCCCGCGCTCGCTCTCCGTCTCCTTTATCTCGGCGGCGAAACGCTCCCCGGCCTCGCGCGAAGCTTCCACGGCCGTTTTCAGGGCGGCAGTGCGCGCGTCCCGGTCGGCCCGGCTCTCCAAAAGCTGGGAGATTGCCAGCCCCGCCGCCTCGATGTCGCGCGAGAGCATGGCCGCCGCCAGGCTCTGTTCGTGCAGGGCGGCGGTGTTTTCGGCGGCGCGGGCGGCGAGCTTCTCCGTCTCGCCCGCGGCCGCGGCGATCTCCGCAGATTCCCCGGCGCGCCTTTCGGTGATGCCGGAGGTCTGCGCCGTGCAGTTTTCGGCGCGTCTGTGGGCGTCGGCGAGCTTTTCGCCGATCTCCGCGCGCTGGCGGGCGGCTTCCTCTCCGGCGGCCTCGGCGTCGCCTATCTGCATGGTCAGGCGCTTCTTTTCGCCCTCCGCGCGTATGCGGTCCTCCGCGGCGGCCTTCTGCTCGCTGTCGGTGGCGAGCGCGTCGGCCTCCAGCTTCGAGAGCTCCTGCGTCAGCCTGCGGAAATCGGCGTCCGTCCCGGCAAGCTCCTTCTCAAGCCTTCCGGCGCGGGCGACGAGTTCCTCTATCTCCTGTCTGCGGCTGAGCAGCCCGGCCGAGCGCACGGAGGAGCCGCCTGTCAGCGAGCCGCCCGCGTTCACGACCTGGCCGTCCAGCGTGACGATGCGGAACCTGTAGCCGTAGCGTTTGGCGATGGAAACGGCGCTGTCGAGGTCCTCGGCCACGGCTATGCGCCCCAGGATGCTCTTTATCACGCCGTCGTATCTGGCGTCGTACCGCGCGAGCCTGTAGCCGTAGCCGACGAACCCGTCGCAGCTCTCCAGCCCCTGCTCGTTCAGCACGGAGCCCTTCACCGAGGTCAGCGGCAGGAACGTGACGCGTCCCTGTCCCTGGTCCTTCAGCATGCGGATGGCGCGCTTCGCGGCCTCCTCGTCCGACGTCACCACGTTCTGCAGCGCGGCGCCCGCGGCCGTCTCTATGGCGAGGGAATACTTCGCGTCCACGGATATTATTTTCGAAACGGGCTCCAGTATGCCGCCGAGGGCGCCCGCCCTTGCCCTGTCGAGGACAAAGCGCACGCTTTGGCCGAAGCCCTCCATGTTGTTCTCCAGATCGGTCAGCAGCTTTGCGCGGTCGCGGGCGGCGTTCGTGTCGCGCGCGAGCTTGTCGCGGCGGGCGGTGAGCTCGTCCAGCTCCTTTTTGCGCAGGGCCGCCTTCATGGAGATGCCGTTTTTCGCGTTGGCCAGGCTCTCGAGCCTGTCGTCCAGCGTCTCGAGCAGCTCGCCGCACTCGGAGAGCTCGCTCCGGTATCCGCGGAGCAGCTCCTCCTTCTGGCTCTGCGAAAGGTCGAGCTGGGCAAGGCGCGCCTCGAGCTGCTCCGTCTCCGAGGCGGCGGCAGCTTTCACGGCGGCCAGGTGCGAGAGCTCGGCGTCCGTGGCGGAGAGCTTTTCCGCGGCGGCGGCACGGCGTGCCTCCAGGGCGGCGCTCTCGGCGGCGATGGCCTCGGCCTCGGCCTCCAGAGCCTTCCGCTTCCCGTCCAGGGCGAGCAGCTTCTCCTCCTGCGCGGCTTTTTCCCCGCGGCGTGCCGAAAGGGCGCTCTCCGTTTCGCCGCCCTCGCCGGCCAGCTCTTTTATCTCGTCCTCGAGCCGCCTGCGCTCAGCCTCGCCGTGCTCCATCTCGTTCTTGCAGACGGCGGCGCGGGAGGCGGCCTCCGCGGCGGCGGCCTCGTATTCCGATATGTTCCCGCGGCGTGCCTCGGCCTCGTCTCCGACGCCGTTCATCCGCTCGAAAAGGGCGTTTATGCGCTCCTCGCCCTCGTTGTAGGCGCTGTCCAGCGCGTCGTACTCGCCCTGCCTCTGGTCTATCTCGCCGCTCTGCTCCTGCATCTGGCTCTTTATGCGGCGCAGAGTGCGCATCCAGACGGAGACTTCGAGGCTCTTTTTCTCCTCGGAGTACTCCAAAAACTGCTTCGCCTTCTCGGACTGCTCCTTCAGCGGGCCCACGCGCGCCTCCAGCATGTCGAGATTGTCCCGCAGGCGCAGAAGGTTCTCGTCGGCCACGGCGAGGTGCTTCTCCGCCTCCTCCTTGCGGTAGCGGAAGCGGCTGATACCGGCGGCCTCCTCGAATATCTCGCGGCGTTCGCGGCTCTTGGCGCCGACGATCTCCGCGATGCGGCCCTGCCCGATCAGCGAGTAGCCGTCCCGCCCGAGGCCGGTGTCCATGAACAGCTCGTTCACGTCCTTAAGGCGCACGGCCTGGTCGTTTATCTTGTACTCGCTCTCTCCGGTGCGGTAGTACTTTCGCGTGATCACGACCTCGTCGTCCTCCACGGGCAGGGCGCGGTCGCTGTTGTCCAGGGTGAGGCGCACCTCGGCGCTGCCGTACCCGGCGCGTCCCGCGGTGCCGTTGAAGATGACGTCCTCCATCTTGGCGCCGCGCAGCGCCTTGGTGGACTGTTCGCCCAGCACCCAGCGCACGGCGTCGCTTATATTGCTCTTTCCGCTGCCGTTCGGGCCCACCACGGCCGTGATGCCGCGCCCGAAGGTCAGCCGCGTTTTGTCGGGGAAGGATTTGAACCCCGCTATGTCAAGATATTTGAGGTACAACCTGTCACATCCCTGCTAATTCCAGATTTTCGCCCTCGCCGGCGGTTATCTTCACCGTGTAGCCGAGCGAGGACCAGTGTCCGATGTTCTCCCTGTGCTGGCCCGCGAGCTTTGAGATCATGTTCCCGGGACACAGCAGCCGGTAGGGCCCGGCGGGCTCGCCCAGCAGCATGGCGTCCACCTTTTCGCGCAGTATGCGGCTCTCGCAGAGCTCCCTGAACGCCGGGTGGTAGGGCCCCGCCAGCAGCGCGCCCTCCAGCGAACGCTCCGCGTGCAGCCCCACCTTTATCACGCGGATGCCCGCGCCCTCAAACATCGGCAGCAGCCCGGAAACGAGCTCCACGGCCTCCTCCAGCGTCTGCGGGGAGTAAACGCCCTCCCGCCAGAGCCGCGCGAGCTCCGTGTGCTCCAAAACGAGCGCCGGGTATATGCGCATCGTCTCCGGCGACAGGGCGATGAAGTCCCGCGCCGTTTTGGTGTCGGTCTCCGGCGTCGCGCCGTAAAGCCCGGTCATCATCTGCAGGCCCAGCGAAAAGCCGGCCCGCTTTATCATCTCGCCGGCGCGCACCGTGTCCGCGAAGGAGTGGCCGCGCCTGTTCTTTTCGAGCACCGCGTCGTCGCTCGACTGCGCGCCCAGCTCTATGGAGGTCACGCCGTAGTCCCTGAGCAGCGAGAGGATGCCGTCGTCTATCGCGTCGGGGCGGGTCGAGAGGCGTATGCCCGCAAAGACGCCGCGCCGCACGTATTCCGAGGCGGGGGAGAGCAGCGCCTCCATCTGCGGGCGCGGTATCATGGTGAAGCTGCCGCCGAAAAACGCTATCTCGGTGTCAGCTGCGCGCCCGGCCAGCCGCTTTTCCGCCTCCGCCAGCGTGTCGTCCACCTCCTGAGGGGTGGGAACCTTCGCGCCGCCGGTGATGGGCGTCTGGTCGCAGAAGCTGCACCTGTGCGGGCAGCCGGCCATGGGCACGAAAAACGCGATGTTCGCGTGCTTCATTCGCCCATCAGCTCCAGCGCCTCGCGCGCGGCGGCCTGTTCCGCGTTCTTTTTGCTGCGCCCCTCGCCGCGGCCGATCACGTTGCTGTTGAGTCTGACCTCCACCACGAAATGTTTGTCGTGGTCGGGGCCGCTCTCCTCCGCCAGCGCGTAATAGAGCCGCTCCTCCGGGTTCTGCTGGATTATCTCCTGCAAAGCGGTCTTGTAATCCTTGAAAGGCACGTCCTCCTGCCCGCCGAGCGCGCGCTTGACGAACCGCAGCACATGCTTCTTCGCGGGCTCCATGCCGCCGTCGAGATATATGGCGGCGAGCAGCGCCTCAAAGGCGTCCGCCAGGATGGAGGAACGCTCCCGTCCGCCCATCAGCTCCTCGCCGTGGCCGAGCATCAGGTAATCGCCCAGCTCCATCTCGCGCGAGAACTGGCACAGCGATTTCTCACACACCAGCGAGGCGCGCATCTTCGTCAGCTCGCCCTCCGGCAGGTGCTTGTAATTGGCGAATATATAGTCCGAGACGATGATGCTCAGCACCGCGTCGCCGAGGAACTCCTGCCGCTCGTTGCACTCCACGCGGTCCTTCACCTCGTTGGCGTAGGACGAGTGAGTCAGCGCGACGCGCAGCAGCTTCGGGTCCTTGAAGCAGTAGCCGATGTTCTCCTCCAGCTTCTCCGGCAAAGTCCAGCTTTCCGTGCTCATTCGTCCGCCTCCTCTGTGTTCATGTCGGCCAGCGCCCGCGCTATCGTGCCGTTCACGTCGCCGTCCACAAAGGCTTTCGCCTGCCGCACGGCGTTCTTGAAGGCCTTGGCGTTGCTGCTGCCGTGAGCCTTTATCACGGGCTTCGCTATCCCCAGCAGCGGCGCGCCGCCGGCTTCGGTGTAGTCCAGCCTCTTTTTAAAGTCGTTGATCCCGCCGTGCAGCGTGAGAGCCGCCAGCTTCGTCATCGCGTTTTTGGTGAGCATGGCCTTGAACATCTTGCCGAAGGCGGAGCCGAGCCCCTCCGTCAGCTTGAGCACGACGTTGCCGGTCCAGCCGTCCGCCACGGCCACGTCGCACCCGCCTATGGGCAGATCGCGCGGCTCTATGTTGCCGATGAAGTCGTAGGGAGCGGTCTTCATGAGGCGGTAGGCCTCGACCTGCAGCTCGCGCCCATTCGTCTCATCGGCCCCTATGTTTATGAGCGCGACCTTCGGGTCTTTGACGCCCATCACCTTGTCCATATAAATGGAGCCCATCAGCCCGAACTGGACCAGCATCTCCGGCCGGCACTCCACGTTCGCGCCGAGGTCGAGCAGCATGTACTGCCCGGAGAGCGACGGCAGGACGGTGGCGAGCGCCGCGCGCTTGATCCCGTGCAGCCGTTTGGCCACCAGCGTCGCCGCGACGACCATCGCCCCCGTGGAGCCGGCCCCCACCATGGCGTCGCCGCGTCCCTCCGCCAAAAGGCGCATCGAGGTCGTCAGCGAGCTGTCCTTGTAGGACTTGACCGCCTCCGTGGGCTCCGCGCAGACGGGCATGACGAGCGGCGCGTCGCAGAACTCAAAGCGCGACGTGTCGATCTTGCCGTCGCGGCAGACCTGCTCCATTTTGGCTTTGTCCCCCACGGCGAGGATGTCCACGCCGTATTCGGACGCCGCGAGTGCGGCTCCGCGCAGGGGGGCCTCCGGCGAGTTGTCCCCGCCGAACATATCCATGATTATTTTCATGTTGTCACCATCCTTTCTTTACGGGTGACTCCGTTTAAAATCCCGCCTCCGCAAGACGGGCGAGCGAGCGCGCGGCCAGGGCGGCGTAACGCTCCTGTTTCAGACGTATATGATCGGGCAGCGGCGGCAAAAGGCCCATGTTGCTGCCCATCGGCTGGAAATCCGTCACGGCCGGGTCGGAGATGTAGCGCGTCAGCGCGCCGAGCATCGTCTTCGGCGGCAGGATGAGCGGCTCCCGCCCCTCGGCTCGTCTGGCGGCGTTCTCTCCGGCCAGGATGCCGGTCGCCGCGCTTTCGATGTAGCCCTCCACGCCGGTGAGCTGCCCCGCGAAAAGCAGGCGGGGCTCGTCTCGCAGCGCCATGTCCGCCCCCAGCAGCCGCGGGCTGTCGATGAAGGTGTCGCGGTGCATCACGCCGTAGCGCAGGAAATCCGCGTGCTCCAGCCCCGGTATCAGGGAAAAGACGCGCTTCTGCTCCCCAAAGCGGAGGTTCGTCTGGAAACCGACGATGTTGTACATGCTCCCGGCGGCGTTTTCGCGCCGGAGCTGCACGTTCGCCCACGGGCGGTGTCCCGTGCGCGGGTCCGTCAGGCCGACGGGGCGCATGGGGCCGTAGCGCAGCGCGTCGCGCCCCCTCGCCGCCATGACCTCCACGGGCATGCAGCCCTCGTATACGGAGAAGTCGTCGAAATCGTGCAGCGGCGCCTTTTCCGCGGAGAGCAGCGCGTCGAGGAACGACTCGTACTCCGCCCTGTCCATCGGGCAGTTGATATAATCCGGGTCGCCGTGTCCCCAGCGGGCCGCGAGGAAGATCTTCTTCTCGTCGAGGCTGTCGGCGGAGACGATGGGCGCCACGGCGTCGTAAAAGGAGAGCGTGCCGCCGAAACGCGCGCGAAGGCTATCCGCCAGCGCGTCGGAGGTCAGAGGCCCGGTGGCGACGACGCAGATCCCCGTCTCCGGCAGCTGCGCGATCTCGCCGCGCCGCACCTCTATCAGCGGCTCGTTCCCGATCCTCTCGGTGATGAGGCGGGAAAATTCGGCCCTGTCCACGGCGAGCGCCCCGCCGGCCGGCACGCTGCACTCCGCGGCCGCCTCCATCGTCAGGGAGCCGAGCCTGCGCATCTCCTCCTTCAGCAGTCCGGCCGCGGTCTCTATCCGCGAAGCCTTCAGCGAGTTGGAGCACACCAGCTCCGCAAAGCCGGGTATCTTGTGCGCGGGGGAATATTTGACGGGCTTCATCTCGCAGAGGAGCACGGGTATCCCGCGTCCGGCGAGCCTGTGCGCCGCTTCGCACCCGGCGAGCCCCGCGCCTATGACTGTGACCCTCTCCATCAGCCTTCTCCGGCCGTGGTCTCCGCGTCCTTCGGCTTCTCGTAGCCGCAATCCGCGTTCGAACAGTACACGCGCCCGTTCCGGCCCTTTTTGACGAGCAGGGAGGACCCGCACACCGGGCACTTTTCGCTGCTCGGCTCGTCCCAGGTCATGAATTTGCACTCCGGGTTGTGCTCGCAGCCGTAATAGGTCTTGCCGGTCTTGGATTTCTTGGTCAGTATCTTGCCGCCGCACAGCGGGCATGTCCCGCCCGTCTCATGCACGAGGCGCTTGGTGTTCTTGCACTCCGGGTAGCCGGGGCAGGCCAGGAACTTGCCGTAGCGCCCGGTCTTTATGACCATCTTGCGCCCGCACAGCTCGCAGACGACGTCCGTCTCCTCCTCCGGCACGGCTATCCGCTCGCCCGCCTGTTTCTGCTCGGCGGTCTCGAGCGATTTGGAAAAGCTCTTGTAAAAGTCGGAGAGCACGCTCACCCAGTCGGCCTTGCCGTCGCCTATGGTGTCGAGCTCCTTCTCCATGCGCGCGGTGAAAGCCACGTCCATGATGTCGGAGAAGTGCTCCCTTATCAGGTCCGTCGTCACCGTGCCGAGCGCCGTGGGCTTCAGCGCCTTGCCGTCGCGCTCCACGTAGTTTCGGGCGATGATGGTGGTGATTATCGGCGCGTATGTGGAGGGGCGGCCGATGCCGTTCTCCTCCAGCGCCTTTATCAGCGAGGCCTCTGTGAAGCGGGGCGGCGGCAGGGTGAAGTGCTGGTTCGGCGCGATGCCGCGCAGACGGAGCGCGTCGCCCTTGGCAAGGCTGTGCGGTATGACGGATTCCTTCCCGTCCTCGGCCGCGCTCGCGGTGGATTCGTACAGCTTCGTGAAGCCGTCGAACCGCACGTTGTAGCCGCTGGCCTTGAACAGGCAGTCGCCCGCCTCTATATCCACGGAGACGGTGTCCAGCAGGGCGGTGGCCATCTGGCTGGCGCTGGACCGCG
>Ga0183096_1002205_pt1 | contig 13909 bp, 10 predicted proteins | sample Biomet5_FD_127791 | JGI IMG/M metagenome (GOLD analysis project Ga0183096, IMG submission 127791) | Microbial communities from bioreactor (seeded with sewage sludge) at LBNL, California, USA - Biofuel metagenome 5 (version 2) (version 3) | ecosystem: Engineered > Bioreactor > Anaerobic >... | reverse complement strand
GTCGCTGTCGAAAACGGTGAGTTTGTACGGGATGGTTGAGGCCTGCGGATCGGTATTGAGTCCGTTCCAGGAAAACTGGAAGTGGTAGGCCTGTCCGTAGCTCGCTCCCGACACGAGCCAGATTCTCGCGACCTCCGTGTTTCCTGAATGGGCGGCAATGGTTGCGTTCGATACCTCTTTCGTGCTGTCTTTCAGATCAACGAACTTGCAGGAGAATTCCGAGGAGACAAGGAACTGCATGTGAAAGGAATATCCGGAAAAGGTTTGCTTTTGATCCGTGATGGATTGCTGGTCGATAAGGGAAGCGCAAAGGGTGACGGGAGACAAGATGGACAAGGTTATGACAAGCAGGAAAATCGTCAATGTCTTTGCTCTGGCCACACTCATATACGCTCTCCTCGATAGACGATGCTATCAAAAACAAAATGAACAATATGTATAAAGCTGACTCATGTCAATAGTTGCTAGATAATTTGTTGAATTATGCTGATATATTTTTGAAAATATATTATATATTTATAATATAAATAATTAAAAATATTATCATGTGACACTATTTGTGGTATTATTGCATAGTAACAATAATTTTGCCTGTGTCATTGCAAATTATCTATGCCAATATGTGGCATAAAAAGCAAAAGATTTCAACTGTCGTCACAAGATTACCCTCGGAGTTGTGTCCTATTTCTTCTTTTTTCTTTGATGGGAACGAGCGAGATGCTAGGAAATGGGCTCCACAGATGTATCAATTTCTGGGGATGCGTCATGATAATAAAAAACGGCAGGATCGCTCCTGCCGCTGACAACGTTGTGGTTGTGGTTATCTTTCCCGGAATGTGATTCTTCCCTTGGTGAGATCGTACGGTGAAAGCTCCACCCGTACCTTGTCTCCAGGGACGATCTTTATGAAATGCTTTCGCATCTTGCCTGACAGAAAGGCAAGAATCACATGATTGTTTTCAAGTTCCACTCGGAACATGGTGTTGGGGAGAGACTCACGTACAACTCCTTCCACCTCAATTGCTTCTTCTTTGGCCAAGGGGCCCTCCTATTTATTTATGCGCAAAGTATATGGAAAACAAGCTTTGAGTGTCAACATTCGCTTGCCTCAATGTACCAGAATGTCCCAGTATCCCTTGACGAAAACGACGAGAAAGAGGGCCGGAAGCACCCATGTCGTGTAGATTCGTGCCCAATGGGGGAATTTCATGCCGTCTCCCGTATCCGCTTCCTTGATGAAATTCTTCCATCCCCAGCCTTTCTTCTGGGTGCAGAAGAGGCAGAAGATGATGCTGCCAAGGGGCAGGAGCGTGGAGCTGACGATGAAGTCCTCCAGGTCGAGCACTCCTGTTCCGCTGCCGAGCGGCTGGAAGCCGGAGAGCAGGTTGAAGCCGAGGACGCAGGGCAGGGAGAGCAGGAACATTGCGATGCCGTTGAAAACGCACGCTTTTGCCCTGCTGATGTGCTTGACGTCGATCCAGTAGCTGATGATGTTCTCGAAGACGGCGATGACGGTGGAGAGCGCCGCAAAACTCATGAAGAGGAAGAAGAGGATGCCCCAGAACCTACCGCCCTTCATCTGGTTGAAGAGGTTGGGGAGCGTGATGAAGATCAGGGAGGGGCCGCTGTCCGCCTGCACGCCGAACGCTGAGCAGGCCGGGAAGATGATCAGTCCGGCCATCAAGGCGACAAAGGTGTCGAGGCAGATGACTCGGATGGACTCTCCCGTGAGGGAGCGTTCCTTGCCGATGTAGGAACCGAAGATCTCCATCGACCCGATGCCGAGGGAGAGCGTGAAGAACGCCTGGCTCATGGCGGCGAACACCACGTTGAAGAGGCCGTTCTCCTTGATGTGCTTCAGACTTGGTTTCAGATAGAACTTCAAGCCTTCCTGACCACCTTTCAGGAAGAGGCTGTTCACGGCGAGGATGACGATAAGGACGAGAAGGCAGGACATCATCACCTTGGTGACCTTCTCCACGCCTTTCTGGAGTCCCCTGCTGCAGACGATGAAGCCGATAACGACGGCGATACCCATCCAGAGCGTCATGCTTCCGGGGTTGGAAAGCATCGTCCCGAAGTAGTTGCCGACTTCCCCTGCGCCTTTCTGGGAAGCGAGGTCACCCGTGATGTAATGGAAGAAATAGGAGAGGAGCCAGCCGGTGATGACGGTGTAATACATCATCAGCACGTAGTTCCCGATGATGGCGAAGGGGCCGTAGAGATGCCACTTTGTCCCTTCCGGCTCAAGCGTCCTGAGTGCGGAGCCTATGTTCTGCTTGCTTGCCCTGCCGATGGAGAACTCCATCACCATGATGGGCAGTCCGAAGATGACGAGGAAGAGCAGGTAGATCAGGACGAAGGTCGCCCCGCCGTATTTTCCCGTGATGAAGGGAAAACGCCATACGTTCCCCAGTCCGATCGCACATCCAGCCGAGAGCAGGATGAATCCCAGCCTGCTCGACAACGTTTCTCTTTCTTTTGCCATTTGTTTCCTTCCCCAAACTCGCACAGTATAGGACTCGTTTCATTTCCAGTCAAATGGAAACGGAACGAAAAGGAACAATGGAAACGGAACGAAAAGGAACGTCTTCAGAAGAATGCGGCCAAAGCAAGGGAAACGCTTTTCCTTGGCCGCTTTTTCGTTAGAAGTAGTAGGGCAGTTCCTCCCACACTTCCTTGATTACGTTGCAGGCGAGAATCTCAACGATGATGACGACACTGTTGAGGATGACGCCGATGAGCGAGGTGACAAAGCCCGCCTTGCATTCGATGCTTTTGTCCTTGCCCCTGATACCGCAGGCGAAGACGAGTCCGATGATCGCCAGGATGAGCGGTATCGGATTGGAAAGCGCGGATACGGAAAGCGAAAGGATGCCGAGGACCAAGGCGGTGACCGCCTTGCCGTGCGTCTCCTCTTTCAAGAGCGGTGCGGTAGGTTGTACTTGTTGTGCCGGTTGCTGTACCTTTGGTTGTTCCTGTTCCTGTTTTTGTTCTTCTTCCATAGTTGAAGCCTCCGCTTTCATTATTGCATGAAAACGAGAATTGCGTTAGATGTTCTTGCTGGATGCGGCATCCTGGCTTTCCAGAAGCGCAATGAAGTCCGTTTTTGAAAGCGGCTTGCTGTAGTAATAACCCTGGATGTAGTCGCAGTCCATGGAGATGGCGAGATCCGCCTGCTCCTTGGTCTCCACACCCTCCACGAGGATGGTCTTGCCCATCTTCTTCATCGTCCTGATCAGCATCTTCATGGAAAGGGTGGTCTTGGGGTCTCCTTCCGAGCGTGTGATGAACTCCTTGTCCAGCTTGATGATGTCGAGCGGCATGCTCACCAGCCTGTCAAGGTTCGAGTAGCCTTGCCCATAGTCGTCCATGCAGATGATGAAGCCTACCTTGCGGAGCGCCTGAAAATTCCGTCTGGCTTTTTCCGGGAAGGTGTCGGAGATGGTCTCCGTCAGCTCAAGCCTCACGTTTTTGTTGGGGATCCCATGCCTGCTTGTCACGTCGCAGAGCCGTTCCACCAGGTTGTCCTGGACGCATTCGACCATGGAGAGGTTGATGTTGATGCCCTCTTCCGGGTCGGCATGGTCATGCAGGAAGACGCACACCTCGCCGAGGACATAGTTGTCGATCTGGACGATGCTGCCGTTCTTCTCTGCGATGGAGACAAGTTCGTCGGGGGGAATCCTTCCGAGCACAGGATCCTTCAGGCGGACAAGAGCCTCAGCCGTGGTGAAATGCTTCTGCCTGACGTTGTAGACCGGCTGGTAGACCACTTCGAGGCTGTTGTCGGTGACGCAGGTCCTGCTGATACGGTCGATCTCCTTGGTCCAACGTACTCTCTGGATGTCCAGGTCGCGCTGCCGAACGACTCTCTGCTTGCCGGTGTCTATGGCGCAGGCATCCATCATGTCGAAAAGTTCCGTCTTCGAGAGCAGGTCTTCCGGGTAGTTGATGATGAGGATCTTCGGTGTCATGTCGATGGCTTCCTCTCCGATCATCCAGTGCCGCTCAAAACGCTTGACGATGGCAAGGAGGGCTTTAGACTCAATCATCTGGGTGTGGGACGGATAGAGAAGGCAATAGCGTGATTCGTCGAGATGGAAGATGTCCGCCTCTCGGAACCCGCTCAGGAAGGTGGTGATCTGTTCCTGCAGCTTCCCGATGAGTTTCTCGCCAAGCGTTTCCCTGAGGTAGATGGAATCGGAGATGGAGAAGAAGATCAGGGAGAACGGATTCTTTCGGGCAAGATGGGTGTCGACGATCTGGGAGAACGCAGAAGCATTGAGCAACCCTGTCGGCTCGTCGGTGATCTCTTCCGGACGATACATCGTCAGATAGACGAAGAGCAGACAAAGGTCGGTGCAGTAGTTCTCGATAAGCAGGTAGGGCATGATCATCTGCGTGACGATGCCTGTGATGGTCAGCACGATGAAGGCGACCATCGCGAACAGTTTCCCATGGGCGATGGTGTGGCCATATCGGAAGAGCAGAACGAAACCGACGGCAAGGTAGCAGGCGGTCATCAGGTAGACGATCAGGATCATCGGGCCACGGTGATAGTTTCCTTCGGAATCGATGGTGAACATCCAGTTCAGGACCAGGTTGAGGAGCAATGCGACCAGGATGATTGCATAAGGAATCACCAAGGGATAGGAGAACGACGAATTCCTCACGTTGATGTTGAGCGAGACGAGAATGTAGAGGAGATAGAGGAACCCACATGCGCTGTGGGTGATGAAATAGAGGTAGTTGTTCGCCTCTATGGCCCAGATGGGCATGATGCCGAGCCATTCAGGCAAATGGTTGGAGATGATGCCGGAAATGAGGTCGCTTGTGGTGGAGAGCATGCAGCAAATGAGCACCCCTTTGAAGATTGCGGTCGATTCGATGCGAAGGGAGTTCTTCATACGCATCAGGATCGCAATGATCGCCAGGATGGCCAGGCCGCCGATGTCAAACCAGAAGTTATACACTGAAGGCCTCCAGTTTTTTTGCGTCGAACAGCAGGTCCTGGCTGTAATAGGGGCCGGAGAGGTAGGCGCACCCCATCTTGATGCAGAGTTCCTCTTCCTCTTTGCTCCGTATGCCGTCCATCTGGCTCTGATAACCGAACTGGTTGAACAGGTGGATGGATTCGCTGATGATGATGTCCGCTCCCGCCCTTCTTTTCTCCGGAGCGAGGAATGAAGTCGCGATGTTGACGATGGCCTTGGGAAGCACGAATTCTTTTGCGATGTCGTTGAAACCGGTGCCGTACTGCTCGACAACGATGCCCACTCCGATCTCCTCCAGCTGAAGCAGCGTCTTGATGACCGTCTCCGGTGCGGCGTTCTTCGCCGAGGCGGTGATGCCGAGGAGCAGCATTGACGGTTCGGCATGATGGCTTTCAAGAAGTCCTTTGATTTTGTTGGCGAGACCGACTTCCAGCCACTGTCCTATGGTGAGGGAGATCTCCAGGGAGGCGATGCCATGCATTTTGAGTTTTCCGCTTCCGATGATGGTGCAGGCGATGTCGAGCAGGTATTCGTTGAAAAGATAACTTGTGTTGCTCTGTTCGGCAAGGGAGAGGTATTCGCTCGGGGGAATCTTCCCGAAGGTCTGCGTGAAGAGCATCAGCTCCACATGGGCGGATGTGTAGCGCCTCTCCTGAACGCTCTGTATGGGACGGAAACTGATCTTGATCTTCTCAGGATCGACGTTCTTCACCAGCATGGAGATGGCCTGACGCCTGAGGATCTCCTCCTGGTTGAGCATCGTGATGGAGAAGGTCCTGACACCATATTCCGTTTCACTCCGAGAACGCTCCCGAAGCTGGTCGGCAAGGAAGAAGAGCATGTCCGTCGTGTCGAAATGCTTTGGATAGTGAAGGATGGAGCCATAGGTGCGGATCGATATCTTCAGTCCGTTCGCCTCGAACGGTTCTGAGAAGGGCATGGTCATCGACCGGAAAAGGTTGTCCGTGTCCTCGGAATGCCCTTCGGAAATGATGAATGCGAACTGGTCTTCGGCGATGCGGTAGATCCTGCTGATGTCCTCATACTCCTTCAGCCTGTCCGTCTGGACATTCAGCATCTTGCCGCATGAGACGGAGTCGAGAAGGCTCCTGTAGAATACATAGTCCTCGATGCCGAGGATGAAGACGGAAAATGGCCTTCCTGAATCGATGGTGTTCTGGCTGATCGCGGTGAACGCTTTCCTGTTGAGCAGCCCCGTCGTCCCGTCGATGATCGCCTCGGGGTTCTGGATGGTGAGGTACATCAGGAGCATGGAGATTGTCAGGGTGAAGGCGCTGATGCGGATGTTCGGGTCGAATGTCTGAAGGATCGGGCCAAGGAATGCGAAGAATACATAGGAGAAAAGGATGACGCCTGTCATGAAGTTCAGGTTCTTTCTGTGGTGGAGAATTGCGAAGAGCGCGACGAAAGCGAAATAGACATTGATGAAATAGACGGTGACGATGGGGATGTCCAGCATGCGGAACGTGATGCCTTCCAGGAGGCTCGGACTCTGGTTGAGGACTGCGAAGACGATCATGAAGATGGCGATGCCCATCGGAATCTCCCCGAGGATGATCATGGTGTTCTTTTTGTACCGGATGCCGAGGAACTCAAGGACGTAGAGCATGTAGTAGAGTGAGGTGGCGCTTTCGGTGAAGAAAAGGCATCCTTTTGCGATGTAATATCCCCAGTTGAACGACGGCAGGGTGCCTTCGACGAGCAGTGCACAGAAAAAATCGCTTAATGTGTAGAAAAAAGTCAGTTTGGCCATGGTGAGAAGCAACTTGTTTTGACGTACAGGAATGTCCCTTCTGTATTGATAGATGAGGAACAAAACCATGATGATGCCTAACGATGCCACGTCAAGCCAAATGCCACTACTCATGGACACCATGATATCTCTTTCTCTTTCTCTTGGCTATAGAAATTCCGGATGCGATTCTTGTTGACACTCCTCATTCCAAAACGGACAATGAATCCATACTGGTACTGGTCATAGGGGGCATTGTTGTGAAGAACGCATTGGAAGCCTATTTGGCTCGTGGCGGAAAGTTGGAGACCGGAATGGTCTCCTATGTCGCTTCGCTCGAGGAAGTCGCCAAAGTTTCCCCGCTTGTAGCGGGAAGAATCGTGCAGGAACTCGCCGATCAACGGACCCATCTCAAGTTGATCGCCAGTGAGAATTTCTCCTCGCTTCCGGTGCAGTGTGCCATGGGCAACCTGCTTACGGACAAGTACAGCGAGGGGTTCCCGTATCATCGTTTCTATGCGGGATGCGACAATGTCGATGCCATCGAGGCGTTTGCCGACGAGGAAGCCTGCAAGCTGTTCGGCGCGGAGCATGCCTATGTGCAGCCCCATAGCGGCGCCGATGCGAACCTGTGCGCCTATTGGGCCATCCTCAACACACGCATTCAGGTTCCTGCGCTTGAAGAGTTCGCCGACCCCAATCCAGCCCATCTTTCCAGGGAAGACTGGAACAGCGTGCGGGCGAAACTGGGCAACCAGAGAATCCTCGGACTTGATTACTACAGCGGAGGCCATTTGACCCACGGATACCGGCAGAACGTTTCCGCCCAGATGTTTGACGCCTACAGCTATACGGTCGATGAGAAGACCAAGTTGCTTGATTACGATGCGATCGAGAAACAGGCGATGGAAGTGAAGCCTCTGATCCTGATCGCCGGCTACAGCGCCTATCCCCGCAAGGTCGATTTCAAGCGTATGAGTGAGATCGCCCACAAGGTGGGAGCCACGTTCATGGTCGATATGGCCCACTTCGCGGGACTTGTCGCCGGTGGGGTCTTCACCGACGAATACAATCCTGTCCTCTGGGCTGATGTGGTGACGACCACGACCCACAAGACGCTTCGTGGCCCTCGAGGCGGCATGATCCTTTGCAAGAAGGAGTACGCCGACAGCGTCGACAAGGGGTGCCCGCTGGTCATCGGCGGCCCGCTTCCCCAGATGATGGCGGCGAAGGCCATCGCCCTCGGAGAGGCGCTTCGCCCGGAGTTCAAGACCTACGCCCAGAAGATCGTGGAGAATGCCAAGGCCCTCGGCACCGAGCTGATGGCGCAGGGCATACCGCTCGACACGAACGGGACGGACAACCACCTGATGCTGCTCGACGTCCGGTCGTTCGGCCTCAACGGACGCCAGGCCGAGGGTGCGCTCCGCTCCTGCGGCGTCACGCTGAACCGGAATGCGTTGCCGTTCGACCCCAATGGGCCGTGGTACACCAGCGGACTGAGGATCGGCACTCCGGCCGTCACGACGCTCGGCATGGGGCTTCCTGAGATGAAGGAGATCGCTGACATCATATCTCTGGTGCTCCATCATGCGAGACCCGCGGTTTTGTCCAAGGGAGAACATGCGGGACAGCAGTCGAAGAGTACGGCGCATATTGATGAGGATGTCAAAAAGGAAGCGAACGAGCGGGTGTTGAAGCTGCTTGGCCGTTTCCCGCTCTATCCTGAACTGGACCTCCCGTTCCTGCAGGACTATTTCCCGCTCGACAACTGAGAAGGCCGATGATAGATTGAAAAAAGGAAAGGGGGTATGCCTGCGCAAGGTGCTTGCTGACCGGAAGTATAGCCGGGATCATGAATGGGTGCTTGTGAAGGATGGGTTGGCGTATGTCGGGATCACCGATTACGCGCAGGACAGTCTTGGCGAGATCGTCTATGTGGAATTGCCGAAGGTGGGGGACCATCTGGGCGAAGGCGATGACTTCTGCAACATCGAGTCGGTGAAGGCGGCGAGTCCCGTCATCAATCCGGTCTCCGGGGATGTGGCGAAGGTGAACGAGGAACTGGACGATGCGCCGGAAAAGCTCAACAAGGATTGCTACGGCTCTTTCCTCTATGCGCTGAAAGGCTATGACCAAGGAGAGCTTGATGCATTGATGGACGACAAGGCCTATGATGCGTTCTTGAAGACATTGTGATGTGTGGCCGTCGGGAAACCGGCGGTTTTTTATGGTTTGAAAAGGAGTCTCTGAAGTGGTTTATCCCTATATTCCCCATACCGATGGGGACCGCCTCCAAATGCTGGAGGCTATTGGTGCGCATTCCCTTGAGGAGTTGTACGGTGAGATCGATGAGCGTCTGCTGCTTTCGGACAGCGTTCCCATCAGCAGGGGGCGGACGGAAGACGAGGTGATGCGGATGTTCCGCGCCATTGCGTCGAGGAATGTCCAAGGAGTCCCGTTCCTTGGGGCCGGCTGCTACGACCATCTTGTCCCGTCGGTCGTCGGTGCGCTCTCCAGCCTGCCGTCGTTCGTGACGGCCTACACCCCGTATCAGGCGGAGATGAGCCAGGGAATCCTGGAAGCGATCTATGAGTTTCAGAGCATGATCTGCCAGTTGACCGATATGGACGTGGCCAATGCCTCGCTGTACGACGGCGCCAACGCTCTCGTCGAGGCGGCGCATATTTGCCTGACGTTCGCCCGGGGCAAGGATACCGTGCTGGTTTCATCGACCATCCATCCGTTCGCGCGTGCCGTCCTGGAGACGTGGGCGAAAGGGACGGAGCGGAAACTTGTCACGCTTCCAGAAAAGGAGGGAATGCCCGATTTCTCCGCCCTTCCCGGAATGCTGACGCCGGAAGTGGGAGGCCTGCTTGTGCAGAGTCCGAACATCTATGGCTTCATCGAGGATTATACCGGAGTCGCCGACTTGGTCCATGCGAACGGTTCCCTGTTCTGCGTCTCCAGCGACCCGATGTCCCTTGGCATGCTGAAGAGCCAGAGGGAATGGAACGCCGATGTCGCGGTGGGGGACACCCAGCCTTTCGGCATTCCGCTTTCGTTCGGCGGACCCGCATGCGGCTACATGGCGGTGACGGAACCTCTTCTCAGGAAGATGCCTGGCCGTATCGTCGGGGCTACGACGGACAGCCAGGGAAGAAAAGGTTTCGTGCTGACCATGCAGGCTCGTGAACAGCATATCAAGAGGGAGCGTGCGACAAGCAATGTCTGTACCAACAATGCGCTCTGCGCGCTGATGAGCACAATCTTTGTTTCCGCTGTCGGTTGGGCTGGCCTGCAGGAAGCTTCCCGTCAGTGCTATGCGAAGGCCCACTATCTTGCCGACAATGTGTCGAGACTCAACGGTGTCTCCCTTGCGTGGGACAGCCCGTTCTGGTGTGAGTTCCCTCTGCGTTTCAAGGATGCGAAGAAGATGCGGAAGTTCATTCAGGAGCTCCGTGGGGACGGACTGTTTGCCGGGGTGCGTCTTTCTTCCCTGACCCACAAGGCTGAGGACGAGAACCTGTTGCTCGTCGCCGTGACGGAAAAGCGGACGAGAGAGGAAATGGAGCGGTATCTTGCCGCGGCAAGGAGGGTGCTGGGATGAGTGAGCGACTGTTGGTTGAACGTTCGAAGGCTGGCCGGAAGGGGTACTGTTTTCCCGTGCTTGATTTGCCCTTCGGTTATGAGAAGACGATCCCGTCCCTTCCTGATTCCTGCGCAAGACAGACGACGCCCCGTTTGCCGGAAGTCTCTGAGATTGACGTGGTGCGTCACTTTACCAAGTTGTCCCGCATGGCATACGGAGTGGACGACGGTCCCTATCCGCTTGGTTCCTGCACGATGAAGTACAATCCCAAGCTCAATGAGGAGCTTGCGGGGATGGAAGCGTTCACGTCGATGCATCCCCTGCAGGACTCGACGACCGTCCAAGGATGCCTTTCCCTGATGTACAACCTTCTGGAGGACCTGTCGGCTATCACGGGTATGGCATGGGGCAGCCTGGAAGGATGCGCCGGAGCTCATGGTGAGTATACCGGGTTGAAGATCATCAGAGCCTATTTTGTGGACAAAGGGGAGACGGAACGGGACACCGTCCTCGTGCCGGAGAGCGCCCATGGCACCAATCCTGCGAGCGCAGCCATGAACGGATTCAAGGTCGTGGTGGTGAAGAGCGACAATGAGGGGAGAGTCGATCTTGGGGACCTCAAGGCGAAACTGGACGGCCACGTGGCCGCGTTGATGCTGACCAATCCCAATACGCTCGGACTGTTTGAGAAACAGATTCTGGACATCGCCTCCCTGGTGCATGGGGCCGGCGCGAGACTCTACTATGACGGCGCCAACATGAATGCAATCATGGGCATCTGCACCGTCGGGGACATGGGGTTTGATGTCCTCCATCTGAATCTCCACAAGACCTTCTCCACGCCGCATGGCGGTGGGGGTCCGGGAAGCGGGCCGGTGATGGTGCGGGAGGATTTGCGACCGTTCCTGCCGGGGCCTGACATCGTTCTCAATGAGAACGAGTATTCGTTCGAATGGAAGGATGGGCGTTCCATCGGAAAGACCAGCATGTTCTGGGGGAATTTCCTTGTTCTGGTTCGTGCCTACGCCTATATCCTCCGCATGGGAAGCGAGGGGCTCAGGGCGGCGAGCATGCATGCCGTGCTCAATGCGAACTATCTGCTCTCCCGCTTGAAGGGGACGTTTGCCATTCCCTATGGGGATCGGTGCATGCACGAATTTGTGGCGAGCTGCACGGACCTGAAGGAGAAATATGGCATCTCCGCCCTTGATGTCGCAAAAGCCTTGATCGAGCGTGGCTATCATCCGCCGACGATCTACTTCCCGTCCCTGGTCCATGAGGCGCTGATGTTCGAGCCGACGGAAAGCGAGAGCGTCGAGACGCTGGATGAGCTTGCGGACACCGTCATCGATATCGTGGAGAAGGCGAAGAAGGATCCTGATTGGATCCATGGCTGTCCGCGGAATACCGTCGTCGGTCGTCTCGACGAGGTGAAGGCGGTCAAGGAACCAGATCTCCGCTATCGCTGACCATAAGAAGAGCATGTCCGTTCCTTGGATCGGGGGGCGGACGTTTTCCATTGCGGTACAATATCAATACGTGGTTATGGTTACGTTGCCTGCGTTTGAAGACGCTTTTGTTATTGTCGAGCCTGCCGCGCAGTTGATTGTCGCGGTTCCTCCTGAGACGGCGTACACCGTTCCGGCGAGTTGGTCATAGGAGCTGCCGCTTCCATTGTAGGTGAGCGTGCCGCCATTGCTGCTCCATTTCGAATAGGAGCCAAGATAGACCATGCAGTCAGATGTGGAGAGGGCGGAACCATCCTTGGTGAAAGTCGAGCCGCTGGCGTTGATGACGCCTGTGGTGTTTGTTTCCACGATGACTCCCGTCTCACTGCCGCAATAGTCAAATGAGCAGTTTTTCATGGTGAGGGTCGATTGTCCCGACGAGGAATCGCCGGAAGTGGATTGATAGAGCATGATGGCTCCCAGGTCTCCGCTTGTGTTGGTCCTCGCCGCGACGGAACCATGTCCCTGCGCCTTCAAAGCGGTGAAGGAACAGGTATTGAGCGTGACGGTGTTCAATCCTTCGACGACAACACCCTGGGCGATGTCGGAAGAGCAAGTTGCCCCACTGAGCGTGATGGTGTCTGTGGAATAGACGGATGGTGAGCCATCCCCGTAGGTGGTCAAGGTGTTGCCTGTCCCTCCCACCGTCACCGTTCCGCCGCCCCGGTCGGTCGCAAGAGCCGCACAGTGGTCGTTGTATGTCGTTATGGAGACACCCCCTGCTGCCGCGGTGATGGTCCCGTCATAGGTCGCATACAGGCCACGTGACGAACCGCTGTTCGTCGTGATGGTGATGCCGTTCGTGATGGTGACCGCCGCCTTGGATGTGGCGAACACCGCATTCGCTCCTGTTCCCTCTGTCGTGATGGTGCAACCATTCAATGTGCATGTGGAGCCTGATTCAGCAACGACAACAGCGCTGTTGAGGCCATAGAAATTGTAGTCATCCCCGGTTCCTCCATCTCCCGATTTGACGATGGTGCAATTATTCAAGGTGAGGGATCCTCCATTCACGACAAGGAAGGCCGTGGTGTTTTCTCCTGTTGTCGTGAAGGTCTGGTCTGTGTACGTCACACTTTCCCCATCGATAAGGTGGTCTGTCGAGAGTGTTTTCGTCGTGGAGGAAGCCGCTCCCGCACCTGTACTGGATGTGGAATAGGAGACGGTGTATGTCGAAGATGAAGAGGTCTGGATATTGGTTGAGCATCCTGAAAGAAGAACCAAAAGGACCAACAAAGGACACCATATAATTTTCATGTGTGATACCTGATAGAAAAATATAATTCGCTTTGTATAAGATGGATAGAGGATTGTTTTGTCATCTTTTCCCCTTTTTTGTTGTGGAATGGCGTATTCCGACATGTCGGCAATTGTCGGTGATGGACGACAATACAGGGAAAAAGGATGAGGATTTTTTCGCTCGGCGGTTTTGGCTTCCTTCCGATGCCAGAGGAATGCTTTCGTGCTGTTGTCGTTCCCTGAAAAAATACGTACTATGGAAATGGGGGACGATTGATGAGACAAGCTGTGATTTGTGCTCTTGATGGTGTGCTCGCTGATGTGTTGCCGTTGGCGCACGAGTGCGTGACCGGGTATCTTGGCTGTTCTGAAGTGGAAGAGTGCTCTTCCATGGTGGAGACGTGCCGTTCCTTTGCGCTGAGCCATGGCATGCCGTTCGAGGAAGGGGATGTCCGAGGCAAACTTGATGTCGCGTTCCTTGCTTCCCTTGGCACGCTGCCTGTGATGGAGGGTGCTGTCTCCTTCTTCCGGAATTGCAAGAAGGCGGGACTCTCCTTTGTCGTGACGACAGGAGAGGATGAGAAGCTCGCCGGTGCCGTGCTTTCCCATGCGGGCATTCAGGCTGACAGGATCATCTTCGGGAAAAACATTCCTGAAGGTAGGTGGCCTCTCTTCGCTTCCATGGAACTGGGATTGGATGTTTCATCATGCGTTGCCGTCGTTGCGTCGAAAGCGCAGCTTCTTGGCGCAAAGGCGGATGGGTTCCTGACGGTTTCCGTGACAAGCCGCATCGACGCCATGAGCGCGTCTCCTGCTGATA
>Ga0183096_1002204_pt1 | contig 13914 bp, 8 predicted proteins | sample Biomet5_FD_127791 | JGI IMG/M metagenome (GOLD analysis project Ga0183096, IMG submission 127791) | Microbial communities from bioreactor (seeded with sewage sludge) at LBNL, California, USA - Biofuel metagenome 5 (version 2) (version 3) | ecosystem: Engineered > Bioreactor > Anaerobic >... | reverse complement strand
AGAGAAAGGCTTTGTGGTCGAAGTCGCCGACAACGGCAAAACAGGCGCGGCCATCTTTGAAAACTCCCCGGTCGGCTACTTCAGCTGCATCCTGATGGACATCCGCATGCCGATCGCGGACGGCTTTGAGACCACCAGGCTCATCCGCTCGCTCGGACGCGCCGACGCCGCCTCGGTGCCGATCATCGCCATGACAGCCAACGTCTTTGACGACGACGTCAAAAAGTGCTTTGAAGCAGGCATGAACGACCACATCGCCAAGCCCATCGAGCCGGACGTCATGTTCAGGACCATCTACGAACAAATAAGCGCCGCCGGGCGGCGGCATTAGGGGCCGCGAAAGTCATCCCCGCAGCACTCTGCCGCCTTTCGGCGCCTGGTCTTATACTTGCGGCGGGAACCGCAAAGGAGGCGGCGCGCATGTCGGTCAAAGTTCAATTCTCCACCTACCGCTGGAACGTAAACGAAGCAGGCTGGACGCTTGCGAAACAGGAAGTAAAGGAATTTCCCGACAGATGGCAGGCCAACCGCGCGACGCTGGAATTCCTCAGGGCAAACCCCGACCCGGATCAGGAAATGCGGCGCTGCTTCACCATCCTCGGAACCGAATACACACTGGGTCCCAGGCGGTGACGGGTTTTTAAGGGGCGCGATGCTTTTATTGACAGTCTGAACGCTTTCTTTTAGAATGCTATTCAAAGCTCGATGAGTGGTGGCCCTAGTATCTCGGGATTTATTCCCGCGACTGGATGAAAGCTCATCGAGTTTTCTATTTCAGTCATTCGAAGTTTTTTAGCAATAGAAATACCGGACCACGAATTGACAAGATATTTTTCAGCACATATATAGTCGCGTCATTGAAAGCCCCGTATCGCGGCCTCTCTCACGGAATTGCACCGTGAAATTGTCGTTACGAGGGTTTCCCTTTTTTTATAATGCAATTATCAGAAAACATTCAAGTGATTTATAATTTTAACTTAACCTGAGATCTTCAGCGGTGTTCCCGCTCTCCTGGGACTGAGCCGTGGTGAATACGTTAGAAAGGCCCCATAAAAGAAGGTTCGCAGTCCGTCCAGTAACAACTGGTAATTACACCTTGCTTATGGCGGAGGACCTTCTATTTTAGCCACAAAGAAACCGCTTGGCAGATAACAAAGCCAAGCGGTCTTGATTTTATAGAGAAGGCCTTATCTATTCATCTGCATGCTTCTTAAAATTCTCAGCCTGTTCAAATACTTCCTTGAAAACCTCTTCATTTGTGACAGGCGGGTATTTATATTCACCAAGTGCAAGGATCAGGGCGACCTTAAATTCGGCCTTAATATCTTCCCGTTTAAAACAATCAGTGTATTTTGTCTTATCGGCGACGATCTTTTTGATTTCACGCGCCAGCGGTATATATTTTTCCTCTGGATATTCAAAACCATACTTCTCTTTTACGGCTTTAAGAATATCGTAAAAGGCCTTCTCCTCGAAATCAATGCCGAGGTTCTCCGAGGCCTTGGCATCTTCCTGCATTTTTTTGAAAAGATCGCTCATCCTGTCCGCCACATCGTCAAGCACGTCGGAGACAAGGTCCTTCTCTTTGCTGCGGTTATTGTAGTCATCGACGATTTTTTGCAGCTTCTCGGCAAATTCTATTCCCTTGATTTTATTGATCTTCTTGTATTTATTGATTGTGTCGCGCAGCAGCCTTTCCAGCAACTTGATCTTTGTATTGGGCAGAGCCAAGGCGTTAAGCTTATTCATATATTCTTCGCTGAAAATATCCACGTCGGTATGTTCAATACCCTTACCAGCCTTGAAAATTTCCTCCACACCATCGGAGGTAATTGCGTCTTGCAGCATCTTGCGCACCTTTGCGTTCATCGTCTCAGCATCAGGCGCGTCGCCCTTTGTAAGCTTGTAAAGAATGGCGCGAATGGCAAGATAGAAATAAATCCGTTCCTTCTCTGCTTTTGCAAATTTATCGCTGGAACTGCAAAGATTAAATGCCAGCTTCATCTTCTTGACTCTTTCCATGTAATCCTTTTCAAAATCCTCGGACTGCTGGACGAACTCGGCGGCGTTGTTCAAACAGGCGAGCTGAGTTTTGGGCGTGCCGCAATAGTAATCGGAAGCGTCAAATTTGCCCATCATGGCATCAACAAGTTCCAGTTGGTCTTTGACAATAATGACAGCCTGCTCGATTCCGTCAAATGATTCTTCTTCGCCGCCAGTGTATTTAGCCAGAGCTTTATTCATGTTGTTTTTAATGCCTAGATAGTCTACGATCAGGCCCTTCTCCTTGCCCTCGTAGACTCTATTCACACGTGAAATAGTCTGAATAAGAGTGTGCTGCTGGAGCGGCTTATCGATATACATAGTATCAAGAGCCGGCACGTCAAAACCGGTTGACCACATATCAACTACTATGGCAATCTTGAAATTCGACTTCTCAAGCTTGAACTGTCTGTCCAGTTCCTTGCGGTACTCCTTGGAACCGGCCATGCTGTACATGCGTTTTTCATCGTCTTTGTCTCTGGTAATGACCAGTCTGATCTTTTCTATCGGTTTGAGCTTTATCTTCTCTTCTTCGGGCAGGTCATCAATGTCATCGGCAAGTTTTTCAACGGCCCAATCCGGACGCAGTTCAATTATGTCGTCGTAGAGGTGATAGGCTATTTCCCTGTCCATACAGACGATCATCGCCTTGCCCTCAACCGTAGCACCTTCGGCAACACGATTTTCGTAATGCGTAACGAAATCATCAGCAACAGCCTTCAGCACTTTTGGATCGCCGATGATCGCCTTCAGGTTTGCGACAGCCCTCTTGCTCTCCTCAACCTGATTCGGGTTAGCACCCTTTTCTTCGCACTCGTCATAATACTGCTCAATCCGTTTCGCTTTTTCCTTGTCAAGTAAAACCTTGGCGGCACGTCCTTCATAGATAATGCCAACGGTAATGCCATCCTCGACGGACTGACGCATCGTATAAGCGTCTACTATATCGCCAAACACGGCCATAGTGGCATCTACCGGCGTGCCGGTGAAACCAACGTAAGTCGCGTTCGGGAAAGATTCATGCAAATACTTTGCGAATCCATAGCTCTTTTTAAGACCTTTTTCTGTTACCTTCACACTTTGCTCCATATTCAGTTGCGAACGGTGCGCCTCATCGGAAATACAGATAACATTCGAACGGTCTGTCAAAAGTTTAGTATCTTCCGTAAATTTTTGGATAGTCGTCAGGTAGACGCCACCGCTCGTCCTGCCGCGCAACTGCTTGCGAAGCATGTCACGCGATTCAACGCTCATAATGGTATCGTCGCCAATAAATTTCTTGGACTCGCAGAAAGTGTCTGACAACTGATCGTCAAGGTCGGTTCTGTCAGTAATAAGAACGATAGTGGGACTAGCAAAAAATTTACTCTTCATAATCATGCGGACCAGGAACAACATCGTATAGCTCTTGCCGCAACCTGTGGCTCCAAAATACGTGCCGCCCTTGCCGTTTCCATGTGGACGAACGGCATTCTTAATACTATCAAACAACTTCTTGGCCGCAAAATACTGAGGATAACGGCAAACGATCTTTACTTCGTGATCTGAGGCATCAGGGAAATAAATAAAATCCTTAATGACGTTGATAAGACGTTCCTTGCGGAACAGCCCGTTTATCATAGTGTATAGCGAACTGATGCCATCAACCTCTTTGTTGCCGTCGTCCGTCTTTCGCCAGGCATAGAAATATTCGTACTTACCAAAGAAAGAACCGCACTTGTTATTGACACCGTCACTGATAAAAACGAAAGCATTGTACTTCAAAAGTTCCGCAATATCGCGTTCGTATCGGACTGTCAGCTGTTTATAAGCATTAAAAATAGTCGTATCTTCCTTGATCGCGCTCTTGAACTCGAACACAACCATCGGCAAACCGTTGATGTAAACGATTGCATCCGGAATGCGAAGCTCCTTGCCCTGTATCTCCACCTGATTGACGATTTTGAAGATGTTATTCTCTGGCTCGTCAAAATCAATTAGATTAATAAAAATATCGCGCTGCGTCTTATCGTCACGGTTAAAGACAAATCCGTCCACTATTTTGAGGAAAATATATTTATTGGTCTCATAAACTGAAGGACTGGAGATATTAACAAGCGAAGCAGTGATCCTCTCTATTTCGGCATCGGTCAGACAAGCGCCCGCGTACCTACTGAGTAGAAACAAGCGCAATTCATCACGGAGCAAAACATCGCTGTTTTCACGGTGGATATTCTCACCGAGCAGATGTTCGTACCCCTGTTCCTCGAAAAGTTCGATTATGGAGTTTTCAAGCGCCTTCTCATCGAAATACATGGGATCACACTCCATTAGTTAATAATAAAAATGTGTATAGCAAAAAATACAATTGCTATTCATCAATGGTATCCATTAGTGCATTGTACTGTGACTCGTCTTCTTTGATTTTTTTAATAATTTCACGCGCCGCAAATATCATTTCAGGAACCTCGATAATAGGCGAACTTTCATTTTCTAAATCTCCAGAAGCATGTGAGTATTCATCAAATATCTTGTCAATTAATATTGCAGATACTTTTGACTTCCCAAAAAGATGTAAAAGCTTTTCGCTAACAGGTAACTTATTTGGATATTTATAATACAATAATGTCTCAAAGAATTTACGTGTGGCATTTGCAAATATCTCAAACAGCCAACGATTATCATCATCTATATTTTCAGCCAATGAAACATGATAAATAATTTTGAACCAGTAATTAAATTCAGTGCCGTGCACTCTGAGATATTTAGGCAATTTTTTAATCAAAGAATATTTGCCATTTCTTTCAATAAGTAAATATTGATGTTCATATTTATTTGCATTAAAACTATTAAGGTATTTTAAAAACGTTAAATTATGAGTTGCAACAAATAATTGTTCAAAATTTCTATTATCTAATATATGCGTTTTTAACATACTATAAACAAAAAATATATGATTAGAATCTAAACTTGAAATTGGATCATCAATCCATATAATTGGCTTTAATGATTTTGTAAGGACATCATCCAGCTTAGCAATAAAATAACAAAAGGCAACTAACTTACGTTCTCCCTCACTAAGGTTATAGGCTTTTTTCCCATCTCGTTGGATTTCAAAATAAATTTTAGCAGAAACACCGTTAGCGTCTTTTTGTGGTTTTAAAGCTAAATGATGGTGTCCAAAATAGTTATTCAAATATATATTTATTAATCTAGCTCCATCAGACTCATCTTGTAATTCGAGTTTTTTGTCTTTTATGTATTTTTCTCTCTCTAAAATATCCAGTTTTAGTTTCTCAAGTTTTGTATTAATATTATCATAAGCATTTTTCATTTCAGAAAGTTTCTTACTGGTGTTATTAAAATCTATCATTGAGCAAAACAAATAAACTTCATCTAGTCTAAGTCGCTCTCGTGCAGTTGCTTGTTCAGCTATCATATTTACAGTATATTTATTTGCATCTTTACAAATTAAATTATAGTTTTCAACTATATTAAATAAGTATTTCGAATAATCCACGGACATTTTAATTAATATTGGTTTTATAATATTATCTTTACGCGTGATCAACATTTTAATAATGATATCAAGTTGTTCTATATATTTTAATACAACATTTTTATATCCTTTTTTTAATCCATTTTCCAATATATTCTGATATTTTGAATAAAATAAATTAATATCAATATTTAAAAAGGTGTTTATATACTCTTTTTCTGATTTTATTTTTAAAATTAGGTCATCGATGTCTTTGTTAAGATTTTGAGACTCTTCATCAAAATGAGCATGCAGAACAGCCCATCTTTGGTCAGAAATTATATTTCCGCAAAATGCGCATACATTGGATTTATTCTCATGCAAGCGGCAGCCTTCTCTAACCCAATCGTTTAATGCTGCGTCTCGGAGTAGACCAACTATCTTATTCGACGATCCTATCTCACGTGATAACAGTTCCCCAGCATCAGAACATATTTCTTGGAAATTCAGTGATAATGATGGTAATAAAGGCACATTGCTTTTAACTTGATCATATAGATTCCGATTTAATTCGGTTTTTTTATCCTCCGAGAGCGGAACATAATCATTATTATTAACTTTATCAATATCAGCTTCTAATTTAGGTTTATTGTATGTAGGTACATTATAAGTTATCGCAGCGTCTTTAATACTTTTAGCCTTTTGAACCAACTGCGCGCTGAATCTATTAACGGCCTCATCGTATTCATGCTTCTGCTCATGTACACTTTTATCTAATACTTTTAATTCTTTATACAGTTGTGTCTCTTTACCTATCTCATTAGTGCCTAATTCAGAAGAAACCCTGTCAATTTCCAAACTAGTTTCTTTGTTTTTTTCGCCAAGAATTGTTATTGGCAGAATCGAGCTGTCTGGATTAGTTAAAAATCCTAAATTCTCAGTTACAAAATCCTCATTAAACACCCGTATTGGCGCTTTACATGAGGTAAAATTGTCTTGGTTGTAAACATTGCCATCATCAAACAAAACTTCAAATTCTGGTGAAGCATATTTGTCAGAAATTGTATTTTTTTCTAATGCTCTTACAATGCGTGATAATGATGTTTTACCAGAATAATTATGCCCATATATAATATTAACCTTGGCAAGATTAACTTCTTGTCCATCTTTATCAGTAACATTATCATCCCATTTAAAATTTTTGAATACAGCAAAATCTTTGATAGAAAAGAATTTTTTTATCATCGATGTCACCTTTAACTTATCAAATGATTGTAATACCCTTCATTAAGATAGAGCATATACTCGTTATCATTGATTTTAACCGTTCATCTAGTCTACTTCTTGTTCCAAGAACTCTATGTATGGCAACTATAGATTTTTGGACCTCTATATCTTCCGGCACCGGCAACATCACGTTACACATCTCTTCAAAATTAAAAATTTCTCTTGCCGAACCAATCGAATGGAATCTTGCATAACGATCAAACTCTGATCGTTTGAACCATAACAACAAATATTCAGGTAACAACTTTGCTTTATCAACACTAAATACAGTGTAAATGCTAGAAACAATGCAAGGATCTCCATTATTAAGAGCAATTGCAATTTTATCGCCACGTCGAGATGTATCTGGCACATAAACAAAATTATCTTTATCAACTATTTTATATGATTTAAGATTAACACCATTCAAATTAGCAACTGTTGATATAAGTTCTTTCCCAGTGGAAACACCCTTAACGTTTTTTAGTTTCCCTACGATATTTCTATCATCTACAAAATTAACGTAATCGCCAAGCCTTTTTAGCCCAGAGTTCTTTGTGAGATTCTCAATATAAGATTTAGAAATTAAATTTAAATCATAAATGCTTTTTTCGTAGGCCTCATGATTTTTAATCATGCCTTTATATATAGATACACATACTTGTTGCAACTTCTGTTCTGGAACTGGAATCTCGATATCACAAAACCTCGCCCAATCTAAGCTTGATCTTACGCTGCCATCGCTAATAAACCAGCCGTATCTGTCAAATTCTGGACGAAGAAACCACATCATTAAAAATTCTGGCATTAAAACGGATTTGTCTTTAATCTCAAAAACACTGTAAGCGGGAGACACTGCCACGGGCTCCTCTTTGTCAAACAAAGCTACACGGACAGTTTCATCTCGCCCAACCTGCATTGGGCTGAATACAAATTGCCCCCTCGTAACAATCTTATATTTTGACACATCTGTTTCGGATAAATTAGCAACAGATGGCATAAAGTTTTTGGTAATATTAACGCCTTGAACGTTGGTGATACAGCCGCCAATATTTCTATTGTCAACAAGCCTGATGAATTTTCCTAAACGTTCACGCTTTAAGCTCATAGCCTAATCCTTTAAATGCGTTCTTGATCTCTTTTTGTGATTCTGTCTCTTCCCTGAGAATTTCAGCGAACTCCGCTTGTATCCGTTCCATTTCCTTGTCAAAGTCAATATCGCTGTCCCTGTCAACAAACTGAATATATTTGCTTGGGACAAGTGAATAATTCTTTTTTTCAATTTCATCTATAAACGCCGAGTAACAGAGTTCCGGCACATTATGGTAATTCTTTTCAAAACCCTTCCTCTGCCAGTTATGGAAAATTGTACTTGCTTTTTCAATATCTTCCGGCGTCAGCTGTGTAAACTTCTTTTCGTATTCGGCCCCCCAGCGGCGCAGGTCCATAAAGAGAATTTCGTCGACCCTGTCGCGATATTGAACTATTCCGTCTATGTTTTCAACAGCACGTGTTTTTTTGTTTCTATTCAGAATCCAAAATGTTACGCTACTATCCGTGTTGTAAAACAGGTCTCTCGGCAGAATAATTATTGCTTCAACCAATCTGTTGAGTATCAGCTGCCTGCGTATCTGATACTCGATGTCCATACTGGATAGCGCACCATTTGCAAGTAGAAAACCGGCCACACCATTCTGTGAAAGCTTTGACGCCATATGCAGCACCCAGGCGTAGTTTGCATTGCCGACCGGCGGCACCGCGTAGCCGGACCAGCGAAGGTCGTCTGTAAGTTCATTTACCCCACGCCAATCCTTTTGGTTGAAAGGCGGATTTGCCATGATGTAATCAAATTTGTCGTTCTTATGCTGATCGTCTGTAAAGGTGCTGACGGCCTTTTCACCTAGATTGGCAGAAATGCCCCGGATTGCCAGGTTCATTTTTGCAAGCCGCAGCGTAGCTGTAATGGATTCCTGCCCATAGACGGAGATTTCTTTTCTGCTGCCCTTGTGGTTGTCGATGAATTTCATAGACTGCACGAACATGCCGCCTGAACCACAACAGGGGTCGTAGATCCTGCCTTTGAACGGCTGGATCATTTCGGCGATCAGATTGACTATGCATTTTGGCGTGTAGTATTCGCCTTTGCCGCGCCCCTCCTGAATTGCAAACTTCTGGAGGAAGTATTCGTACACGCGGCCGATGATATCATGCGATGGATCTTTAGTTGTGTCGATTTTATCTATTTCATCTAGCAGCGACGCCAGTTTGGTCGTTTCAAGGCTCAACCTCGTATAATAACCGTCCGGCAGCGCGCCTTTCAACGATTCGTTGTTCTTTTCTATCAGGTGCAGCGCATTATCCACCTTGAGCGCAATATCGCTCTGCTTGGCGTTTTTCATCAGGTAAGACCAGCGGGCTTCCGGCACCAGGTAAAAAACGTTTTTCATCGTGTAGAAAGCCGAGATGTCAAGGTACTCCTTGTGGCCTTCAGCGATAATTTCTTTCTGCCTCTGTTCAAATACGTCGCTCGCGTATTTGAGGAAGAACAATCCCAGAACCACATATTTATATTCAGCAGGTTCGACGGAACCGCGCAGTTTATCAGCTGTGTTCCACAATGATTCCTCTATAGCTATTTGCTTTTTCTGCTTAGCCAAGTTTGGAGCCTCCGTATTCAATAAAACTTTACTGTTGACAAGGTATATTATACACTAGAACGATTTGGCGAGAATGTTTAATAAACCTTTTTATTTTACATGTAAAAATCAAGAAAGCCGACCCCTGTATTTCATCAAGGCACATAATAACCATTACATAGTTATACTAGCTTGCTGGAAATTTACGGATTAAGGCTGGAGCTTGAAATTCGTCACTTTGCCGGTGCAGCCTTTCTACCTCTCCCGCTTGGCGACCTCCCAAGTTTATCATATCTTCCAAATGTCCTCATCGCAGTCGTAAGCGACAAAGACATATTAAAGGGCAGGTGCCCTGGACAGCGCCTGTTTTTCCTGATGACGTCGGCTACGACGACGGACGTTCTGCGCGCGGAAGCGTTTGTCCGTAAGGTCGATGTCCGGCGCTTTTACTGTTTTCTGTTGATCAGCAGGGCGATGGCGTCGAAAAACTTGTCCGGGTCGATGGGCTTGGCCACATGGGCGTTCATGCCGGCGGCCAGGCAGTCTCTCACGTCTTCGTCGAAGGCGTTGGCGGTCATGGCGATGATGGGCACCGACGCGGCGTCGGGCCTGTTCATGGCCCGGATGGTTCTGGCCGCTTCCAGACCGTCCATGACAGGCATGCGGATGTCCATGAGGATGGCGTCGAAGTAGTAGAGCATCGATTTGCCAAAGGCGGCCGCGCCGATCTGCCCGTTGTCGGCGGTCTGCACGATCATTTTCTTTTCTTCGAGCATGGCTTTCGCAATTTCCTGGTTCAGCGGATGGTCTTCGCAGAGGAGGATGTGTTTGCCGGCCAGTTTGGCAATGCCGTCCGCGGTGGCTGCGTTCTGCTTCAGGTGCGCGAATTTGCCCGCTTCCGACGCGGGGATGCAGTTGAATTCAAGTTCGACGGTGAAGACGCTGCCTTTGCCTATGCTGCTCTGCACGGAGATCGTGCCGCCCATGAGCTCCACGAGCTTTTTCGTGATGGCCAGCCCCAGGCCCGTGCCTTTGCGGTCGGAGGCGTCGACGCGGCCTTCCTGCGAGAACGGTTCGAAGAGCGTTTTCTGGAATGCTTCGCTCATGCCGATGCCGTCGTCTCTGACTTCCGCGTGCATCGCCATGCGGCCCTGCTTCGTGATGCGGGGCACGGTGACGAAGGAGATGTGTCCGCCTTCCGGCGTGTATTTGACTGAGTTGGAGAGCAGGTTGAAGAAGATCTGGTTGTAGTGCTGGATGTCGACGAGCGGCACGAAGCCCGGCATGCTGACGAGGTCCAGCGTGAACTGCTGCCCCTTTTCCGCGCAGAGGGGACGGATGACGGAGTCGATGTAGCTGTTGAAGACGGAGGCGGGACACGGCTCCGTGTGCAGCTCCGTTTTGCCGCTTTCGGCCTTGGCCATGTCGAGGACGTCGTTGACGAGCCCCAGCAGGAATTTCGACGAGGTGTCTATCTTTGCGAGGCAGTCGCTGGTCCTGGGCGGGTTCTGCTGGTCGCCGGCGATGTGGGCCATGCCGATGATGCCGTTGAGCGGGGTCCTGATGTCGTGGCTCATGCGCGAGAGGAATTCGGTCTTGGCTTTGTTGGCCGCCGTCGCCTGCAGGCGCAGCTCTTTTTCCCTGGCGAGTTCCTTCTGCTGTGTGTCGTAGTATTCGGTGACGTCGGAGCCGATGATGAGGATGGTGCCTTTGTCGTCGTTGAAATAGAAGTGGCGGAATTCCAAATAGATGTCCTGATCGGGGTGCTCAGGCATGTGCGTCTTGATGAGCGTCGTGTAGCTGCCCTGCCTGTCCAGCCCTTCGATGATGCTCTGCATGGAGGTCTTATGATAATATTGCTCGCGGTTTTCGGGGCCGGCCCAGTTTTCGATGCCGTAACAGCACAGCTTGGCGTATTCGAACAGCTCGCCCGGCAGCGGCAGGATCCTGCGGTACGAAGCGGGCAGGCTGTCGCCGACGGTGATGATCCTGCCCTTGCCGTTGGCTGCGTCGACGAGGCCGACGACCTGGTAGTGCTTCGAGGCGTAGCGCAGCACGTATTCGTTGAGTTTTTCCCTGGACACGTCCACCGCTAACATGATGCTTTCGATTTCTTCCGTTTCCGGGTTCTGGAACATGTTCGCGTGCAGCCTGATCCAGACCGGCTGTCCGTTGGCGCCGCGCTTGCGGTAATCGAAGTTGAGGTGGCTTTCGCCGGACCGGTAGGCTTCTATCATGCAGTCGGCGCGGAACGTCTGCTCGAACGCGATTCTTTCGCTCCGGGTGGGGATCAGGGAGGAGACGATTTTCACAAAATCGTCCAGCGTTCTGGCCCCGGCAACGTCCTGCGACACGAGCTGCGAATATATGTGCGCCTCTTCGCAGAGGCCTTTCGTCAGGTTTATGCGCAGCGCGCCGAGCGCGTTGAGGTTGGAGGAGATCATCTCCCGCAGCGATTCTTCATATCGCTCTTCCGCGGCCTTATGCCTGGTGATGTCTATGCTGACGCAGAACGCCGAGGCCGGCGCTCCCGTTTCGTCTTTCACGACGGACCAGACGACGCGGCTGCACTGCGCCTCTCCGTCCGACGGCCTTGTGAACCACACGTCGGCCGAGATCTTCGCTTCGCCGGCCTCGATGCGGCGCTGGATGGCGCGCAGCTTGGCGGCCTCTCCCTCGCGCAGCATGGGCAGCAGGGATTCCGGCACGTTGTCGATGACGTCCGGGAAGCCGAGCTGTTTCATGACCCTGCTGACGTGGAAGATGCGGCGCTTTTTGACGTCGTACTCCCAGGCCGCGATGCCGGCGTTCAGAGCCGTCAGCTCGAAACGCTCGGACTCCCTGGCCAGGGCCTCTTTGACGCGTTCGTTTTCCGTGATGTCCTCGATGTGGAGGATAAAGGCGTCATGCCCGCACCATTCGGCGTGTTCGCCGGAGATCTGGTCCCAGACGCCGCGTTTTTCATTGAAGCGCTTGCGGGTTACGGCGCCGCTGCGCCGCAGTTCATCGACGATGCAGTCGGGGCAGGGGGTATCCCTGCCGTAGATGGACGAGAAGCACCTTTTGCCGAGGTAGTTGCTCTCCAGGCCGCAGATGTTCCTCGCCTTGTCGTTGGCGTAAAAGATCTCGCAGGTCTCGCAGTCGCAGACAAGGACCGCGAACCCCAGGCCGTTGAGCAGCCTGCGGTAGATGTCGGTCTCCATCGTCGCGTTCGCGAAGGAGGCGAAGATCAGGGGCGCGCCGTCCCTCTCTCCGAAAGGACGCATCTTTGCGTGGAGCCAGTCAAAGCCGCGGCCCTGATGGAAGATGCGGTAATAGACGTCGACCGTTTTCTGCTCCGCCAGACACTCGCTGACCAGCGTCCTGACACGGGCCGCGTCGTCGGGCACGACCAGCTCCATCGCGTCGCGCGCCGTCGCGGCGTCGAAACCGGCGCCGCTCATGCCGACGAGCGCAGGGATGTCGGGCGATGTGTACAGCGGTTCCAGCACGCCGCCGCGCACCTTGTACACGGCGGAAAGTTCATGAGCGATGATTTTCAAAGCATCCAGCGTTTCGTCCGTGATCTCCATGCGTTATCAACACTTCTCATCAACTGGAATTTTTGCTGCCGGCCCCCTGCGGCGCCATGTTCAGATCGCTGCGGGCGGTCCTGTGCCTTAAACAACAAACAGAGATGCCATGAAAATTTAACTTTTGATATTATATCATGTAAGCTAACTTTTCCAGCAGCGCCGGCCCTTTACTTTTTGCCCGTCAGCGACGAGAGCTCCGCAAACAGTTCTTCGGGGTCGAAGGGCTTGGAGATGTGCCCGTTCATGCCCAGCGCCAGACACTTTTCCACGTCGCCGGAAAAGGCGTCGGCCGTCATGGCGATGATGGGCACCGTCTTCGCGTCCGGCCTGTCCAGGCCGCGGATCAGCTTGGTCGCCTCGTAGCCGTCCAGCACCGGCATGCGGATGTCCATCAGGATGCAGTCGAAGTAGCCGCTCGGAGACTTGCGGAAGGCGTCGACGCCGAGCCGTCCGTCGTCCGCCGTCTCAACGATGACGCCGCGCTCCGCGAGTATGCTTCGGGCGATCTCCTGGTTGAGCGGATGGTCCTCGCAGAGCAGCACGTGTATGCCGGACAGGTTTTCCATGCCGCCGTCGGCGCGGGCTCCGTCCTTCTTTCTGGCGGCGGCCTCCGCCTCCGGCATCAGGCCGCATATTAAGTCGAATATAAACGACGTTCCCATGCCAAGCTTGCTTTCCACGCGGATCGAGCCGCCCATGGCCTCCGTCAGCCGCTTGACGATGGCGAGCCCCAGACCGGTCCCGCGCATTTCGGCGTTGTTCTGGCGGTGTTCCTGCGTAAACGGGTCGAACAGCACCTTCTGGAACTCCTCGCTCATGCCGATGCCGGTGTCGCTGATCCTGACGCTCACGCGCAGTTTGCCGTCCCCGATCAGCTCCTCGTCCAGCCTGCATGTGATGGCGCCGCCCTCAGGCGTGTATTTGACCGCGTTGGAGA
>Ga0183096_1002201_pt1 | contig 13927 bp, 14 predicted proteins | sample Biomet5_FD_127791 | JGI IMG/M metagenome (GOLD analysis project Ga0183096, IMG submission 127791) | Microbial communities from bioreactor (seeded with sewage sludge) at LBNL, California, USA - Biofuel metagenome 5 (version 2) (version 3) | ecosystem: Engineered > Bioreactor > Anaerobic >... | reverse complement strand
GAAATCATCGTCGTGGGGGCGCTTATACAGCAGGTAGTCGTACAGCTCCTTGGTGGTGTTGGTGTATGTGATGACCATTGCGCGATCCTCCTTGCCGTCAACTCATTCTAGACATTTTCTCCCATGCTGTCCAGCATCCTCCGCAGCATCGCCGCAAACTGCTCCTTGACCGCGTCGGGCCCGATGATGGCCACCTGGCCGCCGAACTTGGCGACCCAGCCGAAGAAGGGCTGCGTGATCATCGCCCTGACGTCCACGCAGAAGCCCGTATCGTCCATGGCTGTCACCACCATGTTGTCGCCGAACTGGTCGATGACCTCCGGGGCCAGGTGGCTGGCGCAGCGCAGCCCGACATGGCTGACCGGGCCGTTGTACATCTGCACCATCTGGCCCATGTAGGCGTTGACGTCGAAGGTTTTGCGCTGGTGGTCGGTCGCATGGGCCTCGATATGCTCCATGCGGTCAAGCCGGTAGTGACGGGGAGCCTGGGCGGACAGGTCCCAGCCGATCAGGTAGTAGCGCTCCTGGTTCCATACCAGACTGTAGGGCACCATGTCGTACATCTTGGCACGGTAATGACGCTGACGGCGGATGTCGGTGTCGAAATAGCGGAAGGTTATCGCCAGCCGCTGCTCCAGGGCGCCCTGTATGGCATCGATGTTGTACATGATCTGCTCGTTGTCGACCTTGTTGTGGCTATAGTCCAAGGTGTCTTTCATGGCCTTCCGGTCATACCTATCGGTCAGCGCCAGCAGCTTGGACAGCATAGCGTCCGTCTTGGCTGGGCTTAAGAAGTTGGCCGCCCGGATGGCGTCGGCCAGCACCCGCAGCTCGGCCTTGTCGAAGACCGGTGCCGCCAGATAATAGCCGCCGCCGGTCCCGCGGGTCATCACCAGGTCATAGCCGGCCTGCACCAGTGCATCGATGTCGCCATATATCGTCTTGCGGTCGGCTTTGATGCCAACGTCGCTGAGCGCCTGCTCCAGCTGGGCCGCGTTGAGCGGATGGTCCTGGTTGGTGTCCTGACGCATGATCTCCAGCTCCTTCAGCAGCCTCAGGCGGTTGTTGGGTCTGTCATCCATTTGCGATCACCTCACCGCCATTCTATCATATGTCCAATTATTGGGACATACAAACTTGGACCCCGGTGGTAGATTGATGACGGTCAAGGAGGAAGCCACCATGCAAGATACCTACCTTATCCTATCCGCCTACGCCCTAGGGCTGGCCGGTGCCGGACTGGCCGTCGACAGCCATCACCTGTCGGCCGCCGCCGTCATGGCCCTGTCGTTAACCGTGCTGGCCTGCGTCGGGCGGGCTCATCCCCATAGATGGTCGTGCTTCCTCCGGCCCGGCATCGCCGCCGCGGCGGTGCTGGCCTCCGCCTGGATCCTGCTGGGAGCCAGGATGCGTACCGTCGGGGGCCTGCTGGCCGCCATGGTCCCGCTGCAGGCGGCCCTGGCCGTGTCCGTCGCCGGCCGGCCCGTCCGTCAGCGCCGCTGGCTGACGCGCGTCATGGGCGCATCGACGGCGGCCCTGTGGCTGATCGTGCTGACCGCCGAGGCGCTGCTGCAGCTGCTGACAGCCGGCCAGTCAGGCATCCTGCCGCCTTTCTGGGCCGTGCTGGCGATGGTGTCCGTCGCTCCGATACAGCCCATCGTGCCCCCCCTGCCGCGCCGGCATCCTGCCGTTCTACGGCCCCTGGGCGAAAACCATCTATCTCAACATGGTCCGCTTCGGTTATAATGAGGTCGGCAAAGAGGTATGGGGATGCTGCAGGACTTTTTGATGGAGTGCTTTGAACAGCTCGTCATCGACGTCATGCGTCTTCCCTTGGGCCGCATCGCCAAGATGCGGATCATCGATTTGCTACTGGAGGACGAAAATCATGAATGTGCTTGACTACCTTCGCTGGCGCGGCGACCTCACCTTCAGCCAGGCGCCGTTCAACGAGGTCGACAACCTGGCCCTGGCCCAGATCTCATTCATCGACTGGACTGGCATCGTGCCGCCCCCGGGCCACGGCAGCGTGACCCTGATGCAGGCGGCCGACCAGTTCTTCGCCGTCACCTCGATCGACGAGGTCGCTGACAAGTACCTGAACCTGCGCGACTACTACGTCATGGCCCAGCTCATGTCCAGGACCAACCGCTTCCGCAACATGCGCCTGCTCAACTACAGTTACAGCTTCGACGCGGCCAAGGAGGAACAGTTCGGGGCCGTCACCGCCGCGTTAGGCGACGGGACCCTGTACGTCTCTTTCCGGGGCACCGACAGCACCATCGTCGGCTGGAAGGAAGACTTCAACATCGCCGTCATGTGCCCGACGCCGTCACAGCGGATCGCGGCCGACTACCTCAACTGGGTGATCGACAATTCCGTGCGCCGCGTGCGCGTCGGCGGCCATTCCAAGGGCGGGAACCTGGCGATGTACGCCGCCGCCATGGTCAAGGACCACAGGCGCATCATCCACGTGTACAACAACGACGGCCCCGGTTTCACCCCGGCCTTCATCAAGTCGCAGGCCTTCATCTCCATCCGGCCCCTGATCAGGATGTTCATCCCACAGACCTCCGTCATCGGCCTGCTGATGTGCAACGACGCCCCGCGCCACGTCGTGCTGTCCGATAGCAAGGACGTCATCTGGCAGCACAACGGCTATTCATGGCAGGTCGAGCGCGACCACTTCATCTACCTGCCGTCCAACACCGATGATGCCAAGACGATCGATCGCATCACCGACAGCTGGGTGTACAACATCTCGACCGAGGACAAGATGGTCTTCTTCAACACCGTCTACGACCTGCTGGTCGAAAACGGCATCAAGACCCTCGACGACATGAACAAGAACATGCTCAGGCTGGCCCCCAAGGTGCTGGAGAAGTTCAAGGACTTCAGCCCCGGGGAGAAGGAGCTGTTCACCGAGATGGTGATGCTGTTCGTCCGCATCAGCGGCTACGACATCAAGGAACGCTTCATCCGCCCGACGCCCAAGACGGTGAAATGAGGGCGCAGCGGCCCGATCGGGGCCCGCGATGCATGATTATGATTGACTAACCGGACGCTTTCGTTTAGAATCGAGTCGTGTTTAAGGGGAGTAGCTTGTAAGTCGCATGGCCAACAACCGGCACTACCGCCTGGTCATGCGCTCCTAACGGGAAGCAAGACCTTTGACGTAAAACGCCAGAGGTCTTTTTTGGACCCTCGGCAAGGGAGGAGAAAACTATGAAATATTACCTGCGGACCGTCGGTGAGACCATCGCCGACCTGGACAGCTCGCTGGACGGCCTGAGCCAGCAGCAGGCCAGCGACCGGCTGGCCAAATACGGGCCCAATAAGTTCGACGAGGCCAAGAAGGATTCGTTTTTTAAGCGTTTCCTAAAGCAGATCGCCGACCCGATGATCATCATGCTGATCGCCGCGGCCGCCATCTCGGCGGCCCTGGGTGAGATCACCGACATGGTCATCATCGTCATCGTCGTGCTGGTCAACTCGCTGTTGGGCGTCTACCAGGAAAGCAAGGCCGAGAAGGCCATCGAGGCGCTGCAGCAGATGTCCGCCGCCATGGCCAAGGTCAAGCGCGGCGGGCAGCTGGTATTGGTCAAGACCGCCCAGCTTGTCCCCGGCGACGTCGTCCAGCTGGACGCCGGCGACGCCGTGCCGGCCGACATGCGCCTGACCGAGTGCGCCAGCCTGAAGATCGAGGAGGCCGCCCTGACCGGCGAGTCCGTTCCTTCCGAGAAGAGCCTGGCCATGCCCAAGGCCGCCGATGGCGACGTCGCCCTGGGTGACCGCCGCGACATGGCCTATCTGGGCACCAACGTCGTATATGGCCGCGGCTGCGGCATCGTCACGGCAACCGGCATGCAGACCGAGATGGGCCGCATCGCCGGCATCATCACCAACACCGCCGACGACAAGACGCCGCTGCAGAAGAAGCTGGCCGGCCTGAGCCGGACCCTCAGCATCCTGGTCATCGGCATCTGCGTCTTCATCTTCGCCTTCGGCCTGATCCGCACCGGCGACTTCTCCGGCACCCATATGCTGGACCTCTTCATGACCGCCGTCAGCCTGGCGGTGGCCGCCATCCCCGAGGGCCTGGTGGCCGTGGTCACCGTGGTGCTGTCGCTGGGGGTTACCCGCATGTCCAAGCGTCAGGCCATCATCCGCAAGCTGACGGCCGTCGAGACCTTAGGCTGCACCCAGGTCATCTGCTCCGATAAGACCGGCACCCTGACGCAGAACCGCATGACCGTCACCGCCGACTACGGCCCGGCCGTCCCGCTGGCCACGGCCCTGTGCCTGTGCAACGACGCCCGCCGGCAGGACGACGGCACCGCCATCGGCGATCCGACCGAGACCGCGCTGATCGACTATGCCGCCAAGCACGACCTGCTGCAGACCAAGCTGCAGGCCCGCCTGCCCCGTGTCGGCGAGGTGCCGTTCGATTCCGAGCGCAAGCTGATGAGCACCATCCACCAGAAAAGCCAAGGCGGTTTTGTCCAGTACACCAAAGGCGCGGTCGACGAGCTGCTCGGCCGCTGCACCCACATCCTGACACCCCAGGGCGTCCGGCCGTTAACCGCCGAAGATGCCATGGCCATCAAGGACTTCAACAAGGGACTGGCCGACCAGGCGCTGCGCGTGCTGGCCGCCGCCTACGCCGACTATGACGCGGTGCCCGACCGGATCGACAGCGACAGCGTCGAGAAGGATCTGACCTTCATCGGGATGGTCGGCATGATCGATCCGATACGCCCTGAAGTCAAGGACGCCGTGGCCGACTGCCGCACCGCCGGCATCCATGTCGTCATGATCACCGGCGACCACAAGGACACCGCCGTAGCCATCGCCCGCCAGCTGGGAATCCTCACCGATCCCAGCCAGGCGCTGACCGGCCGCGAGCTCAACGCCATCTCCGATCAGCAGCTTGACCGTGACATCGAGCATTACACCGTCTACGCGCGCGTCCAGCCCGAGCACAAGGTCCGCATCGTCAAGGCCTGGCAGAAGCGCGGCATGATCGCCGCCATGACCGGTGACGGCGTCAACGACGCCCCGGCCCTGAAGACCGCCGACATCGGCGTCGGCATGGGCATCACCGGCACCGACGTCACCAAGAACGTCGCCGAGATGGTGCTGGCCGACGACAACTTCGCCACCATCGTCCACGCCGTCGGCGAAGGACGGCGCATCTACGAGAACATCCTCAAGGCCATCGCCTTCCTGCTGTCGAGCAACATGGCCGAGGTCGTCGCCCTCTTTACGGCCACCCTGCTCGACATACGGCTGCTGCTGCCGGTCCACCTGCTGTGGGTCAACCTGATCACCGACAGCCTGCCGGCCCTGGCGCTGGGGGTCGAGGACGCCGAGCCGGACAACATGTCCAAGGCCCCGCGTCCTTCCAACGAAGGCATCTTCGCTAACGGCGTCGGTGCCGGGATCGTCTATCAGGGCCTGGCCATCGCCGCCCTGACGCTGACCTCCTACTTCTATGGCCTGCATTATTCCGGGGCTGACGGCATGACGATGGCGTTCATCACGCTGTCGATGTGCGAGATCTTCCATTCCTTCAACATGCGTTCGCTCGATAAATCCATCTTCCGGCTGGGGCGCCACAACATGCTGCTGTACGGCTCCATGTTGCTGTCTTTCGCCCTGACGGCGGCGGCCGTCTACACCCCGCTGAACACCTTCTTCCATCTACAGGCCCTGCAGCCCATGGAATTCGTCACCGCCATGGCCCTGTCGCTGGCCATCATTCCCCTGGTCGAGATCGTCAAGGCCGGCCAGCGCCACGCCCATCACAGATAGAATCAGCATCAGCCGCATGAAACGGGCCGTCCCAACCAAGGGACGGCCCGTCTTGCTTCATGGTTTCTCCGGCTCCGGCCTTGCGCCATCGTAGCGGCCGGCCAGCGCCTGGGTCCCCAGGTCCTGGCCCCCAGCGGCCATCAGCCGCTCATACATCGCCGTCACGGCATCGACCATCTTCAGGTCCAGGCCTCTGGCTGCGGCTTCCTGCTGGATGATGTGAAGGTCCTTGACGAAATGCTTGACATAGAACCCCGGCGCCATGTCGCCGTCCAGCACGCGGGGCGCCATGTTGCTTAGCTGCCAGCTGCCTGCCGCCCCTTTGGATATGACCTCGACCATCAGGGCCGGATCCAGACCCACGCAGCGGGCGTAGGCGATGGCCTCCGCCATAGCGCTGGTCGCGCCGGCCACGGCGATCTGATTGGCCGCCTTGGTCTGCTGACCCATGCCGGCCGGTCCCATCAGGGTTACGCTGGCCCCCATCCTTGCCAGCAGCGGCAGCACTTTCTGGTATGCATCGGGGTCGCCCCCGACCATGATCGTCAGCCGGGCCTGGCGGGCCCCGACATCGCCGCCCGACCCCGGGGCGTCTAGCACCGCGATGTCACGGCGCCGTCCATATTCATGCAGCTGGACGGCCAGCCCAGGTGATGAAGTCGTCATGTCGACGGCCAGGCAGCCGGCCGGGGCGTTGTCCAGGATGCCGTCCTGCAGGTAGACCTGCCGGACGTCGTCAGGATAGGCAACCATGGTGAAGACCGCCTCGGCGTCGATGACGGCCTGGCCGACGCTGGACGCGACATGGGCCCCCGCGGCGGCCAAGGCCGCCGTCTTTTCAGCTGAACGGTTATAGACGGTCATCTCGTTGCCCGCCAGCAGATGAGCGGCCATGGCGCTGCCCATGACCCCCGTACCAATCCATGCTATGCGCATGTCATTCCCCTTCCGGCGCCGTCGCGCCTTCATCCAAGGCCTCCACCAGGAAACTGACCGGTCGGAAACCGTCGTTGCAAGAAATCATCGCGCTGCGAGGTGCCTTCATCCAGCCATCGTAGAAGTCGGCGGCCCCGGCGGCCAAGGCCATGACGTATGGCTGCAGGCTGAGCCAGGCGCTCGGGCACAGCCCATCGGGCCGGCCGGCGTCAACCGACACGAAGCTCTGGCCCACCTCCATGCCGCAGGCATGGACAATGGGGTTCTCGTAGCGGGCCGCCAGGTCGGCATGGAAGACCTTGCGCATCACCGTGATCCGACATCTTCTCATGACGCGGCACCTCCCTCAGTCGATGGTATAGCTGGCCGCGATGCGGCCGAAGAAGACCGTGTGGAAATTGCCGCTGGCCGCGTATCGCTTCTGATAGATGGCCTCATCCAGCCCCTGGGCGGTGACCTCGTTGGCGAAGACGACCTCGCACTCATACACCATGCCCGGGCACTGCACATGCGGCATCGCGATGGCATGGCCGATGCCGACATCCAGGCCGGCCGCCTTGAACTTGTCCATGTCGCGGCCGCTGTGGGTGCCGACGAACGCCAAGGCCGCGCCCATGTCGCCGTACGGAACGGTGACGGTGAACTGTCCGCTGGCGGCGATCAGTTCATGCGTATAGCGGCTGTGGGCCACCAGGGCGGTGAAGCACGGCTGGCTCCAGACGACGCCGACGCTGCCCCAGCCGATGGTCATCGTGTTGTAGACGCCATCCCGGCCGCTGGTCAGGAAAAAACCGCGGGGATGGAGCAGCTCCAGGTTCTTGGCGGCGTTGTAATTGAACGGTACATCCATCTCGGATACCTCCTGAGGGCTCACTTGCCAACGACCTTGATGATCTGCTGCTGCGCGGCCCGCGACATGACAGGACTCTCCGTCAGCCCCTTGATGACACAGTCGGCGAAATGTTCGACCTCATAGGTAAAATCAGAGACCATCGGTTCGTTGAGCTCGTGACGGCCGTCGGCCAGCCAGTAGTCGGCGTGACCTGACTTCCAGAAATGCTCGCACAGCAGGTAGCCCTCGGTGCCATAGATGCCCAGCACGTTATCGGTATTGACGATGGTGCCGCTGTGGGCCTCGGCCAGCACGCCGTTGGCGTAACGGATGGTCATCAGGCTGAAGCCGTCGACGCCGCCATGGTCGACCAGCTGGCGCTGACATTGCGCGATGGGCTGTCCGATCAGGTAGTTGAGCACCGACACCGGATAGACGCCCACGTCGAGCATGCTGCCGCCGGTGGCCCGGTCATAGACCCAATGGCTGTCGGCGAACTGCCCGTTGTATGAATAGGAGGCCTTGGCGAATATGATGTCACCGAAGACGCCCTGGGCAATCATCTCCCTGATCCTGACATTCAGCGGCAAAAAGACGCCTTTGTCAGCCTCCATCAGCAGCACCTTGTGCGCGGCCGCCATGTCAAACAGCTCGTCGACCTGCTGGGCGGTGGGCACCATGGGTTTCTCGCTGATTACGTTCTTACCCTTGGCCAGGGCCTTGGCAATCAGGTCGTAATGTCCCGGGTTGTATGTCGCCACATAGACCGCCTGTACGCGGGGATCGTCGAGCAGCTGATCGTAGGTGCCATAGGTGTCGGCTCCTTGGTCCTTGGCGTTGGCCCGGGCCTTGGCGGCATCCCGCGAGCCCATGGCGTACAGATGCGCATGCGGGGCCAGCTTGATGCCCTTGACGATGCGCGGCATTATCTTGCCGCCGCCCAGCACCGCGAAATTGACCGTCGAATCGTTTTCCATGTCTGTCGCTCCTTTCGGGTCGTCGACCCTCCGATGACCACCAATTAATGCCTATTCAACATTCCTTCCCTGTCCAAGCCGTTTTCAACCCGGTCCGGCGGGCCATTATGATGCGGACGGCCCTGTCTCCGGCGCGGTGCAGATGGCATCGATGGCCGCCAGCTGGCACTGGTCGAAGCGGGTGTCGGCGACCGCCGCGAGGTTGTCGATGATCTGCTGGGGCCGCGACGCCCCGATCAGCACGCTTGTCACCGCCCCGTCCCGCAGGTCCCAGGCCAGGGCCATGGCGGCCAGGCTCTGGCCGCGCTGCCTGGCCAGCTGGTCGAGCTGAGCGATCTGCCAGAGCCGATGCGGCGTCAGCGCCTGCTCCTTTAGGAAACGGCTATCGGTGCGGATACGGCTGTCGGCCGGGATGCCGCCCAGATAACGGTCCGACAGCAGGCCCTGGGCCAGCGGACTGAAGGCGATGAGGCCCTTGTGCAGGTCCACGGCCGCCTGTTTGAGGCCGTTGGTCTCGATGGTCCTGTCGAAGATCGAATAGCGGTTCTGGTTGATGAGCAGCGGGCAGCCCAGCCGGTCCAGGATCGCTGCCGCCCGGGCCATGGTCGGGCCGTCATAGTTCGACAGGCCGACGTACAGGGCCTTGCCTGAGCGGACGGCCTGGGCCAATGCCCCCATGGTCTCCTCCAGGGGGGTGGACGGATCCATCCGATGGTGGTAGAAGATGTCAACGTAGTCCAGTCCCAGCCGTGTCAGGCTCTGGTCGAGGCTGGCCAGCAGGTATTTGCGGCTGCCCCAGTTGCCATACGGTCCCGGCCACATGTCGTAGCCGGCTTTGGTCGAGATGACCAGCTCGTCACGGTACGGCTTCAGCTCCTGCCTGATGATACGGCCCAGGTTCGTCTCGGCCGCCCCGGCGGCCGGTCCGTAGTTGTTGGCCAGGTCGAAATGAGTAATGCCGTGGTCGAAGGCCGCAAAGCACATGGCCTTCATGTTGCCGTAGTCGCCCGTATCGCCGAAGTTGTGCCACAGCCCCAGTGACACCGGTGGCAGCTTGAGCCCGCTGGCTCCGCAGGCGGCATACGTCATGGCGTCGTAGCGGCGTCCGTCAGCCTTGTACATTTTCAGCGCCCCCGGCCAGCACGAAGCGGCCCAGCCGGCTGCCGGCATGGCCGCGGCACCATTTCCGCAAAGCCTTGTTGACATACCAGGCGATGATTACCGCCGCCGTGCCCACGATGATGCCCATGACGACATCGGTCGGATAATGGACGTACAGGTACATGCGGGCCAGGCCCATCAGGGCCACGAACAGCAGGGCCGTCCAGCTGTAGCGTCTATCGTAATAGGCGAACAGCGTGCCCATGGCCGCCATCGCCGCCGTCGTGTGACCCGACGGGAACGAATAGCCAGCGGCATACTGGCTGCCCAGCTCGACATACCATCTATAGTACTGCCCCGCCTGGTCGACGAACGGCCGCGGCCGGCAGATGAGGTGCTTGATCACGACGTCGGTCGCCAGCGTCCCAACGACCAAGGCCATCACCATGGCCAGACCCACCCGCCGCGACCGTCGTAAGGACGTCAAAACCAGGGCCAGGACGATCTCGAACCACCCCGCCTCCCCCAGAAAGCTCATGAACCGGCTCACCGGGGTCAACAGCCAGCCGGCGGACAGAAACAGGTCGTGCATGGCCTTGAAGACCATGAAATCAAACCCGGCGAAAGTCATGTTAAGCCATGCCGCTGCAGCGCTCATTTCAGTACCTCTCGTTCTTTATAATTATGACGCTTCCCAATGCCCATTTCAACGTGCGAAAGACGAAGCCCGCAGACGATCTTTGTAGTATCATGTATATACAACAAGGAGGTCGATTATGTCCACCATTACCAAGCAGTTCGCCGACGCCGTGATCGGCAAGGTCAGGGCCGCCGAGCAGGATCCCAACATCGACAAGGCCGCCGACCTGTTCGACAAGGCCGTCGAGGCCGGCCATCGTATCTATTTCTTCGGTACCGGCCATTCTTACATCACCGGTCAGGAGGTCTTCGGCCGGGCCGGCGGCTATGCCGGCTTCATCCCCGTGCTGGAGAACGAGCTGTCGATGAACCACATCATCAAGAGCACCTACATCGAGCGCATCCCCGAGTATGCCTCGGTCATCATGGGCCTGTACGACTTCGCCAAGGACGACGTCGTCGTCATGACATCCAACTCCGGCCGCAACGGCCTGGTCGTCGAGATGGCCCTGCGCTTCAAGGCCAAGGGTCTCAAGATCATCGCGCTTACCGCCATGAACCATCAGACCGAGATCACCAGCCGCCATCCCTCAGGCAAGAAGCTGTGCGACCTGGCCGATATCGTGCTGAACAACGAGTCGGATTACGGTGACGTGACCATCAAGCATCAGGACGGCACCCAGACCGGCCCGACCTCGACGATAATGGATTGCTTCATCATCGACGCCGTTGTCTCCAACTTCGTGGACCGGCAGATCGCCCGCCACGGCAGCGCCCCGGTGTTCATCTCCAGCAACGTCGACGCCGGCGACGCCCACAACAAGGATCTGTTCGGCATCAAATAATCGCTTCATCACCTGATGTACCAAACGACCGTCAGCCGATTTATGGCTGGCGGTCGTTTTTCAAACGTGCGAAAGATGTGATGGCTCAGTCGTCCAGGCCGGCCTGATGACGCAGGTAAGCATCGATCCACGCCTGGCTGGCCGGTTCGATGACGCAATGGCCGCCATCCCGCAGCCTGACCAGATAGATTGCCGGCTCCATTTCCTCGGTGGACAGGCAGAACGAGAAGACGTCGTCCGGGCCGGCGATGTTGGTCGCCGCGCCATAGTCCCCGTTGCGGTCCATGGCGATCACCGAGATGTCACGGGCCTGGCCGGCGCGCTGGCGCAGCTGGGCCGTCAGCTGCCAGACGGTACTCTCACAGGCCTGCTGGGGTGTCATGCCATCCCGCATCCGCCTGACAATCTCATATGACGTGCAGCCCTTCATGATATCCTCGCCGACCCCGGTGGCCGCCGCCCCACCGACCTGCGAATCGGCATAATAGCCGCAGCCGACCAGCGGGGAATCGCCGATGCGGCCGCGGGCCTTCATGAACAGGCCGCTGGTCGACGTCGCCGCGGTGATCGTGGAACGTCCGTCAAGGCAAACCACGCCCACGGTATCATGGCCTTGGGGTGCTGCCTGGCCGGCGGCAATCTTTCGCATATAGATGGCGCTGGCTCTTTCCGTCAGCATGTTCTTGCGTGCGAAGCCATGCTGCTGCGCGTATTTCTCGGCCCCGGCCTGGATCAGCACGTTGTTAAGCGGCTCGCTGGACAGCCGGGCTGCCACGCTGATGGGGTTGGCAACGTCCCGGATTCCGCAGACGGCCCCCACGGACAGCGTGTCACCATCCATGAAGCCCGAATCAAGTTCAACATCCTGCTCCTGGTTGGGCAGACCGCCGTAGCCGACCGACGTAAACGTCGGGTCGTCCTCGACGGTGCGGATGACGCGCTGCAGCGCCTCACCGCTTTTCGCGTCTCGATCCAGCAGCCAGCGACCGGCCTTGACGCCTTCCATGGCCATGGCCCACGTCGCGATTATTCCCTTCATGATGCATCAGCCCCTTTCAGCTCACCATCCTACTATAGCACAACGGACGCCGACGGACGGCACCTGTTCACACGTCCTTCACCGACATTTCAGAACGATGGAATTTCAAAGTAAATAGCACGACGTGTCTTAATAACCATGAACGATGTCATTTCAATGGATCAGGAGCTATCATGAATGATGCCAAGCGTGCCGGACCGGGAAAGGAGAAGAAATCATGGCACGCAAGTATCAGCATCTGTCGGAAACACAGCGCTGTGACATCCTCGTCGGTCTCAAGCAGCGTCTATCGCTGCGCCAGATCGCATCCAGGCTTGACCGCAGCCCTTCGACCATCTCCCGGGAGGTCTTCATCCATCGGATGGTGACGAAGGCCTATTACGCCAACGATGGACGCTGCCGCCATTATCTCAGCTGCGGACAGCGCCGCCATGGGTGCATGTCCCCCACGGCCTGCGACCGCTATGAGACGGAGGGATGTCCGATCCTGTCCGGATGGCCATGGGTCTGCGATGGCTGTGCCAAGATTGTCCACTGCCGCCGCAGCAAGCAGCATTATGTGCCCTCCGCCGCCCATGAGGAATACCAGAAGACCCTGTCGGGGTGTCGGACCGGCGCCCGCCTGTCCGCCGACCGCCTGGCGGCCTTGGACGCCACGCTGGCCCGCTATGCCAAGGGCCAGCGGCAGTCATTGGCCATGATCGCCGCCCATCAGCCGCTGCCGGTCAGCCGCAGCACCATCTATCGCTACCTCGACGCCGGCCGCCTGCCTTCCGTCTCCAACCTCGACCTGCCCAGACGCATCCGCTTCAGCCGGCATCGTCGCAAAGCCAAGGTGGCGCCTGACGATTCCCGCCTCATCTATCAGGGCCGGACCTACCAGGACTTCATCGCCTTCACCAAGGCCCATCCCCGCGCCTCCGTGGTCGAGATGGACTCCGTCATGGGTCCGGTCGGCGCCAGCGTCCTGCTCACCTTGTACATCCGCAAGCCCAAGTTCCTGCTCGCCTTCAAGCGGAGCCATGACGATGCCCGCAGCGTCATCGACATATGGCGGGCCCTCCAGCATCGTCTGGGCGTCGTCATGTTCCTCAGCCTGTTCTCCATCGCGCTGCCTGACCGCGGCGGCGAGTTCGCCCACCCACAGGACCTTGAACGGATGGATGCCAGCCAGTGCCGGCACGTCCATCTCTTCTACTGCGACCCCATGTCCCCCTTTGAGAAGGGCGGCATCGAGAACGCCCATGAGTTCATCCGCCGCTTCGTCCCTAAAGGACGGTCGTTCGATGCCCTTTCGCAGCATGACATCGACATGATGATCGACCAGATCAATTCCGTGCCCCGTCTCAGCCTCGATGGCCGCTGTCCTTTCGAGGCTCTGTCAAAGCCGCAGCTCAAAGCCATCAAAAAGCTGGGCTATCACCGTGTCCCCACAGACTCCGTGACGCTCAGCTCCGATCTGTTCAACAAATGACAGATCAATGATTGTGCGGTCCGGCCCGCCTGGCATCTGCCATCCGTATCATGGTGTTCGGCTTAACTTGCGATTTAAGCGTTCACCAGTTTTCGGTATGTGCCTTGGCGGCCTTTTCCGCTTCCAATATAGCACCATTCCCGCCTTTAAGCACCTTTTCTTGGCCCGTGACGGCAGGCATGAACACCGCTGTTGTGCCTCTTTCACACGATTCAGCGCTTCTTACCGTCTATCTATTCCATTGTTTTGTTTACTTTGATATTTGAGCGA
>Ga0183096_1002198_pt1 | contig 13935 bp, 11 predicted proteins | sample Biomet5_FD_127791 | JGI IMG/M metagenome (GOLD analysis project Ga0183096, IMG submission 127791) | Microbial communities from bioreactor (seeded with sewage sludge) at LBNL, California, USA - Biofuel metagenome 5 (version 2) (version 3) | ecosystem: Engineered > Bioreactor > Anaerobic >... | reverse complement strand
GACGGCGGAGCCTGACATTTTCGTTGGCGGCGATTCGTTTACCGGCCCAAAATTCGCCATCGATGCAATTGCGGCGGGCAAGCAGGGAGCTGTTTCCATCCATCGGTTTGTGCAGCCGGGCCAAAGCCTTGTAATCGGCAGAGACCGGCGCGAGTATAAGTCGCTGGATAAGGAATCCCTGCTGCTGGACAGTTATGACCGCATGCCCCGTCAGCAGCCTGCGCACACAGGTGCAACCCATGGTTTCGTTGACGGGCGTGGAACGTTTACCGAAGAGCAGATCAGGAAGGAAACGCAACGCTGCCTCGGATGCGGCGCTGCAGTCGTGGATGAATTTCTCTGCGTAGGTTGCGGACAATGCACCACAAAATGTAAGTTTGATGCAATTTCACTTACGCGCCGATACGACGGGGAAGGCGTATCACTGTTGGATATGAAGAAAGCCATTGTGCCGCATGTGATTAAACGCAAGGTGAAGATTAAGCTCAAAAAAATCAGCAAAACGTTTAGAAGACGGGAGGCTCCGCATGCATGAACTGGGCATTATTGCCGAGGTAGTGCGAATTGTTGAGGACATTGCGCAAAAGCAGCAGCTCAAAATAGTGGAAACGCTGGTTCTTCAGATTGGCGAGTTGTCTTCGGTAGTGCCTTATTACGTGGAGCAGTGTTATCCCGCGGCTGTTTACGGTACCATGCTGGAAAACACGCGTTTGGAGATTGAGGTGCTGCCTGGAAACGGGCGTTGCCGGTCGTGCGGCAGGGTATTTAATATCCTTGAGAATCATCAGATATGCCCTCGTTGCGGTGAACCCACATGGGATTTGCTTGGCGGACGTGAGTTTATGATCAAACAAATTGTCGCATGCTGACGGCGGGTGGAATAAGTGAACAAAGCAGAAGTACAAGCGTATTTTGACAAACATGCAGCATGGTGGGACGCGCGAATGGTGCGTTCACAAAGCAAAATCGACAATGTTCTTAATGCGTCAGGCGTTTGCAAGGGAAAACGCGTGCTCGATGTTGCCTGCGGCACGGGCGTACTTTTCGAGGATTACATTAAACATGGCGCCGAACGAATTGTGGGTGTGGATATATCGCCGGAAATGGTGCGCATTGCGCGTCGCAAATATCCACAGTCTCATATTGAGGTGTATTGTGCTGATATTGAGGAAATACAGTTTAATGAGCCGTTTGACTGCTGCGTCGTCTACAATGCGCTGCCGCATTTCCTTGATCCATATCGGCTAATAGAACATCTGTCCTGTTTGGTGAAGCCGGGCGGACGGCTTTGCATTGCGCATAGCATGAGCCGGGCCGCGCTGATTGCGCATCACGCGGGGGATGCAAATGCGGTTTCCCGCCCTGTGCCCGAAATCGACGCGCTATGCGCACTTTTAAAACCGCGTTTTTTAGTAGATGTTGCCGTCAGTGACGATGAAAAGTACATTGCGGCGGGTATCCGAAGGTGAAAAAACCGGCGATTCGCTTCGTTGAGTAAAGGTAAAGCCAAAAAGAAGGATAGGAGAATAAAAATAAAGCGCCATGGTGAACTTAGACGGTATGCGTCTAATTCTCATCCAAAAGTGCGGTGAGCTCCTTGTGTAAAGAAGCCATGGCATCATCGGTTGAAACATTTTGCTGCAGAATTCGCATGACATGCTTATATATCAAAGCCTCAATAATGGTTATTGGGATAAGCGAGCCGTCGGGTTTCCTTACGGATTTACGCTGCATGTTGCCGGGGTAAGATTTATATATAAGAGGAAGCCAAGGATAATGGTTGGCGAGCTCGTCGTTTGTATAAACGTTTTTTAGCGGAGATTGGCCGTCAAGAATTGTAAAGTATTTGCTCATCTCAGAGTCGCATGTCCATGCGATAAACTCAAGAGCGTCCGAGGGGTCCGGGTTCGCGGCAGGTATTGCAAGCCCCCAACTGCCAAGCACGGAATGGTTGCCCGGAATGTTCGCATAACCAATCTTTCCTATAATTTTTGACTTAGCAGTATTGTTGACATCAGCGATAAAAGACGCAAAACCAACAAGCATTGCTGTTTTACCAAGATAAAAATCCTGTACGGTATTTTCAACACTATACGTCAGCGTTTGAGGCGGGGCAAATTTGAAAGCTTCGACCAGACTGTTGACACCCTTTTTAAAAGCCGCCGATGTAACGAGGGAATTTCCTTCTTTATCAAATATGTTGGCATTGTAGGCCCAAACCCGAGTGAGCAGTTCGGGAAGAAGAATAGCGTCGTTGCGCGCGGAAAAAGACGTTCCATAATCTACTGGAGACAAGGGATTGATAGAGCGGGTAAAAAAGCTGCTTATGATATTAAATTCAAACCAAGTTCTGGGGACGTGCAGCTTTGCACCATATTTTTTTTCAAACAAATCACATAATTTTTCGTCATCAAACAAATCACGGCGGTAAAGCAAGAGCTGGGGCCCAAAAAGGAATGGGGTTCCGAAATACCTGCCGTTCACCATGCCGACTTTATCCAGAAGCCCATCCAAAAAGACGGATTGGTCAACGGCGTTGGAGTTTATGTTGTCGGATATATCCAGCAAGAGGTTTTCGTTTACGAGTATATCCAGCCAAGGATTATCATACATGAAGACATCAAACTTTGATATAAACTGTCTGTCCAGCAATTTTGATAAAAGGACTCCGTGCTCACACAAGGTAACTTCGACATCAATACCGGTTTTACGTGTGAAATCCGAGTGAGTTCTTATAATCCCATGAGCGTTTGGCGAATCCAGAAATAAAACACGCAGCTTTTTTTCAACTGGTTTGCGAATAGTGACAGACGCTTTAGCGGATTCAAAGAGATTTTTACCTATAATTTTATCGTTTAGAATGATTTGCTGCTTTTCAAACATCAAAGGGCTTCTGATATTGCTCAACAGCAGTTTCGCTGCTTTGATCCCTAAATAATTGGCTGGCCGCATAGTGATAATGATATTATTATATTTAAGAATACTGGAGAGAGTCTCTTCTCCGATAGATATCATCACCATATCATTATAAAGCGAAATTCCGGCAAGAAAAGCCGCCTGCTCCAAACCGTTCGCGAGAAGCCGCGAACTGGAAATGACAGCCTGTGGCAAATAATCTTGAAATAATGATATGCCCGTACGGAAGGCCTCTTCTTTGGTCATATTTATATGACAGATAAGGTTTTCATCCACATCCATACCCTGCGCCTGAAAAAAGTCGCGGTAGGCTGTGGCATAAGCCTTTTCGCAAGAGAAATGTTCTGGTCCTGCGACAAGCGCGATTTTTCTATAATTGTGCTCAAACAATTGCGTCAGCAGATAATTCATGGTTTCGTATTGGTTAATTGATACGAAATTTGCTTCGTTTGAGGTCGCTTTTCTATCGATAAAAAGCAATGGCATTCCCTCAACTCTATCATAAAACTCATAATCCTTTAAACAGGACATAACGATTAGGCCGCAAACATTCTTTTTCAGCAAGCTGTTTACAACGATTTTTTCATTTTCAGGAATATCTTCTGTCAGACAGAGATTGAGATAATAGCCGGCTTTTCTAATTTCTGATTCTATTCCCTCTAATAGATAGGCATAATAGTGCTCGGCTGTGTTTGGCAAAACAACACCTATTTCGCGATTGCTGTTTGTCCGAAGATTTTTTGCAAACTGATTGGGTCTGTAATTCAATTCTTTAATTGCTGATTCGATCTTTTTGGAAGTTTCCGGAAGAACATGCTTGACTCCCGTCAAGTAATTTGAAACAGTACCAACTGATATTCCAGCAAGCTTTGCAACATCTTTTATTGTACTCATAGATTCCCGCTTTCGTTTAGATATGTAGATTATAGGATAGAGTAAATAAAAAAGCAAGGAACAAGGTAAAACGATTCAATAATAATGTGTTCGATGGAATAAATCAATTAGAATAAATAAAATATCAAGAATATATCCATCAATTAATACATATGCAGGAGTAACGGATTTGCGAGTAAAACGATTCAATAAATTATTTAATGAACGTAATTGACATTGTGAAATAATGCATTATAATAAACACATAAAGTAAAAACAATTTCATTCATGACATAAAAAACTATAATTCCCATTATTACCGATAGCAAACAAATTCGTATTTCATTAATGAAAGGAATTTAATTGTGGCTGAAGTATTACTTGAAATGACCGGTATTCAAAAGTACTTCCCCGGGGTGCACGCATTAGACAACGCATCGCTTTCTGTCAAAAAGGGGGAAGTTCATGCTCTCGTCGGGGAAAATGGGGCGGGGAAATCGACTCTGATGAAAGTCCTGACCGGCATCTACAAAAAAGATGATGGCATAATAAAATTCCGCGGCCAGGAGATTGAGCCGATAGGTCCCAAACATTCGCAAGCACTGGGCATTGGGATCATCCACCAGGAATTGAACCTGATGCCACATCTGACGGTTGCTCAGAATATTTTCATTGGAAAAGAACCGACGCACGGAATATTCATTGACCAGAGCAGTGAGAATAAGCAGGCCAGGGAAATGCTTAAAGCGTTGCATGTAGATATTGATCCGACCATTCGTGCCGGCAAGCTGACTGTTGCTAAACAACAAATGGTGGAAATCGCCAAAGCGCTGTCTTATGACAGCGAATTACTGATTATGGACGAGCCCACAGCAGCTTTGACTGAGACCGAGATTGATGAACTATTTAAAGTGATACGCGATTTGCGGGATAAAGGCCATGGGATTATATACATATCTCATCGATTAGATGAGCTTCCGGAGATAAGCGACCGCATTACGGTCATGCGAGATGGGCAATATGTGGGGACCAGGGAAACAAAGGAAGTCTCCAAGGATAATATCATTAGCATGATGGTGGGGCGCACGATATATGAGAAACCCAAGTCGCACAGCACCGTCGAGAAGAATGCACCTGTGGTACTCAAAGTGGAGCATCTGATGGGCGGCAATACCAAAGACGTGTCATTCGAATTGAGAAAGGGCGAAATATTAGGTTTCGCCGGCCTTATGGGCGCTGGACGGACTGAAACCATGCGCGCGTTGTTTGGCGCCGACCCCGCCACAGGGGGAGAGGTTTTTGTAAACGGCAAGAAGGTTCACGTAAAATCTCCCAATGATGCAATTGCGCACGGTATATGTTACCTGTCTGAGGACAGAAAAGCGTTTGGCCTTGCAGTGGGCTTGAGCGTCAGGGACAACTGCGTGTTAGCTACGATGGATGAATTTATGACCGGTCCCTTCACAAATGATAAAAAGATTGATGAAAAGGCCCGCGAATATATTAAGAAAATCGATATCAAGACACCTTCGACCAAGCAGCTTGTTAGAAATCTTTCAGGCGGGAATCAACAGAAAATAGTCATTGCAAAATGGCTGATTAGAAATAGTAACGTTCTGATTTTTGACGAACCGACTCGCGGCATAGACGTTGGCGCTAAGCAGGAGATATACAAGCTGATGAACGCTCTGGCGTCTGAGGGGAAGTCAATTATAATGATATCTTCGGAGATGCCGGAGCTGTTTCGGATGAGCGACAGAATAATTGTAATGTGCGAAGGCCGTGTTACAGGGGAAGTGGACATATCGGATGTGACTCAGGAAAAAATCATGACGTTAGCGACAATGAATATGTGAGGTATTGCGATGGAAAACAAGAAGAAATTTGAACTGACAAAATTACTTGCCCCGGCTGTTTTGGTAATCCTTTATGCTTTTTTCTCACTGTTTGGCAAGAACTTCTTTTCCGTGGATTATCTAATCAACATTCTAGATGGCTCGTATTATATTGGTTTCATGGCGATCGGCGTGACGTTCGTCATCATAACGGCGGGGATCGACCTTTCGCTTGGTACAAACATGATGTGTGCGGCGTTGCTGGGCGGTTGGGCGTTTAACACCCTTGGTTGGCCGATGGGTTGGTGCCTTCTTCTCGTTGTTTTGACAGGCGTAGCGATGGGTTTCCTCAACGGAATTATGGTAGCCTATCTGAAACTTCCTCCATTTATTGCGACGCTGGGCATGATGATGATGGGGATGGGCTTTGGCGCTATTGTTACAAAGGTTCAAACGATGCGTTATCCGACTTTTGGGACGCCTGAAGGTTGGTTTAAAAACGTATTCTACAAAACAACTGACGGCATCCCGCTGGGGGCTATCTGGCTTATCGGATTCTTCATTGTTGCGTTCCTTCTTCTTAATAAAACTAAATTTGGACGCTATACCTTCGCTATAGGTTCGAACATAGAAGCGGCACGTCTCTCAGGCATCAAGACGCGTCCCTGGCTTGCGGCTGTGTATACGTTTTGCGGATTTTGCAGTGGGCTGGCAGGCGTAATGTACGCGGCTGTCTATACATCTATCATTCCTTCTACGGGTAACGGGCTTGAACTGCTGGGTATTGCCGGCGTTGTGATCGGCGGTACCAGCATGAGCGGGGGTACGGGGACTCTGGTTGGTACGATGATTGGCGTTTTTATCATGAGTGTGCTCAAGCAGGGCTTGATGTCAATGGGACTTCAGAGCCACTGGCAGACGTTTTTTACGGGTGTAGTTGTAATCGCTGCCGTTTTGCTTGACCAGTATCGTATCAGCAGGGGTAACCAGGTCAGAAGGGCTTAACGAACGAAATCCTCGGGAAATTTCCCGTTGGAAAATAAACAGGAGGAGTAGAATATGAAGAAAGCTTTATTAATGTTGCTGGCATTGGTAATGGTTTTGTCTCTTGCAGCATGCGGTACACCGGCAACAACAGAAAAAAGCAGCGCCCCAGCTGCGACTGAGTCCATCGCGGCGGCGTCCGAGTCGGCATCGGTTGCTCCCGCATCCGAAGAACCATCGTCCGGCAAACCCTACATTGCCGTAATATCCAAAGGATTTCAGCATAAGTTCTGGCAGACAGTTTTGTCTGGAGCTCAGGCGGCTGCAGACAAGTACGGAGTTGATATGACTTTTGACGGACCTCCGTCTGAATCGGACATCAGCGTTCAGGTTGATATGGTAAACGCGGCATTGGCGAAGAACCCGGCGGCTTTATGCCTGGCGGCGCTCGATACCGAGTCCTTAAACGAGCAGTTGAACACCTGCATCGAAAAAGGTATTCCGGTTGTCGGCTTTGACTCTGGCGTTCCAAATGCACCCGAAGGCTCGATTGTCTCCACGGCTTCTACAGACAACGAGGCTGCCGGCGCTCTGGCTGCCGAGCAAATGTATGACAAAGTGAAGGATGCTATTGCAGCGGCTACAAAAGACGCGCCCGTTGTACTGAGCGTGATTAGCCAGGATGCGACATCTGCCTCTATCACTGGCCGTACGACCGGGTTCGTGAACAAGATCTTTGAGCTTTGCGATGCTGCGAAGTCGGGACTCGTTGCCGTGACAGGCCATGACAAATGGAACAAAGCCTCCACTTCAGGCGACGTAGCGGTAGAAATCCTTGTTTCCATTGCGGCTTCCACCAGCGTGACAGATTGTCAGACGGCGGCTCAGGCTGTGCTGCAGAGAGAGCCCGTCGGTGTGTTCTGCACAAACTCCGGCTCTGTTGACGGTATGCTGGCTGCGACGGCTGATGGATCTGATCTTGATCGCACAAGCGGTAAATACAAGAACATAATCGTCGTTGGTTTTGATTCGGGCGCAACACTGCTCAACGCCATTAAGAATAAGTGGTTTGACGGCGCTGTGACACAGGATCCATACATGATCGGCTACGACGCTATTGAACTGGCTGTTAAAACACTGAACAAAGAGAAGGTTGATACTGTTGTCGACACTGGCTGTAAGTATTATACGGTTGACAATATGGATGACCCGGATATAGCGGCGCTGCTCTACGAATAGAAAAAAAGGTAACGATGAGGGCAGCCCAAGTGGCTGCCCTCAATGCTAATGCGCTGAGATTGGAATATAGATGCAAATTTGTATTGTTTAGCGAGGAAATTAAGATGTTAATGGGAGTGCCAAAAATACTATCGCCGGAAATAGTTGCGACATTATGTGAAATGGGCCACAGCGATGTCATTGTTGTCGGAGATGCGAATTTTCCTGGTAAGAGGTTTGCGGACGAAGGCGGTTGTAAGTTTTTACGGGCGGATGGACTTTCGGGTACAGCGCTTTTGGAAGCGATACTTTCTGTAATACCTTGTGACGCTTATGCTGAGAAGCCTGTGAAGCTTATGCAGACAATGGACTGCGACAGGCAATTGGATATTCCAATATGGAGTGAATACAAAAAAATTGTTTCCAGGCATAATGATCGCGGCGAAGAGGCGATTGGCTTCCTGGACAGATTTGAATTCTATGATCAGGCAAAAAAAGCATATTGTATTATACAGTCCGGCGAAGAGGCAATTTATGCCAATATTATGATTCAAAAGGGAGTCATTAAGTAATGGCAAAAGATTTGCTTCTGGGAATTGATATCGGTACAAGCGGCTGTAAAATGGCTTTGTTTTCTCAAAATGGGAACGTTATTTGTTCCATCACTGAAGAATATCCAGTCTATTATACGGCCCCTGGATATGTTGAACAGGATCCTGATGACTGGTGGAACGCTGTTTGCCGTGGCACGAAAAAAATGGTATCCGAACATGCTATTAACCCAGAGAATATCGCGGGTGTGGGCGTTGACGGACAGGGCTGGGCGGCCATCGCTATTGATGCTGACGGAAGAGTGCTTACTCGAAACCCTATATGGATGGATACCCGAGCTGAAGCAATATGCAGAGAGCTTAATGAGACAATTGGAGAAGATCGTATATTTGAGGTATCGGGGAATCCGCTTAAAGCACAGTATACAACCGGCAAGATTGTTTGGTATCAGAGGAATATGCCGGATATTTATAAAAAAATTGACAAGATCCTTCAGTCGAACAGTTTTATTATTTATCGCATGACAGGTGTGATGAGCCAAGACATATCTCAGGGATATGCGTTTCATTGCTTTGATATGAGAAACGGCTGTTGGAACAATGATATGGCAGCGGCGCTGGGAATCGGCAGGCATTTGCTGCCTGATATTACAAAATGCCATGAAGTGGTAGGCGCCGTGACACCGATTGCAGCGGAAAGAATGGGGATTGTTGCCGGCATACCCGTTGTGGCGGGCGGTCTTGACGCTGCTTGCGGAACATTGGGCGCCGGAGTGCTTCATCCGGGACAGACGCAGGAGCAAGGCGGCCAGGCTGGCGGTATGAGCATATGTCTAGATAAATGCTGTGCTGATCCAAGACTGATATTGGGATACCACGTTGTGCCGGGCAGATGGCTGCTGCAGGGAGGAACAACGGGTGGCGGCGGCGCAATGCGTTGGTTTAGCGAACAGTTCGGTTATGAAGAAAAGATGAAAGAACAAGAGACGGGATGCTCGTCCCTGGCGTTGTTGGATAATCTCGCGGAAAAGGTGATGGCTGGGAGTGATGGCGTTGTATTCCTGCCATATATGGCGGGGGAGAGGTCTCCAATATGGGATGAGAAGGCAAAGGGTGTGTTCTATGGCCTGGATTATTCCAAGACCAAAGCACATATGATGCGGGCGGTTTTGGAAGGGGTCGCGTATTCGTTACGGCATAATCTTGAGGTTGCCTACAGTGCCGGAGCGCAGGTGGGTACAATGCGCGCGATGGGTGGCGCAGCGAACTCAAGGCTTTGGATGCAGATAAAAGCAGATATTACGGGGAAACCGATGGAGGTACCGAACTCTGACACGGTAACAACGTTGGGCGCGGCGATGCTGGCCGGTGTGGGTGTGGGCATGTACCGAGATTTTGACGAAGCGGTTGGCAAGACGGTGCAGGTTAAGCGCAGATATGAGCCGCATGGCGCGCTTAAGGAAGAGTATGATCGCGGATATGAAACTTATCTGAGACTTTATGCGTCGCTTAAAGATATTATGGATAGATGAAAGGACCGGATAAATGAAGGCGGCTGTTGTTGTTGCAAACGAAAATATTAAGTATATGGATATCGAAGAACCTCAGGTCACCGAGGGCATGGTCAAGGTCAAGGTGGCCGTATCCGGAATATGCGGCTCAGATATTCCTCGCGTATTGCATAACGGTGTGCATTTCTATCCAATCGTATTGGGCCACGAGTTTTCCGGGGAGGTTGTGGAAATTGGGAAAGGGGTTAAGACCGTTAAGGTGGGAGACCGCGTGACAGGAGCGCCGCTGGTGCCATGCATGGTCTGTGATGACTGTCAGAGGGGCAATTACGCGTTATGCAAAAATTATAGTTTTATTGGATCGCGCAGGAATGGCAGCAATGCCGATTATGTCGTGATTCCGGAGCGGAATGCTGTGGTGCTTGATAGTTCGATCAGTTTTGAACAAGGTGCGATGTTTGAGCCATCTACTGTGGCACTGCACGGCTTGAGGCAGAACGATTATCGGAGCGGCGGCGTTGTAGCCATTCTTGGTGCCGGCACGATCGGTATATTTACCTTTCAGTGGGCAAAGTTGCTGGGAGCCCGAAAGGTCATCGTATTTGATATCAGCGATGAACGGCTTGCACTGGCTGAAAAGTTAGGAGCGGATGGGACTGTGAATACGATGAAAGATGATTTTATAGAAGAGGCCATGGCACTGACTGATGGGCAAGGCTATAATTATATTTACGAGACGGCTGGAGCGACGGCCACAATGAAATATGCATTTAAGCTGGCGGCGAGCAAGTCGAATGTCTGCTTCATCGGAACGCCGCATGTTGATCTTTGCTTTCAACCTGCAGACTGGGAACGTATGAACCGCAAAGAATTTCGTTTGACGGGTTCATGGATGAGCTATAGCGCTCCTTTTCCAGGAGAAGAATGGCTGATGACAGCGGAGTATTACGCTTCTGGTAAGCTCAAATTTGACGAAGGGCTGATTGGAGAACGTGTTCCAATGGCTGAGGCGCAGCGAGCGTTTCAGAAGTTTAAAACGCCGGGTTCTGTGAATGGGAAAATATTACTTTACAACTACTTATAATTTAACGGAGGATTTAAAATGGAATTCATCGATCCCAAAAAGGTACCGCAAAGAACACTGAGTGATGGTGGAAAGATGCCTTGCATCGGTATGGGGACATTCGGCTCGGACCGTTTTACGCCGGAACAGGTTTCGGCAGCGGTTTCTGGAGCCATCAGGGCAGGCTACCGCATGTTCGACTGTGCGGCTGTGTACGGCAACGAAGATATGATCGGAGATGTGTTCCAGAACGCCTTTGACAACGGCGAGGTGACACGTGAGGAATTGTTTATTACTTCAAAGGTATGGAACGACATGCATGGCCGGGGTGATGTGCTGCTGTCCTGCGCAAAGAGCCTGAAAGATCTGCATCTTGACTATATTGATGCCTTCTTTGTTCACTGGCCGTTCGCTAATTATCATGCGCCGGGGTGTGATGGAGATGCCCGCAACCCTGATTCAAAGCCGTTTTCGGTAGATCGGTTTATGGCAACATGGCGGCAGTGTGAGCGGCTTGTTGACATGGGGCTGGTTAAATATATTGGCATGTCGAGTATGACGACCCCGAAACTGGAAGCCGTTCTTCCCCTTTGCCGCATCAAGCCGGCTGTGATTGAGATGGAACTACATCCGAGTTTTCAACAACCGGAATTGTATAAGTATATTGTTGAGCGGGGAATACAGCCAATCGGATTTTGCCCTATTGGGTCTCCCACGCGTCCGGATCGCGATAAAACCGAAAAAGACGTGGTCGATATACAAATGCCTGAGATCGTAGAAATTGCGAAGACGCATGGGGTGCATCCGGCAGTTATCTGTTTGAAGTGGGCGGCTCAGAGAGGACAAACACCGATTCCGTTCTCAATATATGAGAATGAGTATGTGAGCAACTTGAAATGCGTCACGGAAGACCCGCTCACTGATAAAGAAATGGAGATTATCAAAGCGGCTGATAAGAACTGCAGACTGATCAAGGGCCAGGTATTTCTCTGGGAAGGTGCAAAGGGTTGGGAAGATCTCTGGGATATGGACGGAACAATAACAAAATGAGAACTGAAGAATATTTTGACCAACTGATAAATGAGCAAAAGAGCGGTAGCGATAAGGCCATCTGTTCAGTATGCAGTGCCAATAAGTTTGTGTTGGAAGCGGCAATGGAGGACGGGCGGGACAACGGCCACATGGTACTGATTGAAGCAACAGCGAACCAGGTCAATCAGTTTGGCGGATATACAGGAATGAAGCCGGGTGACTTTATGTCCTTTGCGCGCCATATCGCCAAAGAAGTTGGGCTTGATGAGAGCAAGCTAATATTGGGAGGAGATCATCTGGGCCCCCTGACTTGGAAGAACGAACCGGAAGAGAACGCCATGGATAAGGCGGAAGAACTGATTCGGCAATATGTTGCGGCAGGCTTCTCCAAAATCCATATTGATGCCAGCATGCGCTTGGGGGACGATTCCGTTACAGAACGCCTCCCGGACAGGAAGATTGCCCGTCGCGCAGCGAGGCTATGCGCGGCGGCTGAAAAAGGAGCGGCTGAAAAGCCGGTGTATGTCATTGGCAGCGAAGTGCCCGTTCCGGGCGGTGCAACCGAGAACGAGGATTCCTTATCGGCGACATCGCCTGAGGAGTTGGAGAAGACACTGGACGCTTTCCGAGACGCATTTGAGGAAGCAGGTCTAGCGGATGCTTGGAAGCGAGTCATAGCAGTGGTTGTTCAACCGGGCGTGGAGTTTGCGGATAATACAATCATTCAATATGATGCGATGAAAGCGAAGGCGCTTGTCGATTACGCGAAAAGCCTTGAGGGTATTGTATTGGAAGGCCATTCGACAGATTATCAGCCAAAGGCGAAACTGGATTTAATGCGCCGTGATGGCATCGCCATATTGAAGGTAGGCCCGGCATTGACTTTTGCGTTGCGAGAAGCGTTGTTTGCCTTGGAAGACATGGAACGGATACTCTATCCATTTTCTCCAAAGAGCGGATACTCCTGCTTCAGGGAAGTACTTGAGGGCAAGCTGATGCGAAATGATAAGTACTGGAAGAACTATTATCATGGCAGAGAACGAGATATTGCCTATGCCCGCAAGTTCAGTTTATCCGACAGATGCCGGTATTACTTGGATGATGATGAGATTGAGGAGTCCATAGCCCGGCTGACGGCAAATATTAATGCTGTAAGTCTCCCGTTCGGTTTAATATCGCAGTATTTCCCGGAACAGAAGGAGAGAGTATTAACGTCTGATACGACGACGACAGCGGAAATGCTGATCAAAGCGCGCATTAAGGATGTGCTCAGGACTTACAGGTGAGTAATTCTTAAAGTTAAGAGGGTTGTTCTTTAAAATGCTTTTTTCCTCCTTAACGCTAAAGGTCTGGTTTGTTTGTGAGGGTGCCACTAAACAAACCAGACTTCTGTTTTTATATGAAAATCCTTAGGATGGCTTTGCAGGGAGAAGATATAAGCAAGAGTATGGATAAATTATATTTCCACCTATATTTCCGCCAAATTGTCTTTCAATATCAGCAGATGATCTAAATTACTAACATCTCTACAATATAACTTCTTTGACGCAATTCGTAAAACGGAAATATCCGATACAATTAGCTACCATAAAATTAAAAAAATACGTGAAATGTTATATAATAAACGTAATACAATAATATGATTTGACAGTAAAATATATACACCCTATAATGATTAGTATTATATGGTAACAGGTTGGCGACAATATGAGTATGGATTGCGTGAATGTCCGGATGCTGGGGGCTTTTTCGATTTCTCCCCATGCCGGGGCGGATTGCGGCCCGATCGACATATCCGGACGCGCCAGAAGAATCTGGTCGCTGATTGAATATTTGATTATCCACCGGTCCCGGGAGGTTACGGTGACGGAGCTCGTTGATGTTTTATGGCCGGAGGATGAGCGGAGAAACCCGCTGAAAACACTCCAGCATACAGTCACCAGGGCCCGGGC
>Ga0183096_1002185_pt1 | contig 14038 bp, 13 predicted proteins | sample Biomet5_FD_127791 | JGI IMG/M metagenome (GOLD analysis project Ga0183096, IMG submission 127791) | Microbial communities from bioreactor (seeded with sewage sludge) at LBNL, California, USA - Biofuel metagenome 5 (version 2) (version 3) | ecosystem: Engineered > Bioreactor > Anaerobic >... | reverse complement strand
TTTACCGGCCACAATCGGAATCAAATAAAAATTAGTATTAAAAAATCAGTCCTACTTGGGGTTAATAAAGGCAAAAAACTACCTAAAAGCAGCTTGATGCACATATACGCCTTTTTTGGACGCTTACAGAAGAATTCGTTATGAACAGACTTTCTTTTCAGGTATGTTATTATTATACCTTTATTAATATCATTATATCCAGTTAACATGATAACTATACGTATATATACAAAAGCATTAATACAAAAGGCTAAAACAGCGGGCCGATACAGCACTGCCGGTGTCTATGCCCACACGCTCAACAGTTTCCTTCGCTTTATAGGAAAAGAAGACGTCACATTCTCCGAAATTTCTTCAGGAATGATAAAACAATACGAAGAATACTTACTAAAAAAGGGACTCCGTCATAACACGCTGTCCACCTACATGCGGATGCTACGATCCATTTTTAATCAAGCCCGGGAAGATGATATTCCGGTTCCATGTGATATCAATGAATTATTCCATTACGTCTTCACAGGATACGAACCTACTACCAAACGAGCTATCTCTCCTCTATTAATCCGGCAATTATTCCTTCTTGATTTGCGCACATCTCCCACGCTTTGTTTCAGTCGCGATCTTTTCTTACTTAGCTTTTATCTACGGGGAATGCCTTTCGTCGACCTGGCTTATCTCCGGAAATCAGACATCAGGCAAAACACGGTTTACTATTATCGCCATAAAACCCATCAACAGCTAGTCGTCTACATTGAACCATGTGCCGCTAAGATACTGACCAAATACAGTCGCAAAAATTCCGACCTCCCCTATCTTCTCCCCATCCTAACAGACACTGGCGAAACAGGATTCAAACAATATAAAAGTGCATTGCGGCTTTACAACTTGCATTTACACCGCCTTTCAGAAAAGCTCCACCTCCCTGTTTCACTGACATCTTATGTAGCCCGTCACAGCTGGGCTACCACCGCTAAGAATGAAGGAGTAAACATTTCCATCATTAGTGAAAGCTTGGGGCATGCATCGGAAAAAGTAACGTATACATACCTCGCTTCTTTTGATAATAACACTATTTGCAAGGCAAACAGAAAAGTAATTGCAACAATTAACACGGAAAAGAGGGAAAAAAACTCCGTAAAAAAAAGTAATGATTTTTCATCAAACGAATAGTTGAATATTCTGTGATAGTATATATTCTCTTACTTCCAAAGTAAGAGAATGATTTTAATCGCAGCAAAATTACAAAAAAAATATATAATAACAACAATAGACAAAATTGTTTTTAGACTTCTGGTGGTCTAGGAAGCATAAAATTAAATATATAAATGAATTAAATATTTACATTAAACTCGTTTTTTTGTGTTTAAATTAGACTTATAATGCTTTTCTCTTTCACCTTTATTTTCATATAAATAGAGTCAATAAACGTCGTCTATGAGCTAAGAAAACGCCATTAATTAGGCGATAGAGTCGTTTAGTATGCATTCTCTTACTTTGGAAGTAAGAGAATATATGCAAATTTTAATAATTGCACAAAAGCTTTATGCTTCATTCAATAAGCAAATAATTTAAAGTAGCATTAGACTCTGAGATGAAACAAGTACTTCAGTTTAACAAGGTGATTAGGACTATTATAATAATAGGAGACCTATGCTTATTAAATATAATTTTCATCGCTATATACCATACCTTGAACGGGCAGGCTCTCAGCAAGGACTTTTCCGGATCATTACCGCAGGTGTTGGTCTTATTAAATCTTATTTATATTCTGTGTAACTATCATTCGGGAATCATTTTATATGAACGCATTGTCCGCCCCGAACAAATCATAACGCGGGCCATCCGTCACACATGCTGCCATGCACTTCTCTTTATCAGCATCATCAGTCTCATCCACTACGGTAACCTTTCCACTTATTTTCTCGCCACCTTTTACTGTACATTTGTCATTTGTCTAATTGCCTATCGGCTTGCGGCCAGAAACGTCGTCAAACTATACCGCCGCTCAGGTGGCAACTCCCGGAGTGTGATTTTCGTGGGTGGCAACGAAAATATGCAGGAATTATATCATGAAATGATGAAGGATCCCACAGCCGGTTTTCATGTACTTGGCTATTTTGCCGAGACCCCATCCGCTTTTCTTCCGGAAAAGAACTTTTATCTGGGTCAGCCTTCGGAGGTCATCCCTTTCTTACGAAATGTGGGAGCCGAACATGTCTATTGCAGTCTCCCTTCCGCTCAAAGCCAAACCATCCTCCCCATTATCAACTATTGTGAGAATCACATGATTCGTTTTTATAGTGTACCTAATGTACGCAACTACCTGAAACGCAATATGTATTTCGAGCTATTGGGTAGCGTGCCTATTTTAAGTATCCGTCAGGAACCACTAACCCAACCCGAAAACAGGCTGCTTAAACGGACATTCGACTTTGTTTTCTCACTCCTGTTCCTTTGCACGCTGTTCCCCATTATCTATATCGTTATAGGTATTGCGATAAAATTAAGCTCTCCGGGACCGGTTTTTTTCCGGCAAAAGCGCAGCGGGGAAGACGGTAAGGAATTCTACTGTTATAAATTCCGTTCCATGCGGGTCAATGGAGACAGTGACAAAGTGCAAGCCACCAAGAATGACCCCCGAAAAACCAAGCTGGGATGCTTTCTCCGCAAAAGCAATCTGGATGAACTTCCCCAGTTTATCAATGTCCTGAAAGGAGATATGTCTGTAGTGGGCCCCCGCCCCCACATGCTGAAACATACCATGGAATACTCCAAACTGATTGATCGATATATGGTACGTCACCTGGTGAAACCCGGAGTGACAGGATGGGCACAAGTCAACGGATTCCGGGGAGAAACCCACGAACTTTGGGAAATGGAAGGTCGTGTCAAGCTGGACATTTGGTATCTGGAGCACTGGACTTTCCTGCTCGATCTATACATCATCTACCGGACTACCAAAAACGTAATCAAAGGAGAAAAGAAAGCATATTAAAATCATAACAATATAAATTAAAGTCGAGTATATGAAGAAAATTTTGACGTTGGCACTACTTGCTACATGGCTGTTTACCGGTTGCCAATCTTACAAAAAGGTGCCTTACCTGCAAGGTTCCGAAGCACTAAAAGAAGCGAAAGCCGCACCGTTATACGATGCACGCATCATGCCCAAGGATCTTCTGACCATTGTGGTAAGTTGTCCCGAAGAGCCGGAATTGGCGGAACCTTTCAATCTCACGGTAGCCACCCAGTTCTCCGTCAGTAACAGAAATACTATACAACAACCAACTATGCAGCAGTATCTGGTGGACAACGAAGGGAATGTAGATTTCCCGGTTTTAGGGACAATCCACTTGGGTGGCCTCACCAAAGGAGAGGCGGAACAGCTCATCAAGAACAAGCTCAAACCCCAATTCAAGGAAATGCCCATTGTCACCGTGCGGATGGTCAACTATAAAATTTCCGTCATCGGTGAAGTGAACCGCCCCGGTACCTTTACCATCTCCAACGAAAAGGTCAATCTCTTTGAAGCATTGGCCATGGCAGGCGACCTCAGCATCTACGGCATGCGTGACAATGTGAAGCTCATCCGTGAAGATCGCAACGGGGAGCGGCAAATTCTGACGCTAAATCTCAATGATAAGGACATCCTGTTTTCCCCCTACTATTATTTACAGCAGAATGACATTCTCTATATCACTCCCAACAAAACCAAAGCAAAGAACTCCGACATCAGCAGCAGCACCACCATCTGGTTTACGTTTGTAGGCTCGCTCCTGTCCATTGCCAACATCATTATTACACTGACTAAATAAAGCACCATGAAAGAAAATTCATACGAAGATTCCCCCGAAGATAAAGAAGAGAAAATAAACTATCGTGAATTGTTTTTCAAGTATTTCATTTACTGGAAGTGGTTTGTCATCTCCTTTGTGGTTTGTGTGGCGGTGGCATGGTTCTATCTGCATTATGCCACTCCGGTATATAACATTTCAGCTTCCGTCATCATCCGCGATGAAAAAAAGGGAGGTGATGCCAACATAGGCAGTATGGCCATGTTCGAAGACCTGGGACTGATGTCCGCCTCACAAAACATCGACAACGAAATAGAAATCATGCAGAGCAAATCACTCATCAAAAATGTGGTGACGGAGCTTAACCTCTATATCCGCTCCTACTCCGATGAGACATTCAATAAGGAGGAACTGTATCAAACGTCTCCCGTTCATGTTTATCTTTCCCCGCAAGATGCCGATAAACTGCCTCAGGAAGGAGTGGAACTGGAACTGGACCTGCATCCCGATGGAAAACTGGAAGTCAGTACCACCATTAACGATAAGGAAATCAACAAGACATTTGACAAGCTCCCGGCTGTTCTGCCCACCGAAGCAGGTACCTTCGGGTTTATGCCCGACAGCCTTGGCCTGGCACAGGAAGAACCGGTACGCGATATAAGGGTCATGATCAGCTCCCCGCTTCAGGTTGCCAAGACTTACGCCAAGAACCTGACTATTGAACCAACCTCCAAAACCACTTCCGTAGCTGCTATTTCACTGAAGAGCAGCAATCAACAACGGGGGGAGGACTTCATCAACAAACTGGTTGAAATGTACAATCGCAGCACTAACGATGATAAAAACGAGGTAGCCCAAAAGACCGAAGAATTCATCCGGGAACGCATTGACATCATCAACCGGGAATTGGGTAGCACGGAACAGGAGCTGGAGAGCTTTAAGCGTGATGCCGGAGTAACGGACCTGACCACCGACGCCCAGTTGATGACCACCGAAAAGGCCGAATATGAAAAGAAGCGGGTGGCAAACGGTACCCAGCTCAATCTGGTGGGCTATCTGGAAACATACCTTTCCAACCCCAACCACGTCAACGATGTCTTGCCTACGAATGTGGGACTGGAAGATAATTCCCTGACCGAGCTCATCAATCAGTATAACACCATGGTGCTGGAACGTAACCGTCTGTTACGCTCCTCTTCCGAAAGTAATCCCGTTGTGACCCGGCTCAACAATAGTCTCCGTGACATGCGGGCCAATCTATCCACCACCATCAGTAGTGTACGGAAAGGGTTGCTCATCACCAAGGCCGACCTCGACCGACAGGAAGAAAAATATGCCGGACGTATCAGTAATGCCCCCGGACAGGAACGAAAACTGGTGGGCATTCAGCGTCAGCAGGAAATCAAATCGGGACTTTACCTCATGCTGCTGCAGAAACGGGAGGAAAACGCCATGGCACTGGCGGCTACTACCAACAACGCCCGCATCATAGACAATGCCATAGCGGACGAAAACCCTGTTTCACCTAAAAAGAAACTGATCTACCTGATTGCCCTCGTCATGGGCATCGGCATTCCAGTAGGCTCTGTTTATCTGAAAGATATGCTGCAGTTCCGCATTGAAGGACGGCAGGATGTGGAGAGACTTACCAAAGTTCCTATTATCGGTGATGTTCCGCTGAGCGCCTCTGTAGGCGAACAGGGAGGAGCCATTGTGGTCCGTGAAAATGACAACGACATCATGGCCGAAACCTTCCGGAACATTCGTACAAACCTGCTCTTTATGCTAGGTGATACCGACCGGAAAGTAATTCTGGTCACCTCCACCACCAGCGGCGAAGGCAAGTCTTTCACTTCGTCCAATCTGGCGGTCAGCCTATCCTTGTTGGGTAAAAAGGTCGTCATTATCGGATTGGATATTCGTAAACCGGGACTGAATAAAGTCTTCCAAATCTCCCATAAGGAGAAAGGAATCACCCAGTATCTGGCAGCCCCGCACACCACCGATCTGTTCTCACTGATACAACCTTCCGATGTAACGGAAAACCTGTATCTGCTCCCGGGAGGATTGATTCCCCCCAACCCCACGGAACTGCTCTCCGGACGTGCTCTGGAAGACGCCATCAACCTGCTGCGTGAGAAATTTGATTATGTCGTGCTGGATACCGCTCCTATCGGTATGGTAACCGACACCCAGATCATCGGACGGGTTGCAGACGTCAGCATTTACGTATGCCGGGCGGACTATACCAACAAGGCGGACTACCAACTGATCAACGATTTGTACGAACAGAAGCGGCTCCCCTCACTCTGCACCATCATCAACGGGCTGGATATGAATAAAAGAAAATATGGCTATTACTACGGATACGGAAAATATGGAAAATATTACGGATACGGAAAGAAGTATGGCTATGGTTATGGATATGGAAACAAACAGAATAAGCAAAACAATGAAAGTAAAAAATAGATAAGTAAATATTTTAAATTCCTTTTTATATTACATAAAAGAGAACTTTCCGTAATCGATTGTAGAATATGCCAAAACAGGGTATTCCAGTCGATACGGAAAGTATTTGCTCTTATTAGTAACTTTTTTTCTTAAAAAGTTTATACAATCTGGCAACTATAAGCCAAAGGTATTCATCGCATTGGCGCCAACGGCTCCCAATATGGCCGAAGCCACGGCAATCACCACCTTCAATATAAGGTCCCAAGTCGACTTCTTCATCATGATCCTCCTTTCTTCTTTTTTAGATTAAACCATTTTAGCCCAGCGGATTTTCATCGATCACCCCATCATCGGAACCAGATCCGGAACCGGAATCTCCTCCATTACCGGAATCATCACCACTGCCGTCGGAGCCACTTGCACTTTTCTGCCCATCGAGGTAGGCCTGCAAATCAATAAACTCGATTTTTCCTCCGGAACGGGTTTCGGTCAGATTCACCTTTACCGATGAAGAAGGACGGAAATTGATGCGTACCTGCTTGATTTTCTCCGCCGTACAGTCTTTGATTTCCGTCGCTCCCTCACCTTCGCAACTTAGTGAAAACACACCGAAATCCTGGATATTCACCGTCTGACCGGCATACAGGCATTCACGCATCGCCTCCACAAAGTTGATTAGCACACTGTGAATATCACCCAGGGAGAGTGAACTCACATTTTTCATTTTATACGCCACCGTGTCCAGTCCCACGGATTGCCCCAACGTCACCAGACGCGGGTAGTACAGCTTGGCCGCATCCTTACGGGTGGGGTCGGCAAACTGCTCTTTCTTAAAAAATACTGCCATAATAAATTGGTTTTTAAATTACGCTTCAAAGATACGGCAGGGCTCTCGCCCCATTCACCTTATCCCCGTCCTCCTCCGCTTTACCCCGGTTTAACGGGAAATAACCTCCGTAAGCAAGCTGTAAAAAGAGCCGTACATCTTGCATAACACACTAATTTTCAGTATATTTACAGTATAAAATAAAAGATAGAACGCCTTATGAAAGAAGAAAAAGAAGAACTGTTTCAATGCCACGCTTACGGCAAAAGCGAACTGGCCCTGCTCTATTGCCCCAACATTGAACCCAAAACAGCCGTAGCCAAACTCAACCGCTGGATCACCCTGAAACCCGGACTAAAAGATTCACTCGCCGCTGCCGGATTATGCCCGCACGCCAAACAATTCACCCCGGCACAAGTCCAACTCATTGTCAATGCCATCGGGGAACCCTAAATTCACTCCAAAGTACTCATTTACAGGATATAATAAATAGAAAAGCCGGAAGCATTTAACAGCTTCCGGCTTTTCTTATTTGTAAATTAAAAATTAAATACGAATTATTCCAAGGGCAAAAATATCAAATTAGAGACAATAAAATCATAATTTATAATTATTTTTCATATTATCACTCCAAAATAATAATATAAATATATTTTATTTATATATAATCCTCTCTGGCAGGAGAAAATAAGCCCTTGCCTAAAAAGTGTAAGCTCTTGCCATAATGCAATAAGCCCTTGATATAATCCGATAAGCTCTTACCTTAAAATTGCGGAAAACAGCCCAATAAGAGGTAAAAAGTGAACGTTCAACAGTCAACAGTCATTAAGCGCCCCGCCGCAACCAACTTACTATACTTTTCGGTAGATATTACCCTCACGTACAACAACTTGCTCTTCTTTTGCACGTTTCAACAAACGCTGTCCGGTAGATGCGGACCAATGAAGCTTGACTGCTGCATCCACAAATTCCCTATACGTAAATTCATGGTTCATCTGCAATAGCACCTTATTGTAGGAGTGAAATTCACGCAACGGACGGGACTTTATGCCAAGTTCCGGTAAAGAAGAACAAAGCAACAGACTGTGTTCCATCAAGACCTCCGCCATTAGTCGTGCCGCCCGGAAATCTGCGTCGGTACAGATATAGCTCTTTGATTCATACAGCTTGTCTTCACACTTTCTGAGCGCGGTAAAGACCGAAGCCAAGCGGGCCAGAATGACGCCGATACGCATCACAATAGCATTCGGGGAGTCATCTCCCTCCATAGCCACTCCCTTCAGCCATTCCGCACAATAGTCAGTATGTTCCGTCCATTGCTCATTGGTAAACAGCACCAGAGTGGGTGATTCCAACAATTGTTTATGCATATCAAGCACTTCCTTTCCCAGTCCCTTGAAATAACGACGGAGTTCCCGTCCACCCTCCACCGGCTGGGCGGAACGCCATTCCACTTGCGTTTCGGCCGTAAGCAGGGCCATACGACTGTATAACCCATTCTCCTGGGAACGGATCAGGTTGGCAAACTGATCGGGAGTACCCGTCATACACATGGCTAGTTTGGGATTACGAATAATGATGGGAGCACCGTCCACCTTGAAGGAGGAAGAAAGATCCTCGTGATGGAAAGCGGCACAAAACACATCGTCCTGTTTCCCATAGTCCTGCCCCAATGCACCAACCAGCGTATTGATCTCGGAGGCATGGATAATCCCTCCCAAGTCGCCATTATCACGAAGATGGGCATATACCCGTGCCTTGGACGAATTGGCCGGAATCATCAGACAGGTTTGCGCAGGCTCTTCCGGTTTGGTGGAAAAGTTCGCCTTATGATGATTCTTACGGGCCTGTGCCGCCTGAACTTCCCATTCTTCCAGTGCTTCCTGATAAGCCTTACGGGCGGCACTTCCTTTGGAAGCGTAGTAGTCGTGGGTGGGCTGCGAGAGGTAGGATGCCAGGGTCACAATCCCCTTTCCCGTGCCGGCATGGGAGACTCCGGCAAAATAGAGATGGGGTGAATACTCCATCTGCTGATAGAGAAAATTCACTCCGGGCAGACAGGCGCTCAAATGCGTCATGGCCCCCATCAGCAGCATATCCCTTTCGCGAAAGGTTCCGGCCACTTGTACCACCCGTTTGAGAAACTCGGGAAGTCCCTTATAAACCTCATCGGGAAAATGAGGCATTTCGGCTCTCATCTGATTGGTTTTTCTTGACAATTCACGCTGCTCATCCTGCTCTTCTTCCACTGCGGCGGGACGCTTAAGTGACTGCTGACTGTTGACTGTTGAAAACGGGGGATTCGGAGGAAGTGGATTTTCACAAACAAATTGATAACCAGCATTTAAGGCTTTTCTGATCTCTTCCACAGGAAAGTCACCTTCGGAAACCCGCTCTTCAAAAACGCGTTCTAAAACGGCCAGATCTTCGGGCGAAAAGTTTTTACTTCTTGCCAAACGTCCCAACTTTAACGTCAAGTCATGTCGCTGTCCTTTCACAAAAGCATTCCGCTCCAGAAAGTGGTTCAGGAAACTCACTATCACTCCACAACCGTCGCCTTTCTCCTCCTCACCGGAAACTCCCCGTGAAGCGGCAATCCGTGCCCGTTCTTCATCCTCACGGCTCATCATCTCCTCCCCTTCTTTCCGCCAGGGAAACACTTCGGCAGCGGAGTTGTAATACACTCCAGGATCATACACCAGTGAACAGTAACGGGCTATGTCCTTACAACTCTGGTCGCATTCCACCCCCACAAGTCCCGATAATGTACGCGCCATAATGGAATACGCAGTGGCGTACTGCCGGGGATTATCCGCATCCACACGAACGACAGCCTTCACCCCGCAGCCGGAAATGCTGATCCACACCATACAGACATACGGCAGGGCCTTCAGTGTTTCTACGATTTTAGAGGTTTCCCCGTTGGTATCATCCCAGTCCAGCACCGCGCACCCGCTCAACTCCTTGAGGTTCTTCGCCTCACGCTTGGTGCGACACACGCCGGCCACAGTCACTCCCGGCATACCCAATTTCACATCTTCGGCTTCTTTCGTCATTCCGGAAGTAATATAGCGACGATAAGCCTCGGTCCGGACTTTCAATAACGGTCCGGTCATAACATCTGCGATTTCTTGAAATGAAATCTCTTTTTGAGGTTTCGTAGTCCAGATGTTAGGGAAATACGAAACCTTAAACATTGTGTTGTTCACAATATTGTTATTTAAAATTAAAAAGGGCGTTATTGCCTTTTTTGTCTTACAAAAGTACTATATAGTAACTATTATTCAAAGATTTAAATCAATTATTTTATAAGTTATTTTCTATTATATTATAAATCAAGAATTTATATATTTCATTTTTATTGCATTTTAAGCCCATAAGCTATCTTATTTCTATAAAAAATAATATTTTAATTACATTCATTTGCTATTAGTAAATTTATATATATCTTTGCCACCAATAACACAATGAGCTACACGGACCGTCAATCTGTTCCTCATGCCCCCGTAAAGGAAGAGGATGTGACAGGCGGCCGCGTAGCGCGCCCAAAAGGCTCCTATATATCCCAAACTAAGATATTAACGTACCTATATACCTTCATTTGCCTCACAAGCCGGAAGGCTATATAGCGGTAAGTCTCCAAAGAGGATCGTGGGAATAAATACTCTTTGTCAAGACTTGCAAATTGTTTGTTTGTTGTTGTGTCCCGGCATTTTCAGAGCGCTGTATTATGGCGGGACACTTTAACGTAAATCCTCTAACATTATTATATATAATAGTATGATTGAAAAAAACCGGCAATGGTTGGTGGCCTATGTGCAATCCTGTTTGGAGAAAAAGACAGCCGAGCGACTTACCGCCATGGGAGTTGAGTGCTACCTGCCCATTCAGGAAGAAATCCGCCAATGGAGCGACCGCCGGAAAAAAGTGGAACGTCTGGTCATCCCGATGATGATTTTTATCCACGTCACTCCCCGGGAACGTTCCCTCCCCCTCACCCTGCAAGCCGTCAGCCGTTACATGGTTATGCGTGGAGAACATGCTCCCGCCATCATCCCCGATGATCAAATGGAACGTTTTCGTTTCATGCTCGATTATTCACCCGAAACGGTGGAGATCTGTCACGGTTCATTTATCGTCGGTGATAAAGTCCGCGTCATCAAAGGTCCGCTTACCGGACTGGAAGGCGAACTCGTGACGATTGAAGGAAAAAGCAAGATCGTGGTACGGATGGATGTGCTGGGTTGCGTGCATGTGGATATGCCGGTGGGATTTGTGGAGAAGAGATAAAAGAAACAAATATATAATATTATAATATATAGAATATATAGAATATAGAACATGAACATTGCAATCGTTGGAACAGGATATGTAGGTTTGGTTAGCGGAACTTGCTTTGCCGAGATGGGAGCACACGTCACGTGTGTAGATGTAAACGAAGAAAAAATCAAAAATTTACAAGTAGGTAGTATTCCCATTTACGAACCGGGACTGGATGAAATGGTACTTCGTAATAAGAAGGAAAGCCGCTTGGATTTCACCACCGATCTCACTACCTGCATTGATAATGTGGAAATCATATTCAGTGCCGTGGGAACCCCACCTGATGAAGACGGTAGTGCCGATTTAAAATATGTATTGGAAGTGGCCCGCACAGTAGGCCGGTCCATGAATAACTACCTGGTACTGGTTACCAAAAGTACCGTTCCAGTAGGAACGGCACAAAAAGTAAAAGCCGCTATTCAGGAAGAATTGGATAAACGGGGGGTAAATATCAGCTTTGATGTAGCCTCCAATCCCGAGTTCCTAAAAGAAGGAGCAGCAATCAGTGACTTTATGAGTCCGGACCGCGTGGTTATCGGAGTGGAAAGTGAAAAAGCCAAAGAGGTTATGAGCAAACTCTACCGCCCCATGATGCTGAATAACTTTCGGGTAATTTTCACCGATATTCCCAGTGCCGAGATGATTAAATACGCCGCCAATTCCATGCTTGCCACCCGCATTAGTTTTATGAACGACATTGCCAACCTGTGCGAATTGGTTGGCGCGGATGTAAACATGGTACGTAAAGGCATTGGTAGCGATAGTCGTATTGGAACAAAATTCCTCTATCCCGGTTGTGGCTATGGTGGAAGCTGCTTCCCTAAAGATGTAAAGGCTTTAATCAAAACCGCAGAAAAAAATGGCTACGACATGAAAGTGTTGAAAGCAGTGGAAGATGTGAATGAGCAACAAAAACATTTGGTTTTTGAAAAACTACAAAAAGCTTATCATAACAAGTTGTCCGGTAAAGCAATTGCAATCTGGGGACTGGCCTTTAAACCCGAGACAGACGATATGCGTGAAGCAACTTCCTTAGTGACTATTGACCTTTTGCTGAAAGCTGGTTGTAAAGTGAAAGTTTACGACCCGGTAGCCATGGAAGAATGCAAACGCAGAATCGGAGATGTAGTAGAATACTGCTCGGATATGTACGATCCTCTGATAGAGGCCGATGCTTTACTACTCCTTACCGAATGGAAACAATTCCGCATGCCAAATTGGAAAATTATTAAAAAGCTCATGAATAAGACCTTGATTATCGATGGACGAAATATATACGATCCTGCGGAGATGGAAGGCCTGACCATAGATTACAGTTGTATTGGTCGATAAACAAAAACAAAATGAAAATTTTAGTAACAGGTACTGCCGGTTTTATCGGATCAAAGCTCTCTTATGAGCTGGCGAAAAGAGGAGATGAAATAATTGGTATTGATAATATCAACGATTATTATGATGCCCGGTTAAAATATGCCCGATTAAATGAATATGGCATTTCCGCTCCTCAAAACAATTTCAAATACGGAGAACAAATCATAAGTCATTTACTTCCAAGCCTGAGCTTCATAAAACTGGACTTAACTGACCTTGAAGCGCTCAGTCAGCTTTTTGAAAGAGAGAAATTTGATAAAGTAGTAAATTTAGCAGCTCAGGCAGGAGTCCGTTATTCAATCACTAATCCATATGCTTATTTGGAAAGTAATCTGATCGGCTTCCTAAATATATTGGAGTGTTGCCGGCATAATAACATCAAGCATTTGGTCTATGCCTCTTCAAGCTCGGTATACGGAATGAATGAGAAAGTACCTTTTAGTGAAGAAGATAAGGTGGATACTCCGGTCAGTCTTTATGCAGCATCAAAAAAATCAAACGAACTGATGGCCCATGCATACAGCAAACTATACCATTTACCAACAACAGGCTTACGCTACTTTACCGTATATGGTCCTTATGGTCGTCCAGATATGGCTCCAATGATTTTTGCCAAAGCCATTTCAGAAGGAAAGCCGATTAATATATTCAATAATGGTAATCTAAGTCGGGACTTCACTTACATTGATGATATTGTCGAAGGAACAAAATTAGTGATAGACAAAATTCCTAATCCAGATGAATGCATCAATAAAGTTCCATATAAAGTTTATAACATAGGATGTTCCTCACCTGTGAAGCTAATGGATTTTATATCCACCTTAGAAACAGCACTGGGTATAGATGCTATAAAAAATTATCTACCAATGCAAGATGGTGATGTACACCAAACTTATGCAAATACGAATAAGTTGGAAAGAGAAGTTAAATACAAGCCTGTCACCAATTTGACCATGGGCATTAATAGATTTATAGAGTGGTATAATTCTTGTAAAAATCCATTAAGACAATAATTGATAATAGTTTATAAAAACCAATAACGAAGGAAATTGCACTTTTATCCAATGACAGGCCGTGATACAAAAGGTGTTTTCTCAACAATATGTGAATTAAATCATATTCATTAGTTTTTATTAATTATATAGAGTAAGCGTCCAAAAATGACGTATTGTATCACAACTCTAATGAATTTATCTTTGCTAGCACAACTAATATCATTCGATTTATGTTCAGCAACAAAGATTTTGAAAAACTTTGGTTTTTATATCGGACC
>Ga0183096_1002179_pt1 | contig 14068 bp, 13 predicted proteins | sample Biomet5_FD_127791 | JGI IMG/M metagenome (GOLD analysis project Ga0183096, IMG submission 127791) | Microbial communities from bioreactor (seeded with sewage sludge) at LBNL, California, USA - Biofuel metagenome 5 (version 2) (version 3) | ecosystem: Engineered > Bioreactor > Anaerobic >... | reverse complement strand
CTGATCAGCCCGGCGGCGGCTTGGACGTCATAGCCGTCCGCATCCCGGCTGTAGACGCTCCAGTTGCCGCGGTAGTCGAGCAGCACGCAGCCGAAGCCCTGCGGCTGCCGGTCGGCGTAGACGGCGACCTGCGGGCTGTCGAAGCCCTCGTTCTCGACGTCGCCACGGAAGAACAGCGTCATCTCCGGCTCGGCGTCGATATAGTCGAACAGCGCCTGGCGGTCGGCCGCGGTCAGTCTTTCAATCATCGCGCCAGCCCTCAGTTGAACTGCAGCACGCCATGGGCGAACTTGAAGCCCATGCGGGCCATCCGGATGCCCTTGGGTCCAGGACGCGATACGAACCAGGCCATGGTACCGCCGCGGATGTCATTGGCGACCTTAGGATCGAACTGCTCGCACTGCTGCCACATCTTCTCGAAATCGCCTTCGCTTTCAGGGTCATCCGACAGCCGGGCGAAAAGCGAGCCGATGGTCATCATCATGGTCAGCTCATGGTACATGTAGTCGGCCAGCATCGGCTCCTTGTCACGATAGTCGGATATGCGATGGGCCGTGAACACGTCAACGGCAGCCTTGATCTGCATGCGATAGCGCTTGACCAGGATTTCCTCGGCCACCGACTGACCCTCGCGATCGACCACGTAGTGGTACAGCGCGGCGTTAAGATAGTAGATCCGCCGGACCCAGGCCAGCGGGTAATAACAGAACAGGTTGTCCTCGTAGAACATGTGCTCCGGCAGCACGATGCCCGACTGCCTGACGACGGCGGTGCGGAAGATGTTGGTATGCAGCGTCAGGTACTGGTGGATGGCGAAATGCCGGGTCTCCGACCAGGTGCAGATGCGCTCATGGGGGAAGACCAGCTGATAGCCGATGTGCCGGTTCTTGGCGGCGTCCTGGTGCTGGTAGACATAGTCCGCCACGATCAGGTCGACGCCGCCGGCGACTTCGCAGTCGTGCATGGCCTGCAGGCACTTCAGGAAGGCGTCATGGTCCAGCCAGTCATCCGAGTCGACGACGAAGAAATATGTGCCCGTGGCGGCCGCGATGGCTGTGTTGAGCGCCCCGCCATGGCCCTTGTTGGGCTGATGGATGGCCCTGACGATTCCAGGGTAGCGGGACTGATAGTCGTCCGCAATCTTGGCGGTGTCGTCATGGGAACCGTCATCGACGACGATGATCTCGACGTCCTGGCCGCCGACCAGCAGGCTTTCGATGCATTTGGCCATGTAGTCCTGCGAGTTGTAGCAGGGCACCGCGATGCTCATGATCTTGCTCATTGACCGTCCTCCTGTTGGATGGCTTGCGCCGTCTGCAGGCCGCGCACCAGCGCGGCGTCCATGTTGTAGTACCGATATTCGGCCAGCCGTCCGGCCAGCAGCAGCCGCGGATAGCCGGCCGCCAGCTGACGGTAGCGGGCGAAGAGGTCGGCGCTCTCCCTGCTGGCGATGGGATAGTAGGGGTCCTGCCCCGCCCCGGGCCGGTATGCCTTGGGGTATTCCGCGGCGGTGGTGGTCCCGGTAATCCGCTGCAGCGTCATATGCTTGAACTCGGTGATCCGGGTATAGTCCTGATCGACGGTATAATTAACCGTCCCATGGCTCTGGACGCGGTCGGCGTCATAATGGCGGAACACGATGTCCAGCGTACGATAGGGCAGCGGCCCGAGCCGGTAGCCGAACAGCTCGTCCAGCGCGCCGGTGTAGACGACCGGCCCGGCGAACGGATGGCCATCGAAATAGATGACCCCTTCGCCAAGCTGCAGCAGATCCCGGCCATCGCCCGTGACGCGATGGATGGCCGGATGATCCAGCATCCGGGTGAACATGGCGGTGTAGCCCTGCTCAGGCAGCCCCTGCCACGGATCCTGGAAATAGCGGTCGTCTTCGGCGACCAGCACCGGCACACGGGCCAGCACCGCGGGATCGACCTGCTCGGTGCCCCACTGCTTGCGGGTATAGACCTTGAAGACGTTGTCATAGACGTAGTCGGCCAGCTGGGCCAGCCTCGAGTCGTCACTGCGGCGCAGATCGACGATGGAGACCCTGCTTCCCAGGCCGTATCTGTCGATAAGGGCCTGGCGCATCGCGACCTGCTGGTCAGGGAAGGCCAAGGCCAGCGAGTGCAGGTTGAACGGGACCGGAAGCTCCAGGTCCCCGACCTTGGCCACGACGGTATGCTGGTAACCGTTGAGCCGGGCGAAGCGGCTTACGAGGTCATAAGCCCGACGGTCGGCCGTATGGAAGATGTGCGGGCCGAATGGATGAATCAGCACGCCATGTTCGTCGAGCCGGTCATAGGCGTTGCCGCCCGGGCCCGACCGCCTTTCAATCAGCCGGATGTCGGAGAAACCGGCATCTGCCAGGGCCCTGGCGCAGGCGCTGCCGGCGCAGCCGGCCCCGATAATGATGCAGGTCTGTCTCTTATCAATCATTGTTATCTCCTTGACATGACGTCATATGTCGGATCCATGCCATGCTGGCCGTTCAGGGCGTTCAGCCCTTGACGAAAGCCTCGGCCGCCATCAGCACCTGCTGGTCGGAGGCATGGGTGAGACGGCGCATGGCCTGGTCGAAGGGCATGAAGCACGCCTCGCTTATCTCCTCCGGCTGGCATATCAGGCCCAGGCCGTCGGTGGAAGCCAGGAAGAAGACCACGTCCTTGTCGACCTGCGGGGCAGGCTGATAGCTGATCACCTGCCGGAAGCCGTCGATGAAGGATACCTGCAGACCGGTCTCCTCTTTTATCTCGCGCCGGGCGGTCTGCAGTTCGGTCTCCGTCCCCTCGACGTGACCTTTGCACAGGGTCCAATGGCCCTTGACACTATGCAGCACCAGATACAGGCGCTGGCCGGCATGGGTCATGAAGAGGACCGCGCCGCAGCTCTTCTCCCTTTCACTCATAACGATGCACCTTGCTTTCATCATATTGGTCGCGCGGCTGGGCAGCCGCGGTCGAATGGCCCAGATGTATCAGGCCCAGAGGCACGATCTCGGGTCCGGCCTGCAGAATGTCGCGGACCGTGCCGGCCCGGTCGGCGGCCGGGTACAGCCCGCACCATACGGACCCCAGGCCCAGCTCGACGGCCTGCAGAAGGATGTTCTCGACGGCGGCGGCGCAGTCCTGCACCCAGAACTCGTGGCCCGCCCCGGGGATGGTCCGACGCATGTCGCCGGCCACCACGATGATCAGCGGCGAGTCGTAATCCGCATAAGGGCTGCTGTCGCACAGCCGGCGCCGGAGCGCCGGGTCGGTGATGACGAAGAACTCCCAGGGCTGACGGTTCATAGCGCTGGGACCGCTGAAGGCGGCATGTAAAAGGGTATCCACCTCCGCTGGGGTCACCGGCGCGGCGGAAAACGTCCTGACGCTGCGTCTCTGCTGCATCGCCTGTCTCACTTCCATATCCACTACCTCCATGGTGTGTTCAGTTCTTCTGATATGCCAGCCGCGGGGTACCGTTGTCGGTGATGATGACCCCACAGCGCTGATAGCCCAGCTTAGCCAGCAGCCTCTGCATCGGTATGTTGTCCTGATGGGTGTCGATGCGGATGTTGCCGAATCGGTCCCAGGCCCAGTTCAGGCAGAAAGCGGCCGCCCCGGCCGTCAGACGTGCCGAAGCGATGGAATGGACCACCCCGTAAGGACGGCGATCGAGCCAGCGGCCATCGATGTCCGAATACGTCGGGTCCGGCCCGGCCCGCAGCGTGAAGACTGCCAGCCGCCGGCCCTGGCCGTCGAGGCACGAAAAATGGTCCCCGGCGTTAATCGAGGCAATGATCTTTTCGCGGCGAGGGGCGGAAGCGCCCCATTGGTGCGGGTTGCCATTGGCCGCCATGAACACCCGGGCCTGGGCATAGATGGCCATCACGTCATCCAGCTCGTCAGGACGGGTCCTGCGTATCGTCATGTCTGTCATCCGCCTGATTATACCATGAATGAAAAATGGAAGGAAGATGCCGCGGCCGTGGCCCATGAAGGCCCCCTTCCGGGGCCGAAGGCCGGCAGCGGTCAATGCGTGCTGATGGCCGTCTTGAGGGCGATCTCCATCATCTCGTGGAACGAGTCCTGCCGCTGCTGGGCGGACAGCGCCTCACCGGTGAAGATGTGATCGGAAATCGTCAGGATGCTAAGGGCCCGCTTGCCGCAGCTCATGGCCGTCAGATAGAGGCCTGCCGTCTCCATCTCCACGGCCAGATGGCCGGTGGCCTTGGCCTTGTCGTTGATGCGGGCCTGGGGGTCAGGATAATAAAAGAAGTCGGAGGTGTACACGGTGCCGACGTCGGCCTTGACGCCACACTGGTTGGCCGCCTGGACCGCGTTGTTAAGCATCTCCCAATCAGCCGTCGGGGCTAGGGTGCCGGGGATGTCGATGGCACGGCCGTAGTTGGAATTGGTCGAGGCCGCCATGGCGATGACAACGTCCCTCACCTTGACGTCGTCGCCAGGCCGCCGGGCGGAGCCGATACGGATGATCTTGTCGACGTCGAAGAACTTGTACAGCTCATAGGCGTACAGCGTCAGCGAGGGGATGCCCATGCCGCTGCCCATGACCGAGACCTCCTGCCCCTGGTACAGGCCGGTGAAGCCCAGCATGTTGCGGACGTCGTTGAAAAGAACAGGCTTGTCCAGGTAGCGCTGCGCTACGGCCTGGGCCCTTAGCGGGTCGCCCGGCATCAGCACGGTCTTGGCGACGTGCGTACCCGGCTTAAGCTCGATGCAGGCGGAAGGACTGACGTTCATCATAATTTATTTACCTCTTTCCTTGAGCGAAAAGCTTTTTGAGATTATCCTCGAAAGGCGGATAGACGATGCCGCGGTCGGTGACGATGGCAGTCAGCAGCTGGTGGTCGGTGACGTCGAACGACGGGTTGTAGCATTTGACGGCCTGCGGAGCCATCGGCTCCCGGTACCACATCTGCTTTATCTCATCGGGATCGCGCAGCTCGATCCGGATGTCGGCCCCCGTCGGGCAGGCCATGTCGATGGTCGAGGCCGGCCCCAGGGTGTAGAAAGGGATGCCGTAATGACGGGCCAGGATGGCCACGCCGCTGGTCCCGATCTTGTTGGCGAAGTCGCCGTTGGCCGCGACGCGGTCGCAGCCCACGAAGCAGGCCTGCACCCAGCCGTTCTTCATGACGATGGATGCCATGTTGTCGCAGATCAGCGTCACGTCGATGCCGGCCCGTGACAGCTCCAGCGATGTCAGCCGGGCCCCCTGCAGCAACGGACGGGTCTCATCGGCGAAGACATGAAGCGGGATGCCCTTCTCCCGGGCCAAAAACATCGGACCGGTGGCCGTTCCGTAGCGTGAAGTGGCCAGCGGACCCGCGTTGCAGTGGGTCAGGATGCCGTCGCCAGGCTTGACCAGCGACAGGCCGTACTCGGCGATGCGCCGGCAGCTGGCGATGTCGTCCTGGTGGATGGCCCGGGCCTGGTCACCCAGGGCCTGCACGATGCCTGCGACGGGCTGACCGCCCAGTTTGACGATCAGACGTTTCTGACGGTCCACGGCCCAGGAAAGGTTGACGGCCGTCGGACGGCTGGCGACAAGGTAATCGCCCAACTTCGTCAGCTCCGCCGCAAACTGCTCATAAGGGAGCCTGACGCGCTGACGGGCCAAAACGTACATGGCGTAGCCGGCGAAGATGCCGATGGCCGGGGCCCCGCGCACCTGCAGCTGCTTGATGGCCTCGTACATGTCCTGGGGCTGGTCGACGGTCCGATAGACCAGCCGGTTGGGCAGCTGCGTCTGGTCGATGATGACGATGCCATCGTCACCTGGAGCCAGCCTGACGCTGACCAATTGTACGTCTTGTTCCTTATCGTTCATGATGAACCTTCTTTCATCCGGCCTTATTTTAGCATCACGGCCGGCGCCTCCCAAATAGACAGCGCTCCGCGATTGTCCAAACCTCAGAAGTCGATCGGGATCTCGACGGTCAGCGGCTGACCGGTCAGCGGATGGGTCATGGCCATCATGTAGGCCTGCAGCGCCATGACGCCCTGGCCATGGCCGTAAAGCGGGTCGTTGACGACCGGATGGCCGATGTGGGCCATGTGCACACGGATCTGATGGGTCCGGCCGGTCTGCAGCTGACAGTCCACCAGGGTCCGGCTGCCGCGCCGCTCCAGGACATGATAGCGTGTCACCGCCGGCTGACCCGTGGGGCTGACGCGCTGCCGATGGGCATCATGGCGGTCGCGGCCGATGGGGGCGTCGATCAGGCCGTCCTTGGTCAGCACGCCTTCAACCAGCGCGTAATAGTGGCGGTGGATGAGCCTGTTGGCCAGCATGTCATCCAGCAGCGGCTGGAAGAATGGCGACAAGGCGAAGATCACCAGTCCGCCGGTCTCGCGGTCCAGCCGCTGGATGGGTCGGACGGCGGCCTGGATACCATGGGCCACGTAATAGGCGGCCACCATGTTGGCCAGCGTGCCCTGGCCGGCCTTGTCGGCCGGATAGATGATCATGCCGCGCGGTTTGACGAAGACGGCCATGATGTCGTCGATATAGGCGCAGGGCGCCGGCTGCGGACCGGCCGCGAAATCGAGCGGGCTCGGCTCGAAGGCGGCGATTGAAAGACGCATCCCCTCCGCAAGGCGCGTTTCTGCCCGGGCCGGCCGGTCGTCGGCCAGGATGCGGCCGGCCAGCCAGTAGGACCGGATCTTGCCGATGCGCCAGTCCGTCAGCAGGTCGCCTACCTTCCTTCCATCCCATTGCTGGCCGACCGTCGCCGTCAGCCACTGCCCGTCGCGTTTGTATTCCATAGTTTGTTGTCCTGCTTTCATGACATCACCCGTCACCACGAGTATAACACTGCCATGGTGCCCGGGCCACCTTGTTGCGGCGCGGCTGGCGTTGCCAGCCGCACGCCTTTGCGCTACAATTTACGAGACCACAAGGAGGCAAGCCTATGCCCCAGACCATCATCCCCGCCGCTTACCGTCCCGCCCTGGACATGTATGACACCCAGAGCGCCATCGCCCTCATCAAGCGCACCTTCCAGGCCGCCCTGTCGTCGGTGCTCTCCCTCAAGCGCGTCTCGGCACCGCTGTTCGTCGATCCGGCCTCCGGCCTCAACGACGACCTCAACGGCGTCGAACGGCCCGTGTCCTTCGATATCCCGGCCACCGGATCCCAGGGCCAGGTCGTCCATTCGCTGGCCAAGTGGAAACGCTATGCCCTGTACCGTTACGGGTTCTTCCCCGGCAACGGGCTTTATACCGACATGAACGCCATCCGCCGCGACGAGCAGCTGGACAACCTGCACAGCATCTACGTCGACCAATGGGACTGGGAGAAGGTCATCACGGCCGACCAGCGCACCATTCCCTACCTCAGGACCACCGTCGAGGCCATCGCCGAGGCCATCAGCTACACCCTGGCCGTCGTCAAGGCCAAATACCCCGTGCTGGCGGTCAACCTGGACCATGACGTGACCTTCGTCACCGCCCAGCAGCTGTGCGACATGTATCCCGATGCCGACCCCAAGCAGCGGGAGCAGCTTTTCGTACGGCAGCATCACACCGTCTTCATCATCGGTATCGGCAAACCCCTGTCCGACGGCCGGCCGCACGATGGCCGGGCCCCGGACTACGACGACTGGGACCTCAACGGCGACCTGCTGTACTATGACAGCCTTTTGGACTGTGCCATGGAGATATCGAGCATGGGCATCCGCGTCGACCCGCCCGCGCTGGACCGCCAGCTGCGGATGTCCGGCTGCGAGAGTCGCGCCGCCCTGCCCTTCCACAAGATGCTGCTGGAGGGCAAGCTGCCGCTGACCGTCGGCGGCGGCATCGGCCAGTCGCGGCTGTGCATGCTGCTGCTGGGCAAGGCCCACATCGGCGAGGTCCAGTCCTCACTGTGGGACCAGACGACCGTCGATGCCTGCCAGGCCGCCGGCATCACTCTGCTATGAGCACCCCGGCAGGCATGACGCTGAGACGGCTCGATAAGGATGCATATGCCGGCTATCGTCTCAACTTCGACTACGAGTCGCCGGGCTATTATGACGTGCAGGCCGACGCATCAGCGTTCCGGCTGCAGTTGGTCATGTGCCAGCGGCCCGTGGCCAAGCAATTCGAGGATGTGCTGTTCTCGCCATGGTTGGAGGATCCCGCCGCCTTCGGCATGTTCGACGGGGATCTGCTGGCCGGGGTGGCGGAAGGCAGCCGGGAGGCGTGGAACAACAGGTTCCGGGTCAGCGAGATGCTGGTGTACCCGCGCTGGCGCGGCCAGGGCGTCGGCCATCGGCTGATGGAAACCATCATCGGGCATGGCGCTTCCCTCGGCTGCCGGATGGCCGTGCTGGAGACGCAGTCATGCAACGTCAAAGCCATCGACTTCTACCGGGCCTGCGGCTTTTCACTCATCGGCCTGGACATGTACTGCTATTCCAACCATGACCCCGATGTGCATGAGGTCCGTCTGGAGATGGGGCGACCGCTGTAAGCCGCGGCCGCCTGCGATGGAAGTCAGGACCGGCAGGGCCGGTCTTTTTTTTCGCGGCCGCCCTAACCGCGGCTCTTCAGGGCCTCGGCCAACGGTACCCTGTCCGTGCGGCGCGTCAGCATAGCGCTGACCAGCAGGAAGGTGGCGATGATGGCCGCCAGCAGCACGATGAAGACGTACCACGGCACGCTATAGCCCATGCCAAGGTTGAACGTCAGCAGGCTGTAGCGGATCATATTCTTGGTCAGGACCACCGCCACCGGCAGGCCCAGCGCGGTGCCCAAGATGACGACGAAGAAGTTGCCATCCAAAAACAGCTTGGCGATCTCACGGCGGCTGAAACCGAATATCTTCATCAGCGACACGGCATATGCCGAACGGTCGATGACGACCCCCATGAGGATGTACATCGACAGTGCGAGGTTGATGAAACCGATGCCCAGCACCATCGCCCGCAGCGGCCCGACCTGTTTCGTAAACTGGTCTGCCGCCGTCAGATACTGCGCCCTGGTGACCGTCGAATACAGCCGGCCCTGCGGTATCGACAGCTGATCCTTGGAAAGGACCATGTTGTAGTAGCCGTCCTCCTGGTCGAACAGCTCACGCATGCTGCCGATGTCCATGAACACGCACAGTCCTGACTCATAGTCGCAGACATCGGTGACATAGAACACATAATCTCGGTCGGAGGCGTCATCGGTGAGGATGATGCGGCTGCCGGCACCCAGCAAGTATTTCTCGGCGACGGCCGAGCTGATGGTGATTCTGTTGCCCCCCCCCCGCGGACAAGCCGGGAAATACGGGTTGTCGCCATCGATGCCGATCATGGTGAAACCAGCCGACCGTCCCCACATCTCGAAGGACAGCGTGCGGCTGTAGCAGGCCTCGCCGCCCGTCGGCACCACGGTGTCAGGGTACTTATATATGTACATGTACTCGTATTTGACGTCGTCCACCACCGGCCCTGTGGCATAGGCGCCCATGTAATTGATGCAGACACCCAGCATGATGACGATGATGCAGTTGAGAACACCGGCGACCACCGTCTTGTAGGTCCGTTCCTCACGGACCAGCTGCCGCACCTGGAACATGCGAACGAACGGCAGCCGTTCGACGGCCCGCAGCGTGACGATGCCCGTCTTGGGTTGCTCGTTGTTGAGCAGCGACAGGGCGGTACGCGACAGGTAGCGGTTGACGGCCAGGACGTTGACCAGCGCGGTGATGGCCATCGGCATCACCACGCAGCCGATGACCAGGTAGGGCTGGACCACCCGGGCCGGTTCGTCGACCAGCGAGAAGTTGGCCGCCATCATCCGATAGCCATCGACGATACGCATCGGCAGCAGGGCCACAGCCAGGCCGATGATGGTTCCGACCGAGGCCAGCAGCACCGGCAGGGCGATGTAGTAGCGCATCAGCTCGTCCTTGCGGACACCCATGGCGTAAAGGGCGCCGATGTTCTTGATGTCCTGGCTGAGCTGCTGCAGCACGAACACCGACAGGATGTAGGACACCATCACCAGCACCACGACTCCCAGCAGCAGGATCACGGTGCGGTAGGCCGTCGCCCGGCTGACGGCCGACGTCATGCGCGGATTGTCCTGCTGCTTGACGAACAGCGAAAGGTTGCTCAGAGCCGAGCTCTTGGCCCTCTCCAGCGCCTCGCCGATGAAGGAATCCAGCGTCCCGAGGGACTGCTGCAGCGTGGTCGACCCCTTATGGGCCTGGGCGATACCGGCTGAAAGCTCGCTAATGCCGGCATACAGCTGATCAAGCTTGGCGGATATCTTCGCCGCCGTCGTCTTGGCCAGCCGCTCGCCTTCGCTTAGTTTGGCGGTCACGGTGCCCACGTCGCTGATACCGTCGATGAGCTGGTCTACGCCGGCGATGTAGCTGTCGATGTCGGCGCGGTAAGCGACGATGGAATTGAGCAGACCCTCGACGCCATCGATGAAACTGGCCGTTTCAGGGCGACGGTAGGCCTCCAGCAGCGTGGCGTAGGTGTCCGGCGTCAAGGTGAGGTCGGCGTTCAGGTAGGCGTTGGATATCGAGGTGGTGATGGAGAACATGTCGCTTGAATAACTGGCCAGAAGATCGTTGACCTTCTTGTCGATATCCTTCATTTCGGCCAGTGCCGCCCTGGAGTCGTCGATCTTGGCCGACAGCTTGGCGAAGCTGTCCGATATCGTGCCCAGCCCGTTCGATAGGGCCGCTCCGGCGTCGCGCAGGGCAGCCGTACCTGCCTCCAGCTTGGCGCTGCCGGCATCCAGCTTGGCCAGCCCGCCGTCCAACTCACCGGCCGCCTGATACAGCTTGGACAGGGCGTCCTTGACCTGCTGCTGCTGCCGGGTGGCGTCGGCGATGGTCTGCTGATAATAGACGTCATCGACCATCGTATAGTCGAAGGCCATGGCGTTGATGGCCTTCTTCAGGGCATCAAACGTGACCCCCGGGCCCAGGCGGAAGGCATAGTTGTAAATCTCCACGACCGAGGTCCGCTCCTTGACATCCTGATAACCGGCCGCGTCGACGAAGGCCAGGCCGAACTTGGACGTGTCCATGAACGTATCGGTCAGATTGGCCGTGGCCGAACCATAGTCCGGCACCATGCCGAAGCCGACCACCGTGAACGGACAGCCGCTGATGGTGACCTGGCTGTTGAGCGCATAGCCGTTGTCAATGGCGAAACGGACCTCCAGGACGGCCTCGGTGCCGTCCTTCGGCAGCCGCCCCTGGGTGATGGCCAGGGTATTGATGCCCTGGCGGACCTTGAACAGACGCATCGTCCGGGTCCCGGCCCCATCGACGTCCATGTAGAACTGGCGCTCCAGCTCGACGCCCATGCCCTGCAGTTGGGACAGCTGGGACGTCGACAGCGGGATGAAGACGTTGAAATCGCCGTCCTCGGCGGCATGCTCGGCGCTGGTCCGCTGGGTGTCGGCGATGATGGTGTCATAATCGATGGCAAAGGTACACACCAGGTAGATGCTCAGCACGATGACGAAGAACAGGGCGCCGAACTTGACCGGGTTGGCCTTCAGCTCGCGCGGGATGCGCTTGAACAGGATCCTGTTCATCACAGCCCCTCCAACTCGGAAGCAGCGACGCGATGGTCGTTGGCATAGTTCTTGGATATCAGGCCGTCGCTGACGATGACGACCCGGTCGGCCATGTCCTTGATGGCATTGTTATGCGTGACGACCAGCATGGTGGTGCCGTACTGTTTGTTGATCTTCTCCATCAGGACCAGGATGTCCTTGGACGTCTTGGAGTCCAGGGCCCCGGTCGGCTCGTCGCACAGCAGCATCACCGGGTTCTTTATCAAGGCCCGGGCAATGGCGCAGCGCTGCTGCTGGCCGCCGGACAGCTGGTTGGGGAACTTGTTCATCTGCTGGGTCAGGCCCAGCACCTCGACGATCTCGTCCATGTCCAGCGGATCGCCGGTCAGATAGCGACATACTTGGATGTTCTCCCTGACGGTCAGGTTGGGGATGACGTTGTAGAACTGGAAGATGAAGCCAAGGTAGTCGCGGCGGTAGCGCGACAGCTGACCGGGCTTCATCCCGACCAGCTGGACGCCACCGACGGAGACAGCCCCGCGGTTGGCGGTCTCCAGCCCGCCGATGCAGTTAAGGAGCGTCGACTTGCCTGAACCGCTGCTGCCCTGGATGACAACGATCTCGCCCTTCTCGACGCTGAGATCAATGCCCTTGAGCACCATGTTGAAGCTGTCATCACTGCCGTAGCTCTTCTTCAGTCCCTTTATCTCGATGAATGACATTCTCCTATCCCCTTCGCATTGTCTGCGATCGCATACGATTCAATGACAGCCGTCGATCACGACCTGCGCGCGGCATCCTTCAGCCGGCGCCCATAAAGCCGCGATGCGAAATAAAGAGGCACGAACGTCAGCATGATCAGGCCGCCGGCCGCCAGAAACAGGACGTATGTCGGCAGATAGGCGGTGAAGCCGTCGGCGTCGATGAAGGCGCCGGACCGCTTGATGATGGGGTTGGCCAATAGCGGGGCGACGACCATCGGGATCAGGACGAAGAACAGGATGCGGATGCCCTCGAACTGGCCGCGGGCGTCGGCGGGGTACAGCTCCTTGCTCCAGACGGTGATCGTCTGAAGGAATAGCACGTAGCCGACGCCGATCAAGAAGACGCCCAGCAGCAGCACGGGGTTGAACAGCGACGAGGTGTCGACGTTGCCCGGCCTGACGAACAGGCCCAGCAGCATCACGCCGGCGAAATTGGTGATGATGGACAGCGCGCATAGCAGCGGTGACTTGTTGCGGTTGATGAGCGCCGAGGTCGGGATCACGACGGCCATGGCGGCGATCAGGGCCAGCCCCTCGATCAGCCCCATCTTGTCGGCCGAGAAGCCGAGATAGTAGATCACGTAGTTGCCGATGTGGGTGAAATACATGTTGAACGCGATGAAGTACGCGGAGAGGGTCAGGTTGACCCAGACCAGCTCCTTCATGGCGATATAGCGCTTGAAGTTGAAGACACTCAGGAACTGCTGCCTGAAGGTACCCTTGACGGACGGCTTCAGCGTGGCGGCGTCCTTCATGCGAGCCAGGGCCACAAGTCCCAGAACGATCACCAGGCCGCCCATGACCGAGAACAGCAGCAGATAATTGTCACGGCTGCCGACCAGCAGGCCGCCGACGATGGTGCCGAAGATGGTACCGATGATGGGCTGGGTGGCGATGGCCGCCCCGATCTGACCGCGGTTGTCAGGGGTCATGTTGTCGTTCATCCAGGCGTTGAAACCGGCGTCATTGCCCGTCGAGCCAAAGAAACTCATGACGGTGTCCGCCGCCACCGCGGCGATGCCGGCACCCACGATGGCCGCAGGCGTCCCGGCCGCCGACAGAAACTGCGCCAGCCCGAAGACGATGGTGAAGACACCCCACAGGATATAGCCATAGACGACGAACGGCTTGCGACGGCCGACGCGGTCCGACCAGGTCCCGAACAAAAACGTCGAGACGGTGGTGGCGGCGGCCGAGAAGCCCATCATCCATGAAATGATCGTCGGATCCTTGGCTATCTTGGCATAAACGAAGGTGTTGAACCATTGGTTCTCCATGTTCCAGCACAATTGTCCGGCCACGCCCAGCGCCCACACCATGCCCCAAAAACGCCAAGCCGAGACATCCCTTCTCTTCATTGTCGGTTCCCCCCTGGATGCGAATACCCTTTTTTTATTATACATCCCGCCACCCATCCGGGTGAAAAAGGTTTCAACAACTTCGCGGCCAAAAAAAAGCATCAAGCAGCGGCTTGATGCCTACGGCTATCGGCCGATGAAGCTATGGAACCAGTCGACGCTCATGTTGATGACCAGCCGCCGGTCGAACCGGATCTCGTTGAGCAGCTGGACCGCCTGATCGAAACGGCCGACCATGCTGGGATCGTGCGCATCGGAGCTGATGATGACGGGGACCTGCAAAAGAGAGCAGAGCCTCAGCATCTCGCGATAGTTGGCGACGCAGTTGAGCCGGGCCTGCTGCTTCAAAAAGGAGCTGTTGTTGACCTCCAGGGCGACGTGGCAGTCACGGGCGGCCGCGACCAGACGCTGATAGTCCCGCCGCGTA
>Ga0183096_1002178_pt1 | contig 14068 bp, 15 predicted proteins | sample Biomet5_FD_127791 | JGI IMG/M metagenome (GOLD analysis project Ga0183096, IMG submission 127791) | Microbial communities from bioreactor (seeded with sewage sludge) at LBNL, California, USA - Biofuel metagenome 5 (version 2) (version 3) | ecosystem: Engineered > Bioreactor > Anaerobic >... | reverse complement strand
CCTACGCGCCGCCCTACTCCCTGGCCATCGACCATGCCATCGCCACGGCCCACATCCTGCAAAACAAGCGCCGGGGCCTCATGCACGGCGAAACGAGCCTTGCGGTCAAGGCGCGTCTGGACAACGGGAACAAGCCGTTCCTGCTCGACGTGCGCGGGCCCAAGGAGTTCGAGGCCATGCGCCTGGGCGTGGGCGAGACGCTCATTCCCCTGGGGCAGCTGCGCAAGCGCCTGGGCGATCTGCCGGCGGACAAAAACGCCCCCATCGTGGCCTACTGCAAGGTGTCCATGCGCGGCTACGAGGCCGAGCGGGTGCTGCGGGCGAACGGCTACACCAACGTGACGGTCATGGAAGGCGGGGTCATGGCCTGGCCCTTTGCCCGGGAAAAATAAGCCGCACCGTACTGGAAGCGGCCGTCCAACCGGCGGCCGCTTCCGGCAAACGGTCGCTTAGGCTCGGATGGCGAGACGCCGGGCGTAGAGCAGCCAGGCCAGCGGAAAAAGCGCCACGAGAAAAAGAACGGCCCAGGCCAGGGACGTCCAGGCATTCTGGGGCCAGCCGCCAAAGAGCATGCGGTAGAGGAAGACCTGGGCGTTGATCGTGCCGCCCGGGCCGCCGGCCAGCTTGATATGGCGCAGGGTCGAGGCCGCAAACGAGGCCACGACGTAGAGGGTCAAGGGGTTGGTGCCAAGGATGACCAGCGGTTTGGCCCAGACGACCGGGGCACGTCCGTCGAGTGCGCCATGGCCGGCCGCGAGCAGCACCAGGGCAAGCCCGCCCATGGTCAGGACGAACGAGCTCGTGAACAAGGACTTGTTGAGCGGGAAGGACAATCCCCAGCCAAGCCCGCACCCCATCAGGATCAGGCCCAGCCCGAAGGCCAGGAAGGTGCGTCTGCCTCCGGCGCGCAGCCACCGGCCGGACAGCAGGCCGATGGCGCCCAAGGCCATGGCCGGCAGGGTGGAGAGCACCCCTTCCGGGTCCCAGGTCGTGCCCCGGCTCCAGATGTGGCCCCGCAGCAGCAGCTGATCGACCCAGCCCTCCAGATTGACGTCCGAAGCAAGGCTCGGGCGCCCCAGCCCAGGCACCGGGACCAGCACCAACAGCAGCCAGTAGCCCACGAGCACGGTCACGATCGTGGTGACGACGCCCCGGTTGCCCAGGCGCACGTGGAGCCAGACCGTGGCCAGGTAGACCACGGCGATGCGCTGCAACACGCCCGGGATGCGCAGATGTTCGAGCTGCACGTGCAAATAGACGTTTTCGAGCACGCCGAGCAGAAACAGGACGGCCGTGCGTCTGACGACCTTGGCCCAGAAAAACCCGGCCTCTCCGGCCCGAACCGCGTCCCGGTCCACGGCCAGGGCCACGCACACCCCTACCAAAAATAAAAAGACGGGGAAAATGCCGTCGGCCACGGTGCAACCGTCCCAGACCGCATGGCGCAGCTGGTCAAAGACATGGAGCCGGTCGCCGGGATTGTTGACGACGATCATACCCGCAATGGCCAGGCCGCGCAGAAAATCCACGGACATGAGCCTTTTTTTGGGCCATGCGGCCATACGATTCCCCACGACACCACGGCCTATCGGGCCGGTGCTCACATCGGCTGGGATGGCAAAGGGCCACGCCCTTTGGCCGCCGGAGGCGTATCTCCCTGAAAGCGGACCGCTTAGCCCCTACCTAATATTCGGCTTCGCCTGCATCCACTGCGGCCAGGCGCCCCATGGCCGACCAGTCGAGGGATGCGCCGCCGTGGGCCAGCAAGGCCAGAAAACGATCGCGCAGCAAACTGGCCATGGGCAGCGGCACGTTGAGGGCCTCGGCGGCCGCCAGGGTCAGCCGGATATCCTTTTGGCCGAGCGGCGCGGCAAAGCCGGCCGGTTCGAAGGCTTCCTCCACAAGCAGCGTCCCATAGGTCTTGTAGACCGGGGCGCCAAACAACGTGGACGTCAGGATATCGAGGTATTGGGCCTTGTCCACGCCGCCCTTGCTCACCAGGGCCATGGCCTCGCCCAGGGTTTCGATGACCGAGGCGATCAGGAAATTGCCGCTGAGTTTGACGAGATTGGCGGCCTCGGGGCGTTCGGCCACGACAAACGTCCGCTGGCCGATGGCCGCGAACACGGGCTTGACCGTTTCGATGGTCCCCGGCCGGCCGGCGGCGACGACAAAAAGCTTGGCCGCGGCGGCCGCGTCCGGCCGGCCGAACACCGGCGCGGCCACGAAACCCTGACCGGCCTGGTCGTGATCGGCCGCGAGCTGCTTTGCCAAGGCCACACTGATCGTGCTTGAGGAAATATGCACCGCGCCCTTTGGCAAGCTCGCCAGCACACCACCGTCGCCGTAGACCACCTCGCGAACGGCCTCGTCATTGGCGAGCATGGTGATCACGGCCTCCACCTGGCAGGCGTCGGCGATCCGGGGCGCCACTTTGGCACCCAGCGCGGCCAAGGGTGCGGCTTTGGCCGGGGTGCGGTTGAAGACGATCACCTCATGGCCGGCCTTGAGGATATTGGCGGCCATGCCACTGCCCATGCGTCCCAGTCCGATGCATCCGATTTTCATAGGCGGGTTCCTTTCGCGTGTGCGTCAAAAATTCGGTCGCGTCGTAGCGGCTGCCACGCAAAATAGACAAGGCCGCACCGAATGAAAAGGCCTTCGGTGTCACTGCCCAAGCGTTCCCTCAGGTTCACCCAGCAGCGCGCCAATACTCCCGGGACCCTGCCACTGTCCGCAAGGCCGTTTCGGATGCGGGCACAACCTCCGCCATACGGCTTTTGGATAGTCAACGTGCGCCGGCCATGCTAGCATCGTGGGAGCCAGACCGACCAAGCCGATCCGGTGTACAAGCCCACAGCGTGCGGCAGGTCGTGGAGGATGCGGTTCGAAGGCTGGCGGGACAACGGTATACCCTGGAGCGACACATGCCGAAGACACCCTTTGCATGCGCCAGCGTCGTGCTCTGCGTTTTTTGCACCTTGCTTGCGGCGCCATACAAGGTCTTGGCCGTCGACCGCTTCGCTGCGCCGGAAACGGACAGGATATCCGTTCTTGGTGCCGTGCAAGCCTTTTACCGGGTGGAGTACTCGCAGACAGGGTCTACGATCAAACTCTTCGAAGTCGGCGGTGGCGATCCGGCAATGAATGGTTCCTTCATCGACATCTGCATGGATCACAATGCGACAGTCTTTGTTTGGGAAACAGGCTTGAATGTTCGCCGCATTCAAAAAATAAGGATCAATCCAGGGAATACAATTCTTGTTGATGTACTTGAAGACGTCATGGATGCGAACGCCGCCATTGTCAGTCGTGCGAAGACCTATCAGGTTAAATTTTATATCGTCAACGGTGTGCTGCAAAACAGATTGTCGGTCACCAAGCGGCCGTGACGGCGAGCGAAGGCGCATGGGGTGATCCACGACGGCTTGTAGCGGGGAAACGCCTCTGCCCTTGGACGTGGATGTCAACGGACGTAAAAAGACTAAGCCGGACTATCGCTAGCCCGGCTTAGTTAATGTTTCCAGGTGGTTTCGGCCTTTATCGGACCGTCCTGGACTATAAAATGGTGCGAAGGGGGGACTCAAAATTTAACACTATCACACTGTAATAGCATATAAAAATAAATTCTATTTTTCAGAATACCCCGAAATATACCCCGAAAAACAATCCCTGGGCTGCCTCCCCTACCCTCGCCCATAACCTCTCCCGCGTCCGATTTCCGCACACGGCGCGCACGCCGTCGTCCAGGCCCGCGCCACGCGCTGACGATATTTCGTCAATCGACATCCGGCCAGCACGCCCGGCCCCCTGGCCCTTTCAGGTGTAGCACTCCCATAGCGCCCGCCCTATTTCAGGTGTCAGTCGATTGTCAGCAGCACCGGCCCTTTTTCAGGTGTAACCGTGGTGTCACCCCGACGCGTTTTTTTTGGGGGGGCGCAGCCTGCGACTACACCTGCGACTTTTCAGGTGCCCACGTCCTGCCAAAAAGGTAGACCTCCTGGACCTCGGCCTGCTACCAGCCCACCATGCCTAAACCGTTGCTTACCGTCCCCCGGCAGGGCATGTACGAGTTCCACCTCGCCGCCGTCGCCGCACTGAGGAAGGTCGATCTCCATGACCTAGCCCGGGAGCTTTACCAGCGAGGGCTGGACGTACCGTCCTTCTACCATATGCGGGAATTGGTCTTGGAGTATGTGAACTTGCGGATGAGATGATCCGGCCGCTCTTTTCCCGGTCCCAAAAAACTGTAATGTTGTCCAATCCGTCCTACCCCTGTAGGACAGGCTTAACCCAAGCCAGTGCTTTTATCATGGGGGTTTATAGGTATAATCTTACTGAAATCACATGGATTTTGTGAACAATCATTGCATCGACTATTTTTATAAAAGCTTACAAATGGGTTCAATTCGTTTGGATTCAGCATAAAATCAGTGTTAAAATAATTTTCTATAAAAAAGTTAACGCCAGACATCTCCATCACATCAAAGAAAACTTTTTTCAAACATGCATGATCAATATCAAGACACTTGCAAACAATAAGCACACGCCTATCAGATGAAAAAATTTTTGTTTTCTCTTCTGAGTTCAAAGCATATAGTACAGCCATTAAGTCAAAGATATCTTTTTTTGACTGTAGATTATATATTCTATTTAAATGCTGTGCTTTTGAATGTTGATTGATTAATATTATGGCATCTTCATCACTTAGGAACTGATGAAGGTCAGCGCATGGATGTGGCATTCCATTACACGGTGACAATGAATATTGCCTTTTAAATATATAACAATCTTCATCTAAATATTCTTTTATCCATTCAATAAACTCACAAGTGCTTGCGAGACGATGCATTTCAGCTATGAAGCATGAATCTAAAATAACTGGCACGGTGACATCTTCCCGGATAGTAACGTTTGTCGCAATTCAGTCAATATATCAGGTGAAAAATCTTCAGACCTATCGTCAAGTATTTCCCTTAACAGCAGTTCTTGTTGCCAAAGGAAATTACGAATTCCAGAGAATGGAGGGATTTTGTCAAGCTCCTGGAGGGCATATTTTATTGCATTATATGAATGTCTGAACTGTTTTCTCAATCCCAATTGATCATATATTGAGTTTATGGCAACTTCTACGCTACACCGTCCCTCTACCAAAGCTTGTGCCAAATCGTTATGATCAATATATGGCCACCTTATAGCCCATTTTTCTGAGCGAGAAAACGGTATTAAAAAAAACTGTGCAAATTTAGTTGCAAAAAATTCACGCTCCGCGCCCAGCGGTATAGTGTCTGAATAAAATGATATACACTCATCTACATCATTCATAACATTTTTATCAAACAAATAATGGCACAGTTCGTGCGCAAGTGAGAAGTGAATTCTAACTTCTGATTTTACGTTGCTACAGCAAACCACATACTTCTGTCCTGACGCAAAAAGAAAAGCTTCAAAACTATCATTACTGCACGATACAATTGGCAAATTAAGTTTTTCGTACACTTCTTCAATTTTGTTGCCATACTCTTTTTTTACAGCATCAGCCATTTTTGCTGCCATTGCTAGCAATATATTTCGATCATTGAATTCGATATCCGGTCTTTTGACAAATGATTCTTCTGGAGAATGCAAGTAGTCTATAATAATTTGTAGTGCATTCTCAATTTTTTGAACAATTTTACGGCACGCTTTTCGTTCAAGCCTGTATCTAACAGCTGGAACAGTGTAATTTGCAGAAAGAAAGCTCAAAGTATTAATACCAAATGCATCGCATATACTTTTTATTTCAACAAGAACAAGCTGTCTTTCTGCACGAATATAACCTTGAATAATAGATAGATCGAGCCCGGCTAATTCAGCGAGGGTCCTGTAATCAAGTCCTCTTCTTTCAGATTCGGCTTGAATACGTTCTGCTATTATACAGCGAATACTCACTGTGGAGGCCCTTTTTCTGCCAAAATGTCCATCCAACCCGCATCCGTCAACTTAACTTTTTAACAGTGCGCGTTGTTTTTTCCAATACCCAAGAAATACGGCATACTCGAGCAACTTGGCCAGAAAGTCCGCAGCCTCACGCGCGCGAGGCGTCATCGCGTGATTAACTGCGTGAAATCTTCGCCGGCCCCGTTCCTCGCGCTCGCGTGGAGGGGACACCGCGCACAAAACCGCGCAAAATCGAACCAGCGCCGCCGAAAAGCCGCGTCCCTCCTGCCTTCCGGGGACATGAACTTGTTCGATTCGGTGTGCGCGGTGCGCACTCTCGCGCGAGGGAATTTGTGCGAACTAGGGTGCGTACCGCGAACCAGGGGACGGCCGCCCCACCCCGGGATGACAGGTTTTGACAGGTTTATAGGCGCCGTGACGATCTCAATATTTATCAATACGACGCCAGCACGGGGTACAAGTTTTCCCAAGTAGCAAGTCCAGCCACGAGCGAACGATCTCAGGTTTTTTCAGGTTTGGCACCATGCCCACCATCCCTAGTTTTCCCTCGCAGCCGCCGTATCGGCACACAGATGTTGGGTTTTGTGAGGTCCGACCCCATGGCCGGCGACTGAGGTTTTCTGAAGGAGGTCACGCCCGCCAACGTGAGTTTTTGTGACCAGCTTGCTGGCTCGACCCGTGCATCTGGTGCACCCCACCCGTGCATTTGCTGCACCCGAACCATTAAAGAACCAGGAAGTTGCCACCACTCCCTCGCGCACGCGCGCGTTCCGCTCCCAGATCGGCGGCGCCTACGCTGGCATCTCTTCCCGATTCCCCGCCACACGCCCCAGGCGCTCGACGGTCAGCCCCAGCAGGTACGCCACACCCTGGACGTTCAGCGCCGGCACCGGCCGGTTACCATCCGCCATAGTGGATAGCTGGCCTTCGAGGACTTCCAGGGCCAGCACGGCCTGGGCAAGTTCGCGGCGTTCAGTCGCGTTCATGATGGCAGCGCCGGCTTTTCGGGTTCAACGTCGAGGACGGCTTGCTCGGGGGTTGGTCCGAAAGAGAGCGTGACCTGAATGCCCGGGTTGCTCTCGACGGTGTGATCCAGTTTCAAGTGGTCCCCGTACTTTTTCGGCCGTAGCTTGCTGGCCAGCCACTTTCGGGCGTCGATCATCACCCGCGCCCTGTTCGGGTCCGGTTCCGTGTCCGCGATCTCGATCACCTCGTCGGCCAGGATATCCGCCTGCATCTCCCGTGCTCTGGCATAGCCGTCCTGAAACTCGGAATGCTCCTGCAACCACCGAAAGACCGTCGAGGCCCCCGGCATACCCTCCATGGCGCAAATCTCCCGAAGGCTCTTGCCGGCCATCAACTCCTGGCAAATCGTGTCCGCCACATCCGGCGAGTAGCCGCTCGGCCGGCCGGTCTTCACAACCTGTATTTTACCCATAGCGATAGCTCCTTTTATTGCCCGCTGACGGCGGGACGACCAGATGTTCCACCCGCCCAGGTCTCGTCGATCCTGGGGGCGGAATCGGCTTCCTGTGTGGCGCTCCCGAACAAGGAAATTGCCCGCGTCCGTCGTTGTTCCCGGGCCTCGGCCGAATAGTACGGTGACCGGCCAGACCGAAATGGCCAGATCGGACACGGCGACAGGTCCAGATATATTTTTCCGGCCGTGCAACCGGCCACGTCGCCACCAGGGGCGCAGGCGTCGCAGTAGGAGCGGATGACCTTGAGCAACCGCCGGGATGCGCCCGGCTCGATGGCACCGGACCTGTACAGGTAGAAGATGCAATCCTCAGACGGACACTCGGCCACCAGGGACCGGGCACCGCCCATGCAGCCGAGGCAGAATAGGCGGATGGATTCCAGCGCCGTCTTCCTGGGACCGTCGAAGCCGGGAACGGCAGGCTTTGATTTCTTGGGCATGATCTCCTCCATGTGGAAATCGAAAAAATTTTTCGCGGTAGGTACTACAGACATCGGGGGACCCGTTCGCGCTCGGGAGGGCACAGGGGAGGGGGTTATCCCTCTCCGCTATCCAGATCGCTGACCCGGGTGGGGGGGCTGTGCGGGGAAGACTGCTCATGCTGCCCCCCCTAGTTCACCCAGCTGATGTCATCACGCGGATTCAGGGCATCCGGCCCCAGCCACTTCCTGGCCTTGGCCTCCGTCTCCTCCACCGTCAGGCCCAAGACCTTGGCCACCGTCTCGATGGAGAAATACCGCTCCCCATTTGGCCCGTAGCCATCGGCCTGAACGCCGAAACACTTTCGGAATGCCGACCGGAGGGCATCACGTACGTCGTCAGATCCATTTTCGAGCACGTACTCGAAGGCGGCAGTGTGGAGCAGGTTGCGGGCCTCCCATGTCTCGATGGCCACATCGACGGCGTGATCCACATCGCGGAAGTCATGCTTCAGGGCATCCACCAGCCGCCGCTGGTCTTCCACGGGCAGGGCATCACAGGAACAGAGGACAGCCTCGCCTCCACAGGCGGGACAGGGATATGAAGTCATCGGTCAATCTCCTCGAAGTTGTCGTGGTCAAGAGCATCACCAGCAGCGAACCACAGTGCTTGCACGGTCGCCCTCTGCCCGGCGCTCCATGTCTTCGGGTACAGCGGCCATCGGCTCCCATCGTCGCCGCGACAAAACCGAAGCCCCTTGTGCTGGCGCATGATCTCCTTGATGGCGGTCGCGGCCTCGGCCGGTTCCAGGACGGGCAGCTTGTCCAGATGGGCGGCCAGATATGTCCGGGCCTCGGACAGCAGTTCGGAAGCATAGGCGATCAACTCGGGGTCGAACGCCGGGGGGTAGGTAGCGAGGATGCGCTCGCCGGCACGGACGATCCGCATCCCGTAGAGCTTGGCGAGGTCCGCCAGATCAAAGGCGGCCCATTGACTGCCGTATTTGTCGGCGTCTAACTCGGGCGGACAGGTGCCCCACTCCAGGCCGGTGTGGGGGGCCGAAGCCCCCTTGCTCAAGTCTTCCCGGATAGAATCCTTATGGACAATATGGACAGTATGGACAGAATTGCCTCGGGGCGAGGTCTGCCCCTGAATTGTGTCCATTGTGTCCAATTTGTCCTTTAGGGTCGGATGATGGGGAGCGTCAGCAATGCGTGTCCAATTTTCAGCAAAGCCCATGGCTACACCTCTCCCCAGGTCTTCGGGTTGACGATGTAAGCCGCGCTCGGCTTCCGGCCAGGTCCCCTCCGGGATTCGCCCGACGCCTCAAAAATGAAGGCGCGTTCTTCCAGGATGTTCAAGCCAGGAATGATCTTTTCCATGGTCGGGAAACGTCCTCGGACAGCCCGCAACGCATCTCTTGCCGTGAAGGTTGCCACCCGATCTCGCTCAATCCACCGTAAGATGGCCTTGGCGCACTCCTGGGCCGGGTCGGACCCCATGAGCCCATAGGCGGCTTTGGCGTGCTCGGCCAGGATGGCAGCGACGGACAGGGCGGAGGACATCGTTTTGCAGTCGATGGGGGCCAATGGATCGGCAGCCGTGGCAACATGAATCAGGCCGGCAAGGCGGATGGCTTGGCCAGGAAACTTCCCGGCCCAATCGCTCATATACTCAAATTCGCCACCGGGCAGGAGGCCAGCTTCCACCAACGTGGCGAAGCGTTTCCAGAGGTCCAGGGCGTCGAGAGTCAGTCCGATCCCATGGCTTGCTTTCTCGCCATCTTCACCAACAGCCCATACCGTTTCCAGAAGCCGAAAGAGCGTGTCACGCCAGGAATAGAGCAATGTTGCCGGAACAGGGATCGTCTCGATTTCCCGTCCGCCAAGGCGGCTTTGCGGCAAGATGTACAGGAACCGACCGACCAGTCCACGCCCACGGAACCCTGGTCGTGTGGCGAGGCCTTGGACAATTTCCGGTTGCGGGCTGATGACCAAGGTCAGCAGGGGGCTTTTCAGGAAGATGGCATCACGGCCCTTCCTATCCACCTGTGTGGGTTCTCCGCACCAGCCTTTGAGGATCAAGTCAAGATTGGGGATGCCGTTCGAGTAACGGCCTGCCAGGGTGTCGAAGAAACCGCCCTCGGCTTCAAGCATCCCGATCCGTTCGTCCTGCCGTTCCAGCAAGGCGGCCAGAGCTTCGGGCGTGGCGTCATCGGCCAACAGGCGGGGCACAACCGGGATTTCAGGAAGCGCCCGCTCCATGCGCTTGATCTCCTCGATCATATCCCGGCGGCTTTCGTCGGTGACGGCCGCCGCTTTGGTTCGCTTCGTCTCAATGGTCTTTTCTATCGTCTTGCGCTCGGATTCCGCGTCCCGGATATCGTCACGCATCTCCTGACGCTTGGCGGCCTGCCACTCAACCAGGGGGCGCTTGCAGGCTTCCACGGTCGAGGACTTCCGTTCACCGGGTGGGAGGGCGCACAAGGCATAGATGTTGATCGGCTCGGCGTAGCCCGGTTTGACCATGACTCGGAATTTCCGCTGCGCGGCGACGGCGACAGCCCCTAAGGCATTGATGAGGGCCAACTCGTAAGGCACCTGGATGGATTCGGACAGGGCCAATGGGAATGCCCGCAGGATGCCAGGAAGGATGTCCGGCGAGATAGAAGGCGGAGCGCAATCGTCGAAACCGACAGGCCGGCAGTTTTCGGTTCGCCGGGCATAAGGCCTCCCCAGCACGATGGGCGAGGTGACGTGTTCAGAGCAGCCATTGCAGTACGTGCCGAAGTTGGCCTTGATGCTTTCGCAGGTTCGGGGGCCGGCCTTGTCCATGGCCTGCTTCAGCTTGGCGTCGGTTTCGGCCGGGTTGTATTTGGAGTGGGCCTTGCTCATCTCATGGGCCAACCGCGCCCCGTCCTTGCACCGGGCCAGAATGGACAGGATAGAATACCACTCAGGCTCCGGCAGGGCGGCGGCATCGTCCCGGCAGTGCCGCGCCCAAGCGCACTTGGGCAGAATCAACTTGATGTCGGCGTCGGCCACGTCGTCGTGGGCCTCGGCGTGATTCGGTTCGGCCTGGGGCGTCTCGACCGGAGGCAGTACGGCTTCAACGGCGGCCAGATCATACCGAGCAGTCAGGTCCACATGCTCGGCCGGCACCGTCACCAGCCGGGGGGTGTCCGTCTTGCGGTTCCACGTGCCGGGCAGGCGGAGGACTCGGGGCAGATCGGACGTGTTGTCCAACTTCCACCCGCGATCCTTGCCCATGGCGATGATGAAGCGTTGCCACCGCTCCGACACGGCCTTGGCCCTGTTCCAATCAGCTTCCGTCGAAAGCCGCATCGGTTCCGGGAAAAGCCAGTACGGTTGCAGCCCTCCGCCCGTGAAGACGATGAGCGTGGGCTTGAGGGGCAGCGAGGCTAGGAAGTCGAGGGCCTCCTCGAAAGTCGCCGGCAAGTTCTGTTCGGAATGGCCCGGCCCCTTCACGTCGAGGTCCAGCCAGACACCCGGAATGGCGATCACGTCCTCGGCCTGGCCCCGCTTATTCTTCGCCGGCTTTTCCTTCCGCAGGCAGACGCCATGCCAGACGTTGGCGGCCGTGGCCTGGGCAAACGCCCATTTCTCGGCATCGGCCAATTTCGAGCGCGGGAAGGCCGCCGTCGCCGTCCGCCCGTCCGGGGCCTTGGTAAAGAACGTCAACCAGCCGTCGAAAGCAGCGTCAGGGTAAAGCAGGGCCAGGAATCCGGCCGGTGTTTGCAGGTCGGGCAGATCGGGGGCAGCCTGCCGGGCCTCGGCTTGTGGCGCTTCCACCGTCTCAGGCGCCGGCGCAGCCTCCGCCGTGGCGCCCTCGGAGGTGGCTTTGATGACGGGCTCCGGCTCGACTTCGGCCGCCTCGTTCACCGACCTGGCCGCCTCCAGCAGCAGGTCCACCGACGCATGGGGCAGTGTGGGAATGGCCTTCAGATTTCCTTGCCGCCACACGGGCGCGTCCTGGCCGCCGAACAGAACCAGATCACCGTCCGCCAGCAGTTCGACCAGCACCTTGCCGGCCTTATCCCTGGCCAGCACTTCCCCAGCCGGTGCGGCGCTTCCCTGGGCACGGAAACGCACGATCCAATGGCCCGATGGGCTCCGCAGCAGGGCCAGCAGGTTGAACAGAGAACTGTCCCTGGCGCGGATGCCTTCGACTGTGCGACGGTAGGGTTCATCCCCGTGAAAGCGGATGGTGACCAATCCGTTGCCCAGCACGCCGGCGGGGATATGTGGTTGCCCATCCCGGAAGGCGGCGCAGACGGCGCGTCGGTCGGTCGAGACGGGGACTTTGACGACGCCGGTAGCGTCCAGACCGGCCACGGGGATATGCGCGTCGAAGAGGTCGAGGGCTACGTCGATGGTTCTCATGACCGCCCCCCATTTTTATGACTAGTCAAACTTTCCAGCTCGGCCTGGACTCTGGCCTTGATGGCGGAAATCTGCTCCCGCTCCATGGCCTCGACCGCGCGTTGCTCCTCGAACAGATCCATATCGAACTGGTCTTCGATGGCTTCCTTGGCCATGGCCTCCAAGACGGCAGGATGCAGGGCGTCCAGTTCTACGGCGATCTCACCAAACCGCTTAACGTAGCCCTTGGCCCGCACGTCGGTCCATTTCAGCGCGTCGGGATTGTTGGGCAGGTTGTGGGCGACCACATGCTCGGGGTTGAGGCCCACGCGGATGAAGTCCACGCCGATCACGTCAAGTTCATCCTCCAGCGTCTGCTGGGCGGCCTCGAACATCTGAACGCCGCTCGGGTCCAGATCGCCGAAGTAGAGCACCACGGGTGTCTGCTTCCGGTCCATGGCGGCCTCGGCCCGGTCGGCGTAAGCCTTGAGGAAGGTCATGGACTGGTAGCCACGACAGGTCACGGTGCGGATGCAGTAGGGATAGGCCACATCCTCCAGGATGCGGGACAGGGCGTCTTTCTCGACCCAGACCTCGACGTAGTTCTCTTGGCCCTGGACCAGACAGCGGGAATAGCCGTTCAGGAACAAGCCCATTTCCTTCTTGATGAAGGTGTCGGCGTCCTCCTCCCCCCGCTTTGTGGAGACACGCCGCACACGGTCTTCCATGACCTCCCACAGCAACATGCCATCCAGGCGCATCTGCTTGGTGATTTTGGACAGGTCATTGTACTTCGACCGCGTGTTGGCGACGATGCCAGCGGCGACTAGCCGGTAGTAAATCTGGCGCAGAGTCAGGGGCCAGTAATCCGACAGGCTGTTGACCACGGTGATGATCTCGTCGGCCTGCTTCCGGCGCTTGGGCGTCCAGGTGATTCCCCGGCGCTCGGATTGCTCGTCACCCTTGACGGTGTTTGCCTGGCGGGGCATCAAGAGGGTGTCGCCCGTCTCAATTTCCACGCCCTGGCCCCCGGTCGGGGCTTTTTCATTTTCCATGACCGCCCCCTATTGCAACTGCTCGATAAGCGCCTCAATGTCCCTGGCTCTCCAGGCGACACACCGCTCACCGATGCGGACAGGTTTGGGGAATCGGCCATCTTTGACGCCAGCCCACCACGTGGACCTCGACACGGGCACCAAGGGCGGGATGCCGCGTTTCTTGTCTCCAACGATTTGGGGAAGTCGCAAAAGCGAAGACTCGGAAAGATGCTGATGCGTGGTCATGGGGCAATCTCCTCTTGAGTCAGCCATTATTGGACCTCCATGGCTGGGGATGATTGCCCCTGATATGTGCGGGACAGATAATAAGTTTCGTGTCTATGCTTACATACTGAATCCATTGAAAAAATTGAGACGGCTACATGACCTTGCCAGCCTGCCCACCATGTGGACTTGCTGACGGGGTAGATGGGGGGGATTCCGCGCTTCTTATCACCAAGGACTTGATACTGACGCAGATATCCGGTTTCGGGGATAGAGACTGAAGACATAAACCCTCCAAAGTACGCCCCGTCCGGGATTGGACGGTGACAGACTGTTTAGGAGGGCCTACGATGATCTAGAGGGGGACAATCAACCCAGACAGTTACTGTGTCCTGGGGACAAATTTAATCCTGAGGGAGGACATTCGTTAAGTTCGCTAACATCTGTTTGGCTAGACTGACCTTACCCCCTCGAGTATACCAAGGATAAGTTCGGACTCTTGGTTTCAGGTTTTTCCCCTTTAATGGCTCTTCGGTATTCCTCCGGGCTCATCCCGGCAAGGGCGCTATGGGGGCGCACGGTGT
>Ga0183096_1002175_pt1 | contig 14088 bp, 8 predicted proteins | sample Biomet5_FD_127791 | JGI IMG/M metagenome (GOLD analysis project Ga0183096, IMG submission 127791) | Microbial communities from bioreactor (seeded with sewage sludge) at LBNL, California, USA - Biofuel metagenome 5 (version 2) (version 3) | ecosystem: Engineered > Bioreactor > Anaerobic >... | reverse complement strand
CAGCGGCGGGGACATGGAAAACACCTTTTACAGATGTTGCAGACTGGGCAAAGCCCTATGTGGGTTATGCTTATGCGAACAAGCTGACTTCCGGAATGAGCGCGACCACATTTGGCGGCTCGTCGATTATGACCGCCACGCAGTATATCACGCTTGTTTTGTGTGCTCTTGGTTATAAATCCGGTACGGATTTTCAGTGGGACAAAGCGTGGGAATTGTCCGACAAAATCGGCTTGACGGATGGGCGGTATAATGCTGATACAGATGTATTCCTGCGGGGTGATGTAGCGATAATTTCCTATAAGTCACTTTCCTGCGAACAGAACGACCACGTTTTTGATATCATTCCGACAGAAACGGCAGCACAGAAAGAAGTCTACAAAGAGGTCAGCAAGGCGATATATGCAATGAACTTTCCAGAGAACGCAAAAGGCTTGACTCTGTCGTGGGAACAGGCGAGAGCGCTGGTCGGTAAGGACTTGGAGACCGTCAAACGGCATGTCAGGAGTCTAGAGGACTGCCTTTATTATCTTTCCGCAGCAGGTTATGCTTCCACTAGCGGAGACCTCACATATACAAGCGGCTCTATTACATGGCACTTTAATTATTCCCCACAAGTGGTGTTCAATCAAAATGCAGGGAACTGCGGCGGAACATCTGGCTTGGTGGCCTGTCTTTTGGAGGGAGACTATGACGAAGTCGGCATTGTTTCAAAAAGCGGAAAGGTGCGGGAAGGCGGTCATATCGTGAACTATCTGAAGGATGGTAAAACATACAGTGTATTTGATGTTAACCGATTCTTTGGCGGCGCTGCCAAATGGATGAACATCTATACAGGCGCAGACTTAAATGCAACTGTAATTAAAGCATTTAGCGGTTATGCTGATCCTTCAATGGTGCTCTACACCTACAGCGGCAGCTATGACGGAGATGCCCCCATTGGCTGGAACGCTAACCCGACGAATTACATTATCAATGGGTATTCTGAGAATGTCAATATCGTGTTAGAAACGCCGGAAAGTGGTTATGTTTACAAGTATATCAGTGTAGAGCAATCTGTTTTGGATAAGATAGAAGAAATTAGAAACCGATAATTTATTTTTGTTTTGTTCTTGCTATACATACGATGGTATAACGGGCAATGGAATGACTTTCGGACATGACTGCACGAAGCATGATGCTTTTGTTGCATATATCAAGAAAGTTACCGTTTACTATAAGTCTTGCTCAAAACATCCCTGCCACTTTATTCAGCCGTTGTCATAAAAGAATAGAAATCGGGAGCAATCATGCTCCCAATTTTTCTTTGTCCTCCTGTTGCTCTTGCTTCTGTTCCTTCATGAACAGAAAATATCCAATTTCGTAATAATTCAACAGCTTCACCGCCTTTATAGTTCAATTACTATTGAAGAATAAAAGCGATTTTGCTATAATTTAGTAACTGTATAGGCTTATTTCTACCTATATAATTCATTTTGAATGTGGGGACAGGCAAATGGCTCTATATCGATGTGCGGCTTGCGGCAGCCCGAATGTCGTGACAGATACTCAGGCAGGAGACGTTGAGTATAACTATCTCAAAGGAACGGTCGGCACAGTCGTGCTTGGTGCGGGTGGAGCTGCAGCAGGTATCAGCAGTAAACAGCAGAGGATGTTTAAATGCCCTGATTGCGGTGCTACCCTCAGCTATCCGATGGATGAGGCGGTCAAGATAGCTATTGATGCAGGTGTAAGAAGTGCCGAGGCAAGAGAGCGCTTGACTCTGTATGGCGTAAGTGCACCTTGGTTTTATTTTACTAAGAAATATCGCAATATTGAAAGTGGCCCTGCTGACGAGCAATTGAAGATGCAAGTAACGTATGCAGCTATGCGAAAAGAAATCAACACCCAAACCATGCGTATCATCGCAGACTCGATTCTCGAAGATTATCAGACTCTTCAGGTAGAATTGGCTCTTTTAGCCAACCCCGAAAACAATGTTGAAGAGCGTAAGGCTGCATGGGAAATTACTGCGAAGGATGTATTGGATGCTCGCCAACATGAATATGACGAAGCTCAGAAAGAAGAGCATGATGCCTATGAGAAAGCCGTTGCCAAAACAGAGCAGGACATTCAGAACCAGATTGCGGAACTATCAAACGCAAATGATGTGCTGACCGCAGAAACAGAAAAATTACAAACAGAGCTTTCTTCTTTGGGACTATTCAAAGGAAAGCGGAAGAAAGAGATCAACGAACGGCTCCATCAAATAGAAGAGGATCTGGCGTCCAACAACACAAAGGCAAGCGAATTAGCAGAGTCTATCGTTGGTCTTGACCATAAACTTTTGCAGAAAATGAACGACGATTTAGCTGCTCGCAAGGCAAGAATCGACAAGAAATACCCTTTGGAGGAAAGCCCTGCGGAACACAAACGGAAGCTGCTCAAAATCAAATCTTACTTCGATGGCATCAAAGCGGGAAAGTATACAGATAAAAAAAGCAGCACGAGAAATTGTGGTATACAAGTATATCGAATTTATGACGCCCGATTCGCAGACTCGCTTGTCGTTCTCTTCATTCGATGATAACGAAAAGGACGGGAATTATGAAACTTATCCTCCTTCCGATGTTGTGGAATTGTATGGTATGCCCGTTGAGAGCCTTTCTGAAATTGTTGGTTTGGATCTGCCTACTACTTTATCACTCGGCGAACAAGCCGTTTCGGTTAGCCTTCGAGAGCTTTGCGACGAAGGGGCATTGTGCATGGAAGAAAAAAAGAAAAAAAGATACTATTATATTCCAAAGTAATTTGAAACAGAGGGGCAAGCTGTATTGTAACTGCTTGCCTCATTTGTTTATGTCAGTTTCATAAAAGCTGTGCGTAGTTCTGGATGGTGATAGATTATGCTGTAGTCTTTACTGCAATTTCTGGTATCCGAGGTCTCACTGCTGGAGGGCAGCAACTTTTCTGATTTCTTGGATTGTCATATAAAAATACCTCCTGCCTAGTAACCACGGTAGGAGGTAAAAGTTTAGGTTGTCGCAGAGATGTGCATGTTTTTGCTCAGTCTAATTAACTTTGCAGATCGCTCGCAGTGTATACTTTTGCGTTAATAATCGGAGCGGCGCCCTGATTCAATGTAAATATACTTACTCTTGACACGCTGGAAAGTGCAGCGCCGAAATCAACCTGTGCGGTTGTACTATCACCAGTAGCAAGCAGATCAACAGGAACAGACTTCACGTCAATCATACGTCCATTGGTATCGTACGCTGCAATATATAACTTGCATGTGACAGAATTGGCCGTACTATTTTTGATATTGGCAATAAAGCTAAATCCACCATCTTTTTCAACGGCATACCCAGAAACCGTCAGTTCAGTGCTGTTATCTACCGCCGCCAGGAGGACGTTTGCGGAATTATTTGCTGTCATGTTCTCATTTCCTGGGTCAAGTCCCTCCGCAACAGCTTTGACTGTGAAAAGGCGGTTATCCGTGCTGGTGTTGGCAATATCAAACGTCACAAATTCTCCACTTCCGGACGTCAGCGATGCGACTGTTTTTGTCGCCAACGCGGTTGTACCGTCTGTGTCATAGAGCGTTACGGTTATATTATTCAGCGTAGTCTGCCCACGATTTACGACAAAGGATTCCACCTGGGTGTCGTCCGGTGACGTCGTGGTATTCTCAACAGACAGATCGTTCAGGCGGAGAGAAACCGTTGCGGTGTTATCTGCTTGTTTATCCGTAGCTTCCGAGTACCCAACGGCCTCAGCCGTGACGGTGATGTTCGAATAACTAACCGCGCCATCACCCAGTGGCACGCTCAGCGAATAATCTTCGGTTTGCCCAGAGGCAAGTGAAGCCTCGAACACACTGCTTACCAATGTTTCAGTCCCATTTTTCGCGGTCAGACGAATCAGATTTACCGCCGACATACCATTGTTTGCGATGCTGACCGGAATGTCCAGCGTGCCGCCCGTTGTCAACGACTGCTGCAAATAGGATGCGTCACTGATGGCTATATCGCAATACGGCTTCACAGAATATGTCTTCAGATCTGCCGTCTGGCTCAGACCGTGGGTTCCGCTGGCATCAAGACTGCGCTCCGAGGCCACAATAGACAGCGTGCCGTCAGAAAGGAAAGCCGCCGAAAAGCTCTCGATATATCCGGCATTTCCACTCAGCACGATTGGGTCGCCCCAGCCGGTACCATCGTTAAAGCTGGCATAAAGTATCGTTTTTGTGAAGTTACCATCGCTGCTCTCTTCACTTCCGGTATATACGACAGCTTCCATGCCGCTGGCGCTGTACAGATACTGGAAGCGGTCGGTGGACTCCGCCAAAGGAATATTATTTGTCAAATCTTCACCGCTGATTTCGCCGTTGGAATACCAAATCACTTTTCCGTTTGTAACCATTGGCTTGGTGTCCGGAACGTTGTTATCCGTCACCTGAGTCACAGTACCGTTGACATAGTGAAAGATCTCGCGGTTAACCAGCGACGTTCTATCCGTCCCGGTATCTGCTGAGAACCAGACTTCATCTCCATTTGCCGCAGTCTGATCCACAATACCCAGATTGTCTGCCAACGTCGTCTGCGCCCATGCGTCGGCAGCTTTTACTGCGCGATAAAGCGTATATGTCCCTTTTTGGCCAAACACATCATTTTCGCTGTTGGAGGTCCAGACGATTGCGGGGGCTCCGTCGATTAGCGTAATATCCGCAGTTCCATCATAGTTGGAGCTGCCCACCGTGCCGAGATCAGTAAATGTGCCTGCGCCTGGGTTAAAAGCCGCGCAGGACAGGTCGATCACCGCGGCGGAACTTTTGTTATCATCATCCGCAGTCAGCGCCCGGGACGCATCCTGCCAAACCACATAAGCCTTATTATTCAGCACTCGCAGAACAGGGTTGAAATCCGCCGTACCATCGTCTGTCGCCTCCACCTGTGCTGGTTTAGACCATGCAGTGCCGTCGTAATATGTATAATAGAGCATCGTACGGTTGTTGGCCACGCTGCGCACGGATTCTCCCGGGTCTTCCACCCAGACGACGAGCTGCTTCCCGTCGCCAAGCGACGCCGTTTGTACGTCGGTATATGGATAGACGCCAGATTTAACTGTGGATGCGGTCAGAACTGTATTATTCTCTCCTACCTCCTGCAGGCTGGCGCTACCGCCGGTTTTGGCATACAGGTATTCTCTGGACAGTGGTTTCCAGTCCGCCTGCGCGATGTCTTCTGCCGTCGCTGCCAAAGAGGCAGCCTTTCCCAATGGGCATAGATAATACTTATCCGTCTTTAGTATTTCTACATCCGCCGTGAAGCAGAAAGCCTTTGCTTCCGCGCCGAAGGTGCCCTGAATGTACACCTCCAGCGAGTCTTTATCAAAGGGGATATCACCTTCGATTCCCAACTCCCCTTTTCCATAAACGCCGGTGGAAAGAATCGATTCTACGCCAAGGCCCGCTCCCACTTTTGCGGCAACATTCACTTTCACTTCAATAGGATCAGTCAATAACTCAGTACCATTTTTGTTGGAGTAGAGCCGGACTGTGAACGTAGTTTTGGCTTTTAGCGAACCCTTTACATAAAATGGGATCCCTTCAACATTGAGCTGCCATGTTTTAGCCACTTCGCCTTCGATCAAGATTCCTACTTTAAAATCTGTAAAGAGGATGCCGATGCTTCCATCCTCTTCATGAACCAGTTTTCCATAGCAGTACCCAATCACCTGAGAATCTGCTTTAATTCCGATCCGGCTGCTTTGAACTGTTGTTCCGTCAAGCCATTTGTCTTTGATATCCTCAAGTTTTTTATACCCGGATGTATCAGACACTTTTGAATTCAGCGCCTCTTTAAGAGCGTCAAACACCTTACCTGATTCTTCCTCTTCTTCCGACACCTTTACGCCAATTGTACCCTTTACTGTGCCATCGCTTTCCACGGAGAGCTTAAGTTTGCTGCTATCCGGTAAGTCAATGCCAAGCTCAAATTTAGAAAAAAAGTTGTCCGACGGCTGAGGCAGCGTCCAAGAATCGCCCGTGTTGAATTTAAAGCCCTGCTCTTCTGATTGAACGGTTGCCTTAAGCAAAAATGCATTTACTTGCCCACCAAAAACTAACAGCAAATACAATGGCTTTGATGATTTCAAGAGAGAAGAAATATTCCCCAAGTCTGATAAGCCCGTTTGGACTTCAATTCCATCTGTGGGTTCAAGTGTCTGGGATAAATAAATTTTTCCCGTTTCATATCCATTCCAATTGACGTTAAGATACAGTGATGTCTTTTCTGTCAAACTTCCGGCATAAAATTGCATGCCGCCATTAAGGAGATCACAGTACTCAGTTCCATCGGAATGACGGCCATATGCGGCCTGAATAAACGGTTTTTTGTATGCACTTGCTCCGTACTGCGGATAAAACGCAATTACATTATGTGTTGACAGCACCGCACTTGGGAGCGACAGGGGAAACATGTCCGTGCGCGAAAAGCTGACATTTGTATCGCTACCCAAATCTGCAGCTACATTTAGCGTAGACTTATCACCGCTGGAAATGCTGCTGCCATTGGCCCCCACAGCAACTTGAGATAAGCGGTTTCTGGCATTGTCAACAAAGTCAAACTCCCACAAAGGCAATTTCTTATAATAAGCGTCGTCATGGTTCTTTGTGGAGTTCCCACCTATTACAGGGCAGACCGTATATCCGCTCCATTTGCCGTCCGAGTCCAAATTCCACCCGGATTTTCCTGAAATGTAATAGAGCGTAGTCGTTGTGGAAAACGAGCGAGATGTATCTGATGCTTTGCATACAGACGGAGCGTCGCCTTGAAAATACACACAGGAGAGTTTACTGCAACCATAAAAAGCGTAACAAAAAATATCTTTAACGCTATCTGGAATAATTATATTTACTAAACATGCACAATTATAGAACATATTTGACTCAATATAAGTAATTCCGTTTGGGAGAGCTACTGACTGCAATCCTTTACACCCCCTGAATGTATCATCTCCGAAACCTGTAACGCTGTTTGGTATATTGATACTTGTTAATCCTATACAATTTTCAAATGCACCTTGACCAATGTATGTCACGCTACTCGGTATTTCCACATCAGTAAGACAAGCACACCCCTCAAATGAGTCGTTTTCAATTCTTGCCACTGTATCAGGAATTGCATAAAAAGCTCTTTTATTCCCAGTAGGATATTGTATCAATGAAGACTTGTCCTTATTAAACAATGCTCCAAAGCTATCGGTACTATAATAACTACTATTTAACTCAACGTTTATACTGTTACATCCTGAAAACGCACATTGCTCAATTGTTGTAACACTGCTTGGGATTGTCACATTTAATCTGCTGCAATCGGAAAACGCAGAAGAGCCTATAGTAGTTACACTTGATGGAATTGTGATGCATGATAGCCCCGCGCAGCTGTAAAATGCATCATAGCCTATGTTAGTCACAGTCAACGGAATGACAACGCTTTCAAGGCTGGTTAAGTGGCAGAATGCGAGGGCTGGTATATCTGTCGTCCAACCGAACTCATAATTATAGCCACCTCCAATTGGGCCGGCACTTTTGAGTCCGGAACATCCCGAAAAAACGTCTGCGCTAAATGATGTTAAACCAGCTGGTACTATAATGTGCGTAAGACTGCTGCAATTAGAAAATGTATAACCACCCAGCGTTGTTATGCCATTTGGAACAACAAAGCTCTCCAGCTTGCCACAGTTTTCAAACGCGCCAACACCAATATAGGTTGCATTTTCTGGAATACTTAATTTTGTTATTTCAGAGCAACTTGCAAACGCATATTCGCCGATGCTTGTCACGCTCGACGGGATTGTAACACTTTCCAATCCAGAACAACCATCAAATGCATGATCGGGGATATTCGTTGTCCAACCGAATTCATAATCACTACCACTACCAATTGGCCCAGCGCTTTTAAGTCCGGTGCATCCATCAAATGCCGATGCCCCATCGTATCCTCCAAAGTTTGTTACACTCGACGGAATCGTTACACTTATTAAATTTCTACAATAATAGAATGCGTTCTCGCCAATATCTGTCACTCCATCGCTGACTATAGCTTTCTTAATGGAAGACCGGTACCCATACCACGGTAGCTTGTAAAAATAAGGATAGTCATCCATGGGACCTCTACCACTTATTGTTAACTCTCCAGTGCCTGTATCAAGCGTCCAAGTTACATAGCTACCACAAGTACCCGAAACTACTGTCGTCTCTGCAAAAGCACTTGCAGGCAGCAGCGACAATGCCAGCATGACCGCTAAAACCAAACTAAAAAACTTCTTCATGGCTCTCTCCCTCTCTCGTTTGCCGAAACAAAACAAGCCGCTAATAATAATTTACCATGTTTTACAAATTTTTCAATATGCTAAATACATTGCACATGATATGAAACGCAAGAAATTTATATCTGACCAAGAGAAAATGATCGCATATTTCATGCCAGCCTTGAAGACTCCTATGAACGGATTGCGGAGGAAGACCATATTAATTCTCTGCAACGGCAATTAAAATTGAAGATGTTGTCATTTGCAGGGATGAGGTGTGTCGGCTTGACCTGCCCCCTGATTTCGTGCAGAGGGAATGTTAGTAACTGCTTGAAAGTTTCAGGGCATATTCTTCCGGCGTCAGGTTGCCGAGGGGGGAATGCGGCCTGACCTTGTTATATTCCAACCGCCAGTCTTCAATTATCTCCCTTGCCTCAGACAAGCTTTGAAACCAATGTTGGTTTAGGCATTCCGCACGGAGTTTCCCGTTGAAGCTTTCTATGTAGCCGTTTTGCATGGGCTTGCCCGGATCTGTAAAAATGTGTTCCACCTTGTGATCGTACGCCCAGGCATTCATTACATTGCTGGTAAATTCAGAGCCGTTATCGGTCAGAATTTCTTTCGGCAGCCCTCGGAACAAGGCAATCCGGTTCAGAACAGCAGATACCCTCCGCCCGGAGAGAGAGCTATCCACTTCAAGAGCCAGACATTCCCGCGTCACTTCATCAATTACGGTCAGAACGCGAATGTTTGAGCCATATCTGGTTCTGTCGCTGACAAAATCCATCGACCAGCGAGCATTTATTTCTTTTACGGTGCGTTCCGGCATGCCGCGCTTTTCATATTTTTTCTTTTTGCTTCGCTTCTGAAGGGTTAATCCTGCATCCTTGTAAAGTCTGTATGTTTTTTTGTGGTTAATCTCAAAGCCTTCGCGCAGAAGCATGACATGCAACCGGCGATAACCAAATCGTTTCCAGCGCGCCGAAAGTGCCTTCAGCCGTTCTGTTACCAAAGCATCCTCACTTTTATCGGTCGGCTTGTATCGTTTGCTGTTCTGGCTGATCCCCATGAGCCTGCACGCGCGGCGCTCGCTGATCTCATAGCATTCCTGTACTTTGGCTGCTATTTTGCGTTTTACGGCAGGCTTCAGACGTTTTTTGAAAGCACGTCCTTTAATATCTTATTATCCAAAGACAAGTCGGCGACCATTTCTTTCAACCGACGGTTTTCTTCTTCAAGCTGTTTCAGACGCTTGGCTTCACTGACGTCCATGCCGCCGTATTTGCTTTTCCAACGGTAAAAAGTCTGTTCTGTGATATTGTACTCACGGACAATATCCGCTGCCTTCTTGCCGCCCTCGTGCTCCTTGAGAATCTTATGATCTGTTCTTCCGTAAACCTTGCTTTCATGTTAATCACTCCATTTTTTCTATTGTAGCATATCGTGACTAACATTCCAATTGACGAAGTTTTTCGGGTTCAGGTCAGCAGTTACAAATTTGCTATAAATTCTGCCAAATATTCATGTTAAGAATTTGGAAGAATATAGTATTAATTAAACTCGCCTTATTAGGAAATACAGATATGAAATTTTAAGCGAACAGTAATATCGTACAATATGACAAATTTATTACGCGAGACGTATTCAATGCAGGAGGAAAAGAAGATGAACAGAAAAATATTCTGCATCATGTTATCGGCGGTCATGGCGGTATTAATATTGACATCAGCTTCATATGCGACTGATGACGGCCAGACTACGGAGGAACCCGTTGTATCAACGCTGAATGGGACAGTTTCAACAGTTTATGCAACGTTGAAGGGAACGGTACAATACAGCGGTACGATTGATGCGTTTTGGTTTGAATTCAATATCAGTGGAGAGACGCCTGAAAAAATCAGTGCCACATTAGACGCTGATACGCAGACTTATCTTATTACAGTTGGGCCGCTTGAGCCAGACTCGGTATATTATGTAACAGCCTGTTGCAAAGTAGGAGAAAAGGAATACAAGGGCGTAACGGGAACTATCCACACTCCAAGTGCTGTTATGTATAGACCAACCAGCGTCAATTGGTCTATGATATCTCCCATCGACCCTTCGACACTGAATTCACAAAGTCAGATGAATATGATATTACTTAATTCATTGCTAAAAAACAGATCGGACACACTGACAACTCTTTTTAGCAGCGCTTATCTGAGCGACAGTTTTATGAAAAGCTATAAAAATAGTGCGGCGTTGAAACTCTTCATTAATTTTTTCGATAGTTGTGTTTACAATTTGGGCGGTACCGTTAAAAACTATGTATTCTATTATCCGCGGGAATTGGCATATGAATTATCACAGTCAGATGCAAATGATGTTATAGCTACAATCGGAAGTGATACTGAATACAACCACTTTCAGGCGGCTATCAATGCCGCGCTTACTGGAGAATACGAATCTTCCAATAAATACAGCTTTGGCTTTGAACAGGCAAATTTTCAATCGTTGAATAACATGAATGACACTGCATCGCGATTGAAAACTGTGCTTGAAGATATTTCAAAATATACAGATTTTGGTATATCATGTGATGACGCATATATAAACTATTACAACACTGAATACCTCCCAAAGTACAGGCGACTGTGCCTTTTCCAGCGTACTTAAAGTGGATGGCAATTTTAATTCTTCAGGCAGCCTTATATGCCAGAGCACCATGCAAACCGGCGGAGATTTTGTCTCCAGCGGCAATGCGACATTCAGGGGAACAAATATCATAGGCGGCGAATACGTGATGACTAGCGTTTCGTCCACGCCGGTTACGCATGCCTAAGTCCAATGCGCGGAAGAGCAGTGAACTGTAGGCACGCAAGACCTTCCCTCCGTCTTTCGCGGGTTGAAGGGCTTAAGAGCAAACAGCTTGAGGGCTTTTGGATATGAAATAGAATGAAGACAGGATCGAGCGTGCTCCTCCTCCGGCAGAGCTTCTCCTGCACAGTATGGCAGCACCCCCTGATGCAGTTGTTTTCCTGCATCAGGGGGTGCTTTACATTGCCTATTCCTATCACCGGGGAGGTTCCCTCTTTGATTGAAGGCTCGCTTATGACGCGTCTTCGAACTGGCTGTTATAGAGATCCGCGTAGAAGCCGTTCTTTTTCAAAAGCTCTTCATGCGTACCCTGCTCGACGATATCGCCGTTATCCATCACAAGGATCAGATCGGCGTTTCGGATCGTCGAGAGCCGGTGGGCGATGATGAAGCTCGTGCGGCCCTTCATCAGTTCGTCCATGGCTTTTTGGATAAAGATCTCGGTCCTGGTATCGACGCTGCTGGTGGCTTCGTCAAGAATAAGAATCTCCGGGTCCGCGAGGATCACGCGCGCGATGGTCAGAAGCTGTTTCTGCCCCTGCGAGATGTTGTCCGCCTCCTCGTTCAGCTCCATGTCGTACCCGCCCGGGAGCGTTCTCACGAAGCGGTCGGCCTGCGCCGCCCAGGCGGCCTTTTTTACGTCCGCAAGAGAGGCGTCGAGCTTGCTGTACCGGATATTTTCCGCGATCGAGCCGTTAAAAAGCCAGGTGTCCTGCAGGACCATGCCGAACACCGAGCGCAGCTCATCGCGTTTAAAGGTCCTGATGTCGTGACCTCCGACCTTGATGGAGCCGCCCGTAACATCGTAAAAGCGCATCAGCAGCTTGACCATGGTCGTTTTTCCGGCGCCGGTGTGTCCGACGATGGCCACCTTCTGGCCCGGCTTGATTCGGGCGTTGAAATTTTTGATGACGAGTTTTTCCGGGTCGTAACCGAAGGAGACGTTTTCAAAGCTGACGGTCTCGTCTATGGTCACGGAGGTCTCCGTGTCCGGCGCGTCCTTGCCGCGGTTGATTGTCAGCGCGTTCTCATCGTCCGCGGTCTCCTCGGGCTCCTCCAGGAACTCAAACACGCGCTCCGCCGCCGCGGCGGTCTGCTGCAGCACATTGGAAATATTCGCGATCTGGGTGATCGGCTGCGTGTAGGAGCGGACATACTGGATGAAGGCCTGAATACCGCCTACCGTGATGCTGCCCTGAATGGCGTAATATCCGCCCAGAATACAAACCGCAACGTAGGCGAGGTTCCCGATGAACATGGTGATCGGCATGATAAGCCCGGAGAGGAAGTTCGCCTTCCAGGCCGATTTGTAGAGCGCCTCATTATATTCCTGAAAGGTATTGAGCGAATCGGCTTCCCTGCAAAACGATTTTACGATGACGTGGCTGCCGAACATTTCCTCGACATGCCCGTTGACGTCGCCCAGAAATTTCTGCTGGTTTTTAAAGTGCTTCTGCGATTTTTTGACGATCATCATGACCGTCCCGGCGGAAACCGGCAGGACGACGAGCGCGACAAGCGTCAGCTGCCAGCTGATGGTGAGCATCATGACGATAATGCCGAGCACCGCCGTCACGGAGGCGATAATCTGTGTGAGGCTCTGGTTCAGCGACTGGTTAATCGTATCCACATCGTTGGTGATGCGGCTGAGGATCTCGCCATGCGTCACCTTGTCGTAATATTCCAGAGGCAGCCTGTGCATCTTTTCACTGATGTCCGCGCGCAGCTTGAACGTGATCTTGGCCGTGACATCGGACATCACGTACCCCTGCAGGTAGGAAAAGAGCGCGCTGACGGCGTAAAGGCCGATCAGCCACAGCATGATGGTGCCGATTTTTGCGAAATCGACATTGCCGGTTCCGGCGATCTTTGCCATGATGCCGGTGAAAAGCTCATCCGTCGCTTTGCCAAGTATCTTGGGGCCCACGATGGTGAAGACCGTGGAAATGACGGCGAGCGCCCATACAAAAACAATGGCGGCCCTGTATTTGCCCATGTAGTCGATCAGCTTTTTGATGGTTCCCTTAAAGTTTTTGGCTTTTGCGCCCGGCATCATTGCCATCGGGCCTCCGCCCATCGGCCCGCGGCCCCCAATGGGGCCGTTGGGCTTGCCGGCCGTACCGTTTTTTTCACCGCTCATTGCAGTTCCTCCTGTGAAAGCTGAGATGAAGCAATCTCATAGTATTGCGGGCAGTCCCTGAGAAGCTCCCTGTGCGTGCCCTTGCCCACAATTCTGCCGTCGTCCAGAACAAGAATCTGTTCCGCGTTCATGATGGTGCTCACCCTCTGTGATACCAGTATAATGGTGCTCCCGCCGGTGTGCTCCTTGAGCGCTTTGCGCAGCGCAGCGTCGGTATGGAAGTCCAGCGCGGAGAAGCAGTCGTCAAAGACATAGATTTCCGGACTTTTTACGAGGGCGCGGGCAATGGAGAGCCTCTGCTTTTGCCCGCCGGAGACGTTCGCGCCGCCCTGCGCGATTTCGGAATCAAGGCCATCCGGCTTCTCCGCGATAAATTCGGCGGCCTGCGCCACTTCGGCGGCGACCTCAAGCTCACTGTCCGACGCGTCCGGTTTGCCGTATTTTAGGTTTGACCCGATGGTGCCGGAAAGAAGCACACCCTTTTGAGGCACGTACCCGATCCTTTCGCGCAGGTCCTTCTGCCCGACCTCGCGGATATCGGTTCCGTCGACAAGAATCCGGCCCGCCGTCACGTCGCTGAAGCGCAGCATCAGGTTCGCGATCGTCGATTTTCCCGAGCCGGTGGGGCCGATAATCGCGGTGGTCTGGCCCGGCTTTGCCGTGAAGGTAATCTCGGAAAGCGTGTCTTCCTCGGCTCCGTTATAGCGGAAATTCACCTTTTCAAACTCCAGCAGGCCCTTTTTTGTTCCGTCAAAGGACTTCGGATTTTCCGGATCCAGGATCGTGTCCTGCACCTC